>SDBV01002599.1_pt1 | contig 26903 bp, 10 predicted proteins | sample 2277081 | NCBI WGS metagenome assembly SDBV01 (sample SAMN10402039, study PRJNA504765) | marine sediment metagenome | isolation source: marine sediment core GS10_PC15, 223 cmbsf | place: Arctic Ocean: Southern Knipovich Ridge | collected 2010 | reverse complement strand
CGGCGTGCCAAACGGCAAGAACCGCTCTTGCCCGTCCAACAGCCCATACGCAACGTCCACCGCCTGTGCAGGAAACTCATACGGATACTCCTGCGAGTACGCGTACGAGATCGTCTCCCCATCATCCTGAACCAACGCCAGGTATTCCCCATCGCCGCTAAGTTTGAAATTCGTGTGCAAGTTGCCCGCGGGGTCGGGTACATTGTTGCCAGAGGCGAAGACGACCAAATAGCCGCCCGGCTCGATCTTGGTATCCGGGTCCGAGTCTGGAAACTTCCACATCCGCTCCGGATCAAGACTAGCTCTATCAGTCAGATACCACCCGTCGAGAACGACCTCGTCTGCTGTCGGATTGTGGATCTCAATCCAATCTTCATATTGAGGTCCAGGGACATCCGTACCGTCTCGCCACGCAGTGTCGTTCACAGCCATGAATTCGCTGATCTGAAGCGGGCCGGCGTTGAGCATCTGTCGCGATTCCAGTCGTTCAAACAAGAGTCTTCCATGCTTGGCCCGGTGCGGGCGGCTCCTCGCCCTGGGCGACGGAAACAGTGCACGGGTTGTCGTGGCCAACGATTTTTTGAGATTCTGCAACATGATGACTCCCCTTCGTGTGTGAGAACATCGCGTGGTTGCGAGGACAGAACCGGATCGTACCATCGGATCAGGTGCAGTACGAACTATGGACGACAATCCTATCCAAGGGGGGCCACTTGTCAAGTAGCCAGTCCCATTTCGTTGTTCTACACCCATGGTTGACAAATCCCATCGGCGTGTGTTAGATTAGTCCCAAGTGGAGGAGCGGTTCTTCGTCTTGCGCGATTGCGGAGTGGTGGCACAGAGAATACAACTAACGGGGGGTGTATTATGGCGTGCAACGTCGAGGCAACATGGAAGCGGGCCGTGGTTTTGGCCTTGTTCTGCTACTTCAGACATGTTTCCGTGGCACCGGCCCTCGAATGGGTCCAACAGGACAGGCTCCACGCCAACGACGGAGCCGGGGGTGAACACTTTGGTAGGTCCGTCTCCATCAGCGGCGGCACGGCGATTGTCGGCGCCAATAGCGACAGCGACAACGGCACAGACTCGGGCTCGGCGTACGTCTACGAACGCAGCGGCTCCGGCTGGACGCAGGTGGCAAAACTACTGCCCGACGACGGGGGGGAGGAGGACTTCTTCGGCTGGAGTGTTTCGATCAGCGGCGATACGGCCATCGTGGGCACCTGGCTAGACGATGACTTCGATGTTGATTCCGGCTACGCATACATTTTCCAAAAGACCGACTCGGGCTGGGCCCAGTCGGCCAAGCTGGTAGCTCAGGACGGGGCCGGTGGCAAACACGGCTATTTTGGCAAGTCCGTTTCTATCAGCGGCGATCTTGCCATCGTCGGCGCGTATTACGACGACCAGCAGGGCCGGGATTCGGGTTCGGCCTACGTTTTTCAGCAGAGCGACTCCGGCTGGACCCAAGTCGCTAAGTTGCTCGCGGAGGATGCAGGACCGGACGACTACTTCGGCTTATCCGTAGCGATTAGCGGCGATACCGCGTTGGTCACGAGTTCTACCTCAGCGTACATTTTTGAAGACTCTGGGTCGGGCTGGGCCCAAGTAGCGAAGCTTCTGCCCGATGATGCGGAAGCGGTTCTTGGCAGTTCGGCGGCCATCAGCGACACCACCGCGATTGTTGGCGCACGTCGCGACGGCGACAACGGGCCTTCCTCCGGCGCCGCGTATATCTTCCACCAGAGCGACTCCGAATGGACGCAGGTCGCCAAGCTGCTGGCCAGCGACGGCGCCCAAGGTCATGAGTTCGGCGGATCCGTAGCAATCAGCGACGGTTTGGCGATTGTCGGGGCGGAGCGCAAGGGCCCGAACCTTTCCGGCTCGGCGTACATTTTTCGAGAGAGCCAGGGCCAGTGGATCGAAGAGGCAAGACTACTGGCCACCGATGGCGCGGAGTTCGATCAGTTCGGCGGATCGGTATCGATCAGCAACGGCACTGCCCTTGTTGGTGCAATCGGCCAGGACTCCCTGGTCCCCAACGCCGGCGCGGCCTACGTGTTCGTCGTGCCCGAACCTTCCAGCGTGGCCTTGTTGCTGGCCGCCGGGGCAGGGCTACTGATCTTCACCCTCTGCCGCCGGCGCCGCGGTGTTCAAGCAGCCAGAAGCAAGGCCTGAACCAGGGGAGGATCGGGGATGAGACGGATCGGCGGAACGGGTCCAAAACTGGCCTATTTCCCCGCCAGCGGCAGCGGCCGGAAGTCCGAGTCGCCTTTCCACTTGAGGTTCTTCTTGCCCCGATGCGTGCCGAAATAGGGAGCGTTGGCGTCGATCCAGGTGACGATCCTGATGAACTCCTCGCGGGTGAGATTCGCTCGGCAGGGATCGCGGCGAATCCGCTCGACCAGCTTGCTCCGATGGGACCCGAACGTCAGCGGCAACTCCGGCGAAACATTGGCGCTGCCGTAGCCGTCGTTCAGATGGCTGACCAGTCCCTTGTCGATGAAGTTCTCGTAGGAACGGTCGTACAACTTGGTCAACTCGCCACACAGGTCCAGCTCGCCCGCCGGTAATTGGCCGGGCTGTTGGCCGCCATGGCAGCCAACGCAGTGCTTGTCCAAGATCGGCCGAATGTCCAGGGCATAGTGTACGGTGCGCGGACCCGTGTCGCCCGGCTGTGGAGAGAGCGCTTCGGCGGGATGGCTCAGGGCCCGTGGATTGGCAGGTCTTGACCGGGACGCCCACTTGCGATGTTCGTGGCAGCCGATGCAGGATCTCTTCTCACCCGGCATCAAGTTCACGAACGTTCGCATCCGCTGCAATTCCATGTAGTTCTCGTCGAGTGCCTGAAAGAAGAGGTTCTTCTCGGCCCCGTTTGATGAAGAGGGCACGGTGAAGTGGGCCGATCCGTCCTCGTGGACCGTGGCGACCCCGTGGATCTTCTTGATGTTCACATCGGCCCGAAGGCTGACCGCCGACGCCTGCAAGCCGGCGCCGTCGCCCTGCTGGCCCGACCGCCAACCGTCGTCCCACGACACGCCGATGGCCTCCATCACCCTCAGATACTTGACCCTGCCGCGTTCGACGCCCGTCAACCCCCGGTACACGTCCTGCATGAACAGCGTGGCTGGCTGCTGTTGTTTCGTCTGGCCGGTGCCGGCAACCGCCGCGTTGCGGCTGGAAGCTGAAGGAATCTCCGGAGGCCGGCGGCGAGGCCGAAGCGGGGTCGGCTGGAAGCAGGAGATCTCCGGGTCGCGATAAAGCTCGGCGCGGTTGCCCCACGCGTCCAACACGTAGATCCCGTAGCCCGTCGGCTCGTGGTCTCTGGAATGGGGATTGTAAGAGACGAGAAAGAGTTTCTCCGAAAGCGGGTAAGGCTCCTTGAAGTAGCCGAACGTTTTTCCGCTTCGGTGAGGGCTCATGCCCGGATAGCCGAGTTCGGGCGTGATGTTGGTCATCGCCTCGGCGGTGCGCCGGTTGAGCCGATTGTCGACCAGCACGATCGGGCCGACCGACAGCCCACAGTGCGGCGCGGCGACCGTCACGATCCGCTGACTGCCCGGGATGCTGCGGGCGTTGACCATCCCGGCCGGCAGGATGACGTCGTTCTTGTATACGTGGGCCGAGCCGCTGCCGTCGGGATTCATCGCCCAAAGGCTCTGCACGTTGCCGAAGCCCTTGTCGACGTATTCCCAACGCGTGTAGATCACCCGGCCGTCGTCCATCACACAGGGCGTCATTTCGTTGACCGGGCCGCCCGAAACACAGCGCAGGTTCTTGCCGTCGGCGTCCATCACGTACAGCGACGTGACCGTGGAGCCGAAGCAGAAGACCCGCCGCTGCGATCGCGTGGAAGCAAACATGATCTTGCCGTCGGGCAGATAACACGGGTCGCAATCCTCATAGCGAAAGCGCTGGCCGTAGTGCTCCATCAACTCCGCCTCTTCGGGCGCGTCGAAAGTGAGCTGCCGCAGGCCGGTGCCGTCGACGTTGATCTCGTAGATGCGGTAGCCTTGGTTTTCCGCCTTCTTGTAGGCAAAGACCAGCTTCTTTGCATCGAAGGAGAGGTCGAAGCGGCCGAACAGCCCGCCGGTCAGTTGCGGCACGACCTCGGTAACTTTGCCGCCCGGAACCGCCGTGTTCCCGGCCACCGGCGAGAGGATACAGAGATTGCCGCCCATCGTGCGGCTGCCGTCCCAGTGATCGCTGTAGATGTGGCTGGATGAATACGTCATTCGTTTGACGAACAACAGCCGCTGGAAGTTCAACAGCGGATGGGCCAGCATGGCTTCGCGCCGCAGCGACTTCAACGCGTCCTCGACTTGCTGCACCTGCTCGGGCTGCATCTGTTCGGGCGGGCCTTGCACGGCCGCGTTCTGCTTCTGCTGCAACTCGGCCAATCGCTTCAGGTACTCCGGTCCCTTGGGATAACCCGGGCCGAACTCCTCAATCATATCCTTGATGGCCAGCCGCAGAGTTGCCACGTTCACGCTGCCCGGCGGCAAGAAGCCCGTGCGATAGACGGGTGGGATCCGGCCGACCTTCCCCAGGGGGCCGGCCTGTTGCCAACCCAATTCGTAGCGGGCCCTTTCTCCGCCTTGGCCCTGCGGGAGCCTCAGTTCGGGTCCGGCCGGCTTCCAGTCTTTCGGAAAGGCCACCGGCGACTCCAGCCGCAAGGCGATCACGTTCGGCGGCGCCGCGGCACGCGTGAGCTTCAGCGTGTGTTTCCCCTTGGTGACCGGCAGCTTGCCGGCCTGTTCCCACTCGGCGCCGTGCCGGTCCGACGCGGGTCTCGGCTGCGCGTCGTGAACCTTGGGCCGCCGATACGGATAGGGCAGCGAGTTGCCGGTCGCGTTTGCACAACACTCGCCTACCTTCCGGCCGTCGAGCCATAGCTGCATCGGCCGCGGCTCGGCCGACGCGTAGCGGACGTGAAGCGTGTAGGTGGCGTCGACGGGGAAGTCGACGTCATATTCGACCACCCACGGCAACCGGCCCCCATCACCAGCGATCAGCTCGGGATACGTATCGCGATAATCGGCGTATTGGTCCGGGTTCGCATCGACCCGGGCGTTACCCCGATCGAAGGCCCAGGCGGGAATCTCGAACGATCCGGCCGGTTTTTCCACATCCGAGGCCGGCAAGGCCATCGCGTCCCCAAAGGCAAGACACGCCACGGCGACTACAGTCCGACAAAAGGGGTCAGGACTCATTGTTTCGCACTTTCTGGATAAAAGGGGTCAGGACTCATTGTTTTGCGTCTTCCGAACTGGACGAACTCTGGGGCGGCCTCGAGAGCGGAGTGTCGATTCGAGCCCCAGACGACGTGCCGTCGCTTTGACCCAACCTGCATCGCCCAAGGGACTACCGCGCCGCAGGCAACGACGCACTGCATCCAACTCCTGCTCGAAAAGCGGTTCATTCACTCGCGCGACCCAGTTTGGTAGGCGAACGATCGGCCAAGGAGATAGAAGCTTCTCAGCGGTTTCGATCCTTTGCGCCCACCGCCAAAGCGATCCCCAACGCCAATCTTCTGCACGGGCAACCAATCCGGCTCGAAGCGCATTGCGTTCGACGTAACGGCAGACGACACGGAAATGATCGTCGTCTTGCACGGGAAAGCTCTTGAAGCGTCCTTGATAGACATGGCCTTCGCCCGACGTATGTCGGTGGGCGTGGTAGCGCATCGTGTGGGTTGCCGTCACCCAGCGAAGCAGTTGGCTCATCTGACCATCCCGCGTCGGTGTTAGCACCATGTGCCAGTGGTTAGGCATCAATTGGTAGGCCAGCAGTTCGACTGCGTAGCGCTGGAGTCCTTCAGCGAGAATTCGCTCGAACGCTTCGTAATCGCCATGCTTGTGGAAGATCGTACCGCGGGCATTTGCTCGATTTAGAGCGTGGTAGATTGCACCCGCTTCATCAGCACGTTTAGGTCTCGACATTACTGCACCTTACCACCACGTCAAATCACCGTCAATGAGTCCTGACCCCTTTGTTCCGCTTGACAATCCGGCATCCGAACACGCCGCCGGCCATCGAGTTGCCGGGCGATTGAAAGCGGACGGTTACCTTGTCTTTGTGCTTGGCGAGTTCTTCCGGAATCGAATACGTGACGTCGAAGAACTCGCCGGGTTTGTTCATAGCGAGCGTTTGCGTGGCGATCTTGCGGCCGTCGATCTGGACGTCGAACGTGCGGCCCACGTCGCTGCCCCAGTAGGTGACCATCAGGTCGACGGGCCGGTCCGCTGCGATCTTCATTTCGTAGGAAAACCAGCCGCCCGGGTAGGCGTGCCGCCAGCGCCGGCCGTTGAACATGCCGGCCGAGGATTTCTCGCCCTGGTAGTTGTGATCCCGTTCGGGCTGCATCTCGGGCACGACCGCGTCGACGGTACGCGCTTGCAGTTGATTCAATCGCCGCTGCGCCGCTTCATGCTCGGCTTGCTTCTCTTGCCAGTCCGCCTCGGTGAACAGGTCCCAATAGACCGTGAAGCGCTGATGGTGTGCCTGGTAGAAGGGGATCAGCGAGACGTCGTTGGGCCGGCCGACACCCACCGTCTTGAACTGAAGCGGCTTGCCGGCAACTCGCTCGACCCACTCGGCAACCGGTTTGCCGTCGGCGACCAGCACCGGCACATTCGGCGTCGGCAGGTTCGCGTAGGCCTTCTGGTTTCCCGAGTAGGGCATTTGATCCGTGAATCCTTCCCGCCCCAACTGGCCGGCCAGCACAATCGGCCCGTACATGATGGCGACTTTCTTGGGGCTGTTTTCCATCGGCTCGACTCGCAGGCTCATCGGCAGCGTGACGTCGACCACGTCGCCATCAGTCCACGCACGGTCGATCGTCAGGTAGCCGCCGCCTTGGCTGTCGACGTCGACCTTCTGGGCGTTGACGGTGACCTTCAAAGCCGAAGTCGCCCAGGATGGGTGGCGGATGTTCAGCGCAATCCGGACCGGTTTCTCGCAGCTCAGGACAAGGCGAGTTTTCGGCTCCTCGGGCAGCCGCGTCTCTTGACGAACCTTCAGGCCCTTGGCCTTCCACGTCAGTTCCGAGGCGATGAACAGGTTCACGTACAGGTTCGCATCATCGTGGAAGTAGATGCTGTCGCCGTACTTCACGTGGTTTTCCAGCCCGCTGCCGGTACAGCACCAGAAGCTGTCGTACGGCTTGCTGTAAGTATGGAAATGGCCCGGTTTGAGCGAACAGAAGTAGATCGTCATGCCCAACTTCGGGTCCTGGGAGGCGAGGATATGGTTGTACAGAGCACGCTCGTAGTAATCGGCATACCGCCCGTGGGCGGTCCAAGAAAACAGGTGCCGCGTCAGTTTCAGCATGTTGTAGGTATTGCAGGTCTCTGCGGTCGTTGGGGTGAGGTGTTTGAACAACTGGCCCTTGCTGTGGAAATGCTCGGCTTCGCTGTTGCCGCCGTTGACGTAGGATCGCTGCTGCGTGACCACTTCCCAGAAGAAGGCGGCGGCCGTGCGGAGGTCTTCGTTGCCGGTCAGCTCGTATTGCCGGGCGGCGCCGATGATCTTCGGCACCTGGGTGTTGGCGTGCAGGCCTTCCAGGCGGTCTTCGCGACGACTCAGCGGATCGATCACCAGCCGATGGTTGAAGCGCGCGGCCAGATCGAGATACTTTTGTTTGCCCGTGATTGCATAGACGTCGGCCAGGGCTTCGCTGATCCCGCCCTGTTCGCAGCGGAGCATGGTCTGGAACTTCTCGTCCGAGAGCTTGCCGGTGACGTTGCCCGTCCAATCGGCCAATTCAGTCACGATCTTCTTGGCCTTGTCGCTGTCGCAATACCGATAGGCGTCGACGAGCCCGGCATACAGTTTATGTAAGGTGTACCACGGGACCCAGCCGCCGTTGAGCCCGAAGCCGGAGGGCTTGATATCACCGGCGGCGACCTCGGCGAAGATCCGCTTTGCTTCGGGGATGCCCCCCACGTAGCCGTTGCCGTGTGCCTGCTGACAGGTCGCCAGCTCATCGACGATGTAGTTGACCCGGTCGAGAAACCGCTCGTCGCCCGAGGCGGCGTAGATCATCGCGCAGGCCGACAGGTAATGGCCCAGGATATGGCCCGACACGCCGCGGCTCTCCCACCCGCCGTAGATCTTGCCCTTGGGCTGAAGTCCCGCATACTCTCGGAACCGCGACAGGAGCCGGTCGGGCTCGAGGTCCAGCAGGTACTGCCCGTCCAGGTCCATGGCCCTTTTGAACGGCCCGTCCAACAGCCGCACGTCCTTGAGGCTGAAGGCATGGGCCTTGATGGGGACCTTCGGTGCCACGATGTTTTTCGTTTCGCCCCGCTCCGGCACGGACGCGCGGGCCAGCGGACTGGTTAGCGCGACGATCATCAGCGGGATCAGCAGTCTTTTCATCTTTCGAACTCCCAAGGATTGCCTCTTGATCGCCATCCGGCGCCGGCGGCCGGAAGTCGCTGAAATCGGTGCGATGCGATCCATGATAGCGTAGCGCGACCCCGCCGACAAGAGATTACGGAGCGACATCCTGCCTTCCGCGGCCAGTTGGCCGGGGGAGGGGGGCCCGGGAAACACTGGTGCAGTCCATCGGCCCCGTGTAGAATCTGGTCATGTCGGCTTTCGTTCCTGACACGGCTTACCTTGAAAGTCCTATGCGATGAAAACCCTGACCGGGAGTCTGCTGGCCTTTGCTGTGTTTTCCCATGTCGCTGACCGGGTGCCAGCGGGTGAGTACGATACGACTGAGTACGACGCGACGGGGACGAAACAGGAGCTCTTGATAAAGAAGTCGCGGTGCGGGGTCCATGGGGGGCTGGTCGTTCACCTCGGCTGCCAAGATGAGAAGCTAATCGCCCAGTTCGCCCGCGATGCTCGCTTCGTTGTCCATGGATTAGCCCCGGATGCCCGGACCACGCGCAAGATTCGCGCCGCACTTGCTACCCAGGCGTTGTACGGCAGAGCGTCCGTCGAACAACTCATCGACTCAAAACTGCCCTACGTCGATCAACTCGTGCGACTGCTGGTCGTTGAAGAACCATCGGGCCCTATCGTGACGGACTGGGCCGAGTCCGAACTGCTTCGAGTGCTTTGCCCGGGTGGACTGCTGTACAGGCGAACGCCCGAGGGTTGGTCGAGTACCGTCAAGCCGTGGCCGCCGGCGATGGACCAATGGACGCACGCGCGGCACGCCGCCGACGGCAATCCGGTTTCCCGCGACCGGCTGGTCGGTCCGCCCACGAACGTGCGCTGGATATCCGATCAGCCGCCGGGCCAACAAGGCGGGCGGGACAGCCAAGTCATCGTATCGTCCGAAGGCCGCCTGTTCGTGGTCACCGGAGGGCACGAACAATTGGTGGTTGCTCGAGACGCCTTCAGTGGCGTGCCTTTGTGGACCAGACCGTATCCTTACGTACTGCCCGGGGTGGGCCATCGTACTTTCTGGCGCCAGGCGCCGCTGATCGCGGTGGGCGACTACGTCTACCTGGCCGGCGAGGCACTCCACGCAGCCACCGGAAAAAGGGCCTTTTCATTCGAAGGGGAACCAAAGCTATGTGCCGACGGCGTGCTGATCACGTCGGCCATGCACGCGCTGGATGCGCTAACGGGCGAGAGGCTTTGGCGACATTCGACGGCCGTAGAGGGTATGGCCGCCGCCGGCCCAAAGGTCTATCTCGTCGAGGGGCCATGGCCGGATCGGGGTGGCCCGGTGCAAATGGTTTGTCTCGACCTGAAGACCGGTAAGCAGCAATGGCGCAAGGCAATCCAGGTGCCCGCTGCGGATGCCAAGCCGTCGGGCCGCTACGACGGTTACAGTCCCGGCAGTACGCCCAACGGCCTGCTGGCGGCGGTTGTCTATCATCAGGGTGTGCTTGCCCTGGAAGTGACGCGGACCTACATCCACCTGTTCTCCGCCGCCGACGGCGCGCATCTTCGCAGCCTGCGGTACAAGAACTGGTCACCCTATGCGTCGGGGCTTCGGGCCTTGATGATCGACGGCCGGCTGTGGCTGCCACAGTTCGAGGGCGACGAGAGATTCGACTTCGGGGTGACGATCAATGCCTTCAGCCTCGCCAGTGGCCGGAAGGTCAAAACGCTGAAGCTGGCGACTCCCATTCGCCAGCGCTGCCGTCCGCCGTTGGCCAGTGAAGCGTTCATGTTCCTCGGCGGCATGAATACCGTCGACCTGGACACCGGCGAGAGTGGTTCTCGGCCGATCGTGCGGTCGGCCTGTCATATTGGCCTGGTGCCGGCCAACGGGTTGCTCTACGTGCCGCCCACGCATTGCCGCTGCTTTTCCATGGTTGCAGGATACGCCGCCCTGGAGTCGCGTGGCCGGATGGGCGGGCCGCTGGCGGTGGCCAATCAGTCGGATCACCTGCGCACAGGGCCCGCCTACGGCAAGATTTCGCCCGGCCGCGGCCACGATGCGAGCGAGGATTGGCCCCGCTTTCGGCAGGACGACATGCGGCGTGCCCACTCGCGCACCACGTTGCCCGCCAGTTTGAAATTGCTCTGGAGCGGCAAGCTACCCGGCGCGACGCCTTCGAGCCCGGTCGCGGACCACCGCCTGGCCCTGGTCAGCGTTGGCGACTTGCACCGCATCGAGGCCGTGGACCTGGCCGACGGCAATCGCCGGTGGTCGTTCGTCGCCGCCGGGCGCATCGACGGCCCGCCGACGATCCAGCGCGGCTGGTGTGTGTTCGGTTGCCGAGACGGCTGGGTCTATGCCCTGCGTCTGGCGGACGGAGAGTTGGCATGGCGCAATCTGGCCGCCCCCGAGCGTCGGCGGATCATGGTGTCGGGACAATTGGAATCGGCCTGGCCGGCGCTGGGGCCGGTAACGATTGCCAACGGCACGGTATGCGCCGTCGCCGGCCGTCACAACATGGCCGAGGGCGGTATCGTCGTCAGCGGATTCGATTTGTCCAGCGGCAAGAAGCAGTGGCAGAGAGAAACTCCGCATCGCGATCTGGCTAATCCCTTGACCGGGGGCGCCTACGAGCCGTTGTCCGAGCCCTTTTCTCTCACGGCGGATCCCAGGCCGTCGGCGTGCACGTTGGGTGGATGGCTGGTAAGCAGCGGTTCGGCCGTGCAGATCGACCGCTTGGGCGCGTTCGAGATCGGCGACGGCCAACCGCGAGCATTGTTCGACGACCGGCTCGATGAAGCATACGCCGGCAACCTGCGGCCGCTGAAGAACCGAAGCCCTCGCCCGGATTTCCACCAATGGTTACTTTTGGCCGACGACGGGCAACGCTCATGCGGAGTGGAGAAGGATAAGCTCGTTCAACTCGAAGGGGACGAAGCCCTCCCACTACCCGAAACTTCCCCGCTGGAAAACGTGATCGCCGTCGCCTCGGCCGGGCACGAGTGGGTCGTGTCGACTGCGGCAGACCCCCGGCAGGCGAAGACGCCGCAGAGTACGCTGCTTGTGCTGGATAAAGCCAGCCGGCGGATCCGGGCCCAATGCCGATTCCCGGGCCGGCCGGTACCGCATGGCCTTGCCGTGTCGAACCGGCGGGTGCTGATTGCCACCACCGACGGCCGACTGCTCTGCTTTGGCCAGCAAGATCGCACTGCTCAATAGTCCCATCTATCGTGAACCCTACGTGGTGCGGAAAGAAGTAGGAACGCTACCGTGCAGAATCACGGTCTCTCCCAGACCGCGGGCAGGTTCCGCGAGGCCGGGCCGTAGGTCTGCGAGACTACGAAGCCGCTGGCCTGGGACGTGTAGAAGATCCGGCCGTTGGAGACGACGGCTCCCAGACACTCGCGAGAATCGATCGCCGGGCCCGTCGAGACCAGTTTGCCATGGTCCGAAAGGTCGATCATGTCCATGTTCGCGCCGAGAAGGTAAGGCTCGGAAAGTGTGAACCGGCAGCAGGCGTAGTTGTGGCCGATGCTGTTGACGACCTGGCCGGTCTGCCGGTCGAAGACATTGCCGCGGCCCCGCAGAGCAACCGAGAAAATGAACCGCTCGCCCACGGTGACCACGTTCAGCGCCGACGTCACTGCGTCAGACTGCCACACCAGCGACCCGTCGGTGGCGTCCAGGCACCAGACGAAACGGTCGGTGGTGGCCTCGCTGGCTCGATTGTAACCGCCGACGTAGATGCGGCCGTCGCGGGCGCTGAGCGTGCACTTCGAGGTCACGTAATACTTGTTGGTAAGCCACACGAGCCGGCCGGTGCCGGGTTGAAGGCAGGCGGTCAAGCCGTTGTTTTCCGTCGGCAGCCCGCGCGCTTTCCGCTTGCTGGCGGCATAGCCGAAGAACGTCGAATAGTAGAGCTTCCCGTCGAGCAGGCAGATGCCGCAGTCGTTTCCGCCGCGACCGTACTCGGAAAAATCCCGCTCCCAGACCAGCTTGCCCGTCTGAAGGTCCCAGGCCCAGAGTCGCGGGTGGTTGTCTTTGGGGTAATAAGGATTGTCGTTCGAATAGATCCAGCTCATGACCTCGCGTCCGCCGGCTTCAACGGGTGTGCCTCCGAACGTGAAAGGCTTTTCCGATCCCTGGGCGGCGTACTGGCCGGAGCCGGAGGCGTAGATGGCGACGTTGCCGTGCACGACCGGCGGAAACTGCCGGCTCCAACTGGGCGAACCGGTGAACGGCGCTTCCCATAGCAGTTTCCCGGTGGCCGCGTCCAGGCAGCGCATCCGCGATCGCTTGATACCCGCCTGAGGCACCAGGAGCTTTCCCGCAACGTAAAGCGGCGAAGTAAACGACAGATACACGTCCGGCCAGTGACGTCTCCACAACAGCCGGCCGGTGTCCTGCTCGACGGCAATGATCTGACCTTCGGCCGTGTGTGTGTACAACCGACCGCCTCCGCAGACCGGCAGGTGCTTGACGGTTCCTTCCAGCCGTCGAGCCCAGCGCATTCGCAGCGGCGGTTTCAGGCCCTGGGCGTTGGCGTTGGTTCCGCTGAAGTTTCCGTAATTGGTGTACCAGTCGAACTTCCCATCGGCCAGCGGTCCGCTCAGCGAACTGCGACTCTTCCACACCCGCAGATCCTTCTGAGGCAGCGGAGCTTTCCCATCGCCGCCGAAGACATAGAGATAGCCGTCCTCGCAGGGCACGTAGATGCGTCCCTCGGTAACCGCCACGGGAGCCGTGATCGGTGCGCCGAAGGCGGTTGCCAACGACGACGCCTCGCCTCCGGCCAGCGGCACGACGTACAGTTTTCCGTCAAGCCCTCCATAAACGGCGTGCTGGCGAGTCAGTACGGGCGGACAAATGGAAGCCGCTGCGCAGAGCACTTCGGGTCTCTGCTGTCCGACGGTGTGCCGGCACAGGCCAAACCCTTGCTCCGGGCGCACGCGGTAAACGTCCCGGCCGCGAATGCTGACCGGGGCAAAGCTCAGCAGGCCGGGCAGGCGGATGGACGTCTCGGTTCCCCTGACGAAGTCCGTCTGAACCCCTTCCTCAAAAACACTGTCGCCCGCCAGCCGTTTTCTCAAGAACATTTCGACCCGGCCCGAGTTGTCGCGGCGGTGCCATTGGACGTACACGTTGCCCGCTTCGTCGGCGCTTTGGCCGAACGTGGCGGGATACTCCGAGCCGGCGTATTTGGGAATCTCGCCGACCGCACGCAGCCGCGGTCCGTCGCCGGCATCGTCGAGGAACACGGTTCGCCCTCCCGCCGGAATGACCACGGTCTTGCCGACCAGGCAGATATCCCGCGAGCAGACGAAGTGGTCGCGCCAGGTGACGCGATCTTTGCGGTGTGCGAGCCAGTCTTCGCCGCTCCAACGGTCCCCGTCGAACTTGACGACTTCCTTCACGAAATCCCAAGTCCAGACAACCTCGCCATCGGGCTGGACGGCATACACCCGCGCACCAAGCGTTGCAAAGTAGACCCGGTCCGCTCCCACGGCAGGTGCTGAAAACACCGGCTCGCGGCAGTCAATCTCGGTAACCACGGCTCCGCTGTCGAGGTCGAGCACGTAGTAGTAACCGGCAGTCGTCCCGACGTGCACGTATTTTCCCACGACCGCCGGAGAGGCGACGTTGTTACAATTCCCCGGACCTCCCCGCGTGGCGAACCGCCAGACCACTTTCAGGGTGGCCGTGTCGATCGCAAAGACGACCCCCGATCCATCGACCACCAACACTTTCCCGTCGCTGACCGCCGGCGACGTGAAGATAGCGTCCGTCAACGGAATCGCCGCGATCAGGCCGAGCGGAGTTTGCAGGGAGACCCCCGGCGCGTTTCCGGACCGAAGCGCATCACCTTGAAACTGCGGCCAACCTTCGGCGGCGTCGCAGCCGGCGCCAAGCCCGGCCGCCCACACCAGGGCCGCAGTCAGTGTTGAAAAGCTGCTTGTCTTCATGCTGGTTGTCACCTTTGGGGAATCTCGTCCATCAGCGGGAACCATGGCCGTGTTGCCACGGCGGCGAAAGCGTTTTCGCTTCTTTTCCATAGACGGCCGAACACTGCAACCCGGTGCCGTTGGTGGTGTGGAAGATGCGGCCGTTGGAGACGAATGCACCCAGGCACACCAGCAGATCCACGGGTGGACCGCAGGAGGCAAGCTGGACGTCTTGGGGGTCCGAAAAGTCGAACAGGTCCAGGTTGGGTCCCAGCAGATACGGCTCCGAAAGCGTAAAACGAGTGCAACGATAGCCCTGCGTGAGGTTGTCGGAGAGGATCTTCCCCGTTTTCTTGTCGATCACGAATCCGTTGTAGTATTGGGAGTGGGCGAAGAGATACCGCTGGCCGATCGTGACCACGTGAATTGCCCGGCTGAGCGGCTGGGACCTCCAAATCAACGAACCGTCTTTGGCATCCAGGCACCAGACGCGGTTGGTCTTGCCTTCGACCGGATTGTACCCGCCAAGGTAGAGCCGTCCGTCGCGGCCGGATACAGTGCAGCCGGCGTGAACGGAGTAGTCGGTGGTCGACCACAAGACGCGGCCGGTCTGGGGTTCGATCGCCGCCGTGACGCCCAGCGGTCCCTTGCCGCCGAAGTAGCATGAGTAATAGAGCGTATCGTCCATCAGGCACATGCCTGCGTCATCGCCGCCGGGGCCGTGTTCCGAGAAGTCTCTCGTCCAGACTTCCTTCCCGGTATCCATGTCGTAGGCCCGAACCAGCGGCCTCTGGTCTTTCGAGAATCCGAACGTGCTTTGATGTTCGAACAACCATTGCTTGGCCGGCACCTTGGCCGAACTGAACTGATAGACGAGCAGGTTTTGGTAGGGAATCGGCGGTAGTTGCCGGTTCCAACTGGGCGTGCCCGAGAAAGGGGCCTCCCAGAGCAGCTTGCCGGTGGCCGCATCGAGACAGCGAAGTCGACTTTTTTGAAGTCCGGCCTGTGGAACGAAAAGGCGCCCCCGATAAAACAGCGGCGAGGTAAACGAGACGTGGACCCCGGGGAAATAGCGGCGCCACAGCAGACGCCCGGTTTCCTGCTCCACGGCGAAAATCTGGCCTTCGGCGGTGTGCGTATACATCCGCCCGGCACCACATACCGAGAAGTGCTTACAGGTGCCTTCGAACCGGCGGATCCATTTCATCCTCAGCGGCGGCTGCAGCCCCTGAGCGTTCGAGTTGGTGTTGGATAGATTCCCAAAACTGGTGAACCAGTCGTATTGCCCCGCGGCAAGTTTGCCGGTCATCGGGCTGCGGACCCTCGACAGGCCAAGATCTCTGGTGGGCGGCGACGCCGTGCCATGGGGCCCCAAGGCGTAGAGATATCCGTCTTCACAGCCGAAATACACCCGGCCATCGCAGACCGCAACGGGAGCCGTAATCGCCTTGCCCCACGCGGTCTGATAAGACCACGCCTGGCCGCCGCCGGTGAGCGGCACCACGTGCAGGCGACCGTCCAAGCCGCCGAACACGGCCGAGTTTTTCAGCAGGATCGGTGAGGCGATCGACGCAGCACCGCCCAAGTATTCCGTGGTGCCGTCGGGCGAGTGCCGGCAGAATCCAAACCGCTCCTCGGGACGACATCGATAGACGTCTTCGCCGCGAAGGCTCACCGAAGAGAAGCTCAGCGATTCGCTGCCGTGGTAGCTGGTGATGGTGCCGGGCGTAACCTCGACTTTCAGCTTGCCGTCGACGGCCCGTAGAACTTCAACGCTTCCATTGTTGTCGCGCCGGTGCCACTGTCGGTACACTCGGCCGTCTTGGCCGATGCTCAGGCCCAGCGTGACCGGCGACTCCCGGGTGCTATAATAGGTGCCACGGCACACGGCCCGATCACCGGCGTCCTCCAACCACACGAGCGTGCCGCCGGCCGGCACGACCAGCGTCTTGCCCACCAAGGCCGGGCTTCTCGTGCAACAGAAGTGATCGCGTCGATTCTGGGGCCAGCCGGTCGCTTTTCGGGCGTTGTACCAATCTTCCGGGTTCCATCGATCGCCGGTGAAATGGATTTTCTCCTGCACCAGGTCCCAGATCCAGCAAAGGGTGCCGTCCGGTTGCAGGGCATGAACGCGGGAGCCGAGCGTAGCAAAGTAGACGCGGCCGTTTCCGACGACCGGCGCGGCAAAGATCGGCTCCCCGCAATCGATCTTCCTGATCACCTTGCCATCGGCCGCGTCCAGGACGTAGTACGTTCCGGCCATGGTCCCGACGTGCAAGTAACCGCCCGCGATCGCCGGCGACGAGACATTATTGCAGTTGGCTTTACCGCCGGCGGTGGCAAAGCTCCAGATGGCGTGCAGCGTGTCGGCATCCAAAGCGTGCACGACGCCTGCTCCGTCCATCGTGTAGACCCGGCCGTCGGCAACCACCGGCGCCGTGAAGACGGCGTCGGTCAGCGGTGCCGCAGCAATCAATCCCAGGGGAGTGCTCACACTTCGCTGGGCCACGTTTCCCGAGCGTCGGGAGTCGTATTTCAACTGTGGCCAGTTTTGCCCGCCGGCAGCGATTTCTCCCACCGCGAGCATGAAGACCATCGCCAGGCTGTATCTTGTGCTCAGCGTGGCCAGCATTTCAGTTCTCCTTGTTGCACGCGACCGTCTGCTGCGGTGCAATAACAGGCAAGTTCACTGTAGCCGAAATCCACGTGCCGGGGAACCATCGCGGTATGATTCCGAGAAAACCCATGGAGAATACAGGACAGCCGACGGCCCGATGAACCCCCGCACGGAGACCTTCAGTGATGGTCGGCGGCCACGGCCTCCCGTCCCGGATTGGGGTGGTTTTGCGGGGCAGATGGCTTGCTTGACAGGTCCAACGGTCTGCCGGCCGGATGGAAAATCGCCGCCCCCTTTCACCGCCGCACTTTTTCCGCGGGCCGTTTGCGTGGCCAATAACTTGCCTAGTAAAAAGGACTTACGTCGATTAGAATGATGTCCGGTCGAGTTGGCCCGCGCCGGCGGAAAGCCAACAAAAGGCCTGCAAACAGGGCTTAAGTGATGATTCGGCAACGGTTTGCGTCGATTTCCGTATCACCCGTTGGGGACGTAATGTGCGGGCCCCGACTTACGGTGATCGGCCGTGCAGCCGAGCCGGCGGAACCTGTTTTGGCAGAGGGCGTTACGAACCGACGTGCTCGACGGCGGTCGACGTAAGCCGACTTAACCCCAGGTAGATTAACCCGGCATACCACGTGAATTCACCCGGCATACGGGGTTAATTCCGTCGATTACACTTCGAAAAGGATGAAGTCCAGGGCGTCGGCAAACTCCTCGTCGCTCAGGTCGGTCGCTTTGTCTTCATCGTCGTGGAACAGAAGCCAGTCCAGCCCCGAGCTGCCGGTCAGCAGGTCACGTGCTCCGTCATCGAAGACCGTAGTGCCCTTTTGCAGGAAGAACTCCCCGTTGAATCGTTCCACACTACCGGAGCCGTCGCGGAGATTGGCGACGCGCTGTGGGTAATCCCGTGCTGAGAGCCACTCCGCCATGACGGCATCCATGGCTTCTTTCTCGTCGGCCGTGCCGAAGTCGACGTATCCGGCGATGAGGGTGTCGTCATCGCCGTTGCCCACGATGCGGTCGGCGCCCCGTCCGCCGATCAAGAGGTCACGGCCGCTGTGGCCTACCAAGAGATCGTCGCCGTCGCGACCCAAGAGGACATCGGGACCGGCCCCGCCCTTGAGGCGGTCGTTGCCCACTCCGCCATCGAGCCATGCGGAGGCGGTGATACTTCCGGCCACCTGAATCGTGTCGTTGCCGGCCAGGCCGTAGGCGAGCATCCGTGCGTCGACGCTGAGAGTTCCCACGACGGTGCCGTTGAGCTTGGCGACAATCTCCTCTGCGCTTGACCCCGGCGTGAAGAGGATCTGATCGTTTTGCGCCGTCCCGTAAACGACGAAGTCGGCGGCACCGTCGAGTGAGACCGGCACGCTCGAAGGCTCGGTGACGACAAGCTGATCACCCTCGCCGGCAGCCACGGTGACGCTGTCGACGGTACTTCCAAAGGACACGGTCTCGTCTTCCCGGCTGATCTGCGCTCCGTCTTGCGTCAGAACATCTTCCTCGGGCGTGTCGTAGATCGTCAGCGCGTCGCCAGTGGTTGTCCCGCTGTCTTCGACGGAGACCGGCCCATCCAAACTGCCGAAATGAACCGCATAGTCATCCGCTCCTTCCTGGCCGTCCAGCAGCAGTCCATGGGGGCCGCTGGCCAGCACGACGATCGTGTCGTTGCCGGCCCCGCCGAGGATGGTGGTCTGGCTGCCATCGATCGTGATCGAGTCGTTTCCGTCACCGCCGTCAACGATCAGGTCTTCCATGCCATGGAAGTCGACCGTTCCCGTCGGCGTTCCCTGTAGCGTTACTTGACTGGGAGTCACAAGGATCGTGTCGGGGCCTGTCGTGCCCATCACGGTGAGCACATCCGCGCCGGCCGAACCGGTGTCGGTGATGATCGTCGTGGAGCCGGACCCGGCGTCGAGACCGACCAGGTAGTTGTCGCTGGCGTCGAGACCGACCAGGTAGTTGTCGCTGGCGTCGAGACCGACCAGGTAGTTGTCGCCATCGGCACCGCCATCCACATACACCGGGATGCCGATTCTCGGGGCGATGTTGATCACGTCCTGTCCGCCATCCGTGCGTACCACGATGGAGTCGAAGTCCCCGACGGCGTACTCGCGGACAATTTCGCCCCCCTCCCCCCCGTGAGGCAACGTGGCCGTTATCTTGTACAGCGTTTCGCTCTGAGTAAGGCCGATCTGGACATGGTCGGCACCGATGCCGCCAATCACGTACAGCACCCTCTCGACATCCCCCACACCGATAATACTCGCGCCGGTTTCCGCAGTGGCCGTTCCCTCGCCGTCGTCGTCAAGGGTGAGCGCGACTGTGTAGATGCCGCCGAACTGGTACGTGTGGTCGCCGGAGACCGATCCTAAACCATTGCTCTCCGTTACGACTCCCGGACTCGTTGTGCCATCGCCCCAGTCGATGATCGCTGTGTGGGTGTCGAATGTGCCGGCGTCGGTGAAGCTGCCTGAGACGGTGACAAGCTCCCCTTCGGCGGCGCCGCCGAATCCGGGCGAACTGCTGGAGAAGGCCGTAATCACCGGGGCCACATTGTCGACCGTCAGGCTTAGCTCACCCGCTCCAAGATGCGTTCCGTCCTCGTCGATCAGATCGACCGTGATCGTGGGCGTGGCATCACCGTCGGCGTAGGTGTGGGTGACCTCTCCGCCGGCCGTATAGGTATCGGAGTTCTCGTTCCCCCAGTGGACGACGTACTGGGTTACTGAATCCTCACCCGGGTCGGTCACCGCTCCCAGCGTCAACGTGTACTCGGAACCTTCATCCACGCTGGCCGCTCCGTCCAGCGCGATCACTGGAGCCACGTTCCCTACAGTCACAGTAGTCGAGGCGATATGGGTACTCCCGTAACTATCCGTGACTCGAAGAGCAATTGGCGACGAACTCAACCCGTCGTGCATGCTTGGTGGCAGGTCTTCCCTGGGGACTAGGAGCTGCGGATTTGTGGTCTCAAGCTCAAACTGGCTGTCGTTATCGAGGTCCCACTCGTACAGAACGATAGAGTCTCCGGCAGCGGAGTCCGGATCATACGAGCTACTTGCATTCAGATTCAGGTCGGCACCTTCCACGATCGGATACGGCCCGCCGGCGTCGGCGGTCGGCGGCTGGTTAGCCGGCGCATACAATATAAGGCTATACGGGATGTCGTTGATTTCACCAGGTGTTTGCCCGCTAAATAGGGGTGTTTGCCCGCTAAATATGATCGTGAGCCCCTTCTCGCCGATCTTGGTGATACCCGCAATTTGTCCCGTTCCACCTCCGACTCTCGTCACGGTCCCGAGCATCACGCCGTCCTTGCCCCAGCCCTCCTTGTCCCCGGGATCCTCCGTCAAGATTGTTATGGTGTCCGTAACGATACTTGTCCCAGGCTCCTTCACCCAGTACACCGTCCCTGCGGCATTGGATGTCACGTCGACGTGCCTCACGTCATCTATCCCGTTACTCAACAGCGAATCAGATTGAATACCCCGGTAGGTGACACCTCCAAAATCGGAGGCCGACGTAGGTGCCAAAGGGTCGACAGGCAAAAAGACAGTCTGCCGGTCAAGTGTAGACTTATATGCTACGCCTCCATCTCCTTTGTAATACACCGTCCCCTTGAGGACGGGGTCGCCGCCCGTCAGGTCTGCTGTGCCATCCTCCGCTTCCGTACCGGGGATAAGATAGGTTGCCCCCCAAAATAATGTTCCATCCACATCGTACTGCCTCGTCATCCGCACTCTCCCGGTGTCGAGATCGTTCCCGGTGCCGCCGATGTCCGCCGTCCCCCAATGGGAGGTATCCTGAAGCTCTGTCCGCAGGCTATCGTCCCAATGCGTAAAAATCCAGTTAGTAGGGAAGCCCTCGATCGGATTTGAGGGATCTGGCACAAGTACGATGGACTTTGCCTCCCCCTCAAGTATCGGGGGTAATACCAGAAGGTCCTCCGTCTCGAGAGCCTTTATTTCGTAAACACCGGGTACCGAATCCTTCCACCACCTTTCATAGGGAAATCTTGTCCCCCTGAATCCTTCCGAGGCTTCTGTAAATGAAAAGACTATGAATCCGTTCGATGGCTGGACAGTGCCGGTAGTGTGAAAGATCTCGATCTCTGGGTCCGAATCGGGGACTATGTTCCAAGCCTCGAACGTACCCGGCTCCAAATCATACTCGATCTTCCACCCGCTAAGGACATCATCGGAAGCCACAGAGAGAGAAAGGAGCGTTCTCTGTTCAAGCGGCTCGACCCTCAGCGATCGGGCGTGCAAAGAACGAGATGGCCTCCCGCGAGAATTGAGACTTCGCTGGGCGGGCCGTCGAAAACGCGTGTTCAGCAAGTTCGAGAGAAAGCGGGCCATGGATCTGTCTCCTCATGGTGGTGCAAGGGTTGTGGGCCGTGTGCTAAAATAAAAATAGTGTCGCCCCGGGCGCGCACATTGAGCGCCTGGGAGATGCCGGGCCGGTGAGTCTTCTGCCTAGCCGCAAGGGCTCACCGGCTTTTTTGGTGGATAGTGGATGGTGGATAGTGGATAGTAAGGAGCTGTCGGCTTTCAGCGTTCAGCGTTCAGTTCATCAATCATCATTCTGCATTCATCATTAGCGTCTCCTCCGCCACCGCGACCAGCGACGCGTAAGTCCGGGGAAGAATGGCATCGTTGCAGGTTCCTTCGCGTGGGCAATCATCGTGCGACCTCCTGCGGCGCGCGCCAGATGTTGACCTCGCCGGGCCCGTCGGCCCCTTTGCCGGCAGTCACCAGTTGGGTACCGTCCGGAGAAAAGTGCAGGCACCAAACCGGCCCGGTATGGCCTTCCAGCGGCAACAGCTCCCGAGCCGTGAACACGTCCCAGAGTTTGACTTTGCCGTTGCGGCTCCCGCTGGCCAGAATCTTGGCGTCGGGCGAGAAGGCCAACGCCGTCAGTTCGTCACGGTGTCCCAGGAAGGTGGCACGCCGTTGGCCCGTCTGCACGTCGAAAAGTCTGATCTCCGGTTGGAGGCCCGCGGTTGCGATCATCTTGCCGTCCGGTGAATAAGCCAGGCAATAGCCCTGCTGGAGTCCGGTCGGCAGGCGTCGCACTTCCCGGGTAGCCAGATTCAACAAGCGGACCTCATCTCCAACGATTGTCGCAAGAGTCTCTCCATCGGGAGAAAAGACAATTGAATTAACACCTTGTCGGTAAGTTGTGTATTTGAGGCTGAGCAGGTGTTTGCCGGTTTGCGAATCCCAAAGCTTGGTAATCGACGAGTAGTCATCGGTGGCCAAGACGTCATCGCTGGCCACCACCCGGCCGTCTGGAGAGAAGGCCAGAGAACGAATCTCGGCGTTGTGAGCGCCGACCATCTGTTGCTGGTTTCCTGTGGCCAGGTCTCGCAGGTGGATGGTTCCATCCTCGGTACTTACGGCTAGGAGCCGTTGCGGCGCAGAGACGGCGACAGACAAACATTGGCGCCCAGGCAGTTCGAAGGAGTCGTGGAGCTCTCCGGTCTCCACTTTCCAGAGCCGAACGTACGAGTCATCACAGACAGTCGCAAAGGTCCGTCCGTCCGGAAGGAACGCCACGGAACGAACCTCGCTGGGCTGCTTCGGCAGCGTCGTTCTTCCGGTGGTCTGCTGCACATCCCAAAGTCTGATGGTTCGATCGCCGGAAGCCGTACCCACCGTCTTTCCGTCCGGAGAGAAGGCCACGGACCACACGCGCTTCTTGTTTCCGGCAAGAACTCCCTGCGTGCTGTGGGTTCGGGGATCCCAAAGACGAAGCCGGAGGTCGTCGCTGACCGACGCCAGCAGGCCGCCGTTCGGTGAAAACGCGACGCACCGCACGGGAAGTGTGTGTCCGTCCAGGGTAGCGACTTCCCGAAGCTCGGTAGCCGTCCAGAGCTTCACGAGAGAGTTCCTGCTGCCGATGGCCAGGATTTGGCCGTCCGGGCTGAAAGCGCCGGTGAGCATTTCATCGACAGGTGCGCGCTGGTCCGTCTGAATCTCGCCGCTGACCTGCCGGGTCGCCAGGTCCCATAGCTGCAGCTTTCCCTCGGCGCTACCTGTGGCCAGCGTCCGGCCGTCGTGTGAAAGCGCCAAGGCTCGGACTTCGCCGAGGGTCCCTTGTCGCTCTCCGGTGGAGGGATCCCAAAGCGTCGTCTTGGCCTTGCCGGTGGGCCAATGCACCTCTGCGACTACCAGCGTTTTGACGTCGGGCGTCAGCAACACCAGGGCCACCGGAAACTCGAACCCCGTAATCATCCTTTGGAACTCACGACCGCCCACGTCCCAGAGCTTGACGACCCTTTCTTCGCCGGCGGTGACCAACAGTTTGCCGTCGGCAGAGAAGGCGATCGAATTCACATCGTCGATATGACCTTCCAGTGTGGAGAGCCTCTTGCCCGTGGCCGGGTCCCAGAGCATCACCGTCCGGTCTCGTCCGGCGGAGGCAAGGACCTTGCCGTCGGGAGAGAACGCCAAATGAAAGATCTCGTCGGTGTGGCCGGTCAACGTCTTCGACCGGGCCTGGCACAAGGCCCACAGGTAATGCCACGCAAAACAGCGGACGTCCGGTTGGCCGGCCTGCGGGATGTGTCCCGACAACAAATCGCGCACTTGTCCGAGATCGGCATTGTTCCATGCCTGCCATGCCCAATGGACGTCGGCCGCGTAGACGTAGCGGCGCAGGGTCGCCTCACGGTCCAAGACCTCGGCCCGCTGTTCTTGGGCCTCGTCCCGCTGCCGAACGGCTTCGCTCCGCTCCCGGGCGATCAGGATGGTGCTCACCGTCGCCAGAATCAGAGCAGAAACCAGCAATGCCACCATCGACCAGACGACTGCCCGGTGGCGGCGGGACCATTTCCGCGATCGCTCCAACAGCGACGGTCGGCGGGCACGGATTGGCTTGTCCTGCAAAAAACGCTCCAAGTCGTCGGCCAACTGGCCGGCGGTGGCGTAACGGGACGGAGGTTCCTTGGCGGTGGCCCTCAAGACGATCGTTTCCAGGTCCTTGGGGATCGCCTTGTTGATCTGCCGCGGCGGTCGCGGGTCTTCTTCGGGGATCTGCCGCAGGAGCTTCTGGCGGTCGTCCCCGCCGAAAGCCAGCTGGAGGGTGAGCAGTTCGTAAAGCGTAAGGCCCAACGAGTAGACGTCGGTGCGGTGGTCCAGCACGCCGTGTTTGGCCTCGATCTGCTCGGGGCTCATGTAGCGGAGCGTGCCCAGCAGGTCGCCGGTCATGGTGAGGTTCGTCTCGGTGTGGGTCATCGCCAGGCCGAAGTCCGTCAGCCACAAGTGCCCGCCAACGTCGAGCAGCAGGTTCGACGGCTTGACGTCGCGATGCACCACGCCCATCCCGTGGGCATGCTCCAGCGCCTCGGCCACCTGGATGCCCAGGCGGGCCACCATGCAGAAGAACTCCGGAGCGCGGGTCGAGCCTTCGGTAGAGAGGGCGGCCAGTGGGGAGGTCTCGGCGGCGTGAGGGAGTGAGGGGGTGACGGGGTGGCGGGGTGAGGGGGTGACGGGGTGAGGGGGTGCATCGGTCGGGGTTGGCGTGGTTGCCTTGTCACCCCGTCGACCCGTCACCCTCTCACTTTCTTCGCTGACTCCTGACTCCTGATCCCTGACGCCTGCCAACTGGCCGATCACCTCGGCCAGCGTCTGCCCGTCGATGTACTGCATGGCATAGTAATGCACGCCCCGCTCGCAGCCGACCGAATAGACGTGCACGATGTTCGGATGATCGAGCGAAGCAGCGGCCTGGGCCTCGTTCTTGAACCGCTGGAGTTGGCGGGGTTCCAACATCGCCGCAAACGGAAACACCTTCAGCGCCACCCGGCGGCCCAGGGAAAGCTGCCGGGCTTCGTAGACCACGCCCATCCCGCCCCGGCCGATCTCGCGCACGATGCGGTAGTCGCCCAGCACGCCTTCCACTGGTGCAGAAGCATCGACGACGGTCGGCCTAGGGCCCGCCGCCGACACCGAAGCGTCTCCCTCAGCCACGCTCAAGTGGGCCAGGAGTTCCAAGGCCGGGACCAGCTTGCGCAAGGCGTCGGCATGTTCGGAGTGTTCGGCCACAAAGGCATCCAGATCGACCGACTCGTTCTCGCGCATCCTCCGGGCCAGGTCGTCTACGAGGTCGACCACCTGTTGGTCGGTATCGGTTTTGCTCTGTTGTACGTTGGACATCACGTCGGTCTCCAGGTCTCGCGGTCCATGAGGCTCCGCACGCGGCCGAGCGCTCGCAAGTACCGCTTCTTGACGGCCACGATCGTGATCCCCAGCACGGTGGCGCACTCCGAGTTGCTCAGTTCCTCCAAGTGCTTGAGGATGAGGATCTCTCGGTCCAAGTCGGCCAGTTCGCCCAGGATCGCCCGAATCCGAGCTCGTAATTCCTTGCGGGCCAGGTGTCCGCTCGGGCTGGTGGCGCTGGCGGCCATCTGTTTGGCCAGGCAGATGGCCGAAGCCTCGGACAACTGCATGCTCACCTCTCTGCGGACGCTGCGCTTCGCCGCGTGAAGATGCTCGCGGTGCGCATCAACCAATCGGTCCCAGGCGATCTGGCGGAGCCAAGGATAGAACGGCGAGTCGGCCTGTTTGAGGTACTCCGGCAGGCGTCTATCCGCAGCGGCCAACGCCTCCTGGACCACGTCGGACGGATCGACACGGGGTGCCACGCGGTCATCCATCCGGGCGGCCACCATCCGGCGGAGCCGGGGCCGAAATCGACCCAAGAGCTCGCCTTTTGCCGTCTGGTCTCCGCGGCGGATGCGATCGAGCAACTCGGTCGTGTCGTGGTCCGACGCTCTTGGCAAAACATCCCTCCCTACTACTGCTCCCGTTGAGAATCCCCAGGCGGAGACAGGTACGGTGGAAAAAAACGGAAAAACCTCCGGAGCCCCATCTTCAGAGGGGCTCCATGGCGTCATTGTGGCGACTGGCCCGGGGGCGGTCAAGCAAGTCTGGGGGTCATCACGCGTCGGCATCAACGCGGCTTCCCGCTTCCCGGTGGTGCATGACATCGGTAGGATGTCAGGTAGAATTACAGCGTGCAAGCGCGCCGCAGGAATCGTTGTACGCGCGGCGCTGAAGCAAGCCCGCCAAATGAGGCACGAGAAGATCAGCCGATTTCCCTTTACCCGTACTGGAGGCGAACATGAAACGCTCCTGCCTTCGGGCGCTGCTGTGGTCGTTGGCGGCCGTCGCCGCGGCCTCGGGCATGTCCCCGCCTGAGCACGTGGACGTCTTTGTCTCCGGCCAGGACGGATACACCGGGTATCGCATCCCGGCCATTGAAACGACTTCAGACGGATCGCTGTTGGCCTTTGCCGAGGCGAGAAAGTACAACCTCAGCGACCCCGGAGGGAAAGGGCAGGAGATCGACCTGGTGCTCAAACGGAGCACCGACGGCGGGGCCACTTGGTCGGCGATGAAACTGATCGAGCACTCCGGCGAGTTTTGGTCGTCGGCCAATCCGGCCACCGTGGTCGACCGCCAAAACGGCCGCGTTTGGGTCTTCTATCTGCGTTGCAAGCCGGGGCGGGGCACTCACGCGGCCCGGCCGGGTACCGACGACGTGGCCAACCTTGCCCGCTACAGCGATGATCACGGCCAGACCTGGTCAGGGACCGAAGAATCAGGGCCGATCGATCAAACCCACGTCGCCCGGGACATGGCCGACGCCCAGTGGCGGATCAGTGTGCCCGGCCCCGGCGGAGCGATCCAGGACCGCAAGGGACGGCTGATCGTGCCGATGTGGAGGTTCGCTCCCTTCAGCGCGTTTGTGCTGTTCAGCGAGGACCACGGCCGCACCTGGCACCGCGGGGCCCAAGTGCCGGGAACCCAAGTGCCGGGAACACAAGTGCCTCCAACACACGGATTGGACGAAGACCAGTTGGTCGAGCTGTCCGACGGGCAAATCCTCCTGGACGCCCGCCAGCACGGCGGGCCGAATCGCTGGACGGCCACCAGCAGCGACGGCGGCCGCACCTGGTCCGCACCCCGCCCGGGCCAGCCGG
>SDBV01002598.1_pt1 | contig 26903 bp, 13 predicted proteins | sample 2277081 | NCBI WGS metagenome assembly SDBV01 (sample SAMN10402039, study PRJNA504765) | marine sediment metagenome | isolation source: marine sediment core GS10_PC15, 223 cmbsf | place: Arctic Ocean: Southern Knipovich Ridge | collected 2010 | reverse complement strand
CCTTGACGGCCAGGAAGTTGCTTTGAAAAACTTCGGCGTGCTCTGGTATCACCAGGGCGACTCGGCCGAGCGGACCGCGTTGCACGAGGCGGCCGGGATCGAGGCACTGAAAAGCTACGTGGCCGACGGCGGCGGGCTATTTCTCTCCGGCGCGGCGCTGGCCATGGTACACGACTTGGGAATCGAGCCGACACGACCTCGGATCTTCGGCGGCGGGCAGGACAGGTACCAGGCGTCGATCTTCCCGGTCGAGACGGCCCACCCGGTCTTCGGCGGGCTCGACTTCGAGGGCATCTTTACCGGCAGCACGATCCTGAACGTAACCGAACACGGCTTTCCGGCCTTCTCCGACTTCTACGGCTCCGGCGGACCCAAGAACGGCATGTTGCTGGCCCGGGCCAACTCGGGAGCCGAAAACCCGCTAGTCGAATATGAGTTGGGCAATGGCCGAATCATTGTGATGGGTTGGCGGTTGCCGCACTATGCTGACGAGAACAATACGCATCGCGAAACACTCGAACGGCTGACCGACAACATCCTCTGCTATCTGGCCGATACGGGAAAATGGAAAAAGATCGTCATCCGCGCCAACCCGGGCGCACCGAAGCCCGTACTCGGCGTGCCGGCACGCCAGTGGCGATCCTTGGCCATGGCTATTGAGAATCTGAGCGACACGTTCGGGGTCGACTATCCGGGCGGCCAAGATTCACTGAATCGCTTGGCCACACTAAAACAGTCGCACGATGTCTTGCTCGACGATGAAGAAGAGCCGAGCGAGGAGACGATCGCGAAGCTCGACGCGATCGGGGCCCAATTCGACCGGCTCAAGCAGGAGGCCCTGTTGGCCAATCCGCTGTTGGACTTCGATCGATTGCTGTTAGTCAAACGGAGCGTTGCCAACTTGGGGCTGCCGGCCAATTGGGACAGTAACTCCAGCCTCGCCATGACCGGCTACGACAACCAAATCGCGGTGCTTTCGCCGGTCAGCCCCGACGGGAAATTGACCACGTTGTTTCAGCCCGAGGGCGGACGATTCGTCGGTGACGTAGATCTGCATTTCGATGCCCAGCGGATGCTCTTCTCGATGCCGGGCGCCAACGGCCGCTGGCAAGTGTGCGAGATCAGCGCGGACGGTTCCGCCCTGCACGAACTGCCGTTGATCCATGAGCCGGACGTCGACAACTACGACGCCTGCTACCTGCCCGACGGCCGGATCCTGTTCACCTCGACGGCCCCGTTCATCGGCGTGCCGTGCGTTTATGGCAGCTCGCACGTGACCAACACCTACATAAAGAACCACGACGGCTCGATCCGGCAGGTGACGGTCGACCAGGAACACAACTGGTGTCCGACCGTGCTACCCAACGGCCGCGTGCTCTATTTACGTTGGGAATACACCGACCTGCCGCACAGCAACTCGCGGATCCTGTTCCACATGAACCCGGACGGGACCGGGCAAATGGAGTATTACGGCAGCAACTCGTTCTTCACGAACTCGTTCTTCTACGCCCGACCGATCCCCGGCCATCCGACCAAGGTCGTAGGCATCGCCACGGGCCATCATGGCAATGCGCGGATCGGGCGAATGCTGATTCTCGACCCGGCCCTGGGTCGTCACGAGGCCGACGGCGTGGTCCAGGAGATCCCCGGCCATGGCAAGAAGGTCCCGGCGGTCATCAAGGACAACCTGTCCGACGGGATCTTCCCCCGTTTCCTGCACCCTTACCCCTTGAGCGAAAACTACTTCCTGGTCTCCGCCCAGCCGACGCCCCAATCGGCTTGGGGCATCTACCTGGTCGACACGTTCGATAACTTCCTGCTGCTCTGCGAAGAGCCCGGCTACGCGATGCTAGAACCGGTGCCGCTTAGGAAAACGCCCACGCCGCCGGTCATCCCCGAGAAAGTCGACACCAGCCGCAAGGACGCCCTGGTCTACATGAGCGACGTCTACCACGGGCCGGGCCTGAAGGGAATTCCACGCGGAACCGTCAAGAAGTTGCGGGTGTTTACCTACGAGTTCAGCTATCGCCACATGGGCGGGCTGCTGGGGTCGATCGGTATGGACGGGCCCTGGGATATCCGCCGCGTGATGGGTACCGTGCCGGTCGAAGCGGACGGGTCAGCCTTGTTTAGTGTGCCGGCCAACACGCCCATCGCCGTGCAGCCGCTCGACGAAGAGGGCAAGGCTCTGCAACTGATGCGAAGTTGGTTCACAGCCATGCCGGGCGAAGTCCTCTCGTGCGTCGGGTGCCACGACCGCCAAAACAGCGGCACCCCCAATCGCCAGAGCTTGGCCTCCCGACGACAACCTTCGCAGATCGAACCCTGGTACGGACCGGTCCGCGGGTTCAGTTTTGCCCGGGAGGTGCAGCCGGTGCTGGATAAACATTGTGTCGGCTGCCACGACGGGACACCTCGACCCGACGGGACCACACTGAGCGATCTGCGGGGCGAGAAGTATATCGAGGATTGGTCGTCGAACATTGCGGGCAACGTCGGAGGTAGCTTGCCCAAGGGTGGCCGATTTTCGGTCTCCTACGGCGAGTTGCACCGTTACGTCCGCCGGCCGGGTATCGAGAGCAATATCCGGCTGTTGGCGCCGATGGAATTCCATGCCGACAGCACCGAGTTGGTGCAGATCCTGCGCAAGGGACATCACGGCGTAACGCTCGACGACGAGGCCTGGGATCGGCTGATCACCTGGATCGACATGAATGCACCCTACCACGGCACATGGACCGAAATTGCCGGGGCGGACAAGGTTCGCCACGTGGCCGAGCGTGCCCGAACCATGCGCAAGCGTTACGCCGGCGTGGACGAGGATCTCGAAGCGATCCCCGAGATGTCCAGCCAACCGATCGAACCGATCATCCCGACGCCACCGGCCGAGAAGCCGGCCGGGGTGGTTAGTTGCGAGAATTGGCCGTTCGACGCGGCCGAGGCAAAGCGACGCCAGCAACAGAGCGGCCTGGAACCGCTCGTGGTCGATCTGGGCGACGGCGTGACCATGCGGCTGATGCCGATTCCGGCGGGTGCGTTCATCATCGGCGGCACCGAAGGCCATGCGGATCAGCGGCCCACGGCCCGAGTGGCGATCGAGCAGCCGTTCCGGATCGGCCAGTTCGAGGTCACCAACGAGCAGTTCGCCCGATTCGATCCGCAGCACGACAGTCAGGTCGAACCGATGCACGGCTACCAGTTCGGCGTACACGGCTACCCGACCAATCGGCCCGAGCAGCCGGTCGTTCGCATCTCCTGGAATCAGGCCATGGCCTTTTGCCGTTGGCTGAGCCAGAAGACGGGCCTCGACCTTGGGTCGGCGGACCTCCCTGAGTTCACGCTTCCCACCGAGGCCCAATGGGAATACGCCTGCCGCGCCGGTACGGCCACGCCGATGTCCTACGGCGATCTGGACACTGACTTCTCGCCGTTTGCCAACTTGGGTGACGAGAAACTCCGCGAGTTTGCCTTGGATACGTTCGTCAACATCCGGCTGGTCCCCAAGCCGAACCCCTACGACGACTGGGTACCGAAGGACGCCCGGTTCAACGACGAGGGTTTTGTGTCGGTTGCCGGGGGCCGCTACCAGCCGAACGCCTGGGGCCTGCACGACATGCACGGGAACGTCTGGGAATGGACCCGCTCGGCCGAGCGACCGTATCCCTATGCCCAAGGCGACGGCCGCAACAACCTTTCGGCCGAGGGACGTAAGATCGTCCGCGGCGGCTCATGGTACGATCGGCCCAAGCGGTGCACGTCGAGTTTTCGCCTGGGCCATCAGCCGTACCAAAAAGTGTTCAACACGGGATTCCGAGTAATCTGTCAGCAACGGACCGGAACCGTTGCAGCGTCGGGGCACTAACCTATAAAGCCGCGACCGGTGGTCGCGCCAAAGCGTTCACTGCCACGGGGCGCGACCAACGGTCGCGGCTTTATATCGAACGGGAGGAAACGATCGATGGACGCGACACGGCATCTCACCGTCATCGGTCTGGCGGCCTTGCTCGCCATGGGTTGCTTTACGGTCGCCAAAGCCCAAGCGGAAGCGGCCGGTTCGTTTACGATTCCTGCCTACGCGTTCGACCGCGGTAGCAACGTCGAGACCCGCACGGATGGCTTTGCCGATGCCGAGCCGATGGTCGGCAACCTCCACTGGCCGACCACGATCGAGTACGACGTCGAGTTCCCGGTCGCTGCCGAGTACACGATCAGCGTTCGATATGCCGCGGCGGCGGCCCGGCCTGTAGAACTCTTGTTGGATGGTGAGAAGGTCGCCGTGTGTTGTCGCACGACGACCGGTGGCTGGAATACCAGCCAGGCGGCCTGGAAAGAGACCTGTCGGCTGCAGATCGGCAAGGGAAACCATACGGTTGCACTCCATAGTGACGGTGTGTTTCCGCATGTGGTCGGCCTGCGATTTGACAGCCCGGCGGCCTTTCCCGAGGGCTGGAAGTTGCAACGCCCCGGTGCACGGCGGTTGCCGAAGACGGCCACCGACGTAGACCCGGGGGCTCTACGGCTGGCGATCACCGACTTGATCGAGACGTTCGCCGGTCGATATCCCCACGGAGCCGAGTATCTCGCGCGGCTCGACTCGATTGAAGCTGAAACGGGCGAGGCAAACGAACAGGCTTTGGTCCAGTTGCGCCGCGAGGCCTTGTTGGCCAACCCGTTGCTGGACTTCGAGCGATTGCTATTGATCAAGCGCAGTGCAAACAATCTGGGATTGCCGGCCAACTGGGAGAGCAACTCCAGCCTGGGCACTTCCGGGTTCGACAACCAAATCGCCGTTCTCTCGCCGGTCCGTCCGGAAGGGAAGCTGACCACGCTTTACCAGCCGGAGGGCGGCCGGTTCGTGGGCGACGTGGACCTGCATTTCGACGCACAGAAGATGCTGTTTTCCATGCCGGGGAAAAAGGGGCGTTGGCAGGTGTTTGAAATGGCTGCCGATGGGTCCGGCTTGCGGCAACTCACGGGCGAGCAGCCGGATGTCGACTCCTACGATGCCTGCTATCTGCCCGACGGCAAGATTATCTTCACCTCGACCGCCTGTTACGTGGGCGTTCCTTGTGTAGGGGGTGCCTCACATGTGGCCGTGCTGTACGTGATGGACGCCGACGGGCAGAACATCCGGCAACTCTGCTTCGATCAGGAACACAACTGGTGTCCGGCCGTGTTGAACAACGGCAGGGTGCTCTACAGCCGTTGGGAATACACCGACACGCCACACAGCAACACGCGGCTGCTGTTTAGCATGAACCCCGACGGCACCGAGCAGATGGAGTATTACGGGAGCAACTCCTACTGGCCCAACTCTATCTTCTACGCCCGACCCATCCCGAGCCATCCGACCCAAGTGGTGGGCGTCGTCGGCGGACATCACGATAACCCGCGGATGGGTGAGTTGGTCATCTTCGATCCGGCCCAAGGTCGCTTCGAGGCCGACGGCGTAGTGCAGCGGATCCCCGGTTACGGCCAAGAGGTCGAGCCGGTGATTGCCGACGGGTTGACGCTGGACAGTTGGCCGAAGTTCCTGCATCCGTATCCGCTGGGCGAGAAGTATTTCCTCGTTTCGTGCAAGCCGACGCCGCAATCTGCTTGGGGCGTCTACCTGGTCGACGTGTTCGACAACATGGTATTGCTCAAGGAGTTGCCCGGCTACGCACTGTTCGAGCCGGTGCCACTTCGCCCCACACCCACGCCGCCGGCAATCCCCGAGAAGGTCGACCTGACGCGCCGTGACGCCGTGGTCTACATCCCCGACATCTACGCCGGCGACGGGCTGGGGGGGATTCCCCGTGGTACGGTCAAGTCATTGCGGCTGTTGACGTACCATTTTGCTTATCACGATCTAAGCGGTTCAATGGGTGTGGTCGGGATGGACGGGCCCTGGGACATCAAGCGGGTGATCGGCACGGTGCCGGTCTATGCCGATGGTTCGGCCCGGTTCCGCATCCCGGCCAACACGCCCATCTCGCTGCAACCGCTGGACGCCGAAGGGATGGCCCTGCAACTGATGCGAAGTTGGATGACGGCCATGCCCGGCGAGGTGGTCTCGTGTGCCGGATGTCATGAAAAGCAGAATACGGCCCCGCTGGTCAAGCAAACATTGGCCCAGAGCCGCCCGCCGGCGGAAATCAAACTCTGGTACGGCCCCATGCGGGGTTTTGCCTACGCGAGGGAAGTCCAGCCGGTGATTGATCGGCATTGCGTCGGGTGTCACGACGGTCGGGAGAACGCCGATCTGCGGGGAACCGAGATGCTTTCCGATTACAGTATCTTCGGGGCAGCCTCGATGGGTGGTCGATTCTCGGTAGGCTATGCCGAGCTGCATCGCTACGTACGTCGGCCGGGACTGGAAAGCGACTATCACTTGCTCGAACCGATGGAGTTCCACGCCGACACCACGCAACTGGTGCAGATGCTCAAGAAGGGGCATTATGGCGTAAAGCTCGACGCGGAGGGTTGGGACCGGCTGATCACCTGGATCGACTTGAATTGTCCCTATCACGGCACGTGGGGTGAAGACGTCGGCGACCCCGGCCCGCAGCGACAGCGGCGCCGTGAGTTGTTGAAACTTTACGGTAACGTCGACGACGATGCCGAGGCCATCCCGCCGCCTGATGCCGAGTCGGCTTACGCCGGGCCGATTGAGCCGATCATTCCGGAACCGTCGGTCGTTGCAAAGCCGCAAGCGGTTGCGTGTGCGGGCTGGCCCTTCGATGCGGCCGAGGCTCGGCGACGCCAACAGGCGGCCGGTCCGAAGCCGCGGCAGGTGATCGATTTGGGTGACGGATTGAGGATGGAGTTGGTGCGGATCCCGGCTGGCGAGTTCGTCACCGGCGGTCGACCGCAGACACAGGTGCAGATCGAGCGGCCCTTCTGGATGGGCGCCTTCGAAGTGACCAATCGTCAGTACGCTCAATTCGATCCCCAGCACGACAGCCGCATCGAATCGACACACGCCGCCTGCCACGGAGTCCATGGTTGGCCGGTGAACCGGCCCGATCAACCGGTGGTGCGAGTCTCCTGGAATGAAGCGATGGCGTTCTGTCGCTGGCTAAGCGAAAAGACCGGCCGGCAGTTCTCCCTGCCGACCGAGGCCCAATGGGAATATGCCGCCCGGGCAGGCACCGCCACGCCGATGTATTTCGGCGACTTGGACACCGATTTTTCCCCTTTTGCCAACATGGGTGACGCCCGGCTGAGTAGCTTCGCCAGCGATTGGTACATCCTGGACAAGCCGATCTCCAACCCCAGCAAGTACGACGACTGGATTCCGAAAGATGCCCGGTTCAACGACGGGGCCGTGCTGTCGGTTGCTCCGGGCAAGTATCGGCCGAACGCCTGGGGCCTGTACGACATGCTGGGAAATGTCGCGGAGTGGACCCGATCGAGCTCGCAGCGCAAGGTAGTTCGCGGCGGTTCGTGGCGCGATCGGCCCGAGCGCTGCACGTCGAGTTTCCGGCTGAGCTATCAACCGTATCAAAAAGTGTATAACGTCGGATTTCGAGTCATTTGTTACAAAGCCGCGACCGGTGGTCGCGCCGAAACATTCACTGCCACGGGGCGCGACCAACGGTCGCGGCTTTATACGACTAACCCATGACGCGATAAGGGCGGAGTACATGCAGTCCCAATGGGCCGGCATCGAATACACCGACAAATAACCCAAATAGGGCAACCAAACCGTTGACAATAGTACGAGTTATGGTATTCTAAGGGCTGGCTTTTCCTACTTCTTTTTGACGCAAGTCACGAGGCAGCGGCTTTAGCATCCAGTCAAACGGCCCATGAGTTGGGGGCCTTTGTGTCGGGTGCGTTCTGGACTCATTTTCTGAGTCAGTTTCCGGATTCTCGGTGGTCGAGAGTCTGTACGTTCATTTCGATTCAGGGGCGGTGGTCGCCCCGCAACTCTTTGGGAGGAGACTATGATGAGACGAATGACTGTTGGACTAGTGGGATTGGTTGTTTTGGTTGGTGCTGGCAACGTTTTTGCTTCCATGGTGATTACCGAGGTCGGCACCGGCACGCCCGACTATTGGAAGATCCAAAACGTCGGCACGACGAATGTTGACCTGTCGGCTTGGGCGGTAGTAGCTAATTTTGCGGGCTCGAACGACATCAACGCCGTCCACGACCCGATATGGACGTTTCCCAGTTCGGTGGCCCCGGGCGAGGTGATCTATCGGCCGGACGTGGGCGGAGACGACATCTTTTGGCGCACCCACGATCAGGGTTGGTTGACGATTTTCGATGTGCACCGAGAGCTTGTTGACTTTGTCGTCTGGGGCTATTCCGCCGCGGAACTCGACGCAATGCATATCGATGTCGCGCCGCCTCCCAACGCCCCTCTTGATTCGTTCTCGGGAAATCCTGCTGACACAGGATGGAATGGAGATCCCGTGTCTAGTGTCGTTGCCATTTCAGCAGTGCTTGAAAGGTTCGGTGCTTCGGATACCAACACGGCCGCAGACTTCCGTTGGGCGGAACCTATTCCAGAACCCTCGACCCTAGCTCTCCTATTTACCGCAACCATCGGCCTATTGGTTTGCCGTTTACGCCTTCGACGCAGACGATAAAGGCGGAGCCACGGCTGAAAAAGGCATTACGTTCCCGGGTCGGGTTTGGCTTTGCGGAGTTCTTGCCAGAGTTCTTCGATGGGGGTTGGGTCGAGGTGCTTTTCGATGAGCGTCTTGGTGTCGCCGAACAGCGCGTTGATCTTGGCTTGCGCGGCCGGATCGGTCGAGAGCGAGCGCTTGCGGCGACCGTCGATCAGCCGGAGGAACTTGTCGGCCGGCGGAAGTTTTTGTAGCTCTTCGACTAGCTCGCGGGCCTCTTTGTGCTTGCCTGCCTCCAGGCGAGTTTTGGCACGGACAAGCAGCACCTGGCGACGCGTGACCAGGTCGACCAGTTCCTCTTGCATGCCCGTGATGAACCCTTCGACGGCCAGCCGATCGTCGTCGTTGGCCAACTCGGCGATCAGTTCTGCTTGAAGGCCGGGGACGACCGGCAATCGGGCCAGCAAGGCGCCGCCGTGTTTGACCACCAACACGCGTAAAGGATTCTCAACCGGCGGCACCGACACTTGCCCATAGCCGTTGGTGCGGCCGATCAACACGGCCTCTTTCGAGTCCGGCGCCCGGGCGTAGACGTCGTAGCCGACCAGGGGTTGTTTCGGCTCGAGTCGGGTTTGTAACGTCAAGAGGCTGGGCCGACTCGGCGGCACGATACCCAAGGCCAGTTGCTGCACCCGACCACGCCGCCGACCGCTGATCGGGGTTCGCATTCCGCTGTGCACGAGGCAATCGACCCGCTGCGGGGAAACGGCTTGCACGGTAAGAAAGGTCCAGGGGATTGCGGTGATGCGTCGCGGGTTGCCGTCGCGATCGTTGTAGCGGACGATCGGCTCGAAGACGTCACCCGGCTCGACCAGGGCGAGTTGCTTGTCTCGCACGGGCAAGGCGGCCGCTTTCATCCGCAGCACGACCTGCTTCTCTTCGACGCTGTCGATTCGCGCCAGGGGGGCGAAGGCTTCGAACATCGCGTCCCAGGCGGCATCACCCAGCTTGGCCGGATGCCATAGATCGCGCCGAACGACCTCGCGGAGGACCTCGGTACGAACGTCCAATTCCCTGGCCGTCACGTGGTAGCCGGCCGTCTTGGGCCCGATTCTCAGAAAGATGACCTTGTCGAACTCCTGCCACGACTCGGGAATCGGATCGAAAGTCAACTTCTCGAGACCGTCGAGCATTGCCTGACGCAACTCGGGCTCAGCCGCCGCAACGGCAAGGTCCCACGGCGCGCCGATCAGGGTGTCGGTTCGCGCTACCAGATCGGACGGCAGTTGGGTTTGCAGCCGGGGTGTGAAGGTCGGGCAGGGCAGAAAAGCCACGTAAACTTGAACCCGGTAGGGCGTCAGTTCCCAAACCGATTGCCCGACGGCCGGCGTCACGGCAACCCAGCCGATGAGCCACGCACACCACGCCGCGATCATGCCGCGGAGCACATATTGATCGAGTTGTTTTCGGTGGGGAGTTTTCATTTTTCCAACGGATAGACGAACTCGCGTTGCCACTGTTCGACGTTTTGATAAAGTGTCACAGGCTGTGTACCGATCCCGCGGACGCTTTTGTGGTAGGCGAAGTGGTCGACCAATTGCCACAGGGGGATCACCGCCACGTCGTTGAAGGCTATGCGATGAATGTTGTGGAGTTGTTGGCTGACTTCACGCCAATCAGGCGCTCGATCGAGTCGCCGCAATGCCAGGCTCATGTAGGGGCTGCATCCACCGGCCGGACCGTCTTCACCCAGCAAGCGTCGCGCGTCGACTACCGGCTCCCAGATGGCCAGCTCGGCATAGAGCAGGTCCACGTCGTCCGGCACGCGCCGCGGCAGGGGACCTTCGAGCTCCTGTAATTCGACCGTGATGCCGATCACGTCGAGTTGCCACTTGATCGACTGACAAGCCACTCGGGCGATCTCGTCGGCCGGATGGGCAAGCACCAGCGGCGGAACCTTCTCGGGCTCTTGCTGGTCTTCTGCCGCACTCATGTGCAGACTCACACCGCAAAGTGCCGCCGCCAGTCGAGGATCGTACGGTCGAGGTTTGATTTCCACGTCGTAGGCATAGCTCAGCGGATCGTCTTCCAGAGCAGTGCCTGGCGGAAAAGGACCGCTGATGACCTGACAGCCGGGCAATTCCGCGCCGCCGGTTAGGTGGTCGAGAATGGCCTGGCGATGAATCCCATAGACCAACGCGCGCCGGAATGTCCGCCGGGAAGGGAAAGGTCGGCGCATATTGGGGATCAGGCAGTGGACCAGCGGGGCCATATAAGGTCGCACGACCAGATCCGGATCTTCCCGGACCGCGCCAAGGATCCAAGGATTAACCCGATCCAGCACGTCGATCTCGCGTCGTTGCAGGGCCGTCAGGGCTTGGGCGCCTTTGGCGAAGTAGCGCTCGATGAGGATTTCCGGTTGAGTCGGTTTCCCGGCGAAGTACCGCGGATTGCGCCGATAGCGGTCGGTCGTTTCGTTGCTTGTATCGAGCACATAAGGGCCACCCAGCGACACGGGCTCGCGACCGGCAGACGAGGCGTAGTCGATCAGTTTGGTTTGAAGCAGCGCGTCGGGGCGAACGTGCGATTGTCTCATCGAGACCTCGACACGGTAGACGCCAGAGACCGTCACCGAGCCGAACAACTCGGCCCAATCGACCCGGTAGGCCGGATCGTTCGGATTGGCCAAGGCCAGCAACCGCCGCGCCACGTCGGATCCCGATAGCGTACCCTGACCGGTCGGCCAGCGGACGTCGGGCTTTAGCTCGAAGCTCACACGGCGATCGAGCTCTTCGACCGTCATTTTGCCGACGGGACACATATACCGTCCTCCTTCGGAATCGGGACGCACAAACTCGCTGAGCGTTCGATACAGCAGGCGGCTAGTGCGCAGGGCCGCGATATCGGCTAGCCGGCCGGGCTGCGGGTCGACCGCTCGGGTGCTCACACCGACGAAGATTCTCGGGTGCTGTTGGTGCATCGATTGGGCGAGCTGCTTTGCGCCGGGCAGATCAGGCCAGATGTGAGCCAGACGGCGAGTGAGGTGGTCAACCCGATCGAGATCACCTGAGGCCTTCGCCGCTTGGGCCTCGCTCAGCAAGGTCTTGGCCGTCGCTTGCAGTTTTTGTCGTGAAGCGATGACAACCGCGTGTTCTGGGAAGCAGGCTTCAAGGTTCCCGAGCAAAGCCCGGGCCGAACGGTAATCATCCTTGGCGAGATACTGCTTGACCAATTCATCGGTGGTCACTCCCATCGCCTTCGCCAGGCCGGGTCGCTGGGGATCGTTGGCATACAACTCGCGAAGCATGGCCAGTGCGCCGTCGTATTGTTTCCGACGATGCGACGCCTTGGCCTCTTCGTAGAGATAGTTACCCATCGACTCGGCCAGACCCGGCAAGTCGGGATCCTCCTGTGTCAGGTATTGGAAGTAGTCGAATGCTTCATCGAGCCGGCGGGACACGACCAGTTCGTTGGCCTCCGCAAGCACCAATTGCTCGAACAATTCGATCTTGGCAATCGAGAACCACTGAAGTTCGTAGTCCGTCTCCGGTTCGTCGTATAAGTGAACCGTAATCTTGTCTCGAGGTCGTGGGCTCTGGGGCACTCGACGGTTGGGGAAATCCAACAGATCGACCTTCAGCACTTGATTATCGTTGGTCGCGTTCAAGGTGATCAGGTCGTACGGGTCCTGCCGGAACAACGGTTGTTCGCCCACAGCCGACGCCCCAGTCAAACAGACCGCCAAGCAGATCGCGACACAGATCGCCACGCAGATCAGCGGGCGAGCATCGAGGTGCTCGAAATGCTTGGGCAGTTGCATCGTCATAAGAGGGTGCATCGTCATAAGCGGTCTACTCTGCTTGGGGCGGGTCTACCAAATACAAGTTCCCGTCGTGACCGCCCAACAGCAATTTGGACCCCAGTCGGATGGGCCCGGTTCCCAACGGTCGACCAAGTTCGGTCTTACCGCGTACCTGACCGGTCGCCGGGTCGATTCCCCAGAGTGTGCCGTCGGCAAACGCCAAGACATACTGCTGGGCAACTTTGACCGGACTGCCGGCCGGTGTGCCGGTGGGGAATTCGCTCTGCCAGAGCAGTTTTCCACTTCCGTCGAGGCACAGCAGCCGGGCATGTTCCCCATCGTCGGCCACAAGCATGACATGATCGGCAACGCGAGCCGGCCCCCAAACGCAACGTCCTGGCAGTGTCTGCCGATCCGCTTCCAGCTCCGTCAGCCTGGGCAATTGAAAGACTCGCAACATGTGTTGCGAATCGACCACGTAAACCACCTCGCCGATCGCGCCCACCGGTGAAGCAATCGGCGTGGAAAGCTCGCCTTTGCCTACCAGGGCCAATTGGGGCGTCGGCTGGCCCTTGATGCTCAAGTGATAGATGGCCCCACTTTGCCCGTCGGCCAACACGACCCGGTCCTCCGCGACGGCGGCCGGGGCTGTCCACGTGAACTTCGTGCGACCGTCCAGTGCCGGTTGAAACGTCTCGGCCAGTTTGCCGCCGCTGATCGGATCCAGCAGGAAGACCTGCCCAAGGTTGGTGGGGACCAGAATTCCGCCGCCCAGCGCGATCGGGCGACCGCCCAACGGGTCGGGCAATGCCAGACGATTGAAACGCGGTTGGGGCCGCTTCAGGTCGATCGCGAAGACATGTTTCGAACCGGCATCGCCACTAACCGCCAGCACTCCGGTGCTCACGAGGAGAATGTTGCGGACGGGGCCTTCGAGCTCCATCGAATCGAGGCTGGCGATCCCTCGGTCGATCATGCTATCGCCTTGGAGCTCCGCGGCACCGAGCCGAAAGACGGTTCCGGTGGCCGTGACGGCCAGAAGGCTCTCGTCCTCCCGATCGACCAGCGGCTGGGCGGCCAGAGGCGTCGCCAACTGTGTTTCCCAATAGTGCTGTGGCTCGTCCATCGCAACGGCGGAAACCAACACACCCGGCAATCCGATCTTACGGCGCACGTGAATGATCGCCTGGCCCACGATTACCGGGGGTTGCTGAAAGGCGCTGCCCTCGTCGGCAATCCATCTCGGCACAAATAGGGCTCGGGAAGCCTGGATGTCATAGCGCGCAAACTCCTGATCGGCGATCCAAAGCCGTCCGCCCTGGACCAGCGGAAACCGGATTCGTTTCTGCTGGCCCGCCAATCGCGTTTCGGCGACTTCTTTCAGCGGGGTGTCTTCTTCGGCCATGGTTACCTCAAACGCTGAAACGCTGCCGATGTCCGTGGCGACCAGCACCCGTCGGCCGGTCACCAGCAGGGGCGTGTCAACGTGACCTTTCAGGCGGATTTGCTGTACCGCCCGAAGCGTCGGGCCGTCGTCGCCCTCTTCGATCGCAAGCACATGAAGCAGCGAGTCTTTCACGCGGTCGTTGACGGCCACCATCAGATAGCGGCTAAGCAAGACGGGCGGGACCGTGAGGCTACCGAGCTGGTGTCCCAAATGAAACACCTGCTTGCACTGGCCTCCATCAAGACCCAGCATGAACAGGTTGGAATGGTCGGCCGGTTGGAAAATCAAGGATCGTTTTTCGTCGATGTCGGGTGCCACCGGCAGCGGCTGCGGCAATTGAATGTAACCCGTCGATTGACCGGATTCGGTGTCAAGGGTCACCAGTCGCCCGCTTTCGGTAGCCACCAGGATCTTATCGCCGAGGATGACCGGGTGGGCGTCAAAGGGCTCGCCGATCGGATGCCGCCAACGAGGCCGCCCGGTGGTCGCCTCGACACGAACCACTTCGTGCCGCAAGGGATCGACCAACAAGGCATCGCTACCGGGGCTGGCCGAGATGGCTGTGGGTGGAAAACTCAGGCTGCGGCCGTTTTGCCCGAACCCGACGAATCGCTGCCAGAGTACTTTTCCCGTCGCCGCATCCAGGCCGTAGACGGACCCGTCGGCTTCGGCAAACACGACGTACCCTTGTGTATCCGGCGCTTCGGCCTTGATCGCGCGGTGCGTCAGGACCATGGTGGCCAGGACTTGGGAATCGGGTTCGGTGGTCACGGGGTCCTGGTCCTGCTGAACGACCTTGACCGCCTCGCGTTGGGCCAGCGAGATCTCATGCAGCGCCTCGTTAAGCTGCGGATCGTCGATCAGTCGCGGATACTGTTTCAACAGGGCCTTGCGAAGGTTGTAGGCCTCGGGCGTATTGCCGTCGGCCGTTGCCTTCTTCATGGCGGCGATCGCCTCGCTCAGCGCCTGGCTTCGTCCGATCTCGCGAACCGATAGCGCCAACGACGCCTGAATCTCTGCAATCTTGTCGGCACGCCGAAGTGACTTCGGCACGTATTTTTCCATCATGGCGATGGCTTCGTTCGTCTGGTCGACGAGCGATTCGTCAGGATTCTCTTGGGCCTGGGCAGCCAAACCTTCGGCAATGCTCAAGAGCATCACGGCCAAATCGCCATGCGATTGGTTGAATTCCTTTTCGGGAGCAATTTCACCCAATACCTGGTTGGCCGTCTTGAGGGAGTTCTGCCAGTCCTGGGTGCCACGGCCGGTAACTTGGCGAAGCTGGGACAGGCCGCGTCGGACACGAGCGACGCTCGCACTTCCGTGGCCGGGGGCCTTCTCCAGGTAGTGGTTGTATCGGTGGATGGCTTGCGTATAGGAACCGGCCCGATACTGCTCCTCGGCCTGTTGAAAGAGGTCGTCCCCGCTTTCGCGTAGTGACGCCCACACCAACACCAGCATCAGGATCACGAGGCCTAACAAGCCCCCTCCGCCGAGCAGCATCAATGACGAATCCCATTGGTTGGCCTTGCGCCCGATTCGTCTGCGTACGAAGAGCCCGCGCAGACCCTTGCGGTTTGGTCCGGCCGACAAAGCGGTTCCCCCGGCCGCGTCGAGTTCCGAACCCCCAGCCAACCCGCCCAGCGGCTCCAATTCGGCCGTGTCCGCGGTGGCCGGGTCGAAGGAAGACAGTTCTTCTTCCAGCAAAGAGTCAGAAGGCGTCGGAGTGGCCGGCTTCCCAGCGGCCGGTTGGACAGGCTTTGGCTTCGCGGGTGGTCTCTTCCTTGCCGGAGTCCGCTTGGCAGTCGGCTCGTCGTCCAGGGGAGCCAGTTCAAAAGCATCGAGGTCGTCCGACAACGAAACTGCCGGAGGTTGCGGTTTGATCTGCTCTCCGGGCGCCGGTTCGGCGAGTGAGATGTCCTCCTCGGCGCGTGACGCCAACAGACGCTTGGCGATGGCCGGGGTCAGGTGTCCTGCATCGACCAATCGCTTGGCCAGGCTTGCGGCGGGAATCGGTTCGGTGGCCTGGGCAACCTGTTTCCGCAGCGGCGCGATGACTTCGGCGGGAAGCAGGTCTCGTTTATCGAGCAAGTCGAGGAATTCCTCGGCGCCGAGCACTTTGAGTTGCCGGATCGACGTCTTGCCCGCCTCGAAACTCTGTTTCAGCCCGCGATCGTAGGCGGCCTTTCGGTTGTCGTTGGTCAGACAAGATCTTGCTAGAGAAATCTCGTTCAACAACTGCATGGCCAAGGAGGCGTGTTGGCCCTGTTGGTGCGTATGGAGCATCCCCTTCCGCTCTTCGGCGGCGGTCTCGATCGCTTCCGGTTCGTCCTCGAAGAGCCTCAGGCCCAAGAGTTGATAGTGGTTCGGCGGCTGATTTGCGGGCAGAATCCCCAGCCAGATGTAATAAGGGTCGAACGTTTCAGACATCATATTTCCCGGCACTCGGGTTCCCGTTTCCAATGCACTCTTCTGTTCTCGCCGTTAGAAGTCGGCTTCATCGGCCATCGCCAGGCGAACGTTTTCCATTCCCACCGCGTTTCCCGCATCCAATACCATCACCACCGTCTCGTGTCGACAGTCCCCGTCGGCCAACACCAACAGGGTCGACGGCCCGATCGCACTGTCGGACAAACCTTCTCGGGCCTCGCGCAGTTTTTCCAGCACCTCCTGTTCGCTGGGTGCTTCGCTGTCGTTGATCCAGATCGTGTTGTCCCGATCGATGCGAGCAATGATGAAATCATCGTCTTCTTCAATCTCCTGGACGGTGCGAGCCTGGGCACTCTGCTCCTGGTCGGGCGGGGGGACCTCGATCGACTTCTGCAAGCTGAACGCCGCGGTCACCATGAAAAAAATCAACAACAAGAACGTCACGTCGACCATGGGCGTCATGTCCAACTCGTCTTCGTCCGTTGGACCGGTCGTGCGAAACGTCACCGGAGCCGTTTCTTCGGAAGGATCGTAATCGACGTGGGTCTTGGATGTATTCATTATGCCAATTCCAAAGCTCGGGAAAAACCGTTAATCAACTTCCAGCACGGCCAGATGCAACGTGATGCCTTCCACGCGCCCGGCCGCGGCCGCGATCCGCGAGACCTCGCGATGAAGCACACCCCGCCCCGCCTTGACCAACACACTCGACTTGCCTTCGGGTAAGGCCGCTTCGACCTCCGCGGCGATCCGTTCTTCCTGGGCGGCCGGATCGTCCGGCAACAACTCGCCGGCGGTGCCGTCACCCAGATAGACCAACGCCGAGCCCGGGCCATCCCGTTCGGCGATCGTCACGATGAAGGAGGTCCGCTTGCTGACCCCTTGGCCGTGACGCGCAGGAGGCAACTCGACTGCGCTCTGGGGATCCGGAATCGATGCGACTAGAAAGAAGATCAGCAACAGAAACGTGATGTCGATCATGGGCGTGATGTCCAGATCGGCCTTATCATCAAGAGGTCGGCGCGTAAGGACCGGGCCGGCGTCTTCCTCGGCAAACGTGTCGTGAACCTTGTGGTGCTCGGCCATAGACTACTTCTTCTCTTTCGACGCGGTGTTCTGCAGGACCGTCTTGAAGCTCTCCAAGAAGCGGGTCAGACCGGCGGAGACCAGATCCTCCATCTTGCGAATCCGCACGTTAATACTGGCCGTGGCCAACACCAAGGGGATCGCAATGGCCAGACCGCAGGCTGTCGTAACCAGGGCAAAACTGATGTCGTCGGCCAATTGGGCCGGCTCGACCTTGTCGCCACTGGCCAACTTGGCGAACGCACCCATCATACCGATCACCGTCCCCAGCAATCCGACCATCGGCGCGCTCTTGATAACCGTGTAGACCCAACTCAGCCGATATTCCAGATCGGAGAGCACATCGCGTTGAAAGCGGTCGGCCACCAAGGTGCGAACCTTGGAGTAGCCCGCCTCTCGATTGACCACGGCCAAGAGGGCCAGTTGCGACATGGCCCGATCGTCGTCGTCACAGAATTCCACCGAGGCCTCGAAATCACCCGCTTCGAGCTTCTCGTCGAGCTGATCGAGAAAGGCATCTTGCTCGTCCTCGTCGCGGAACCGAGTCTGCGCAACGCGGCGCCATACGATGATCACACAAAAGGCGCCCCAAAGGGCAATCAACGCTAAGGCACAGTAAATTGCGATACCGACGTAGAATAATAAGGTTGCCATAAATCACCAATTACAAAACAGGTTGATAGTTACACTCAAACCACACACGCACTACCTATACGACTGATCCAGAATATCGAACTTGAATCCGGCCCCCTGGGGAAGAATGCGAAAACGCGTTCGGCGAATCCGGTTCGCGTCGGCGCCGGCACGCGTCCGTTCCATTTCCTGCAATTGGGCCTCCAGTTGAGGCGGCAGGAACTTTATAATGATCTTCCCTTGGCTGTCGACCCCGGCCTGCTCGAGCAACTCGTGATCGGCCGCCATCAGCTCACCGCTTCGCCAGGTCAAATAGTATCGCTTCTCCTGGTCGGCCGGACCTTCACGAACTCGGGGCGCGGTCCCGGAAAGCTGCGAAACGTAGATCACCCGGTTGTTCGGCATGAGCACCCCCAATTCAATCTTGAAGTGATCGAGTTGCCGGGCATAAGCCTCCAGACTACCTCCTTCATCGAAGCGCACCTCCCAGCGTCGGCGCTTTCCCGAGCCTTCGCCGCTGCCGCTACCCAAGCCGCGGCCGTCCCCACCACGCCCGGCACTGAGCTGATCGCTCAACGCGGGATTGTCGAGAATGGCCGCCTGCAAAGCGACCGCATCGGCCACCGCGGCCAAGGTGTCCTGCACGCTCGGTTCCGGCAGTTCGATTTCATCGTCCATGGGGCCCTCCAGCTTGTTGTCACCGGCGAGCGGTCCGTCCGAGTCGCCGATGTCCATCAACTCCACGGGAACGGCAACCTGACTCACAAAGACATGGCTCGTCAAAAACACCACCAGCAACAAGAACACGGCCACGCCCAGCAGGATCAGCAGCGCAATCAACATGCTGGAGGCGCGGTCGTAACGCGAGACCTCTAGCCGGTAACGAGCACCGGTCGGCGGCGATGAAACGGTTCCGTGACTCACAATGCCTCTCTTACCCTGAATCGTCAGTCCACGAACTCCGCATCCGGACGGACTGCCAAATACCATGCCTTCCACTTCCCGATGGCTACGAGCCGTTCGGCTTGGGAGGGTTCCTCGGTGAGACCGAAGCCCTTGGGTTTCCGACCAATGCGTCGCAGCGCGTCGCGGGCCTCGCGCAACACGACCAAGTCGGGGTCCGTCAAAGCGTAGATCAACGTCGGCACGTTCTCCAGGTTTCGATGCGTTGCCAAGGCGCGAATGGCCGCGATCCGAGCCTCGGGTGACTTGTCGGCCACCAAGCGGCGAAACGCCTCAGTGTGTTTCTTAGTGGCAGCTTCCGCCTCATGCGGCGGCAACTCGGCCAGCAAATCGGCCGCCTGCGAGTAGTCTACGTCCTCCGTGGCGTTGATCAGTTTGAGCAACCGATCGGCCGCTCCCATCTTCGCCTTGGCAACCACTTTGCCGCCAAGCAACTCCACCTGATCGGTGTCCTTCGGCAGCCCGCGCGCCCCGACCAACATCCCGCCGCCGAGGTTCTTCGCCTTCTGGATGCTCTTCTTCGTCGATCGCATCAAGAACAGAATGGCAAAGGCCGTGGCGGGGGTGCTTCCTGAACCGCTCGACCGCCAACTTCCGTCTTCTTTCTGGTTCTCCTTCACGAAGGCCACGCCGTCGTTATACCATTTCGGCCCGTCTTTGCTGTCGCCGATTCCCTCGGCCAGTTCGCGAAAACTCATGCATCGCTCCAAGGCATACAAGCTATAGTACACGTATTTGCCGTCCTCGATCTTGTCATTCTGCTTCATCCACCCCATACCGCGCCCCTGCACGGTTTGAAACAATTGGCGAGAGAGGGTAGTCTTCCGTTGCGTTGAGCCGGCTTCGGGGTCGTCTTTCTCGACTTTCGTCAGCGCGGCCGGCACTCCCGACGCGCGCCGCTCGCGCCGTTCGAGCAACCCCAAGATGTCGCTGCAGATATACGTGCTCCCCAGTCCGGCCGCCGTCATGCTCAGGGATATTTCGTACTGACGCACAGGATCAGCCGATCTCGAAACCTTGCCTTGGTAGCCGAATCCTCCCGTAGGATCCTGGGTCTTAGACAACCAGATTGCCACCTTCTCGATCGTTTCGGTGGAAATATTGATTCCGGCCTGGGCCGCTTCCCAATGGCTGAGAACCCCATACTGGGTCATCGAGGTGTCACCCGTTCCGAACCGCGCGTAACCCCATCCCCCATTATCCTTCTGCCGCGAGCGTAACGACTCGAGGAAAAAGGTGATCTCCTTGCCGTATTTCTGCGGATCCAAGGTGACCAGAAAAATGATCGACAAACCGGTGCTATAGATATCCTCGCTCAGTTTGGCCGGGTCGCTTCCTTGGGTGGCCTTTTGAACGGCTTCGACGGCCATTTGGACGCGAGGATGGTTCCGCCGTGCGCCGTGTTTTACCAACGCCATCGCCGACAGGGCCTTGGCCCCAAGACGATCGTCGTTGGCTTTCTCCGACTCGAGAAACTTGATACCCCGATCGATCATCGCCCGCACTTCGGGGCTCTTGGGAGTATAGGCCTCGACCGCGACCGGAACACCGGCGCCTAGCAGAAACAAGACGGTGCAAAACACCATCGGGCGGCATCGAAAGATCGGATTACCCATGCGACGATTCACGCGGTCGGGGACCACGCCCAAGAAAACCACTTCGAGCCTTCCAGCCGCGTGCCCGAGTGAGAAATAACTTGACGGCGGGAAAGAGTATGTACAACACCCCACGCTACAGTCGATGATAATGCCGCGGATGCCCAGCGTCAAGGATCGAGGCCCTTTCGGCAAACCGCACACACCCCGAATTGACAACCGAGCCGTGGACCCTATACTAAGGTGTTTTCGTCCCCGGTTTCGGGGCCAGGACAGGTAGCTCAGTGGGTAGAGCACCGGACTGAATGAGTTCTGGACTGAAAAGGTAGCGATCTAGCCGGTGCGGTAGCTCAGTTAGTAGAGCATCGGACTGAAAATCCGAGTGTCGGCGGTGCGAACCCGCCCCGCACCACTGACGCAAGTCCTTGATATACCAAGGACTTGCGTTTTTTCTTCCGATCGGCCTATTCGTCCCCTCGTTCCCACGCTCTGCGTGGGAACGCACTGCATGGCCGCTCTGCGGCCCAGCTTCGGCGCAACTCCTTGCGACGAAGGAAGTTCCGCTTCAGCGACGCGGAGCGTCGTAGCATGGCGTTCCCACGCAGAGCGTGGGAACGAGAGGCAACGAGAGGCAAAACCGCCTTCAAGCCTCGGCGTGCTTCGTGAAAATCGGGTCTGCCTGCTCGGCCATGGTGGCGACGATTTCGCGTTCCTGCTCGTTCAGTGGGGTCAACGCCCCCGATTGGGCCAGATCCAAGGCCATTTTGAACAGCTCCCAATGGCCCGGCGGAACCATGGCGTTGACGGGCAAATTCAGCGTGAACCGCAGCCCCAGGGCCGCCTGATCGACCGTATCGAGTGGCACGTACCAGGTCTTTTTCCAGCGCCGGTCTTCCGGCTTCGTCTCTTTCGGCCATTTCTGATAGGCCATCGCCTTGATGGCCAGGATGCCGCGTTTCTTTTCCATCAGCCGCTTGTGAAGCGTGGGGCCAAAATCCTCTTTCAGCCACAGCGGAAAACTCATGGGAAACAGGACCGAATCGAAGTCGAACCGATCCAAGGCCGCCAGGGCCGCCTCCTCGCTGTGCGCGGAGAAGCCCAGGTAGCGCACCTTACCCTGCTGCTTGGCCTCGCGAAACGTCTCCATGGCCCCGCCCGGACCGAACGCCTGTTCGACGTCGTCCATGGTGGTCAGGTGATGGAGTTGGTAGAGGTCGAAATGATCGGTCTGAAGCTTCTTCAACGAGTCTTCGAGTTCCTTCTTGGCCCCGGCCGCATCGCGTCGGTTCGTCTTGCAGGCCAAAAAGGACTTCTCACGATACGGTTTCAAGGCCGGGCCAAGCCGTTGTTGGGCGTTTCCATACATGGGCGCCACGTCAAAATAGTTCACCCCCCGATCGACGGCCTCGGCCACATAGTTCGTAGCCTGCTCGGGCGTAACATTCATCACCACGATCCCACCAAAACAGATAATCGAGAGCGAATCGTCCGTACTGCCATACTTCCGCCTCGCGACCGGCTGATCCGGCTTCTGGCCCGCCTGAAGCGCTTCCCGAGCGGCCAAATAGCCCGGATCCATCATCGACAGCAGCCCCGCGGCCGAAAGGTTTTTGACAAAATCACGCCGTTTCATGAGAGACCTCCAGAAAAAGGGCAAATTGGGAAATCTTTACCGCCGATTATACGCGACGGACCCGGCGAGGAAAAGCAGGAGGGGTTAGTGGTTAGTGGATAGTGGTCAGTGGATAGTGTGCCACTGCTTCGCAGAAGCAGTGTTCTCGACACCGGCCCTCAGCAGTCAGCAATCAGCTTTCCCCCTCTCCCTTTGGGAGAGGGGCCGGGGGTGAGGGCATAGAAAAGACGTTTCCCCCTTCTTCTTTTTCCCCTTTTCCCTCCTTTCCCCTTTTCCCTCCTTTCCCTTTTTTCCTTCCCTTTCTTCCTCCACAAGACCGGGAAAGCCGCCCCGATCCATGCACGGCCGACAATGCCGGCCACTCCACCCAAAAAAAAGCCGGGCGGCAAAGTCACCGGCCCGGCTCGTGGGTTTCTTGACTTTTGGACGTTACGCCGCTTGGCGGCGTTTTCGGATCAAGCAGGCAAGCAGCCCGGCGGCTGCGGAAGTGAGTAGGATAAGCGTCGAGGGCTCGGGGATAGCGCCCACGGTGGCCGTGAACCTGGTATCGTCCGAAACTGCATTTGCTTCGAAAGGGTCAAGAACGAAATCGACCGTGGACCCCTGCTGAACGTTTGTCGAAAAAAGGTAGTCGAAGCCATCCAGGTCGTCACTCCCGACAAACTGCGACCAGACCGTCGTCTCGTCGACGAGGATACGTCCTACCACGCCATTGCCGCCGGGAAGGATTTTGCCTATCGTTCCGGTGATCGTAATGGGGCCTTCCACCTCGCTAATCCAGCGACGAACTGCCCAATGCTCCACCTGAGTGCGCCCGCCGATCGTGTCCAATCCATTTCCGTGGCCGCCGCCCGCATACAGCGTCGTCCAATACAATTCTGGATCGGCCGTCCAGATTCCTGCTTCACCGCCCGAGCCACCTTCCCAATGCGTCATCTCGATGAAATCTGGACTCGTGGTCGGTTCGACGTAGCCGTAGTACCAATTCTCGCTTCCTTGCGTGCCGGAGAACTCAGCGACCGAATCTGCGATCCAGACCGCCTCGGCGTCCCCTCCGCTGCTGAGCATCGTCAGCAGAACCAAACAACTCATTGCGCGCACCATCATCCCACCTCCTTCTAAAAAGGGTCATTAGATGGACGGGGTTACACTCCCGTCACTATCCAAACCAGATCAGCCGAAGCGAATATTGCCAGCCTGTAAACTACGTTATCATTGCGATGAGGGCTTTCCTCTAATCGTTGCGGTGAATTGTGTATCGTCGGAGACCGCGTCTGACTCGAAGGGATCGATGACAAAATCAACTGTGGATCCTTTGTGAACTTTCGCCGCAACATTGTAATCCACTCCAACCCTGTCCGTACCTTCGATGTACTTTGACCAAATCGGGGTGTCGTCGACGAGGATACGCCCAAGCACGCCATTGCCACCAACAAGCGTCTTGCCAATCGTTCCGGTGATCGTAATTGCGCCTTCCACCTCGCTAATCCAGCGACGAACTGCCCAATGCTCCACCTGAGTGCGGTCGCCGAGCGTGTCTAGCCCGTTCCCATGACCGCCAGCCGCATACAGCGACGTCCAATACAATTGTCGATCGGCCATCCAGATTCCTACTTCAACGCCCCAGTCATCTTGCCAATGCGTCATCTCGATGAAATCTGGACTCGTGGCCGGTTCGATGTAGCCGTAGTACCAATTATCCTTTCCTTGCGTGCCAGAGAACTCAGCGACCGAATCTGCCAAAATGGGCATCGCAGGCTGCTTCAAGGCAAACAGCACGGACATCACCAGGATCGATCCGACGACAATCACTCCCACCACTATCTGGCGACGACGTTTTGCCAGAGGGCGACGCTGCCGTTTCTGCTTGGATCCCGCGGTTTGTACCCGCAACTTGAGCCCTTCCCATTGACCTTGCAGCCGCCTTAGCGTGGCGTCGACCTCGCTCAGTTCTTGTTCGGCATCTTCAATCTGTCGCAGTTGCTCCTCCTGTTGCGATTTCAGCTTGGCGGTGGTTTCTTCGTGTTCTTTCTGTTGGGCGTGCATGGCTTCGGCCTCCTTGGGGGTTGTGGAGGGTTTGACCGCGAGGGTGGATTGTTCTTGCTCGGTGATCTTCGCGGATAAGTCGGCGGCCATGGTGCGGGTGGTGCTCAGGAGGCGGGTTAGTTGGTCGCGGTGGCGTTGGTGATCGGCCATCGCGGCGGAAAGATGGTCGACGGTGCGGCGCAGGTCGGATTGGAAATTGGGCGTCGGGGCTGAGATGGGCCGGCCTTCGCGGAAGGCCGTAAGATCGGACAAGGCCTCGGCGCAACTGGCGTAGCGGTTGTCCGGGTGCTTGGCCATCATTCGGGCCACGATGTTTTGGATCGGCTGGGGGACGTCCGGGGCGATTTCCCCGAGCGGCGCCGGCTCCTCGTAGGTGTGTTGGAAGATCATGGCCATCGGCGTCTCGGCCAAAAACGGCAGGCGGCCGGATAGCAACTGGTAGGCCAGCACACCCAAGGCGTAGAGATCGGCCCGGCCGTCGATCGCTCGGCCGGTGGCCTGTTCCGGGGCGATGTAGTCGACCGTCCCAAGCACCATGCCGGCCGTCGTGATGCCTTCGCCGGGTCCGAGGCGTCGGACCAGCCCGAAATCGACCAGCACGGCCCGATCGTTTTGGTGATCCAAAAGGATGTTGCTCGGCTTGATGTCGCGGTGGATCAGACCTTGACCGTGGGCCGCGTCGAGCCCGGCCAGGCACTGTTCGAGGATGCTTTGCACCTGATCCAAAGGCAGCGGCTGGCCGCGGGAAATCCGCTCGGCCAGCGACTGGCCCTCGACATACTGCATGGCAAAGAAGTGATGCCCGGCGTCCTGGCCGATGAAGTAGACCGGCACGACGTTCGGGTGGGTCAACCCGGCCGCGGCGGTGGCTTCGGCCTGGAAACGGTGGACGAAATCCTCGTCCCGGGCCAACTCGGCCGGCAGGACCTTGATCGCCACTTGGCGGTCGAGCGTCTCATCGTGTGCCTGATAGACATCACCCATCCCGCCACGGCCAATCCGCCGCAGCAGGCGAAAATGGCCTAGTCGCTCGAACGGCAGTGGGGTGTCGTCGGGCACTCGCGAACCCGACGCGTCGCTGTACGATCGCGTATCGTCGCCGGTGGCCCGGACCTGGCCGGCCAGCGGCGTTTCGGTCATCGGGGCGGAAACCGGTTGCGAGCCGGCCCGATCGATGGCTTCATCCAAGGCTTCGATCAGTTGGCCACAATTGTCGAACCGATCGGCCGCGTTGTAGCCCAGTGCCCGTTCGAGCACGGATCGGGTAAATTGGGGTACCCTGGCCTTGACCTTTGAGGAATACATGTAGCGGGCGATCGACTCGCCGCTGAGCAACCGGCACAACAGCACGCCCAGTTGGTAGAAATCGATCTGTTGGGGTGTCAGCGTGCGACGGTTTTTCTTCAGGACGGCCGCTGCCGCCTCGATCTTCTCGGGCAACCGCAAGGCTTCGGTCCCGGCAAGGTCGGGAGGGCAGAACTCCGGATCGGCGTCCGGGGCGCCGAAACGACGTTGCAATGGCGGCGATGCCAGTTCAGCTCGGAGCCGGTCGTCGATCAGGACCGTCTCGGCGTCGATCGCCCGATGGGTGCGACCGCTTTGGTGCAACGCCTGGACTTGCAGGGCCAGATGCCGCACGATGCGCAGTCGGTCGACCGCCGAGAGATCCTCTCGTTGCTTGAGAAGCTGGCGAAGGCTTTGCGGGGCGTCGAGGTTGGCGGGATTGTGGTTCATCATGGTCGCGATCCTTGGGGGCCCGACCGCGTACCGACCGGCGCCCCTCACTAAAGTTCATGTCGCCAGTTGTCCATTTCCTAGCGCCGCGCGCTGTTTTTCTCGATATTTCGCCGAGATTTGAGCACGATCTTACGCCCACGGCCGGGAAGAAACAAGCAGGGAGCGATGGGGCATAAACCCTTAACCCGTTTCCCCATCGGCACTTACGCCTGGCGGGGGTGGCCCGATGGAGGTCAGCCGCGTGACGGTCTTGGCCAGGGCCGCCTGCTTGCTTTTCTGTGCGAGAACCGGATCCAGCGCATCACACGAGCGGCGAAACGCCTCTTCCAGGCCGCCGTGGTCGCTGAGATATTGGCCCAAGGTCGCCCATTGGTCGGTGAATTCGTGGTCGACCTCGGCCGCCACAGCGCATCGGGTGATCTGGTCGCGGAGCAACTCGGCGAGCTTCTCACCCAATCGATCGCGTACCTGGCGAAAGTAGTAGTCGACCGACGAAGGCTTGATTTCCAGGGCCTGGGCCACTTCGGCGATGGTCAGCCGTTCGTAGAGCCGGCTGTAGAAGACGCGGAGGTAATCGCCCTTGTCTTGGGCATAGTACTCGGCGGCCAAGGCGTCGACCGCCTGCTGCAACAGGTCCTCGACCCAGGCCGCATAGAATCCGTCGGCCTGCTCGTCCGGGACCTGCATCATCCGGTCGGGATGCTCCAGGAGTTCGCCTAAGAGTCGCTGTCGGTTCGCCTGACGCCGATTCCGATTGGCAAGCGTTTTCCGTGTCACGCTGCACAAGAGGGACCGCAGCTTGGCCGACCGATTCGAGACCCAACGGACCAGCAGCCGGTTCTCCCAAATCACCTCGAACGTCTGCGAGGCGACGTCCTCGGCATCGTCGAGGTTTTTCGCCCCAAATCGCAACGCGAACCGACAGACGGGCCCCCAATAGTCCTTCAAGAACCGACTCCAATCCTCCGGA
>SDBV01002597.1_pt1 | contig 26924 bp, 24 predicted proteins | sample 2277081 | NCBI WGS metagenome assembly SDBV01 (sample SAMN10402039, study PRJNA504765) | marine sediment metagenome | isolation source: marine sediment core GS10_PC15, 223 cmbsf | place: Arctic Ocean: Southern Knipovich Ridge | collected 2010 | reverse complement strand
GATTGTGGCTGGTAACAGTTAAGTACAGGTTTTGATTTTCATACTGTTTGTTTTTGTAATTGCTAAGAATAATAATTGTACAAATAATAACAAAAGCAATAATCGTGATCAATGTCTGGTTCGCACCTAAGCCCAATCCTATTGCAATTGCCAGGAACAGATATGACAGCTCTTCCGGTTCTTTGATGGCGCTTCGAAATCTAACAATTGAAAGTGCGCCCACCAGTCCCAATGACAAGGCCAGAGATGATTTAACTATAACTATAATTAACATGGTAGTCATGGTCATGAGCATAAAATTTTTGGCGAACATTTTTCGATTTGACAGTGAATTCCCATATTTAAGATAAATTTGTCCCAGGATAAATGAAAGAGCTGCGGCCAGAAGGAGATTGATAACCAATCCCCAGACAGGAACCTGAATGCTCTGGGTTGTTAAAAACTGTTCGAAAGTTCTTAATTTGTTCATTTCCGTTTTTCCCTTCCCAAGCTCGTGCTTGATACCCGAACCATAATAATCTCCACCGATTTTTAATTATGTCTTTATCGGCGCGCACTCCGTCCCCGTCGGTGTACCAACGAGGAACTTTTCCGGCAACTATCTGTCATCGCCGGATTTCAAGCCGCAATTTCCTGTTTTTTATAAACTTAAGGCACAGGATTTTCCTGCGCTAACATCATCGGATGTACTGAAAGATCGGCTATAAGGTCGCGGGCTTTTTTAAACTGAGGGCGTATCCTCAGACATCTTTCCGCTTCTCGCATTGCCTCTGGTATTCTTTCCATCTCTACGAGCAGTTTTGCCAAGGTAAACCGCCATTTGACCTGGCCATAATCCCGTGCAAGAGCACTGTGGTAATATTCTACTGCTGCTTCGTTATTCTGCTGCAATCTATAGATATCCGCCAGGGAAGCAAATGTAGATGCGATGGCTTTAGGCTGGCGGCACTGTATCTCGAGTAAGTTTCTCACTTTTGTTCTTGTTTGCTGTGCGAGATCGTAATATTGCATGTCCTCAAGTAGGCTGATCACATGGTTTAGCCAACCGATGTTATTTCCGGCGATTTCGATAGCCGGATGAGGCCGGCTAATTTGATTAATATATATATCAACGACTTTTACAAATAATCTGGTGTCAAGCGCCACTGCTTTTTCGAATTTTTCGATACAATCATCTGTTTTTCCTTCTGCAATATCGAGTTTTCCAGCCACAAAACATGCAACTGGATCGCAAGGTGCCAGGCGAAAACCTTTTCTTATTTGCTCGGCGCCAGCTGGATTGCTGAGAACAAAGTTTTCGAGTTGGCCTACCACGCTATAGGTTGGTCCATAAGTTGGACAAAGTACGCAGGCTTTGTGTAGCTGGTCAACTATATCGTAGATAACAGGGATTTTTTCTTCATGGATAACGGTATTACCAGTCTCGGGATCTTTTTCCTGGCTAATGGAACGCCATCGGTAAACGTTCAGCCAATACCGGTATTTGATATTGTCCTGTTCAGCGTTTGATGCAGCCGCGGTGTGTGAAATTAGCTCCGCATATTCCTGTTCTGTCCCCTGCCAATTTTTATCTATAAAGCTTTTTTCTACATCAAGGGCGCGCTGCCAGTGGGCTTCGGCAACTCTTGCATTATTAGCGCCGACAAGGGCCCATATGCAAATTCCTGATACTCCGAGAAGCATAATAAAATTTACAATTGGTATGCGGCAGTTGTAGACTTTGTTATTTCTGCCTTGCTGAGCTAAAACAATTATAAGAGCACAGAAGATAGCCGACAAAAACGCGTTAGCTGGAATGTGTTGGCCATAATCAGTTATACTGTGCAAAAGTATTGCCAAAATCCCGAAGCCAAGTCCATATACTGCCGGCCGGGTCGGGGTATTAATATTACGAACACTTTTTGTGTAATTTGACCAGATAATAACGGCAAAAACTATTAGTATAATCAAACCTAACAGCCCGGTTTCCTCCATTGTCTGAGCATATTCGTTTTCGGCATGTGTGGCTATCCTAGATGTACTTAAATGGCTGAACATCGGATAAACCATTGCATGTGTGCCAAGTCCCATCCCAAGAATAGGAAAACGTTTGAAGCAAACAAGCAGATCTTTAAGAATCTGCAGGCGACACTGATAATCACCGAAATTACGCAACCTTGCAAAGCGGTCATAAACGGCATCAAAACCAACATACAGCACACAAACAAAGGTGCCCAGTGCCAGGACAGCCAGTATCCAGCCGCGTGCTTTTAGAGCCTGGCGGGAGTTTATTATGAGTGTGGTGAAAACTGCTGCCGCGAGCATACTTAATATACCACCGCGGGTCAGAGAAATTACAAGAGTTGCTGCGCCGATAACAATGAAGGCTGCAAGAAACCAAATAAATTTAGCTTTAGGAGAAAACAAGTATTTAAAAACAAAAGAACCTCTTTTTTTATCACCAAAAACCTCATGCAACTTTACCATAAGCAGGCCAATAGCAGCACCAATCGATAAGTTCATGAACTGACCAAAATGGCTATGGTTAATAAATGGCCCCGAAGAAGCCTGGCCGCTTGGCGTAGAGACAAACCAATAAATCTTTCCATTTCCAAAAAGATTCTGCGCCATAGCAATAAGGGCAACTATGCCTCCGATTATTGAGATAGCCATTAAAAGACGTTTTATTTGGCTTGGCTTGCGAAAAACGTTTAGGATAACCACAAATACAGCAGCGATCGAGGCTACCAACCTTAAGTCGTGCTTTGTAGCGCTTCGATAGAAGCTAAGACTCATTGACTTAATTCCAGCAGCGCCAGACAAATCATGCAAGAGCTCGGTTTTCAGTGCCGCTGTGTTTGGTGAGATTATCTTTACCAGGCTAACAGGTAAAGAAGCGAGCTGCAATACAGCGATAAGTAGAAATGCCAGAATTGGTATATAGGCCCAGGTGCGAATTATGTTTTGGTCGGGATATAATACGAGCTTGAGAAAAAAGCAGATGGTGATAGCGCAGGATAGAATTATAACAACCTCTTCACTCCAGGCATGCCTTGCTCCAAACGCCAGAGGCATAAAGGCAAGAAGGGCTATCAGCAGCCATTCGATTACAATATCTAACCTGCTTAAAGGCACATCAATATTGTCAAGAGTTCCTCGCACCTCTTTCATAATTACACTTCCCTGTGCCTATTGGTGAAATATCTACGATATCTTCGCCATTTAATACTCTTGATGGATTTTCTATACAAACCAGCCTTGCGACTGACTCGCCCAATCTATTACAGATCAATTCGAAAGCAGCTTTCATACATGGCCTGCGTCCGGTCAAGTTATGAGCATCGGTAGCTACCAGCGAAGCCCATCCTGATTTCAAGAAGTTCCAAGCTGCTTTTTGGGCCATGGAACCAAACCCGCCTAAAAGGCTTGCAGCGGTTATTTGCAGATGAACAGGCCCAGAGCCATAATCATTATTGACAGAAAATTCGACTGAGTGATTAAGCCATTTGAGCAAAATCTTAGGATTATCTGCAAGAACAGGATGTCTTTCAGGATGCGATATAATGCTCTGGATACCTGCTGAAGCCAGCTCGACGATCAATGGTTCAATGTCTATAAAAACCTGATGCGGAAGTTCCAGGAGGATATAAGTGCCGTTATCAGCAAGGGTGAGTATTTTATCGTCTTTGAGAAGTTGGCAAATTCTTTCATCTACCCGAACATCGCCGCCAGGGGCTACTGTAAGAGCGATGTCGTTAGACTTTAATTCCTCGTTAAAAGCGGAGACAATTTTTCTGATCTGTTCGGCTTCATTGCAATCACTGAATTGACCTAACTGATGCGGCGTCGCTATAACAACACCAACACCATCATCAACCATCGCCCGACAAAGCTCAATCGCCTCGAATTTCGTACTTGGACCATCGTCTACGCCCGGCAGACAGTGACAATGAATATCCACAAAACCGCTTGGCACAAACTCCTCTGATTCGTCCAATTTGTTATTAGTAGATTCCATCACCATTTCAAGTCGCACAAAATCGGTTTACACATCAACCGTTTGCACATGATCCTTTTTGTTTTTTATTTCACTAATCGTTTGTGCAGGCTTCTTTTCCGTCTCACCATAATAACCACAATCGCCATAGCCACCGTAGTGGCCATATCCGGAATAATAACCATAACGGCCATGCCTTCTTGGAACGTCATTGACAATAGCCCCCAACAAGTTCCCACCAACACTGAGCAAGCTATCGCACGCTTGTTGACTAAGTCTTCTTGTGGATTTTTCTGCCCTGAGAACTAAAATGGTTACGTCGCAAATTGCCGCGAGAATCTGACTATCAGCAACAGGCGCAACCGGCGGCGAGTCAATGATAACACGGTCGTATCGCTCAGAGAAACCCTTCAACGCCCTGGCAAACAAGTTACTGTTGAGTATCTCGGAAGGATTAGGGACTTCATATCCACATGGCAGGATGTCAAGGCCCTTAACCGGTCCAGGCTCTATCGCTTCCGATAGAGTCGTAGCACCTGCAAGCACACTGGTCAATCCCTTTGGATTACTTATTTCAAATATTTTATGTTGCACAGGCTTTCGGAAATCACAATCGAGAATTAAAGTTTTTTGGCCTGCTTGAGCCATCGTAATGGCCAGATTGCTAACGAGAGTGCTTTTGCCATCACCAGGAGCTGGTGATGTAACAAGGATGAGCTTTGCCCCACCCTGTGGGACACCGAAGAATACTGCCGTACGAATTGTTCGATAGGCTTCAGCAACAATGGACTTGGGTTCGAGGTGAACTTTTTGACCTCTCTCCACCATAAACGGCTTTTCCACTGTATCTTTAATGTCAGCTACAACCGCTGGCGTTAGAGAAATATCTTTGCCCGGCTTTTTGGTCATGTCAGAAAATACATTGGCACGAATTGTCCGATATGACTTTCTGCCCATAGACTTGAATTCAGAGCGTACCTTTTGGCCGCGTTCTATAAGCGACTCTTGTTCCGGTTTGATACCAATTTCAGTCAAATCAGTATTTGCCAACTCTGTTTGGCTTTCGGCACTATCAGGTAAAACAGTTACACGAATTGTTTTATATGCTTTGATAATAATTGGTTTTATCTTAAGCCACACTCTTTGGCCATGGTTTACAACGGCGTGTTCTCCCGGCATTGTCGGAACTACTCCAAGGACCGGAATATTGAGAATAGCTAATATCTCTTCAACAGAGCGGAGTCGATAATCCAGCCAATCACGAAGAACCGCAAAGCCGCAACCAAACATAAGGCCAAAGATAAGAGCCATCGCCATAATTTTGGTTTTTTGGGGCTTTGATGGGGTAGTAGCCGGACGAGCAACTTCCAATATGCTTATGTTCAAAGGCCTGACATCTTCAGTAACATTAAGCTCCTTAATTCGATCATCAAGAATCTCGCAAAGTCTTTCCGTACGTTTTAGTTCGGACTGTATTATCGAATACTCAGTAGCCTTGAGCCCGAGATCCTGTGCGTCTTGTTGTTGCATTTCAAAAGATGCTATCAACTCCAGTTCTCTTTGCTGTGATGTCTGCCATTTTAATCGCATCACTTCTATGTAGGCATCAGCAAATTCCTCAGCTTGCTGGTCAATCTGTTCCTGCAAATAACTGATTTTGTTTTGGATGGCTTGTACCGAAGGGTGATCTTCAGTACAGTGATATCTTGCATTCTTTAATTCGACATGGGCTCGCTGTAATTCGGTACGTAATTGAGTTTCAGCATCATTGACAAATATATGAACACCTGCAAAAGGCTGAGCTATGGCAAACTGCTTGATTTTAGCAGGATCATCTGATATGTTTTGTGCCGCTTCAAAGCTTGCTTTTGCATTGATGGTAACCAACTGAGCTTCGGTCAGCGCCTCTGAAAGTTTAGAAAGTTTTTGAAAGACAACATGCCCTCCTCTATTATCAAAGGAAACAATCCCATTTTCCCGGGTAAAATCAACTAACTGTTTAAACTTTCCAGATAATTCCTTGTCGCGTTTTAACTTCTCTTTCTGGATAATTTTTAGTACTTCAGCAACACTACTTCGTTTGATAGCAGAGTGATAGTCAATGTAAGAATCTATAACAGAATTAACGATCTGAGCAGCTTCTGCTGGGTAGGGAGAATTGCAGGAAACAGAAATGATATCATCTCTTTCACCAACGCTTACATGCAATTTCTTTTTTATAAACCCGACCCTATTATCCACACCGGCAAAGGTTTTAAATCGCCTTATTTGTCTATCATCTGCCACTTTGGCAACAATTGGGGTAGACCTCATTAATTCGCTTTGCGTATAGAGATAGTTTTTTGATTGGGTCATCAGTCCCTTGTATTCTGAAATAATTTTAGGGCCGCTCTGCTCAACATATAGTCTTGCCGAACTGGTATAAATTGGTGTAACCTTCAAAATGTAAATAAATGCAACAGCTAAAAACAGTATTGTTGTAGACAGAATAATCCACCGATGACGCAGAATTATATGCAAAAGATTTTCCTGCGGCAGATTGTGTTGCTGCTGAGACATCGGGATTGAATTGTCGTTTTCAAAAATATTATTTTTATCCATATTTTCCCTCTGTACAAAATTCAGTGGTCTATCTTCCGCTGTAACGAACGTCTGCACCAACACCAATAGAAAGGACGTTAGCCAAAAATGCATTTGTACGTGTACGTAGTGTGTGGTCAACAAATATAACATCCCCCGGTTTTATCATCACACTATATGCGTCATCCAAAGATTTATTATCAATACTAAATGTAGCAGATACAACTTCACCCTTTTCATCGTGTCTATAGATTCTCAAATAACGAGGGTCTGCAATTGGATCGAATCCGCCGGCAAAAGCTAATACTTCCATTAAATTGTATTGAACATTTGCAGGATAAGCAAAAGTATGAGGACGATTAACAAGTCCCATAACAGTGAACACCCTTTCGTTTTCCCCCTGGTACTGCTTCACCTGGCAAACTACCACAGGAGCGGTTACAACATACTTAGGATAATATGCACCAACCACCAACATCTCTATCTCGCCAAGCGTTCTGCCGGCAACTTGTATTTCGCCAACAATTGCCAGCGTGATATTACCTGTATCGCTAACACGACACAAATACGGCTCAACTTTTTGAAGCGACTTGGACGCCTCAGAAGTGAAGTTTCCAAGGATAACAGGAATTTGTAATTCCAAAAGATCGCCCGGTATTACTCTGTAGGGACCATTATGTGTTTTAACTTTGTCTAAGGATTCGACATCTGCATTTGCTAAGGTTGGCCCCGCTTGCTCAAATTTTTCCAACTGCTCTACGGTTGATATTTTTGGGCCGCATCCCGTTAAAATCAAAATAGAAAAAACAAGAGCAAATATGAAACTGATTTTGTGATGTTTTTTGGACGTTTTTGACATCTGCAATATCCCTTTTTCTGTTTTCCGATAATCTCCACTTTTATTCGCTTCTGCCTATTTTATTATCGGCTTTCCAGTGTTTGTCAGATTAATTTTATCGGCCTTTTAACTTTATAAGATTATTCCTATCAGTATCTTAAGGGGCATCCCAAAGGCAGAATCGACTAACAAGCTTAAAATACTAATCGATGACCGCAAAAAGCAACGGTCGCACCCAGGAAAATTTGCCTATACAGACAAACCTTAAAACACGTAACTATATAAAAAACAGTAGCTTACAAAGATTGCGCGGAAGCGGTTTTGTTAATAATCCAATCACTAAAACAGGATATAATGTGCTCCGAAATCTTCTTTTGGTTTCTATGCAAAAAATTATACCTGCGCACAAAAATATCAGGATGTTTTCTTTTTATGTTGAAAAACGTGGCGTGGGTGTGCTTAAGTGCCAAGTTGCTATCAATAAGTGCGAAATCGTCCTTTGGCCCTAAGACAAAGAAAGATTTGCAGAGAGCTTACCCCCCTCCACTAACTGCAAATCAGGTACTCAGAAAAAACTCACATAAATCAAATACTTATGGGCTGACGCTTGAACTGCCACCTCCGCCTCCGCCACCAGCAACGGCTATCGTTCCGCCAGCAATGGCCGCAGCGGTTCCTAAGCCCATACCCGCTATTGTTCCAGTAGATACCTGAAAACCACTCATGGCTGTAACTCCGCTTGTCAGTGAACCACCTACAGTTCCTGTTTCACCAGCAACTGCCAATGGGCCGATCGAACCTAATAAACCAGAGCCTTGCAGTCCAACCGTTTGTACTATAGGTATAGAAATTATTGAGACGGGGTTTAACGCACCTTCGCAGGCAGTTGCCGCACATATATTTGCCACCTGGGCAATCCCCAAACCTTGGGAACTAGCCCATTTAGGCAAAGACGATTTCTTGGCAACTTTGAGAGGTTTTTTTGTCAGGTTCAATTTTTGCACAAACTTTTCAAATTTCTTATCTAATCCGCTTAGGTCAACGGACTCTCCGAAAGCATCGGTCATATATGTCGCAACCTCATGATGTAATTTTTCTTTGAAACCAGCTACTTTTGTTTCTGCATCGAAAACAGATATGCTTAAATAAATCTCTTCGACTTTAGAATCAAAAACATAGACAGCGCTGATTTTAGATTTGACAGGGCCCTGGCCTCCACCCGCCTTAGGTGTATTAACTGTAAAAGGCTCGGACAATGCCCTTACTGCTATCAATTCACCAAGTGATTCTGTTTTCTGTCCTATAGCAGTTAAAGTAAATTTCAATTCATTTGGAAGCGATTTATCAAGGAATGACAGATAAAAAGTTTGTTTCCATGTTTTTCCAATATCGTCCTTCGTTATTTTCTTAAAGGATCTGACGCACTGATTGTTTATCTTTTCAAAAAGCTCGGAGGCTTTGCCAACTCCTAACAGCCGCCTTGTTTTTTTATCAATCGTAAACGTCAGCTCACCCGAAGAGGATTGACTATCTGTAACCAGATCAAAATCATTTGTGGAAATAAAATATTTCACTTTATCGTCCGACAAGGATTGCTTCTTTGCGGTTAATAAAGTCTCCACCTGATTCCTGAATTGAGTTTTGCCGCTATATTCTATGGTCGAAACCATCTTGAAATGCTGAACACTGTCATTTTCTACAGCCAAACCGGATTTAGCGGGCAAGATCAACAACACCATACCTATCGCCGCTATCAAACAAACATATCGTTTGGAATAAAAATGTTTTGTTTCATGTTTGAGTTCAGAATTCATTGCTTTATCTCCTTAAAACCTGTCAATTTACAAAATAAATTTCCATTTCCCCAAAATACCTGTGAAGCATATAGTTTTGTAATTTATAGGTATTTTAGGCCTCTTTTGTATCTATCATAAAACCTATTACATTTTTTATATATCGACAACATTGCCCATATTAATTTCTTTTTTTACACACTTTTCTAAAAAAAATAAAAATTATGGCCATAAAAGGCCTTTCTTGGCAACAGAAAGGCCCATCGATAATCTTCAATCAATCGGACTTCTAACACGGATTTGAAAAATAAAGATGAGAACAAAATGACAGATTTGAACTGCTCGTACACAAACTTACGTTATTGCCCGGCAACAAAGGGGGATAATTGGCGGAGTCTATTTACGATTTCAGGCATTTTTTCTATTACAAACTCTATTTCTTTTTCAGTGTTGTAACGGCTGAGGCTGAATCGGATTGAACCGTGGGCAGCGGTGAAAGGAACGCCCATCGCACGCAAAACATGTGATGGTTCGAGTGAGCCGGAAGTACAGGCTGAGCCGCTGCTTGCACAAATACCGAACCTGTCGAGCAAAAGCAGAATTGCCTCGCCTTCGATGAATTCGAAGCTGATATTCGAGGTATTTGGCAGGCGATTATCCTTGTCGCCGTTGAGCCTGCACTGCAGGCAGGATTTGAGGATTGTGTTTTCAAGTTTGTCGCGGAGGTTTTTGACTTTTGTATTTTCTTCGTCCAGATTTGTTGCGGCTAATTCACAGGCTTTTCCAAGAGCCACAATACCAGCGACATTTTCGGTGCCTGCTCTGCGACCTGCTTCCTGATGGCCGCCAACCATGAAAGGTGACAGTCTTGTGCCCTTTTTAACATAGAGTACGCCGACACCTTTTGGGGCGTGGAGCTTGTGCCCTGAAATACTGAGCAGGTCGATTTTGCTTTCGTTTAGATTGAGTGGGATTTTTCCGACAGCCTGGACGGCATCGGTGTGAAAAATTGCACCTTCTTGTTGCACGATCTCAGCGATTTTATCTATCGGAAATATAACGCCGGTTTCGTTATTGGCGTACATGATGCTGACAAGAGCGGTATCGTCATCAACGGCATCGATTAATTCGTCGAGATCGATTTGCCCCTTTTCATCGACCGCAAGTTCGATAACGGTGTAACCGTGGTTTTCCATCTCACGACAGGCGGTAAGGACGGCTGGGTGCTCGACTCGCGTGGTTATGATTTTACGTTTATTCGGCACAGCAGCAAGCGTACCTTTTATGGCGGTGTTGTCGCTTTCGGTTCCGCAGCTTGTGAAAATGATTTCGGCGGGATCGCATTTTAATAAAGCAGCGACTCTTTCGCGCCCCTGACGTATGTTGCGGGCAACCTGGCCGCCGAAAGTATGCATGCTGGAGGGATTGCCGTAGAGATCACGCAGGTATGGCAGCATCTCTTCGAGAACTTCCGGAGCTACTTTGGAAGTAGCGTTGTTATCGAGATATATCGTTTCCATTATTCTGTCCTGTGAGTATGAGGTTGCTGTGAGGAATCTTGCTGCTCAATAACGAATAATTCATCGCTGACAAATTCGCGTAATTTAGCTTCGACAACATCTTTCATAGTAACCTCTGCCATTTTGCACTGTGCGCACATCCCGCGAAAGGCGACAATGACCTTGCTGCCATCGACATCGATAAGTTCGATATCGCCGCCATCGGCCCTTAGAGGCGGACGAATCTGCTCGTTTATCGTCTGCTGAATGAGTTGTATCTTCTGGATGTTGGTAAGTTTTGCAGGCTTTGTTTTTGGTGCTATATGTGTCACCTTTGCCCTTTGGCCCTGGATGGATTCGATTATTTTTTCTATTTCACCCTGGCATCCGCCGCAACCGCCGCCTGCTTTGCAGAAATTAGTGACCTCTTCGACCGTTACAAGGTCGTTTTCACGGATGACCCGCTGTATTTCGTCTTCTGTGACACCAAAGCAATTGCAGACGACCCTGCCATGAAGTTCATGTTTTTTTGTACCGCCGCCGCGATAGTTTTCAATGGCAGCTTCGAGGGCTTCGCGGCCCATGACCGAACAGTGCATTTTCTGTTCAGGCAGACCTCCGAGATATTCAGCGATATCTTTATTTGTAACTTTTCCGGCCTGTTCAATTGTCCTGCCCTTGATCAACTCAGTCAGAACAGAAGATGTTGCGATAGCGCTTGCGCAGCCAAACGTTTTGAATTTTGCGTCTTTGATTCGGCCGGATTCGTCAAGTTTGAAGGTAAGTTTCAGTGCATCACCGCAGGCAAGGGAACCTACCTCACCAACACCGTCGGGATTTTCTATTTCGCCGACATTTCGCGGGTTGAAAAAATGGTCCTTTACCTTATCCGTATAATCCCACACATTAGCACCTTGTTTTTAACATATTTTGTAACTTCGTATCAACACTGACTTATCTTTAACGATTGGTCGAAATCTTCGATTATATCCTTAATATTTTCGGTTCCAACAGAGACGCGGATGTAGTCGGCTGTTACGCCGGCATCGGCCTGTTCGGCTTCTGTTAGCTGCTGGTGGGTGGTACTGGCCGGATGTATGACAAGAGTTTTGCTGTCGCCGACATTTGCAAGATGGCTGGCAAGTTTGACGTTATTTATAAATTTGATGCCGGCTTCTTTGCCGCCTTTGATTCCGAACCCGATGATTGAACCCTGGCCTGCGGGCAGATATTTTTTAGCAAGCTTATAGTCTGCATGTGATTCAAGGCCAGGATAGTTGATCCAGATGACCGCGGAATTTTTTTCAAGCCAACTAGCAAGTTCAAGGGCGTTTTCGGAATGTCTGGCCATGCGAAGATGCAATGTTTCAAGTCCCTGCAAAAATAGAAATGCATTGAACGGCGACAGACAGGAACCCATGTCGCGGAGAAACTGCGTTCTGGCTTTTATTATATATGCCATCTTGCCAACAGCTTCGACATATTTGACGCCATGATAACTTGGATCCGGTTCGGTAAGTTCTGGGTATCGGCCGTTAGTCCAATCAAAATTTCCGGAGTCGACTATTGCCCCGCCTATACTGGTGCCGTGACCGCCGATGAACTTCGTACAACTGTGGACTACGATATCGATTCCGTGTTCGATCGGTCTAAATAATATTGGCGTTGTAACGGTACTGTCACAAATTACGGGCATGCCGTTCTTATGGGCTATTTCGACTATTTTTTCGTACTGAAGGACATCATTTTTTGGATTGCCCATGCTTTCGATGTAAATCAATCTTGTGTTATCTTTGATAGCTTTGGCAAAATTTTCGGGGTCTTTAGCATCGACGAAAGTAACATCGATGCCAAGTTTTGGAAATGTTTGACTAAACAGGGTGTATGTTCCGCCATAAAGAGAGCTTGAAGAAACCAGATGCTGACCTGAGCAGCAAATATTTAAGATACTGTTTGTGATAGCCGCCATTCCTGAACTAAAACAAAGGCCGCCCACGCCTCCTTCCATTGCAGCCAAACGTTTTTCCAACACATCGGTAGTCGGGTTCATAAGACGGGTATAAATATTGCCGAACTCTTTTAGAGCGAACAAGTTTGCGGCGTGGTCGGTGTCTTTGAATACATAGCTCGTTGTCTGATAGATAGGTACGGCCCGGCTGAGCGTGTCTGAATCGGGTACCTGGCCAGCGTGAAGAGCCAGCGTTTCCAAACGATAGTTAGTTTCCTGTGACATTATCAGGTTCCATTACAATTCAAACTAATTTATTATTTTACCGGCAAAACTTCCAACATTTTATCAAGAGCGATTTTGGCTTTTAAACGCACGTCTTCGGGAACCGTTATTTTGTATTGCATATCTTCCAATGACCAGGCCACTTTTTCTAAATTGATACGCTTCATATTCGGGCAAACAGCTTTTGGCGCTGCAGGGATAAATGTCTTGCCTGGATTTTGTTTTTTTAGCGAATGAATGATACCAGTTTCTGTAGCGATGATAAAGTTATTGATGTCGCTATCTTTTGCGTATTTTATCATTTGACTTGTGCTGAGTATCTGATCAGCCGAAGCTTTGACCGGCTCAGTACATTCCGGGTGTGCCATGACAATGGCGCCGGGTAATTCGGCTCTTGCGTTTTCGATATCCTCAGCGGTAATTAGTACATGAGTTGAGCAGTATCCGGGCCAGAGAATGATATCTCTATTGGTGTTATCTCTTACGAATTGGCCAAGGTATTTGTCCGGGACAAAGATGATTTGTTTATCGACAGGCAAAGAATTTACCAATTCGATAGCATTTGCGCTTGTGCAGCAATAGTCGCTTAGAGCTTTAACTTCTGCGGTGCTGTTGACATAACAAACCACGAGAGCATCCGGGTATTTGTCTTTTAGCTTTTGCAATTGTTCAGCGGTAATCATGTCAGCCATGGGACAGCCGGCGTGTTTGTCGGGCATAAGAACGGTTTTTTGCGGCGAGAGAATAGCGGCGGTTTCTGCCATGAAGAGCACACCGCAAAACAAGATCACATCCGCATCGGTCTCGGCAGCCTTTCTGCTAAGACCAAGCGAATCTCCGACGAAATCGGCAATATCCTGAATTTGGCCCAACTGATAGTTGTGCGCCAGGATGACAGCATTTCGCTGCTGTTTCAGTATATTGATTTTTTCAACCAGATGGGTGTCCAAAACAACTCTCCCGAATCAATCTTTAGATTCGTGATTTTTACGTTTTTTAGAAACTAATTCCGGATTAGACATTTTAATGGTAATACCAGGCGGAACATCCTGGCTGACCCAGGTGTTGCTGCCAACCAAGGCGCCTTTGCCGATAGTTATATCTCCCAACAAGGTTGCTTCCGGGCAAATAACTACATCGTCTTCGACGGTTGGGTGCCGCTTGCCGCCTTTTAATAAACTGCCATCAGCATCTGTTTCAAATCTTAAAGCCCCGAGCGTAACGCCGTGGTACATCCTGACATTATTACCAATTATGGCGGTTTCTCCTATTACCACACCGGTGCCATGATCGATGAAAAAGTTCTTACCGATCTTAGCACCTGGATGGATGTCGATTCCTGTTCTTCTGTGGGCGCATTCGCTCATGATGCGAGGTATCAGAGGCACATCCTTCAGGTAAAGCTCGTGGGCTATACGATGTGTTGAAATAGCCATTATGCAGGGATAGCTTATCACGACTTCCTCGAATGACCTTGCAGCAGGGTCTCCATCATACGCAGCGGCGACATCGGTTTTTAAAAGGCCTCTGATCTTTGAAAGCTGCGAGAATAAATGGGCTGTTACATCTTCGGCCATTTGTTTGCAATCGCAACCCTCACATTTTTTTATTCTGCATGCATGCAGGTAAGCGCGTTCGGTCTGTTTGACCAGCCCTGAGTGAATATCGGCAAGTATATCGGCAAGTACGGATGAGATGTTTTTCCGGGTAACCTCTTTTTTGCCGGTATAGCCCGGAAAAAGAACTTCAGTGAACAGATCGAGTATTTTCAGGATCTTGTCTCGACGAGGCAGGTCAGAGACATCGATAAAATTGGTCCCGGAATCACCTTCATAAGTTGAAACGATCTCTTGAACAAGTTTCTCGATTTCAGCATTATGTTTCTTGTCGTGTGACACTTTCGTATTCCTTTTTTAGCTGTTATATCTAATAGTTTGCCATTGCTGTTTTAGCCAATGCCTTATCAACCAGGTCCTGAACAGTGTTCGACTGCAGGGTATCTTCTATCGCTTTTTGGACCTGGCACCACAGACTTCTTGTTACGCAATCGCTGTATCTTGGACAGTAATCCGCATCTTCAATGCATCCAACGACAGCAAACGGCCCTTCGAGTACCTTAAATACCTCGTCCAGTCTAACTTTGCTGGGTTCTTTTGCAAGAAAATAGCCTCCTTTTGGACCTCTTATACTTTTTACCAGACCGGCGGATTTCAATAGAGCCATGAGCTGTTCAAGATATTTGTTCGATATTCCCTGTCTTTCGGAAATCGTTTTTATCTGAACCGGGCCTTTGCCATATTCGATGCCCAACTCCAGAACCGCCCGTACGCCGTATCTGCTTCTTGTTGAAAGTTTCATAATTATTTCCTATTCCTACTATATTAGTAGTATATAGATTGCCGTACGCCTGTCAATTATAAGTGTTTGAAAAAGTGAAAAATTATACCGATTAGCACAATCGTGTTCGAAGGGCTCCAAAAGCAGTTGTGTTTTTTAAGCCCTTAAGTTAGAATATGTTATGTTATGCTAACCGATTGGGCTGTATAAATTCCGATGCTGTCTGGCAGCAAAAAAGTGACAAAATGAAGAATAAAGCGGGCTTAACTGAATACTTAGACACAAAGCAGTTTTCAAAAGTCGAAAAGGCCTTCCGTAAGCACTTCGGCCTATGTCTGGAAACAACGGATGCACGTGGTAAACAACTGTCTGAGATGTGTAGTTCGGATTGTTTTCCTCAATTTTGCAGCATCGTAAAGGCCTCGCCAAACGGCAGGCGGCGATGTCTGCAGGATCGGCTTAGAGGGCTAAACGTCGCAACAGAGACCGGCCAGCCATACATCTGCCTCTGCCATGCGGGCATCGTGCTTGTATGCGTGCCGATTATGAATGGCGAGATTCCTCTGGGCGGGCTTTTCTTCGGCAAATGTCTTTGGGAGCCGCCGGCAGAAGTAGTAGTAGAGTATATTTCCAAGCGACTCAAAGGAATACGGATCAATAAGGCAGAGTTGCAAAACGCTATCGAAAAGCTGCCCGTTGTGCCCGGCAGGAAGATTCATGAAGCCGCAGAGTTTCTGTATATCCTGCTATACGAGACGGCAAATTTGGATCCACAGGTAATAGATTGGCGGCGTGAAAAAAGCATGCAGCAGTCGCGGATAAGTGAATTCATCCAGGAAAAGAAAAAAAGCGGCACAGAACTACTATATCCGTTTGAGAGCGAACGAAAGCTGATAGAGAAAGTCAAGATCGGCGACAGGACCGGGGCCAAGGAAATATTGAATTCCTTTTTGGGTACGATTCTTTTTCGCGATCCAGGCGATGTGAATGTATTAAAGGCCAGACTGCTGGAACTTTTGAGTATCTTGAGTAGAGCTGCGGTCGAAGGCGGAGTGGATATCAATATTTTACTGAAAAGAAATCTGGATTATATAAACAAGGTGACCGAGATTGACAATCAGCCTGATTTATGTGCGTGGGTTGGTAATGCTCTGGACGAATTTATCGAACTTGTATACTCTTTGAACGATGCCAGAAAGATCACACAGGTCAAGCCTGCTCTGGATTTCATAGAGGACAACTACAGCGAACCGATATCGCTTGGGGATGTGGCCAAAGCAGCACATCTCAGTATTTCGCGATTGTCGCACGTATTTAGAGAACAAATGGATATGACGACCGTCGACTATGTCAATCTGGTTCGGATTAATCACGCCAAAAGGCTTTTGATATCCACGAGTAAGAACTGCACTGAAATCTGCTTCGAGGTCGGCTTTAACAATCAAAGTTATTTCACCCGCACATTCAAGAACCTCGTAGGAATGACCCCGCTTAAATTCAGGCATGATAACCGACGAAGCAAAGACTAAGATTGCCTGCTTGACGCGACGCAAAATTTAACCTACTATTAACCCGATTTGAGTTCTTAATCGCCAGTTTCAGGATAATTAAAGACATGACCAAGCGAGTGGCTATCTTAGGTTCGACCGGTTCGATCGGCAAGAACGCTTTGCGCGTGATCGATTCGCTGGGAGAAGATTTTGAAGTCCTCGCCCTGTCTGCGCACCGCAATGTCGAGCTTTTAGCAAGCCAGATCAAAAAATACAAACCCAAAATCGCAGCTATTACTGACAACAACTATTACGAGAAGTTGCAAAGTGCCGCGAGCGATTCGAACACTAAAATCCTTACCGGGCCTGATAGTCTGGTTGAGATCTCAGAGCTTGAGGGCGTTGATATAATTATCACGGCAGTTGTCGGAGCGGCGGGACTCGGGGCAGTATTGGCAGCGGCGAAAAAAGGCAAAACTATAGCCATTGCCAACAAAGAGCCGATGGTTATCGCCGGACAATTGTTGATGAAAGCGGCTAAAGAAAACGGCGCCACCATACTGCCGGTCGATAGTGAACATTGTGCCGTATTTCAAGCGATGCAAACGGGTGCTGCCGATGAGGTCAGTAAGATCATTCTGACCGCATCGGGAGGACCATTTAGGACCGCCACGGTAGAACAAATTCGAAACGCAACTTTAGAAGACGCCCTTTCGCATCCGACATGGGATATGGGGCCGAAGATTACCGTCGATTCTGCAACAATGATGAACAAGGCTCTGGAAGTGATCGAGGCGCACTGGCTTTTCGATATGCCGGTGGAAAAAATCGATGTGCTCATACACCCGGAATCCATAATTCACTCGCTGGTTGAGTTTATTGACGGCTCTGTGATAGCTCAACTCGGAACGCCTGATATGTGTCTTCCGATCCAATATGCTTTAACCTGGCCGAAGAGGGTTAAAGGTATTGCAAAACATCTAAAGCTCGAAGAATTAGGCAGCCTGACTTTCCAAAAGCCGAATCCGGAAATTTTCCGTGCCCTTGCATTAGGTTTTGATGTGGCAAGAAGTGGAGGTTCGGCGCCAGTAGTATTCAATGCGGCCAACGAAGCTGCTGTGGAACAGTTTCTGGCAGGCAGAATAAAATTTACTATGATAGTCGAACTAATTGAACATTGTTTAAGTAAACATAATGTAACGCCAGCTGATTCGCTTGATGAGCTTCTTAAAGCTGACGCCTGGGCAAGAAAAGAGGTTGTTGAATGTCTAAATCAAATGGTCTGAGTAAATACTTTCGAGTGATTATTTTTCTCGCCGCAACAGCAGTGGTGATTTATTTTATAACCCAGAATATCAGCGCTTTTAAAAGTGTGCTGCTGGTAGCACTTGGTTTCGGTGCGGTTATTATGATACACGAGTTCGGCCATTTTATCGTGGCCAAGCTTTCGAATATAAAAGTAGAAGCTTTTTCCATTGGTTTTTCTCCTGTATTGGTTGGTATTCAAAAAACGGAAAATGGCGTTCGTTTTCGGATACTGCCGCAGCTGTTACCTAAAGACAAAGAAGACGACTCGGGCGATGGGCTGCTCACTTTTACAATTGGCAAAAAATGCAAGCCCAGCGAAACGGAATATCGCATTGGCCTGATACCGTTCGGCGGCTTTGTGGCATTGAAAGGACAAAGCGATACCGGAGCGGTGGAAAACGACGATGACCCACGGTCATTTGTCAACAAACCTGTTATCACTCGTATTGGAGTGATTGCGGCAGGAGTGATCTTTAACGCAATCTCGGCTGTAATTATCTTTATGATAGTTTTCCTGATAGGAGTAAAGCTTCCACCAGCTGTAGTCGGCTCAGTCAGGCCTGACTCACCTGCTGCCAGAGCGGGCATTCGAGCTGGCGATGAATTTATCGAGATCAACGGCGAAACATTTCTCGATTTCACAAGTATGCCGCTTGCTGCTGCTCTTTCGACTAAAGACGAACCGGTGATGATGAAGGTTCGCCACGAGGACGGCAGCGTAGAACAGATAGAGATTGTCGCTGAGAAACCTAAAGATGATGTGGGGCTTAGAATATTTGGAATTCAGCAGGCCCATACTCTCACTGTAGCAAGCGTTTCCGACCCTAATATTTTGATGAAAACTATGGGTTTGCTGCCGGGCGACGTAATTACCGCTGTTAATGGAATTGCTGTAAATAGTGGACACAAATTCGACGAGGCAATCGCGAATGCTCTTTCGCCAGCGGTAACGTTAACAGCAAATCGAACCGATCCCGAAACCGGAGTAGCGAAACAAATAACGTCCGAACTTGACATGGATTTAGTAACTACAAATGATAACTTTCAGACCGGTTATGAACTTGCTCATATATATTCGATAGTGCCTCGTCTTAAATTGTTTGAGGTGCAGAAAAGAGTTGAGAATTTACAAGCTGGTGATATTATTCTCGCCGCAGGAGATATTGCCAATCCAACATTCAAAGAACTACGCAAAATCACCACCGAACACAAAAACAAAGAGCTGCCTATTGTTGTGCAAAGAGCTACTGATAACGGTAGTTACAAGAAGTTGACTTTCAATGTGACTCCTGTAGAAAAAAGCAACAGCGAACGGGTGGAAATTGGCATTGCACTTATTTTTGACACTGACAATCCCGTGGTGGCCAAGACGATTTTATCAGAAGACGGCCCTGAGCCTTTGGCTATTCCCAGCGGCGCCGTAATTACCGCAGTAGATGGGGTTGAGGTTTCCAGCTTTTACGACATTATCAATATTATCGATAAAAACGCCGGCCAGCGTATAACGATTGATTGGCGATTAGACGAACAAAGAGCCGGCGACGTTGTGCTGGATATTCCGAAAGATAAAGATTTTATCACGGCCCAATCCATACTTGTGCAAAACTTACCTTTCGAACTGGTTAAGCGAATCTACAAGGCCGACGGACCTTTCGTAGCAATAAAGATGGGCCTTAAGAGAACTTATCTATTTATTGCTCAAACATATGTCACACTGAAACGGTTAGCCAGCCGGGACGTCAGCCCGAAAAGTTTGGTCGGGCCTATCGGCATTGTAACGATGAGTTACAACATTGTTGCCAAGCAACCTATTACATACTACATCTATTTCCTCGGCCTGATAAGCTCCTGCATTGCGGTCATGAACCTTTTGCCTTTGCCAATTGTCGATGGCGGAGTGATAGTGCTTCTTTTAATTGAAAAAGTCAAAGGCTCGCCAATAAGTGTGAAGGTGCAGGAAGTTATATCGTATGCGGGATTAGCGTTAATCGCATCGCTATTTTTGTATCTGACATATAATGATATCTTGAGAATTATCTTCGGCTGGTAAAAATAAACATTTTGAACAAAAGTTTCAACTGAAAAAAACCTGCTAATCATTAATAACTTAGAGAGACAAAAATATATGGATGGAAATGAGGATTATCAAAAAACCCTTTTTTCTGCACACTACAAAAAAAGGCGTGTTCAAGGGGGATATTGTCTCGACAATATTATTTAAAATTGTTAAAACTCAAATTGCTGATGATATTCTCGACATGGAGCGGGAACAGGATCGCTAATAAGATTGTTAAATAAGAAGAAATACAACGCAACAGGGGTGATTTATATTCGACTTCAAAAGATATCCAGCAAGGGAGCATTACGGACTTACCTTTTGAAAAGACGAGCTTCAGGACTGTATTTTGTTGTGACATAATTGAGCACTTAACAACCAAACAGATAGAGAAGGGCATGACAGAAATTGCGAGAGTTTTAAAAGAACAAGGACACGTCATAATAACAACTCCCTATAATGAAAATGTAAAGAAGAGCAGCGTTATTTGCCCTGAATGCGGGCATGAATTTCACCGATTTGGGCATTTACAATCTTTTAATGAGAAAAAATTTGAGAATCTTTTAACCAGGGATGGATTTAAAGTAAGGTCTATGAAAATTTATGCTTTGGGGCAATGTCAAAAATCCCTTTGGGAAGGTATCTAAATTTCATATTTAAGAAATTGGAATTTGAATTTATAGGCAAGACTGTGGTCGTTATTGCTCAAAAAATCAAAAAGTAAACAAATCACAAAATATAAATACCTTATTTCTTCTTACATTCATAATACCCGGCACAACTGCAAAACCGCTCCGATGGTTGCCATAAGAATTATATTGGTAAAAAGTATCATTGACATTAATAGAGCAGACGGTGCGTCGACTCCATAAAGAGCCAACATTCCAATAAGAGTAACTTCTCTCACTCCAAGATTGGCGACCGATATAGGCAATTTACCTAACATGTAGATAATTACAAACTGCCATACGATAACTACTGCACTAACATTTATGTTGGCAGCACGGGCAGCTAAAACATAAAGCACTACGGCAATGGTAGTGTAGGCAACATTGAACAGAATCATTTTAAAGTGAAAAGTTCGTCCCACAGCCTGGAAAACCTGAATCTGTTCGAGTGTTTCTCCGCCTTTTTGGCGAATCCAGTTGGGAAAGGGGTTCAGGAAAAACTTCAGCGAGTTTACTGCTTTCAAACCTACCTTCTGATTCAACAGTAAGATGCAAATGCCAACTACAGCTACCAGCGATATCAATGATACCACAGGCAGCTGCCAACCGCCTGCAGGATTAGTTATTATCAGCGCCACCAATCCGAATACCACCGCGATAACAAAATCGGTCAACTGATTATAGACCATACTGCTGAAAATATTGCTGCCTTTGCCGGTGTGCTGTTTTAGGATGTACCACTTGACGCCGGTACTCATAAGCCCAGGAATAACCAGGCTGTAAAGAGAGGTGATTGCGCTTGCGCAGAAAATTTTGCCCGTGCTGACGAAACAATCCTGTTTTTCAAGAATAAGACGCATCTTGACGGACCTGATCCAATAAATCACTATGCCCATGGCCCAAATGAAAAAAAGATATGACCATTTTGCAGTTTTAATAGCTGAGGCGACATGGGACAAATCGATTTTGCTCAGAACCCACCCCAGCAAAGCTGCGGTAACTGCTATTCTCAAAGCAAGTTTTAAAAATCCTTTACTCTTTTCAGTCATTCGGCGGCTACCTTTTTGCTGCAACGATAAGAACTTTTCTTAAAAAAGTTAGCTGCATTTTATAAAGCTTGTGACAGAATTTGCTGTCAGAAAATAATCTTTCAAAGATACCAAAGGGCAGAATTGAGGCCAAAGAGGAAAGAAAATAACAAAATAAGCCACTAAAAAACCCACTTAAATAAATTCCATGGATATCTTCAAAGCCTGAACTGATTAAAAGCCCTTTTAACCTTTGCATGGTAGTTACATAGTTATGTGTAAAATCGCCTGCAAAAAAATGACACCGCCAGTTTATATAATCCGGAGAGCATATCACAACTCTGCCGCCAGGCTTCAAAACCTCATGAATTTCCTTGCTGAGCTGTAGAGCTGCAGCCATTGTATCCATATGTTCCATTAAATTAATCATTACTACTGCATCAAATTTTTTGTCAATTTCGCCAAGAGGCGGAACCATCTGGCGAATCACTTTTACGCCTCTGGTTTCTAATGCTTTAGCCATCATTGCATTTGGCTCAACTGCCCAGTACTCAACGTCTTTTCCAAGACAGACATCCGCAAAGACGCCCCCTGCCTGGACCTATTTCCAACACAGCAGAAGCCGGTTCTATGCCGGCGTAGTTGAATATCTTTTCTGAGAAAATTCTGGCAACCCATTTACCTGGCCCGGTGGCACTGTCCTGACTGAAATGGTTATAAAAACATTCTGTTGTCATAAGAGCAAACCTCAAACATGCTATTACATGACTTTATCTGTTTCATCAATTGTGTTTCGTGCGTAAACAACTATTATATCTGATTTTCTTAGCAATGATACGTACTTTATGTGTTCTAATCATATTTATGTTCGAAAAAACTGAAACAAACATCTGTGCTGTCGGGGTATCTTGAATAAACTGTCAAAAAGAATTTGTCTGATTTGATTGAGCTTATATATCAAACCTAACGTAAATATCTCCTACCTCACCTTTTTTTGCTATGGAAAACAGTGTTTTGCAAAAATTGTCTGTATCCTGCCATTGCTCAAGGTCCCAAATAAAAGGATTTCTTGCCAAGCAGATGTTAAACTTCGGACGACCTATGCTGGACAAATGTTTAATCGCTTTTATTGAAGAATCAACATATTCGGGTGTAAATTCAAAGCTTATTGTCCTGATAGGAGCTGACAGACTTTCAATAACACTTTGTTCGTAACCTTCAACATCTATTTTTATAAATGAAGGCAAGCCGTATTGTTCTATTAAAGAATCCAAGGTATCCAGTGGTACTGTAATAGTTTTTTCCCATTGTGATTTGGCATATCTTCCACTGTGCTGAACCGTCTGAATCCATTCAGAAGAAAGGGAAGACAAAGAAGCGACGTTGCTGACATACATAGTGGCAGTACCTTTGTTTTTTCCAACTGCCTTTCTAACTAATATCACATTGGGATTTATGGAATACTTATTTTCTAAAAGATTCATACAGTAAGGTTGGGGTTCAACAGCCACTATCGTTGTATTTAATCTTAATAGTACATCTATTCTTCTGCCTACATTGGCACCTATATCGAAACATAAATCATTTTCTCTAACGAATTGAGAGTAGAATCTTTGATACTTTTTCTGCGTTCCTTGAATCCAATATTTAAAATCTATTGCAAAATTATACAATTTTAATATTTGAAGGGTATTTCTGACTAATCGATTCATATAATCGCTCCTGTTATTTTCACAACATCCACATCTAATCAAGTTACAAATAACAACTATGTTTATTGATTGCTGGCATTTGTTAGCCTCGCTACCTTTTCTTTTGATTTCTTAATTCTCTCGCTCTTATAATTTAAAGTAATAATAATATCTCAAACATCTAAATAAGTCTATTCCAATTTTCCTTTATAAACCCGTATAGTAAAATTTTACACAGAAAATCAAGCCATGTTTTCGTCAGGTTTTACTTATCATAACCAACTAACTATATTTCGTTAACTTGTAGTGTTGACTTTTACCAACGTGAATGATAGTCTAAAAAAATGAAAAATCTACTTAGAAAGATTGTTCCAAAGCCTGTTTGGGGATTGCTTTACAAACTGGCCCTAGGCTATCGTATGCTCAAGTTCCACGTCATTTCCAGATCTGCTAAAGCCCGTGAAACTTCCAAAGCCTATTCTCGAAGGGTAGGAGAAAACTTCTTTGAGAAATTCTGCCAGGGCAAAGGCATGGATATAGGTCATGGCGGAGATATTTTAGCAAAGAATTGTCAGGGATGGGACATCGAGGACGGTGACGCACAGTACCTTAGGGGGCTTGAAGACGAAACGTTTGAATTTGTATATTCCTCACACACCCTCGAACATATTATTGATCCATGGATCGCGATAAAAAACTGGTGGCGAGTTTTGAAGCCAGGCGGCTATCTGATCCTGTACCTGCCTGACAGAGATCTTTACGAAAAAAAGAAGACACTGCCAAGCCGGTGGAGCGACAGCCATGAACACTTCTTTTTATTGGAAAGCGATGATCCACCGGATACCATCGGAGTAATTCCATTAATTGAAAAAACTTTATCTGATTACGAGATAGTTTACGCTAAAATCTGTAGCGATGGCCATACGATCACAGACCCATCGATAGTCAGCGATGGAGAATATTCAATAGAAGTGGTCATAAAAAAACTACCTGCTGCATCGGCTTGATGAGCCTACGCGTTTTGATTCAAAATGCTTTCTACTGCCGAGAGAACTTCATCGACCGAAATTTCATGCATGTTGGAATTGTCCAGTTCTTTGCGCTGCGTTATTCGTTTGGTTTTTTCCGATTTCACCGAGGGCTTATAAATAATCGTTCGGCTTTCCTGTTTCCATGGAGGAACACGCAGACTGGGATCGACCGGCCCAAATAAAGCTACCGTAGGTCTATCCAGAGCAAAGCCTATATGCATAGGCCCCGAATCAGCAGCGATAAACACATCGCAGTTTTTTATCACCCAGAAAAGCTGCGCTATGGATAGCTTGTTTACCAGGTTGCAGCTTGCAGCCGGGGGCACGTAATCTACCTTTCTGCCAACAACTACAACGCTGCCAGCAAGCCCTGAAAGCTTTTGCTGCAACTTGTCAAATTTGTCCCACTGCCGCCAGGCCATTCCGCAAAAAGGATGCACTGCGATAATTGGATGTTTCAAACTGCTTGGCAAAATTTGCTCAGCATCACCAGGCTCTGGGATTTCGAATACATTCTGCTCGCATTGGCCTTGGACCCCTGTTAAACCCAGGATGTCAAAGGCCAATGCGCCGGGATAATCATCGATTCTATTACCATATATCCAGTACCTGATACCTAAGCCAGCCAACAACAGCCGGCGAATAGGATTTGGCATAAACACAACGGCAAGGTCGAATTTTTCTTTTCTAAGTTCGAACAGAAGCTTCCAGAATCCGCCAAGCATAAATTTAATTACACTCAGCCAGCGATAGTTTGCAAGGCCAATATCAATTGTCTCGTCAACACAGGGCATAAGGTGGCAAACCTCGTTTGAGCCGCGATTATAGTGAACCAGCATACTGATTTTAGAATCACTAAATTTATCCTTTAATGCCTTTACCGCAGCTGCGACCATTATCGTATCGCCGATTCCCGCCGCAGCCACGCAGAGTATCTTGTTCGGCCTTTCCTGAAGCTGATCGAAATTAGCGATGCAGCAACCACGCCCTTTGGGCAACAATAGAGTTAACCTGGCCATGAGTCTGCCGACGAATGATAAACTGTTTGCCTGACGCACCGTTACCGCTCCTTTTGACCAGTGATTTTGGTTTCATTTTAGTCCTCATAACATTATTGTCAAGGACAGCCCCAATATAACCGCCGTTACAAGATGTTAGATAAAGGCTTATAAGGGTTTCACTGGTCTTGAAGCTTGACAGTAAAACAAGGTTACGATAAAGTTGGCTTGTGAAAAATCGAAATAAAAACATATGATGGCTTAATGAACAACTGAAATATTGGGTTGGCGATGGCGACATCGATAACAGAGAGGAGTTTTTTATTTAATGAAGCAAATAATAGCATTATTTGTTAAATCTATCTTGTCAAAGTTCAGTTTGACAATTTACAAGATGCCCTCTGGTAAACCTATATGGGCCGAGGATGAATTTTTTTGTTCTTTGGTAAAACAAACAAAAAACTTTACTCTTGTAAACCAGAGAAGATGTTTCATGCTTTACCAACTTGCAAAGCACGCTACAGGTATAAATGGTGATGTGGCTGAAATTGGGGTTTATAAAGGTGGAACAGCAAAGTTGATTTCTAAAACGGTCGCAAAAAACAATAAAACTGTTCATCTTTTTGACACCTTCTCCGGGATGCCTGAAACTGATACAACTAAAGACTTGCACAAAGAGGGGGATTTTTCTGATGCGTCTCTCGATAGTGTCAAATCCTATCTGAATGATTGTAGCAATGTTTGTTTTTATGAAGGTCTATTTCCAGATACCGCCGCCCCTGTCAGCGATCTACAATTTTGCTTTGTTCATATCGATGTTGATATTTATAAGTCGGTTATGGATTGTTGCAAATTCTTCTATCCACGAATGGTATCAGGCGGTATAATGATTTTTGACGACTATGGTTTTAAAACGTGCCCTGGCGCAAAGAAAGCGGTTGATGAGTTTTTCTCGGACAAACCGGAATTTCCATGCCGTCTTTCAACGGGGCAATGTTTTGTCGCAAAGCATTAGAGCAAAGGAACAAAATACCTGTTAAAAACTGTTATTTTGTAAGCTTCTTACCGATTAGATAGGCCTTATAATATCCCCGTCAATAATCAACTCACATCTTGAAAAGCACGCAAACAAAAAAGGCTGTAAGTTGATAACTTACAGCCAACATGTTCAATTTGAGATTTCCAGTCCACAAGCTGCTGCGCTGAAAGCTTTAGCATCTCGGTATAGATACTGCATTTAGCCCTTAAATTTTCGGCTTCTTAGGTGATTATATACCATTCTGATAAAGCTGCTCGATTTCTGCAGGACTCAAAGCCCTGTCGAAAACCATTACATCATCGATCGCACCATTGAAATCGAAGTTACGGGCACCTATCCAGAGATGTCTTGAATCCGCC
>SDBV01002596.1_pt1 | contig 26925 bp, 29 predicted proteins | sample 2277081 | NCBI WGS metagenome assembly SDBV01 (sample SAMN10402039, study PRJNA504765) | marine sediment metagenome | isolation source: marine sediment core GS10_PC15, 223 cmbsf | place: Arctic Ocean: Southern Knipovich Ridge | collected 2010 | reverse complement strand
TGAACCGCCCGTTATATACAAGCAGTAATACTGAGCCTTCCTTGCATGCTTTTTTCATCGCTTTATCAAAATCCTTTGTGTTTTTGATGTTCTTTCGGTTAACCTGCTGAATCAATAACCCCGGTCTGATGCCGGCTGATGCTGCAATCGAGCCGGATTCAACTCCGGTAACCACAACACCACTTATGCCTTCGAAACCGAGACGCTCCTGGAGGTTTTCGGTCAGGTTCTCTACGGAAAGGCCCAACTCCTCCATCGTTTCTGACTTTTCAAGGGAATCTCGCAGACTTTCAGTGCGTTCGGCAAGCTTGACGGTGACTGTTTTTTGCTTGCCGTCACGAATCACAACCATTTCGACCTTTGTGTTCGGCTTGACCATCGCGACCCGCCTTCGGAATGAATTTGCGTTTTCTACCTCCTTGCCGTTGAATTCGATGATGACGTCACCCTGCTGCAGTCCTGCCTTGTCGGCGGCTGAATCTTCGGTAACTTCGCCGATAAGGACCCCTTTGTTTTCTTCCAGGCCGAAGTGTTCTGCCATACCTGGCTTGAGGTCCTGCGGCAGGACTCCGAGGAAACCTCGCACGACTTTGCCTTCATCGACAAGTTGCTCGTATATATTTTTGGCCATGTTTATGGGGATTACCAGCCCTATACCCACATTTCCTCCGCTGCGGCTGAATATCGCGGTGCTTATTCCAACTACTTTTCCATCAAGATTTAACAATGGCCCGCCGGAATTGCCCGGGTTTATAGCTGCATCGGTCTGAATGAAATCCTCGTAGAGGGCGAGACCGACATTGCTTCGGCCTTTGGCGCTTACAATGCCTGCGGTGACGGTGTGACTGAGGCCAAACGGATTACCGATAGCCAGGACCCATTCGCCAACCTCAAGTGCGTCAGAGTCAGCCAGTTCAAGGTAAGTTAAGTCTTTGGCGTCTATTTTAATGACGGCAACGTCGGACTCGGGGTCTGTGCCGATGATTTTCGCTTCAAACTCCTTGCCGTCCTTTAGCTTGACTGTAATTTTTTCCGCTTCACCGACTATGTGATTGTTTGTCAGGATATAACCCTCGGAAGAGATAATAAAGCCGGAACCCTTCGCTGTTTGACGAGGTTTGGACCTGGGCCGTTGTCGGCGCTGATGGAAGCGAGGGCCAAAGAAAAACTCAAAGAAATCATCATCAAAGGGAGATTCCTGCCGCATCTGGGGATAATCCTGGCTGATGACTTTTTCTGCCTCGATACCAACCACCGCCGGTGACGTCCTTTCGGCTATTTCGGCAAAGGCTTTGCCCATTTGCCTAAGTGCGTTGATGCTCTCACTGTCTTTGGCCGGAGCCGGGGCCGGCGTCATAAGAAACAAAAGCACAAGAAAGGTTGAAATTACAAGATGGCTCGATAAAGTTTTTCTTTTTGTGAGGGTGGTGTTAAGCATTTTTTGCTCTCCTGGTTATCTGGACGGCTTTGCCGTCGGTCCCAATCAATTAGTGACAAAAAATCTCTTGCTAAAAATACGATTTTATTACCCAACTGTTCAGGACGTCAACGGGTTTTTGGCCAAAAACAACAAAAACCCCCGGATTTTGGCCGGGGTTGAGAATAATTTGATTGTTAATAGACTTTAGCAGGTTCTTGGCCGATTTCCTCATCTATCCAGCCAAGCAGTTCCTTGATGTCATCGATAGTAATGTCACCCATATGAGCGATTCTGAAGGTCTGTTCTTTGAGCTTGCCGTAGCCGTTACCAAAAATCGTATTGTGTTTTTGCTGGATGGCATCGATTGTTTCGGCGACGTTGATGCCACGGGTATTTTTGATGGTCGTCAGGGTATCGGAGGCGTATTTTTCCTCGCAGAACAACTCGAACTTTTCCTTTGCCCATGCCCTGGTGAACTCGCCCATCTCTTTGTGCCGTGCCCAGACGTTTTCCATGCCTTCGGCGAGCAGTTTTTCGCACTGGTAGTTCAGGGCCATAATATGCGGAATATTCGGCGTGGTCAGCGTCTGGTTCTTGGCTGCCGATTTTGCGATAAGCTGAAAATCGAAATAATACCCTCTGTTGGGGACGGTTGCGCTTTTTTCCAAGGCCCGATTGCTCACAGCCGCTACCGCAAGGCCCGGCGGGATAGCAAAGGCCTTCTGAACCGACGCAAAGGTTATATCCCAGCCGAGCTGGTCGAAATGCAAAGGCAGTCCGACCATCGCGCTTACCGCGTCGACAAAGACCAGTACATCCGGATATTTTTCCTTCATCATTTCGCTGACTTCGTAAAGCGGGTTGACCAGGCCGGTACTTGTCTCGTTATATACCAGGGTGACTGCGGCGTATTTGCCTGTGGCAAGTTTTTTATCTATCATCTCAGGCAGCACGGGCGTTCCCCACTGGACTTTCAATTCGTCGGCACTTCTGCCGCAACTTCTGACCACGGACACCCATTTATCACTGAAGGCCCCGCACATCGTACATAGAACGGTTTCGTCCTCAGCTACGCAGTTGCGAATTGCCGCTTCCCATATCCCGGAGGCTGAAGATGTTGATAGAAATACGTTCTGGTCGGTGAAAAGAATTTTCTTTAGCATTCCGACGGTTTCGGCCTGTAGTTGGGTGTATTCTTTGCCCCGATGTCCTAATGTCGGGCGCGCAAGCTGCTGCAAAACGTCGTCTTTGACTTGTACCGGGCCGGGAATAAACAATCTCGGCGGGTTCCTCCAATCTGTCATGAATCTGCTCCTGTAAAAAAGTTAGAATTTGTAAATCGTCAAACCTGTATATACTTTCGGATAAAAGTACGTTGATTTTTGCGGCATTTTTTCGCCGGCCTCTGCGGTCATCTGAATCTGGGCCACTTTCGGCGGATTAGTAAAGACCGCAGCCTGCACTTGGCCTGCGTCGACTTTGGCAATCGAATCGTCAATTGCGCCGGGCGTGTCTTTTACATACTGGAGATTGCCGCCGGCTGTCAATTTTTTTTCGTCAAGACCGAGAAGTTTTTCCAGAATCAGCTTGTGCAGCACCGCTACATCAAGCGACCGCCAGGCAGCACTTGTGCCGGGCGCCGCCGAATCCATTGCCTGTGTGTTTTTTAAGACAGCTACATAAAAAGCCTTATTGCCGGCGTAAATTCCAAATGCGTTTTTATCAAGTGAACACTGGGCCTTCATTTGTGCCAGTGTCTTTTGCTTTGCTTCTGCCTTTTGCTGCGGCGAATCAAACGCCAATTCGGTAATCTCAAAATTTTCTTTAAGGTCGGTGAGTAATTTTTCGGCGCTGAAGTTTTCGAGGTTGGCCAGCAGCCGATGGGTAGCTAAAACAATAAGGCCTTCGTGATTCATATTCGTCAAGGCCAGCATCTTCCATGCAGCGGCTGGATTGCGGGTCTGCTTGAAATAATTCAGGGCCGTTTCGTAACGATGATGGCCGTCGGCGATGACACAACTCTTATCGCGCATCATTTCAGTAATCGCGGCTGTTTCATCATCGGCAGTGATTGCAAAAAGCCTGTGGCCAACACCCTGGGCGTCAGTAAAGTCAACAAGAGCCGGCTGTTTCGCGGCCTTTTCAATGAGCTTGTCCGCAACGGCCTGTTTGTCGTCATAGAGCATAAAGACCAGGCCAAAATCGGCTGCGGTTGCTCTTTTGAGATTCAGTCTGTCGATTTTCGGACCGCTCAGGGTCTGTTCGTGGGGCCGGACGATTTTGCCGAATTCTTCGAGCCTGCCAAGAGCAATGAAGCTGAAACGCTGGAAATGTGTGTCCAAAGCCTGAAAATCCTGAACATAAGCGTAAATAGTCGCAGCAGCATCCTGCTTCAGGACCTGTTTTTCTATCCAGGAATTAAGAAAATCAGCGGCCCTTGTATATTGATTGTCGGCATCATTGTCCGAATTCGCGGTTTTTCCCTTGATTACTCGCACGATGTTATATTCGCTTTTTTCGTAGAGCTGTTGCTGCTGGTCGGGACTTATAATATCATAAGGCGCAGCGACACAACTGCCCGCATCGCCGACTACCGCTGTATTGAATCTGAATGCTTTGAATGCTTTAATTTTCATATTGCAGAAGCCCTGCCTCGCAGAACAGTATAAAGAGGGGATGATACCAAGACTTGTAAAAATTGTCAAACGCAATCAAGGCCTGCCACTTGTGGCGGCGGATATAATCTTAAAGCAATTCGTCGATTGCCGCAGACATATCTTTTTTGCTGGTTAAGCCGACCCATTTCTTCTCGACCTGGCCAGCTTTGAACAAAATAATCGTTGGTATCGCGCTGATACCGAACTCTATGGCACTATCACGGGCTTCGTCTGTATTGAGCTTGCAAATTTTGGCTTTGCCGGCGTATTCATCGGCGATCTCAGCCAGGATAGGCGTCATCATCTTGCATGGTCCGCACCACGGCGCCCAGAAATCGATCAGTACGGGTTCTGCGGAATTGTGAACAACCTCATCGAAGGTCGCATCTGTCAGTTCAGTTACATTCTCAGCCATCGTCTTGCCCTTTCCAGAATCTTTTGCCAATCAGTATCACAAATTCTATTAACCGGAATTGAGGTTGTCAAATATTTAATTTATTGTCTACTACTTATGTTCTTCAGTTGATTTAGTTTTTTGCTCATCCTCTTGCGGCAGTACCCGGGGTTTGCTTTTTGGAGGCAATTCCGCGATAGGAACACAGGGCAGCTCTTGCTGCTGGCTTTCGACCAAAACCGGCTGTTCGGTTTTTGCCGGCAGTTCCTCAATTGGGACAGACGGTATGGTTTGCTGCCGGCTTTGGGCTGATAGTGCGGCATCTGTCTCGTCTTCGGAAGCAAGTATCGCCTTTTGCACGGCCTGCTCGGCCGGCTCATCGGTCAAGGACCGCAGGTATACAGTTCCCAGGGGCTCCTGCTGCTCGGCCCAAATCAGTTCCTCTCGTATCAGTTCCAGAAGCGCCAGAAACAATCCTATCATCACTAAGCAGCCGGTACTGGATTCGAAAACCCGCTCGAAACTCATCGGGCCATCTGTCTGCAACCGATGCAGGATTTCTATCTGGTACAAATCAATGGGGGTATCATCGGTAATATGGCTTATATCAGGGGCCGTGCTGACAGACTTCATAATCGAGTCGAATGCCTCCAGCAAGTCCCAGACACTTGCCTGCTCAAGGTCGATTTCCGGCTCACTGTCGGGCCTTAGTTGTTCGATGACAGAGTCCGGCCGGGCAAAACGAGTTTTCTGTTCTTCGGCGGCGTCACTGAGCAGGTTCGCGGCGTCCTTGAACTTTTTGTATTCGAGCAGTTGGCGGATAAGCTCTGTGCGCGGGTCGGTCAGGTCCTCAGCTTCAAGTCCCTCGACATCCGCCTTCGGCAGGAGCATCGCTGATTTTATCTGCATCAGCGTCGCGGCCATTACTAAAAAGTCGCCGGCCAAATCAATGTCCAGGCTCTTTAGTATTTCGATGTAGCGCAGGTACTGGCCGGTTATCTTGGCGATGGAGATATCGTAGATGTCGACCTCCTCCTTGCGCACCAGGTACAAAAGCAAATCCAGTGGGCCTGCAAATATGTCAAGATTCACACGGTAATCGGCCAATTACTCCTCCTGTTTTTCGCAAGATTGCAGAATTTCCAACGCTTCTTCAGCCTGGCTTTCGAGGACCTGCAATTCTATTATCGCAAGGGCAGCTATTCCTGAGTACACATTTGCCGCGTTGACCCCCGCTAAAAGTGATTTAATCCTGAAATCATCAAGTTGCTGTTTGGCCAAATCCGCTTCAATAGAATTGTCGAATTTTGCAATTGTAATAAGCTTATCGGCCATAGTTACACCCCCAGCCCCACGGCCTTGCGGACCTTTGTCAGTGTCCGGTCAGCTACCGCCTTTGCGCGGGTTGCGCCATCGTCGAGAACTTTTTTCACGTAGTCGATGTTATTTTCAAGCTCGGCTCTTTTTTGCCTGTAGGGCTTGAAATACTCTATTATCAGCTCAAGCAGGCGTTTTTTGGCCTGGCCGTAACCGGTCCCGCCGCTGCGGTATTTGTTCTGCCACTCTGTCAACTCATCGGCTGAGGCCACGAGCTTTAGAAGTGCGAAGATATTGCATTTCTCCGGGTCTTTGGGTTCTTCGACCGGCGTCGAGTCGGTGACAATCCGCATAATCTTTTTCTTCAGGCTTTTTTCCGGCTCGAATATCTCGATGGTATTGTCGTAACTCTTACTCATTTTCCGGCCGTCAATACCAGGCACTACCGCCACCGATTCGATAATGTGTTCTGTTGGAATCTTCAGAATCTCGCCATAGGCATTGTTGAATCGAATGGCAATATCGCGAGTGACCTCGATATGCTGCTTCTGGTCGGCACCGACCGGCACCAGGTCGCTGTTGAAAATCAGTATGTCGGCGGCCTGCAGTACAGGGTAAGCAAAAAGACCGTGATTCGGACTCATACCCTGGGCGACCTTGTCTTTGAAACTTACGCATCGCTGCAAAAGTCCCATCGGTGTCACACACGAAAGTATCCAGGCGAATTCGGTAACCTCAGGCACATCACTCTGTCGCCAGAACACTGTTTTTTGGGGGTCAAGACCAAGCGCCAAATAATCCATCGCTACATCGAGAGTGTGGGCGGCAATGTCGGCCGGCGAAGGATTGCTGGTCAGCGCATGGTAGTCAGCGATGAAATAGAACGCATCGTGTTCGACCTGGAGCTGCAGGTGCTGCCGCATCGCACCGAAGTAGTTGCCTATGTGAAGTCTGCCGGTAGGCTGTATGCCTGAAAGAACCCTCAAATTAACCTCCTGCTATCAAAAATAAGAGATCGTTGCGGAAACTTCTGTAAGGGTAACGCTATCGCAGGCCAATGTCAAGCGTTTTAGTCCTGACTATCGGAAAGACCGGTTGTACGAAAATCCACAACGCGTATTTTTGAAAGACAATCGACCGCCCAAACAACAACAGAATCGCTGCCGGAACCGAAAACCGGACAACCGCCGTTGGTCTGGGTTACTGTCGGCCAAGCTCTGTTGAAACACCTGTGGCCGATTATGTTCTGCCGAGTGACTTTAAGTATTTCTTTGCCTTGCGAAGCCCCATTCTGGACGCTTTCTTTTTCACCGCGTCGTTCGGACGTCCCAGTTTGGCGGATATCTCAGCCGTTGGGTTGCTGCCAAAGAGTTTTTTCAGCAGGGTAAGGTCGGCTTTTGTCCACAAGCCTTTTTTGAGTTTTTTCTTTTTTGCCATTTTGATTCCCCTTTCGTTAAATGCTTTTTGTCACATTCGACCTCCACGACTTTTTGGCACCTCAACTATCCGCTGTATAATCTATTGGCGATATTTTGCGGTGTCAAGGTTTTTTGGCAATTTTACGCAGAAATTGTCACTGAGCAAGTCGCCGGCCGGCAGGTTGGTCGCCGATGCCAACAAAAATCTTTTCTTTCACAGGATATTGTCCTTGACATAGTAGCACAAATCTGGTATTTTTATGCGCATATTCGAAGGATATGTTACCTGTTTTTTGTGGGGAATTGGTTATGACAGCCGAGTTAAATGCCCTTGTTATTACCGCGGCTGCGATAGGTTTTTTCCATACGTTACTGGGCCCGGACCATTATCTGCCCTTCATTATGATGTCGTGGGCCCGTAAATGGTCTGTGACAAAGACTTCGCTGATAACCGTGCTGTGCGGTTTGGCCCATATAGCCAGCTCGGTGGTGCTGGGTTTTGTGGGCGTGGCAATGGGGGTGACGCTTAAAAAACTCAATTTCATCGAATCCTTCCGCGGCAATATAGCTGCGTGGCTGCTTATCGCTTTCGGATTGGCGTATCTTGTGTGGGGACTGCGCAGGGCCTGGCGCAACAAACCGCATGAACACAGTCACGATCACGCAGATGAACTTTCCCACACACATTTGCACGCTCATCATCGTCACCACGCCCACGTCCACGACAGCAAAAGAGGCAAAAGTATTGCTCCATGGGCACTATTTATCATTTTCGTTTTCGGTCCGTGTGAGCCTTTGATTCCGATACTGATGTACCCGGCCGCGAAGAACAGTATTTTCGGCCTGGTCGTGGTGACGTGCGTGTTCAGCGCCGTTACCATCGGCACTATGCTAACTGCGGTGCTGCTTTCTTTAGCCGGGGTAAATTTCGTTCCACTAAGGCGGCTGCAACGATTTTCTCACGTTATCGCCGGAGCTGCCATACTCCTTTGCGGCCTGGCAATTCAATTTATGGGCCTGTGAGTAACGACCCGTTCGGCCGCGGTTTATCTTATTGATTTTACCATTAGCTGGAGAAAAGAATGAAAAAAATAGAGCGTATCGGGGTGTCACTGGAAAAGAGCCTGCTTTCGGAGTTCGATAAACTGATTGCCAGGCAGGGTTATCAAAACCGTTCCGAGGCCATACGCGACTTGATACGTCATCAGTTAAGCCGGCAGCAGCTTGGTGACCCGAAGTCGCAAGCGGTCGCTGCCGTATTTCTTGTTTATGACCACCACAAGACAAAACTGATGGAAAAGCTGACCGGCCTGCAGCACAACCGCCTCCTGCAGACGATTTGTTCTATGCATATCCACCTTGGCCACCACGACTGCCTGGAAATAATCGTTCTCAAAGGCAAGGTCAGCCAAATCAACAAGATGGCCGATGAAATAACGAGCCTGAAAGGCGTCAAGCTTGGCCGTACTAACCTTATCGCAACAGAAACAGCTTGACAGAGATTCGTTTAAACGGTTCTAATATGGCAACAGGGCGATTAGCTCAGCTGGTTAGAGCGCACGGATCACACCCGTGAGGTCACTGGTTCGAATCCAGTATCGCCCAATCATGTAAGTCAATTAATGTTATTCAAACTGACAGGAGTGTCGTTGGGTAATTCAGCTGCAAATCAAATCCGGCTGACCAGAATCCAGAAGCTCATCAGCCAAAGGATGCTGAGTTCCAAGCGGACCAAGCCGTGTTTCTATATCGAATTGAAGGCCGATGTCACCGAGCTGATGGACCTGCGGCCAAAGCTCCGCAAATCGCTGGGTGTCAAAGTAACTACCAACGCCTTTTATATCCGTGCCCTGGCACTGGCTGCCAAAGAGTATCCTTTAATGCTCGGGGTGCTCGATGGCGACAACATCAAAATCCCCGACTATATCAATGTCGGCTTTGCGGTAAATGCCCCGCAGGGCCTTATGGTGCCGGTCATAAAAGACGCGGACAAAAAGACGCTTGCTGAAATCGCACGCGCCGAAAAGTCACTGACCGAAGAGGCACGCAGCAACAAACTCTCTCTTGAACACATCGAGGCGGAAACAATTGCGCTTAGCAACCTCGGGGTTTATGGGATAGATTCCTTTTTCGGCATCGTGCCGCCGCCTGCAAGTACCCTTCTGGCTGTCGGCAATGTAATTCACCAGGCCGTACCTAAGGACGGAAAGCCCATTATGCGCAAAATTACCAGCCTGACTTTGACTGTTGATAAAATAACGATAAATGAACCTTATGCGGCAAAATTCTTAAGCCTTATCAAAGAATACCTGCAAAACCCTGAGCAATTAGTCGGGTGAAGGCTGGGGGCCGATGGGTTCTGACTTTCTGGATAGATTACTGGCACGGTTGGTGGAAATTGATTCGGTCGCTGTTTTGCCCGTCGCACCTGTCCTGGCGACGGTTTAATGAACGAAGCAAGTGTTTTTATAAAGGCGGTAAGATAATGGCAAGAGAATGGACAACAGAAGAAGTTATGACTATAGCCAGAGGTTACCATTCCGCTTGCGCGCTGTTCGCAGCGGCTGATTTGGATATCTTCTCTATACTCAACAAGAAACCAATGACCGCTAAAGCACTCGCGGCCAAACTCGGAACTGACTACCGAGCGACCCGGATTCTTTTAGACGCGCTGGCAGCGGCCGGGCTTTTGACCAAAAATAATAATGAGTACGGCGTACCCAAGAGCGCTGCCGAATTGCTTACGGACAAGGGGGCCAAAAGTATTCTTTCGATGGTTCGACTTCAGGCCAACTGTCTTCGTCGGTGGGTACAGCTTCCGCAAGTGATAAAGTCCGGCAAACCCGCCGAATACCGACCGAGTATTCGGGGTGACATTGCCGACCAGGCGGCTTTCATCGGCGCGATGGACAATGTTTCTGCGCCAATAGCCGCTCAAATAATTGATAAATTACAGCCATTGAGTTTTCGCCATTTGCTCGATATCGGAGGAGCTCTGGGCACATGGACGATTGGGTTTCTTCAAGCGGCACCCGAGGCCAGTGCAACTTTGTTTGACCTGCCGGAGGTGATTCCAATGGCAAAAAAGCATCTCGCCGAAGCGGGATTGACCAGCCGGGTTAATTTTGCTCCGGGTGATTTTTACACTGACCAGTTGCCCGGTGGTGCCGATTTTATCTGGCTAAGCGCAATTGCTCATCAGAACTCGCGCAAGCAGAACCAGGCTTTATTCGCGAAAATATATTCAGCATTGGAAGACAATGGTGTCCTTGTCCTGCGTGATGTGGTAATGGACGAATCTCGAACCCGGCCGCAAGCGGGGGCAATGTTCGCTATCAATATGCTCGTTGCCACAGAAAGCGGCGGCACTTACAGTTTTGAGGAATACCGCTGCGACCTTTTAGATGCGGGTTTCACAGATATAACTTTGATATGCCAGGATGAGTTTATGGATTCCCTTATCCGTGCCGTTAAGTTGCAACCATAGCTCGGCTGGTTTTGATTTGTCATCCTTCAACCTTGCTCAGGACAGTGTCTGGTTTTTATGTTCTATTGCGGATATTCAGTTTCTGGCTGAAGTGATGTGGGTGGGGTTTCTATCGGATTTGCAACTTCTGTCGGTGGTGTCACTGGGTCTGGTAGTGAGACGGATTTGATTTCGATGGGCGGCTGCTCTTGTACCTGCTCTGTGACAATTGGTTCGGGTTCTGTTTCAGTTTGTGTTATCTGTTGGATTTCTATTGGCGACTCGGCGGCGGTTGGTTGCTCGGGGGTTGTTCGGCCGCTGATAAAATCGGCGACTTTTTTGTAGTCTTCTGAGCCGTGACAATTCTGTTCATATTCGAATATCGTCTGGCCATAACTTGGCGCTTCTGCTAATTTGATATTTCTTCGGATATTGACAGGCAGTATCTGTGCCTGTGACCAGGCGCATTCGCTGTCGCGGGCGCCAGCCAGGAACTGCTCGATGTCGGCCTTTACTTCACTGGGAAGCGAGGCCCTGCTGTCGTACATACACAACAGAATCCACTTAACTTTCAGGCTCGGGTTGATTCTTTTATTGACAAGGTTAATCGTCTGCAACAATTTCCCTAAACCCTGCAGGGCAAGGAAATGCGGCTGGAGAGGAATCAGTACATCGTCGGAAGCAGCCAGAGCGTTTAACGTCAGCAGGCCCAGTGAAGGTGCGCAATCGATAAAGCAATAATCGAAATATTCTTTGCTCGCTTCGATAGCTTCGCGAAGAATCGTTTCTCTTCCGACCACGCTTACCAGTTCGCTTTCAGCGCCTACGAGATCGATATTGGCCGGCAGCAGCCAGAGGTTGGGACGGACCAGCATGATTTCAGATTCGAAATCACCTGACTGGGACAGGACCCTGTATGAGCCGGACTTCATGGTGTCGGGTTCGATGCACAGATGGATTGTCAGATGTGCCTGAGGGTCGAGGTCGATAACGATTACCCTGGCGCCGCCGGCAGCAAGGGCAGCGGCGATATTGACCACCGTCGTGGTCTTGCCGACCCCGCCTTTCTGGTTTAATACCGCAACCGTTTTCATCTTCGCCTCCGGCAATGTGTGTTCCGTATCCTTACGAGCGAATTACGGATTTATGTTTCTGATTTTGTTTTTTTCAGTACCGCGTCCAGGACACCATTGACAAATCCCGGCGACTGAGCGGTGCTGAATTTCTTCGCAATCTCAATGGCCTCATTTATCACAACCTTTGGCGGAACATCCGGGCAGAACTTCAACTGATACACCGACAATCTCAGGATGCTCTTATCGACCGCCGAAAGTCGTGACAGCTTCCATTTTAACGCCGCCTCTGCAATAAGCCGGTCGCAAGCAGCCAGATTCTCCCACGTCCCGGCTGTCCAGTCCCAGGCCAATTTTCTGACAAGTTCATCCGGGGCGTTTTCGGTAAAAAACTGCTTTAGCTGCCCAAGCAGGTCATCGCCCTGCACATCAAGCTGGCATAAACCCTGCATCGCCAGTTCTCTGGCCATTGTCCGTTTGTCCACGCCCAGTCCTCTTAGTAACTCGTTATTGCCAAATTAACTATCGATAAATGAAAGAGCATCAAAGCTAAATCTGTTCCATAACGTTAACTATCTCAATAGCTGTCTGAGCAGCGTTGGCTCCGGAGTTGCCCATCTTTGTGCCGGCCCGTTCGACGGCCTGCTCCAGCGTATCACAGGTCAGCACGCCAAACGTCGTCGGCACCGCAGAATCGTAGTTGATTTGCCCGATACCGCGTGCGACCTGCTGACAGATATAATCGTAGTGCGGCGTCTGGCCTCGAATGACGGCACCGAGGCAGATGACCGCTGCGTATTTACCGCTTACTACGAGCTTCTTGGCCGCGATAGTTATTTCACAGGCGCCAGGCACCCACACTACCGTTATCTGTTCATCGGCAGCGCCGTGCCGCTGCAGACAATCAATCGCGCCTTCGAGCAGCTTTGAGGTTATGAATTCGTTGAATCTGCTGACCACAATAGCGTAGCTGCCCTTGCCGGCTGTCAGTTGACCTTTTATTTCCTTGATCATAATTTATTTCTCCAACAAACTTTCACCAGGCCATATTTTGACCTGCCATTACTGTATTTACACATCCTCTGTGCGGCTAAACATTATAAGACTATCGGCGGCCACTTTCCAGAAAAACACCGCCCGCAATCGGGGGCAAAGTGCCTGCGCTTCTATATTTCTTGTCCTAACATACTTCATTATAAGAGGTTATACCACACTGTCTATACAAAATTTTTACTTGGTCTAAAATCAAGCCAGGCCCCCAAAATCCCGTTAACTGCCTGTGCTCGCTTGGCGATAACGCTGTTAGGCAGTTCTCTGTTTGCTTAGCCGAACCGGAGGTAGTCTGATTATGACATTTGAAGATATGACATTTGGCTCTTACGACAATGCCGAGCAGAAGGCTCGCAAGGCTTACGAACTCTACGAAGACGGTAACATATCTCAGGCGCTTCTGGAACTTAACGCCGCTCTTGAGATAAATCCCTCGAACAGTTCATGGCATTTCAACAAGGCCCTTGCCCTGGATTCTGTTAATCAGTTCGAAGAAGCGATAAGCGAATACGAAATCGCCCTGCAGCTGAATCCTCTCGATGTAGAGATATTAAATTCCCTGGCTATCGATCATACCCGACTGGGCCAATATGATATGGCCATAAGTATCTTCGAACATATCCAGCAGCTAAGCCCCGAATTCGAGCCCGGTTATTGCAACCGCATAATCACCTACACCGAGATGGACCAGCACGATTTGGCTGAGCAGATGTTCTACCTTGCTCAGCAGATAAATCCCGACTGCCCATTATGCTACTACAACATTGGCAACAGTCTCTTTATTCGCGGCGATTATAAAAAAGCGATTCACTGCTGGCTCAAGACCACGGAACTCGAGCCGTCCCACCCGCAAATCAACTACAGAATCGCCCAGGCCTATTGGTCCGATGGCCAGCATACTCTCGCACGCCAATCTTTTCTTGCCGAGCTTCGACTGAATCCCGGCGATGTCGATGTCATTTTCGATTTCGGTCTATTCCTGCTCCAATCGGGCGAGGTCGAATCGGCAAAAGAAAAGTTTAACAGAATACTTGAGCTTGTCCCGGACCACGCGATGGCTTTATTCTATCTCGGAGAACTCGCGTTCAACAACAACGATTATGAAAAGGCCGTAGAACTGTTCGGTCAGGCGCTGGAGATTGACAGCACCTTGTCCGGCCCATACTACAGGCTGGCCCAATACGCTTTAATGAAAGGCCGGAAACAAAAGGCTCAATCCTATCTGCTCACCGAACTCGAATTCGAACCCGCTGATGCTGATATTTTAGTTTCCATGGGTTCGATGTTCCTGTCGCTCGATGACTTTGAGCACGCGATATACTGCCTGCTAAAGGCAATCGAGACCGACAACGGGAACGCTGATGCGTATTATTATCTTGGCTGCGTCCACGCCGCAAAGGAGCAACTTGTCGATGCCGCCGAGTTTTTCGGCCATGCTCTCGATATCAATCCCGAACACATTAACACCTTGAGGGATTCGGCTGTTGTTTGTTTGATGCTGGGCAGAATAACCAAAGCCGCTGAAAGAATCAATAAGGCCATGGGCTTGAACGAGGCAGACCCGCAGCTAAAAGTGATAAGCCGCAAAATCCGATTCGCCCAGACAATAAACTCTCTGGCCAACTTCCACAAAAAAGCCAAATACTAAGCCCCGTACCCTAATCGCACCTCGCGGCCCAATCAAACGCCTGTATTCTCAAATGGATTCTTTACCATCTAAGGTAGCAGTGATAATGCCTGTGAAACAAGCCGATTGAGCGCATCGCGATTATCGCGATTATCTGCACCCCCAGATTCAGTCCCAGCCTTGCGGCTTGCAGCCGGATAGATACTTTGCCGGCCCCGTCAAACTGATTTGCCTGTATCTCAAGTACGCACGCCGTTATCAGCAGCACAACCACCAGGATGTAAGAGGCCGGCGCCCTTAATATCGGTGCCAGGATGTAATCGGGCCTTAGCAGCATTGTAAAATCTTTGGCTATTGCTGTGATTAATATTGCCATCGGAAAGCAGAACAACCCTGCTACGAATAAAATCTTTAGCAGCAACGCCACCTTGATGTCACTTGTCCAGAAGTTGGTCATTGTCAGGCCCTTGTCGCCAAATAAGCTAAGTGCAATAAAAAACGGAAGCAATACGACGAACAAGGTAAAGGTGAAAATCAGGAACGGCCTGATAATCTCCCACAAAAAAGTAATAGAAGTTCCCAGGTAAATCTCCGGCAGTTTGTTACTGTCAAAAGCGGTTTCGTAAATAATGTTAAGATAAAATCCGAAAAGCCATCCCCAAATCACAATAAACGAGACATAATTCATACAGCAAACACCTCTGCCAAGAAAAAATTTGAAGCCGACTACCGCGACAACAAAAATCAGCGTAATCAGGTTTTCGGGGTCAGTGAACAATTTCGCGCTATCGGCCAGGGCGGCTCGATAAAACCCGGGTATTGGCTCACAGATTTCCGGCTCCGGGTCGATTTTTTTGGGTTTTTCGTTGTTTTTGGATGGGATTATAAAGGCCTGGCCACAAGTTTGGCAGTGGGCGCGTTTGCCGGCGTATTTACTGTCGAAGGCGATAAGTTCGTCGCAAGTTGGACAGATGAATGATATTGTCATACTTGATACTGCTTATACGCGTCCGTGAAAGTTTTGAGGTTATTGGCCCATTTTTTAGCTTCCAGCAGGTCAACCTTTTCTTCATGTACTAACTGTGCCAGATGCCTTTCCATTGTTATCATTTTTTCACCGGGCCTGTTCTGAGTTTTGATTTGCAATTGTGAATAAAGCTGCTCAATCTTGCCTGTGCGTATCAGGTTGCTGCAGGCGTAATTGTTATTGAGTATCTCCATCGCAACAAGTCGCCCGGTTTTATCTTTTTTTGGAATAAGTTTCTGACAGATGATGTAAGCAAGGCCGAGTGACAACTGGTTCCGAACTTCATGCTGTCTGCCTGACGGAAAATAATCCAGAACACGCGTTATAGTACCGGTGGTATCTCTTGTATGAATTGTAGAAAAAACCAGATGCCCGGTCTCAGCGGCCATAAGTGTCATTGATATTGTTTCGGCGTCTCGCATCTCACCGACAAATATTATGTCGGGGTCCTCGCGCATCATTTCTTTCAATCCCTGCTGAAAGGATTTAAGGTCCCTGCCGACCTCGCGCTGTGAAATAACAGCGTATTTCTGTTCGTAGAGATACTCTATCGGGTCTTCGAGTGTTATGATTCGACACGCTCGCTTTTCACTGATTTTATCTATTATCGAAGCGATAGTTGTTGATTTGCCTGCCCCGGTGATACCTGTGACAAGAACCAGGCCGTGTCTGAGGTCTATGATGTCCTGCCAGACGTTGTTGGGAAATCCGATATCTTCGACTTTTGGAATATCCAGAGATAATGCCCGTATCGCCGCACATATGCCGTCATTTTCCTTGAAAACATTTATCCGAAACTGAAGTGAACTGAGCCTGTAGGACGAATCCACACTGCGTTTGTTTTGATATTCGCTCAGTTTATCATCATTTAAAAGCGGATAGATGAGCTTTTTGGCCTGGTCAGGCGTCAGTGGTTTTCCTTTGAGTTTTACCAGGTTGCCGTCAATGCGATACGTGGGAGGTACGCCGATTTTGAGGTGCAGGTCAGAAACGCGCATCGCGCCGCGTTTTTCAAAGTAGCTGAGCATATCGAGAATGCTGAACTTGATACCGTCCTCGGTTAAATACACTTTTGCTGAAGCAGGATATCCCTCAGACATCTCGGCCTCCACTTGGTGAGAAGATAAAATCGGGTCTGGCAAGTTTAGCATCCCAGCCACACCAATACAGTATACCATCATAGCCTATATAAAGCAATGACCAATCTCTGCGGCTAAATGGCGGGGAAAGCATTAGGATTTGCGCAAATGCTTTTAGAATCGAACTTTAGCTTAATGATTTAGTTAACTTTTTGTCTGTTCGCCGGGTTTGAACGCCAGTGGTTGTGCGAACTGAATCGCGACACATCGCAGCAGCATATTTACGTCATCGATGCGGCATACTTTGCCGGTACGAACGAAATCTGCGGTATCGAGAGACTGGTCCTGGCCGATACGGGGAACACTAAAACGAGTGGTTATGAGGTTACCCACTTGCGGACAACTTTCGCCGGAGTGACAGATAAAAGCGGCCCCACTGCTTGAAACATCAACCATTTGGCCCTGATGAAGCTGCTGGTCGAAATCCTTGGCAAAACGTACGGGCCAGTCGTAACAAAGCCTTTGCTCGGTTCTTTTCTCGCCGGTCTTGATCATTTTTAAAGCTCCCGTGAATTCTGTTTCTATGTCCTGTATATCGACGAGTTTTGCAAATTTACTTTACTCAAACTGAGCGTTGGTCCGTTTGAGTTACTTTAAGACCATCTGACGGCCGATAGAGCCCTGAAGTATTATTTGCTGAGCCAGTCGGCCAGGTTTTTGGCCAGAATCTGCGGGTCTTTCTTTTGCATTATGTGGTCGATAATAGCCGGCTTGACCTTCAGCTTTTTCATTGCCTCGCGAGCCCTTTGCCAGAGCTGGTCCCGGCGGGCATCCGTCTCTGCCAGGTACAATTCGGTTACCAACTCTCCCAGCCGCTGGAGCATTATATTGTTGAGGTTCTTATAGTACTCTGCTACGACCTGCTTTTGATATTTTGAGCGTTCGGTCTTGGCCATGAGGATATAATAGTATAGAAGCAAACTCTTTGCAAGAATTCTGCGTTTTGAGTTTGAGGCACGAAAAAAACGAAAAAATTGCGTACCGAAAATCTAAAGTTTTGTTTAATTGCAGTTCTATGTTCTCAAATCAGCGATTTTCCTTAATTCGCCGGATTTGTCTTTGTACTTCCAAAAATTCCAGCCGTTAACCACTCCTTTGGTTATTATCGCCTTGCCTGCTCCGCTTGGCGATGCATATAACCTACCGTTAAATTTTATCCGGCCGCTTGTTAAAACATTGGCTTTATAATCTTTGCCTTTATAATTTGCATATATAGGCTGATAGTGTCTGAGTGCACCTTTTAACGGTAGTTTATCATTACCGGCCTTTGCCTTTTTGACTGTACGTTTAACCACCTTTTTTTTCTTACCACCGATTATACCATTAATCTGTCTTTCCCATTCTGCTTTCAGTCGTCTTTTCAGTGATGGTCGCAGATTTTTCGCCCTGCTGAGTTTGCCCTTAACGGTATTTCCCTTTGGATAGGCTACTCGTAGAATTACTGATTCAAATTCTTTTATATGCTCCTGCTTGCTTATTATATAAAGGCTAAAATGCGTCCAGTAGTTTTTATGCTTGTCATTAAGATGGTGTTTGATTCTATTCTTTAAGTTACTTGCAAGCCCTATGTAATAAAGTTTATCCTTTTTATATAGCGCATATATTCCCTGATTCCCTCTTATTAAGCCAGTTATAACAGAACTGAAATCCTTGAAAACTTTCTGCCCTATCCTTTCAAGATATGCTTCTACAATCGGCTTGGATTTCCTTAACTTCTTTTTCAATTTAGACATAAAGGAATCCTTTGATTTTATTGGCCAGTCGGTGTTGGCATATTTCAACAGCTTAATTCACTATAAAGTTCTTCTATTGTGTTTTCATTTCTCTTGCTCAAATATTCTACGAATTCATCAGTTATAAATTCATTTTGTAATTGATTGTTTATGGTAATGTCTCGAATAAAATTACTTTCAGTTTCATTTATTTCCGTTCTATATTTTATTGAACCATCTTCAGAAATTCGCAAAATATTAACATCTAGTAATTTATGATGATTCTGACATAACCATAAACCATTCTCTCCATCAAGTGCTAAATCCAATTTTTCATCTTGAGTTAAATTATTTTCCTTTTTTATATCAGTAACTGGCCAAATATGCGCCCCTTGAATAATTTGGGGAATTTCACATTCACAAAAAGCACATTTTTTATCACCCAATTTTTCCAACAAATTATAAATGTATTCAACAGAACGTAGACTGTCATTTTCTTCAAAGTCAGTTCTTTCAAAAGTTCTATTTGAAGTAATTATTTGAATAATACCTAGGGATTCAATAGCTTCTTTAGACTTTTGAGGTAGTTTTGTTAGGCCACCTTCTTCGATTTCGTGTAACTCCACTTCGGTTGACGCAATTTCGGATATCGCAAGACAAAGAAATGTTGTTTCATATTTATTAGCTCCATAAGTTTTACCAAATATTTGAAGATTATTATTGGCGCCATGTGTAACATAAGTAGACCTATTTCCTGTATTCCTACTTCTTAACCTATCTTTATGAGCTATAATGTCTTCTGGTGAGGTAAAAGGCATTATTGGTTGACTTAAGTAATTATTTTCATTCAAAAAGTTCACTCTGGCTGTCTTCATTAAACGATACATAAAAATGAAGTAAGGTGTTTCGAAATTGCCAGTAATTAATGGATGAAAATAAAAACATATCTCCTTATTTGGATTTTCCTCAAGGATAAACCTTGATAATGCACTTGAAAAACTCTGAAAACTCGAATTTCTACTTCTAATCTCTACTTCAGAGAATGAGATATATGTTTTTTTACCTTGATACTCAAGGACCGCAAGCCTTCCTTTATTATATCCAGTGTTGTCAAAGTCACACGTGTAATCTGTAAGACCTGTAACTTTTTGACAAACATCAGCTAGAATAGGCGAAGTCAACAGGTCTTGATACAAGCCGCCTTTCTGAAATCTGTTCTTTATTACAAAATGTGGTGTTTCCATTTTCTTTGGTATTACCATTTTCATTATAGTTTACAATCAGCACTTCTTTTCTTTGAATGCCCGGTGTTTGATTTACATTTATTAGACGATAATTATTATTTTCAATCCAATTCTTTAATTCGTCATTAGTTTTTCCTTTATGTTCCATTACATATGAAATCATAAATCGAATTGATTTTTCATTTAAAATATCTGCAAATTCAAACATTTTCCTTTCCGTTTCAAAGCCCCAACCTTTAAAGCCTCTTTTTCCGTCATTGTATGAACCAGTAGTCAAGCGATATGGAGGATCCATATAAATAAAAGAGTTTGAATCTATTTTATCTAATAGGTTTTTATAATCAATGCTTTTAAATAAGACATTTTTTTCTTTTATAGCTCTTGAAAAACTTATCATTTTCTCAAGCATTTTATCATTAAACCATCGCATGCCGACAGGATTATTAAAATCGTGGTCACCGTTAAACCTAATTTGTTGATTAAATCCATATAATATAACGGCATAGAGAAGTTTAGGGTCTCGTCTCTTAGATGGTAATGAATTGTAATGATCTCGAACCTTTAAGTAGCTATCAGAATTTTTAGCAACCAGATTATATTTTTTTATTACTCTCTTTAAATAGAGAAGATACTGATAGGTGCCATTAATTTTAAACGATTCTACTAAATCTTTAACAAAATGGTTAAGGTCATTATAAATAATGTGACTTTGGTCTGAGTTTATTCCAACATTAAACCCACCACCAAAGGCATCAACAAACGTGTTAATATTGCGAGGTAAAGAGTTTTCAATCTCACAAATCATTTTTGCTTTGCTTCCAGTGTAATTCAAAGGAGACTCGTAATAAACTTCATCAGCAGTTTTCTTTTCAATAAAGAATAGATATTCGAAATGGTCTTTTTTGCCTCTACATTTAAAGTTTTTGTATTTGTTGTAAGAAATCTTCTTACACATATAAGAATCAGGTTTCCCATAACGTTTTAAACTAGCTTCAATAAAACTTTTGGACATAAAACCATCAACACTGTAGCTAAAAATAACATATTTAGCTTTTGTTTTTGAGACGATTTTATCAAACAAAATATGAGATTTGTAATCCTTTGACCAATCAGACCTCATAGGGGCTGTTGGCCTTGAACCCGTAACAGGGCTCATACTTGGATTATCATTCAACACCAGAGTTTCAAGTAAATGATATTGTGTCCCATATTGATTTTGAGTATAAGGCGGGTCTAAATAAAGAACATCACATTCGACCTTGTCTATTATATCTTCTATCTTTTCATTATGAAATTCAATACCAAGATATTTGGATTTTTTAGATTCAACTCTTTGGAAAACAATTGGTTTTTTGGCTCTTGGGTCCCAATGTTTTAAAAAAGCTCCATACACTCCAGCCGTGTTTGATACATACGAAATGGACTCAATTAGGCTTGCAAGAAGAAAGGAGTATTCATGTTCATTTATTAAATGCGAGGTTTTCCAGTCTTCAATTGATTGTCTGAAATAATCAATCCTACAAGCATTCTTTGGAGAAAAATACATTCTTTCAGAACCACCTGGAGAATAGTTTTTGTAAAAAAAGCCTTTTTCTACTCCATTATTAGAATTTAAAAATTCAAAAGGGTCGAATCCTAATTTTTCAAATTTGCAATCATCTACGGTTATCCGTCCTTTGGCGTAAACAACAGACCACTTAAGCAAATCATTTATCACTAAATTAAACGAGTCTTTCAAAAAATCTGCAACAGCACCTGTACCACAAAAAGCATCAAACAATTTAAGCCCTTTATTCAATAGACCTTTTTTGTCTAGTAGGCCTTTTATTTCGGGTGCTATTAATTCTTTATTTCCTATAAATCTCACTTGTCTCCTTTAATTAACCACCTGCTTACTTACTAACCATTTATCGCTATTTTCTTTTAAATGTATAACCATGTATATATGGTTTCCGTATAATACCCCTTTTGAGCGCGTCAGGCAAACACTTTTACCTTTTTCTTCGTGTTAATCTGGGCAACCTGAGGTTGCGTTTATACCCTGTACCCAATCCCCTATACCCTGTTGATTCGCCTCCGTCTACTGTCAACTGCTCTACTGCTCTACTTTCTTTGAGCCGAAGGCTCAACCTCTGTGGCTTTTACTTTAAACTTTTCACCCTTTTCTTTGTGTTCTTCTTATCGGAGTTTACCCTGCCTGCCCTGAGCGAAGTCGAAGGGAGCTTGTCGAAGGGAGCCTGCCGAAGGGTGGCTAAAAAAACCGTGTTAATCCGCGAAATCCGTGGCTAATTTAGTCGTTACTTTTCAGCTTTTCCTTTGCGCCTTAGCGCCTGAGTTTACCCTGAGCTTGCCGAAGGGTGGCTAAAAAAACCGTGTTAATCCGCGAAATCCGTGGCTAATTTAGTCGTTACTTTTCAGCTTTTCCTTTGCGCCTTTGCGGGAGAAAAAAAACACCTGTCCTGAGCGAAGTCCTGAGTAACATCGAAGGGCGGAGTCGAAGGAACTAAAAACTCCGTCTTCTGTCTTCTGCTCTACTGTCTACTGCTCTACTGTCTACTTTCTTTGAGCCGATGGCTCAACAATTCACTTTACATTTAACTTATTTTATGATATAATATATGCCAAATTGGCATAAAGTAAACTTATACCATAGCAATCCTGTTTCGAAAATTAGGATTTAGCTAATTTGATATTGTTTAGGGTTTAGAACTTAGAATTTAGAATTTGTGTGAATATACTCGGGGGATTAATCATAGCTACAGAAGCTCAAATCGTCGCAAACTGTCGTAACGCCCAGAAATCAACGATGAATCCCGCCGCGCCGAAAAACTTTTTTATGCGAAACAAACCCAATTTATGCGTTTTTTGGGCCGTAAGTGGCGATTGTGAAGAAAAACAAAGCCAAACAAACCCAAAACAAACCCAATTTCCCCGCATAAAATAGCTAAAATTCTATGCTCTACTGTTCACCTATCTACTGTTCTACTATCTCAGGCCAAAGGCCTGCCGCAAAGGTCAAACAGTTCACATTCCGGGCATTGGGGTTGGTATCGGCCGTTACAGTCTTTGATTATTCCGATTCTTGATAACGCGAAATCATACTTGGCCGGGTCGTTGGGCTCGATCTGTTTGAAGCTGTCGGTGATTTTTAATGCGGCAGACAGGGATACGGTCTTATGGTCGTAAAAACCCAAAATCCTGCACAATCTGCTCATGTGTATATCGATGGGTACGATGAGCTTGGCTTTATCGACCGATTTCCATAAGCCGGTATCGACGTCATCGTCACGGACCATCCAGCGCAAAAAAAGATTAAGGCGTTTACACGCACTGCCTGCGGCAGGGGTGGTGAGTAAATATCTTAGTCCGCGGCTGGGTTCTCGATTGTGCTTGGCAAAATAGGCACCAAGAAGCGAATCGCAGAATTCCGATAGAGCGCCGATGATATTGCTATCGGTTGTTCTGTAGCCCAGCAGGAAGAACTTTTCTATACTGCCAAATTCGCGCAGAACCTTTTTCAGCAATTGCAGCAAATCGGAAATATCGCTGCCTGTGGTAAAGCGATGCTTAAAGCTTTGCAGCTTTTGTCTTTTGTCGTCATTGAAGTTTTTTACAAATTCAGAAGGCCGGTCTGCCATGCGGTCGAAGAGGTCGGTGAGGCTTTTTTCAATCTGCTGCACACGGCCATAGGCAAGAGCGGCTGATAAAAATGCGGCGATTTCCATATCAGCCGGCGCCGAATAACGATACACAAACTGCATGGGGTCGGGCTTTATGAGTTTGCGATGGTTGTACTTTCTGTACAGCAGTTCCAGTACATTCTTTATTTGAGCAGGTTCTTTATTCACCAAGTATCTTTGACTTGAAATCATCGAAATTCATTTTTTCTATCATTACGCCAATTCTCTGATGCGGTTTTGCGTTTTCTTTGTAATAATCAAAAATTTTATCGACCAGGTCCAAAGCCTGTTGTTCTGTGAGGTCTCTTACCATTTCCCGTGCCAGTCTTGGTTTTGCGCCGCCATTGCCGCCGACATAAAGTTTCCAGCCGCTCTTGATTCCCACAAGCCCGATGTCTTTTATGCAGGTCTCGGCGCACTGATTTGGGCAGCCGCTAACACCGATTTTGAGTTTGCCGGGCAGTTTGGTCCCGTGATATTTGCCATCGAGTTTCAGGCCGACCGAGAGACTATCCTGCGTGCCTCTTTTGCAAAAGGTCGTACCGGGGCAGGCCTTGATGCTTCTTACACAAAGACCTACCGCAAAACCTGGTGACATACCAAGGTCAGACCAGATGGCATCGATGTCTTTTTCGTCCACGCCGACGAGGGCAATCCTGGAGGCGCTGGTTATCTTCATTGCCTGTGCACCGTACTTTTCTGCGACGTCAGCCAGTCTTCGCAGAGTCTCGGGCGCTACTACACCACAGGGTATATGCGGAGCAACCGCATAGGTCTTCCTGTCTCTTTGAAGAATGACCCCTTTTTCGCCATCCTGTAACATTTGCTTTTCCTCCTGAATAAGTTTTTGTTAGCGTTTCTTATGCTGTTAAGCGGGTTCGAATTCGTCTTTTCCGGCTCCGCATTCGGGACAGATCCAATCGTCCGGCAGGTCCTCGAAGGCGGTGCCCGACACAACTTCATTGTCCGGGTCACCGGCCACAGGGTCGTAGATATATCCGCAAATAAGACACCTGTACTTTTGCATGTTTTCGGCTCCTATTTTTGATTTTGCTTCTGGTTTTTTTCTATATAAGTTGCGGCCGTTCGTGGTGTTGGCCCACCTTTGACATCGCGGTAATAAGTATATGTCATTGGTGTTTTTTCGTTATCGATAATTCCGCTTTTGGCGGTTCGGTCAACTATTTCGCGACTGAAAGGATACGATTCAACAGTGTAATATGGCCCATTTCTTCTTTGATAATAGCATCGACCTTGTCTTTTCCGGCCCGGACGGGGACAAAGTCCTTAATGCCGAGATAGAAAACGATGGAATTCTTTTCGGCCTCAATTGCCAGTTTGACAATGTCGGCGAGGGTTTCATCGCCGGTCAGCTGTTCGGCAGGGTCTTTACTCAGGTCGAACACGTGACCGTCAGCCATTGCCTGCAGGTACAAAGCCATTTCGTTATCAGGGTCGAAGACCATGGTCTGGCGGTCTTCTTCCTGAAGCTCTTTTCGCATACCGGCAAAGACTTTTTCGTGGTCGGCTTCCATTTCGGCAAGGTCCAGCAGCATCTGGCGGGCATCATGGGCCGAGATTCCCTTTGCCGCCTTGCGGTAAAACTTTATGCCGTTTCTTTCAATCTGTTCTGCCATTTCAAAGATTTCAAAAGCGTTAAAAGTAATAGCTATTATGCACCTCCTTCTGCGGCCGGCGGAGTAAAGACGCGGGCAGCCATTTCCTTATCCAGCATAAACAAGGCCTGTGGGCTGTCCTTGGCGAGTTTTAATTGGCCAAGGACACTGCCTGTGTTATTTTCTTCTTCGACCTGTTCATCTACGAACCACTGCAGGAAACTGTTTGTGGCGTGGTCTTTTTCCTCAATCGCCAGATTCACAAGTTCGTTTATTAATCCGGTAACTTTTTGTTCATGCGCATAGACGGCCTCGAAAATCGCTAACGGTGATTTCCATTCTGTTTGCGGCTGGGCAATTGCTTTCAAGGTCACTTTGCCGCCTCGCTCGTTTATAAAATCATAAATCTTCATTGTGTGTGCAAGCTCTTCCTGTGTCTGGACCCTCATCCAGTTCGCAAAACCAGATAAATTCACAGACGCAAAATATGCTTCCATAGACAGGTACAAATAACTTGAGTACAACTCAGCATTGATCTGTTGGTTAAGAGCGTCTTCGATTTTTCTGCTAATCATTTTTTTTTTACCCTTTCCACAATCCGTGAACGCTGCAATGTTCGCGAGCTATTATTGAAGCTGCGTCGATATTGAAAACAGCCTGCGGCTGGTCGCCTGGTTTTAGAAACTGCCGACATATTTTGCTGTCAGCAATAATTTCAATCCACTCAATGTAATGGTTTTCCTCCATAGGATGAGTGATGCTGCCGACTTTTACCGTAATTGTGCCGTTGCCCTGCTCTATCACGGGAACGTGTTTTTCTTTGCCCTGGTCTGAAGTTTTGGCAGTAAGTTTTTCCATCGGCTGGCCGCAACACACCAATTGCCCGTCACCGGCGCAGAGCACTTCGACAATATTGCCACATGCATTACACTTATAAACTTCCAGTTTTTCCGCCATAACTTTTCCTTTCGTTATTTGATTATTCCAAGTTCTTTGTGACCGGTGAGAATATCGTCAGCTAATCTATCCAATTGGGCAAAATCGGTGTTCTTAGGGTATCCTTTTGCGACCACGGGTTCAAGTATTTCGGCTTTTAACCGGTCAAGTAATCCTGTAAGCTGTTCAACCATTTTTCCGCCCCAGCCGTACGAACCTATAACGGAAACGAATCTGGTTTTGGGCCTGAGAATATTTGTCAAAATGGCAGCATAAGCGGCGGCTGGGTGTGCTGCGGCCAGAACTGTGGGTGAACCCAATACTACCGTAGCCGCGTCGACAAGTGATATGGCAAGCTTGCCGATATCGGTCACTGTCAGGTCGAATTGTCGAACCGTGATGCCTCTGGCAATGAGGGCGTCAACAAAATGTTCAACCATCTTCGCTGTACTGCCGTGCATAGAGACATAAGCGAGAACCACTTCATTTTTAACTTCGTCACTGACCCAATCCTTGTAGGCATTTATGATAAACTCGGGCTTATCATAAAGCGGGCCATGACTGGAAGCTATGATGTCAATTTCCAAGTCCTTGATTTTTTCGAGGTTGTTTTTGATAGGGGCTCTGAAGGGCATCATTATCTCGGCGTAGTATCGCTTGGCGGCCTCGTAAATGGTCGGCTCGTCATCGACGAACAGGCTGCTGGTGGCAAAGTGCGAACCGAAGAAATCGCATGGGAATAGAATTTTGTCTTCGGCCAGATATGTTCCGAAGGTTTCCGGCCAGTGCACCCAGGGCAGATAAATGAACTGCAATGTCTTGTCACCAAGTGACAGAGTCTGGCCATCTTCTACTGTGATGAACTTTTCGGCATCAATTTCGAGCATGTCCATCAGCATCGCTTTGCACTTTGGATTAGCGACCACTTTGGCTTCGCAGTAGAGGGTAAGTATTACTGGCTGGGCCCGGGACTGTTCGTGCTCGCAGTGATGGGGAGCGATATAATCGGTGTGGCCGGCGTCAATCTCGTGAAGATTATTGATTAAATCCTCTGCTTTTTTAGGGTCGACGGTGTCCAGCAGTGCTGTTTTTTCGGTGCCCTTAAGCTAATAAGAATTGTAGCTGGTGCCGTCCGGTAGAGGTATAAGC
>SDBV01002595.1_pt1 | contig 26930 bp, 45 predicted proteins | sample 2277081 | NCBI WGS metagenome assembly SDBV01 (sample SAMN10402039, study PRJNA504765) | marine sediment metagenome | isolation source: marine sediment core GS10_PC15, 223 cmbsf | place: Arctic Ocean: Southern Knipovich Ridge | collected 2010 | reverse complement strand
CCCTTGGAAGGTAGCTTACGGTATAATAGCAGATATGATATTAGACAAAGATTGGAGTCCAGATAAATACTGGAAGTTGGACGAAAGAAAGAAGTACGGAAGGAAGGAAGACAATGAGTAACATATACCAAGTTAATCTAACGAAAAAACACACTGAGAGCTTTCTTGTTAAGGCTGAAGATCTGGAAGGAGCAATAAAAATTATAACAGAAGGTAGCACCAGTGCTCATGGTGTAATTGTTATAGATGCCGTTACTAAACTACAGGTAGATGAAGCTTTTCCAGTAATATTAACGGAGGATGAACAGAACCTAGAAAGTAAGACTTAAGAAGTAATGAGAAAAAAGGTGTACATATGGATAGTAGTAATCTTAATAGTACTGACTGTAATGGCACTTATAAAACTAGTGTCGGATAAGTCGGCAGTTACTATCTTTAAACAGATTACGGAAGTGTTAGTAAAGGAGGTAGAAGTTGAAACTATTGTTACCAGGATTGAAACTGTATATGTTGACAAAGAGGTTGAGGTACATTGGTATCAGTTCTTGGCTACGGGCTATAGTGCAGACGACCCGTCTCAGGGGACAAATCGTACCATGGCTTCTGGAAAAGAGGTATACGAAGGTGCCATTGCGGCGGACCCTAAAATCCTACCAATTGGAACTAGAGTGGAGATTAAGGGCCTCTCTGATGAACGAGATGGTAAATATAGCGTGGAAGATACTGGAGGCAAAATCAAAGGACTAAGAATCGACATCTATTGCGAGAGTTATTTTGAAGCATTACAAATCAACCAGAATGTCTGGGTAAGAATAATAGAGGAGGTGTGATATGGCTAAAAGCAAGGAAGAAAAAATAGGGTGGACCCTTAAGTTAAGAATAATACTAGTAGGTATGCATCTAATTGGTTGGACTATTCTTTTTCTAGGTGCATTTTGTTGGGGTATACGTCAGCTAGAAATAACAGGAGCTGTTATGATATTTGTTTCAATTCTTTCTTTTTGTATTATGGGGCTTTTCAACAGTGGCGGGGCTGATGGCAATTTAGGATAGGAGGAATAATGGCAGGAGAAGATTGGGAAAGAATACGTAGGGAGATAAAAGGACATGTATTTGTTATGAAGCTGGCACTTAAGGAAATACAAGACTTTTTAGAAAAGAAATATCCTGATGAGTTCTTCGGGGAGTACAAAATAGATGAGGAGGACGAGGATGATGAGGAGGAGGAACAATGATATTAGTTAAGTGTGATAAGGAGGACTGTATATTTAACGAGAATACTTACTGTAACTCTAACGGGCTAGAAATAAAAACATCGTATGTACATTCTTTCTCAGCAGGAAGGAACGGGAAAGAGCAAGACAGAAATTTGTAGAGGAGGAATAATGATTATAGGAGCTAAAGTAAAGGCTGATAGGGGATACAGAATACTGTGTGTATGCGATGAGTGTGGAAAAGATGTTTGGAAAGGGTTCAGTGTTGCAAAGCGTATGAAGCGCCACTTCTGCAATCAGACCCATAAGCTTGAGTATATGCGGATGCATAAAAAGGAATGGTATAAGAATCACGATGGCCCGCGTAAGGTTAAGAAGGAGGATAAGGTTATAGCAGAGGCTGATATTTCGGAGGTATGGTATTTAAAGGAAGTAAACCAATTAGTTTTTGAACTATCACCAAATGAGTGTTTACGTGTTTATAGTGATAAGTTTCCTCAAAATTCAGGGGCATACCAAATTATTATTAAGGATAAGGAGGCAAAGTAATGTTTATAAGAATAGGTACACAAAAATGGCATATTACGTTAGAGATTCTATACTGGTACACCCTTGGTAACCAGATGACCCTGCTCGGTATTACCACCCCGCTGTTTACGTTTATACTAGCGGCATGGCATCCGTCAATTTATCTGGAGTGGAAACACCCTCGCTGTGGATTCTGGTATAGACCTCTCAACTCACGGCCAAAATTTGTAACAATGAGTGACTTATATGAGGTACCAAAATGAATGACAAAAAACAGGTGAAGAGTGTTGAGCAAATAAGAAAGGAGGCACAGGAAGCTAAAGCCAATACTAGCTCCAACATACCCCTTACCAGGAAAGAAATACAGGAGATGACTTACGAAGCTGATAAGAAGAGAGAGATGAGGATGGTAAAGGAGCTTAGAAAAAGAGGCTGGACGGTCAAGAGGTTAGCAGATAAGCAAACTAAGACCTACATACTGTGTGGAAAGTGCAAGGCTACCTTTGAACTATTCCGCGAGAGGGGATATGCTGGGCAAATGAAGTATTGTCCTTTCTGTGGAGCACAGGCAAGAGAAGGCACACTGCAGGATGGTCCAGTTAATCTATCTAGACAGGTAGTGGAATAGTAGTGTTAGAATGTGCGGCAATCATATGGTTAATTGCGGCTGTTATAATAACACTTAAAGGAAGGAGGAGTAAATGATAGTTAAGTGTAAAAAGACAGATTGTGAGTATCATCAGAACGTTAATCCACTGCGCAATATTTATATTGGATGCAAGAAACTTGAAATAACACTAGACGAAGATGGGCAATGCGATGAACATAATTAAAGAGGAAGGAGGTACAAGTGAAAAGAAAGACTAAAGCTCGTAAGAAGCAGGAGAAGTATCGACTACGAAGGCTGAGGAAGGAGCAGGAGAGGAAGGAGAAGCGGAAGCTTGAAAAAGTTATATCTGAGTCTCCGCAATCAAAGGTTATACCAGAAGCGGAGGCACCAAGACTGGACATGGAGTTTCCAAAACAGGATACCAAGCCTGCAGAGCCAAAGAAGGTCTCTCTAAAGTCTAAAGCATTCAGGAAGATGGAGGAGAAGAAATGAAGTTTGAGGAGTTTCTAGAGATGTATAGAAAGCAACATACTCCCGGATGGGAGCCTCCCGAGTATCTACTAGTACTAGACCCAGGGGAGACTTTAGGATGGGCGCAGTTTACTCAAGGAAGCCTTACTGACTCTGGAGAGCTATCTTTAATGTATGTGGACACCTTTGCAGCTATCAAACAGTTAATGTTTGACAAAGAGCTTAGGTATCCAGATGTAATAGTTACAGAGAACTACAAAGTATATCCTTGGAAGCTTAAAGAGCACGCTTGGGGAACTCTGTTTACTGTAAAGATAATAGGGCTGATAGAGGCTTTAGCTGTAACTAACAAAGTGCCTCTGTTCGCACAGATGGCTAATATGGCAAAAGGTTTCTGTAAGGATAAGAAGCTCAGAGAATGGGGATATTACTTGAAGGGCAGCCCACATGTCAGAGACGCCATAAGACACGGTTGTTATTGGTTGCTATTTAGTAAGGAAGACTGTAAACAATGGACAAAAGCTAATGAAGGATTAGGAGAAGGCTAATGGACACATTACGAGGTATAGAATTTGCAGAAGGTGTGGAAGAGCTAGAGAAGGACTTACCGACACTAAAGAAGTACTACGGTGTAGCGGCTAAGGCTATGCGTGAATACTTTAACGCTCTAGTTAAGGAGGACTTTACCGAAGAGCAGGCTCTAGAAATAGTAATAGCACACGGGTATAGTCCTGAGAGCAGCTCTATAGGGAAATATGAGGGAAGTACTAGAGTCCCAGATGACGAATATGAAGACCCAGGTGAGGACGAACAAGATTAAGGAGGTGACAGAATGAAGTTAATAATAGTGTGTATTGTTATATTAGTACTAGCAGTAGTAGCAGTACTAGGGTTTATGGACCTTAACGTGTATAAGAATATAGAGCTAGAGGGAGCGTTTGATAGGGCTCTAGCGCTAATAGAAATTCTTAAGCAAGACCTTACGTACACAATTAATATGTTCTTTATACAAATGGCATACACAGAGTATCTGAATGGTGTACTAGACTACAATGAGATAGACAGGTTTAACTATGAAGAGTTTAATCAGAGGTTCCTGTTTAGGGGTGGCGAACTAGACGACCCTAGCTTTCTAAGAGACAATGCGCTGAGCTTACAAATGTTATTAGTAAAAGCAAGACAAAAACAAGGAGTGATTCTAGGTGAAGATAAAGACGGATGGGAAGGATGGACAGATATTCAAAGTGAGAGTGAAGAAGGTTACAGAGAGGAGGAGTAAAGACGACAGAGTAGATTCTATAAGCTTCCTGTTTGACCTACTTGAGAGAGCAAAGAAGGCAACACTGTGGACAAAGCTACGTAGAGCAGTAAAGTGGAGTATAGGGATTAGAGTTGGCCAGTATGTACACAGGGTGAAGACTTTTATACGCTTGCCTAGGCTACGTAGGCAAGTTCCTAAATGGGGAGCAACGTATGGAAAGGTTATGGAAGGAGCAACAGCAGCGTTTGCAAAGTTTACCAAGGTACTAGCAGGCATAAACAGAAAACTGCGTCGTGTGTATATGGTTGCGATTTCGTGGGAACTAAGAAACAAGATGAACAGTAGGACTGTCGGACAACTAATACACCTTCACGAGTATATCAAAAACTATAAGGGAGGTGCTACTAATGGTAACACTCAAAATAAGCTCTATAGACGACCATCTGATAAGGTTCAACGTGTTGGAGGACGGCAGGTTAGCGGGACAACTAGCTCTAACTAGAGCAGGGTTTGATATAGTAGCCCTCAGGTTTAAAGCTTATGACGCAATGAAGGAAGTAGCAGCAGCCACAATAAAGAAGCAGGAGCATAATAAAGAACAAGGAGAAACACTATGAAATGTTATCATCATAACGACTTAGATGGCAGATGTGCTGGAGCTATCGTCTATCAGGAGTATCCCAACTGTGAAATGATAGAAGTGGATTACAAGGATGCAATTGATATAGAGGCAATAGGACCTCAAGAAAGAATATTCATAGTAGACTTTAGTTTTAAGCCAGAGGTAATGAAGAAGGTACTAGAAAGAACTCGAAATGTTACTTGGATAGACCACCATAAGACGGCTATGGAATATAATTATGAAGTAGACCTTGCAGGGATTAGAACTACTAAGTATTCTGGTTGCGAACTCACATGGCAATGTCTTCGACCCCTTGGTCAGAAAGTCCCAGAAGCTGTTTTACTTATAGGAGACTATGATACTTGGACCTTTAGATATAAGCATAAGACCAGACTGTTCCATACAGGATTAGGTATTCACAACACTAATCCTAAGGATTCTATATGGTTATCACTTCTTGAAAGGGAAGATAGGATTCAAAGCATCATAGCGGAGGGCAAGATTTGTGACAGGTATCTAAATCAGTTTACTGCAGGGTACAGGAGCAGTTTTGGTTATGAGACTGATTTTCATGGTCACAGGTGTTATGCTATGAATCTATATAAACTTGGAAGTCCTGCTTTTGGAAAGAGATTTAAGGAGTATGCCATTTGTATAAGTTTTGCGTTTGATGGTGAGCAGTGGACTGTAGGCTTGTATTCTGATAAAGTAGACGTAGGTCACCTAGCCAAACAGCACGGTGGTGGAGGACATACAGGAGCTGCTGGGTTTGTTTGTATTACGTTACCCTTTAGCAAGGGAGGTACCTGATGAGTAAAGTTAAAGAGGACTGTATATACTTTGCAAGACATTTTGATAGAAAGGAAGTAGCAATAGTAGTCAAGGAGGAGTTCTGCAAGAAAGACCACCTATCATGTTGCCCTCTGTTCTGTAAAGACTACTACTGCAGGGAACTGTGGAAGCTTGTGCAGGGCAGAAGGAGACTTAGGTGAGCTATGAGCTAAGACCGTATCAGGTAGAGGGCTCTGAGTTCCTCGTACACGCTAGAAGAGCTATACTAGCAGACGATATGGGGCTAGGAAAGACTCTTACTTCATTAGATGCTACTTACCAGCTTAGCAAATCACCAACATTAATACTAGCACCAAAGATAGCCTTGTATGTATGGCAGAAGGAGATAGATAAGTGGTTTGGCGAACCTTCTGCTGTGTATTCAGGGTTTCCTCATATAAGAAACCAAGTGTGGAGAAACTTCGAACAGCATAATATACGGTACCTAATAACCAACTATGCATTTGCACAAGAAGTAATGCAGAGAAGGCCTAAGTGGGATAACTTAATATGTGATGAGATACATATAGCAGGGCTTTTAAATAGGAAGACACAGACCTTCGGGAAAGTTCAAGACCTCGCGCGGGCATCCGACCTACTGTTTCTACTTACTGGTACACCAATGAGACAGACTCCAGCGGACCTATGGGCTCCTCTAAATCTAGTAGCACCTAAAGACTTTACTAGCTACTGGAACTACGTACGAGATTACTGTATTACCACTAAGAACTATATAGGGGATAAGATGTTCGGAATTACTATAGAGCGTCGTCCAGCAGATATAGCACAGTGGCAAGACATGTTAAAATGCTACTTAATACGTAGACTGAAAAGTACGGCTATGCCCGACCTGCCACCTAAGACTCGCCAACCTCTATATGTAGATATGACTCACGCACAAGCGACTCTATATAACCAAATGGCAAAGGACTATGTAATACAATTTGAGAGGCTATATGACCCTACGAGACCAGAATCATTTGGGCTTGGAACAGACAGGTTAGTCGTTGCTCAGAGCGAAATGGTTGCACGGATGCGATTAAGACAGTTATTGATTACTCCACAGATTCTAGGACTGAATATAGTGGGAGGCTTATTAAAACTCCTCCCGGAGATGATTAACAATGAGTTCCTGTCTGGAAACCCTGTCGTTATATTTACACCTTTTAAAAAGGCTATACCATTTATAATGGAAGCCTTGCAGAAGCTAAACCCAATTAGCTTCTTTGTAATACATGGAGGGATGTCTGCCAAGGCGACCTCCGAGCAGTGGAAAGGATTTCAAGACTCTACAGACTTAAGGAGGGTATTTATCTGCACTATAAAAAGTGGAGCATCTTTTGACTTACACTCTTCCGCTGTGGCTTATTTTATAGGGTACGAATGGGATGCCCACTTAAACGTGCAAGCAGAAGATAGACTGCATAGAGAGGGTCAGATAGACAATGTACGTATACACTACCTAATACACAAGAACACTGTAGATGAAGATATAATGCGAACCGTTGCGGAAAAACAAGATGCGTTTGACTGGACCGTCCGGCCTACAGATTACCTCAGCTCAGTAAAAATTACTTGCTAGCATACAATTCTAATTCACCGTTGACTAAAATCTACAAAAATAGTATAATATTAGCAAGAAACTTAGAACTTGTATAAAGTTTAACAAATACCACACTTAGTATGAGTTAACAATGTTAATGTTATACTTCAAGGAGAGTACCATTGAGAAAAGTTCTGTTTGTGATAGGAACACCTTGGGCTAGTGGCTACTACAGAATGTATCAGGCGGCAAATCTATTAGCAAGTAGTGGGTTCGCTGTACAGACAATAACATTTGAGGACATTATCCCCATGGAACTAAAAGCCTCTCGTTACGACTTTATTAGTAAGAAGTATCAGCTAATAGATATGTGTAAGTTCGATACAGTAGTTTTCCAGCTTGTATGGCACAAGGCCTTATTATTAGTTATAGATAGACTGAATGCAGAAGGTATTAGGACGTCTATGGAAGTGGATGACGACTATTTCGCGTTACCTAGAAGTAATCCTAGTTGGATAAGTTTCCACCCGAAGATAAAGATGGAACGACATGTAGACTCTAAGAATGTAGGTAGGCTAGGTAACGAGAAGGTCAACTATAAGTTGGACGTATTAAAACAAACGTGTAAAAAGGTTTCTATGATACAGGTGTCTACACCTGAGTTAGCAGAAGTATACCGCAAACTAAACTCCAATGTAATCATAATACAGAATTGTATAGAGAACGAACTATATGATGCTATACCTAGAAGAAATAACTACAAGCCAGTTATCGGCTGGTTCGGTACAAAGACACATATGGCAGACCTAGCGATTGTGCTAGGTTGCTTCCCACCAGAAGATACATATACTCTTCTGATTGCCGGTCACCCAGAAGCTAGATATACAATTTTTAAAGACCTTAAAAACGTAGAGGTAATACCCCCATATAAAGTAGAAGAGGTTCCAAACATAGTTGCTAAGTGCGACATAGGAATTGTACCTTTAGTAAACTGTAGATTCAATGATGGCAAGAGTGACTTAAAGGGTATTGAATTTGGTGCAGGTAGTGTACCAGTGATAGCAAGTGATGTTGCACCATATAGACGATGGATAAGACATGGAGTGAATGGGTACCTTGTTAAAAAGAACAAAACTAAATTCTGGATAAGATATATGAGGGAACTAGTACATCTCAGTACCTTAAGAAAACGAATGGGTGGAGATGCTAAAAAGGATGCTATAAAACGAGACATAAGAAAACACATACACGTGTACATAAATGCATACTTCACATAAGGAGCAAACATGAAGACGCGAGCAGTAGAGAAATTATTAGGTATAAAGCTTACACCTACACAGAGACGGTATTTTGCAGCTGTAAGGTGGATGATGACTGACCCCCTACCATACGGTAGATGTACAGGACGTTCATACGTTATTGCCGTAATGTATATTGAAGAGGCTTTAAAGAATCTAGGTAATTATGTACACTATCGGGATAACTATCCAAGCAAGAGAGCCAATGATAACTTAGGAGATACGATTCATATGATTATAAAGGGTAATCCTGTACTACTTAATAATACTGTCTTCGGAAAAGGTAAGTTCTGTATTCTTAACCGACCAAGGAGGAAAGGCTCAAGGACAATCCACAAAGAAGCTGTTAATATGTTCAAAGAAGCTATTGGGGAAACTCATCATACATCTATAGAGTGTCCACACTGCCACAAGAAGTTAAGAGTAACCCATCTAGAGACAGATATATGTATATGTCCTTCCTGTGGCCAGCATATCCAAGTTGAACCGGAGAAGTAATTATAATGATACTTAAAGGTAGAAGAGTATATCCAAATAAAGACGGACACATAATATTATTTGAGGGTGGATATGGATATGATAAAGATAGAAAAGTTTGGTTAGTTAGACCTCCGGGAGGTCGTTTAGGAAGTCTTGAAAAGCATACTGTAGTAGAACATGATGATGGTACTATAACAGTATCTCCGTCAATACTAATAACCTATCCTATTTTTGATGAAAAAGACGAAGTTTGGCATGGTTATTTAGAAAAAGGAATCTGGAGGAGTGTTTAAAATGGACGACCCAAACGGAGAAGTAATTAAGCTAGAACATATAGGAGCTTCACTGAGAACTATTAACTGGAGAGATGTAGAAAGGCTCAGGAATTGGAAGAACAGTAACATGAGATTCTTCTTTCATCAGGACTACATTACTGATAGAGGGCAACTTGAGTGGTTTCATGGGTACTATAACAGAACTGACGACTTTGTATTCATTGTTATGTATAGAAGAAGAGCTATTGGGTGTATGGGATTTAGACTAAAAGGATGTATAGATATATACAATGTGATTTTAGGAGATAAACGTTTTGGTGGAATGGGAATTATGAGTGAAGCATTACAGCTAATGATTAAATATATACTAGAACAGTACTATCGTATAAATATATCAGCTAAGGTACTGCTTAGTAACAGTAAAGCTATTGCTTGGTACACAGCAAATGGTTTTAGTAAACACAGTTATGTAAACCAAGGCCATGTAAAAGGATACGTTCTTATGGAACAATCAAAGGAGGTATAGTTAAATGATATCAGTATTTGGCTCAAATGTTGGACAGGAAGAACTTGACGAAATTAAAACGAGTATTGACAATCAGTGGATAGGTATAGGTCCTAAGACAGAGTTATTCGAGAAGCAATTTAGTAAGCATATTGGGTCTAAAGATTTCCTATTACTGGATAGTGGCTCTAATGCTCTGTATCTAGCTGTAAAGCTACTAAACTTGCCAAAACACTCAGAAGTGATTCTACCATCATTTACTTGGATTTCCTGCGCTACGGCAATCATACTAAATGATTGCATACCTGTGTTTTGTGATGTAGACTTAGAAACACAAAATATTACTGCCGAGCATATTATGCCAAGGCTTACTAAAAAAACTAAAGCTATTATGGTAGTACATTATGCAGGACTTCCTGTAGATGTTCCTGACATTAAGAACTTTGGGTTACCTATTATAGAAGACGCAGCACATGCTGTAGACTCTAAGATAGGAGACAAGTACTGTGGTACCATGGCAGATGTAGGTATCTATAGCTTTGATGGTGTTAAAAACTTAGCGATAGGAGAGGCAGGAGGGCTAACTGCTCAAGACCCTGAGTTGGTTGAAAGGGGCAGGAAGCTTCGTTATTGTGGGATAGAGAAGTCAGGGTTTCAGGCTGCTGGTAAAAAGGACAGGTGGTGGGAATATAATGTAGTAGACCATATGTTCAAAATGATACCAGACGACATAAGTGCGTCAATTGGTATAGCACAGCTTAAAAAGCTGAGCAGTTTACAGAACCGTAGAAGGCATATATGGAATATGTATCAAGAGAGACTTCACCACGGTAGAGTAGGATGGATAACCAATCCACAAGAAAGTAACCCTTATGACCAGCATTCATACTTTACCTACTTTATTAAGCTGTACAGCCAAAATCCCTCCAAGCCAAATGTTAGAGACGAACTAGCAAAGTACCTATACCGGAATAATATTTATACCACCCTAAGATACCAACCGCTACACATGATACCAATATACAATGCAACAGAGCAGTACTTACCTAATTGCGAGATACTAAACCAGTCAGGTTTAAATATACCACTACATCCAAATCTATCAGATGATGATGTAGAGAAGGTAGCTAATACTATTATACAATTTGGAAGGAGTCTCGGATTATGAACTTTACAGAGTTTATCGATACAGTAAATAAGCTAGATAAGCCTAGGATTCTGGAGCTAGGAACAAAGAGGAGCAGGCCGGATGTCCCTACTACCAGGAAGGGTAGATTTAAAGGATACAGAGAGTATATAATGTCAGACAAGGAACCGGGACTAGATGTAGATGTAATTGCAGATGTACATAGATTATCTAGCACGTTTGGAGAACAGATGTGGGATGTGGTACTTGCGTTTTCTGTATTTGAGCATTTGAGGTATCCACAGCTAGCGGCACATCAAATAATGAATGTTCTGTCAGTTAAAGGTCTAGTATTTATTCAGACTCACCAATCATTTCCGCTGCATGGGTACCCACAGGACTATTGTAGGTTTTCTGCTGATGCACTAGCGGCTCTATTTACTGTCAAGATGGGGGTTACAGTCCTTGAAGCTTGGCATGAGTTTCCTGCAGTAATTACATCAGAACGTGACCCTGGTACAAAGAACGGGAAAGCTTTCTTGAACAGTAACTTGATTGGCCAGAAGTTTGAAGTAACACCAAAGGTGTATTTATATGAGCTCTAAAGAAGAGGAATACATAGATGAAATTAATGAGTTTTTCAAGAACCCAGAAGTTACTCTTGAATGCGAAATGGTTACGTTAAATATGGAAGTGATTCTACATATGTGTGGATACTACTACGATAGGAATTGAGGAGACTATTATGATAGGATATAAAGAAATACATTGGGCTATCTTTGCTGCAAGCTGTATAACTGCAGAAGATAAGTTTGTGAATGTCTTGAAAGATATAGGAATACAGCCTGATACTACTGTAGAGGTAGGTACACATAAAGGACTGTCTACTGCAATACTAGCTTCTATATCAAATACAGTTAATACGTTTGATGTACAGTACCAGCCTATCGCAGAACCAATATGGAAACTTTTAAATATAGAAGACAGAATTATATATGTAGTTGTAGGTCAGACAAGTCAAAAAGAGGCTGCAATAGATATAGAACTGTATCTAAGGAAGCATGACGTACATCCTGATTTTGTATTCATAGACGGTCCGCATACACATTATGAGGATGTAATGCTATTGTTTAAGCTTTTTGTGAAATTAGGTGCACCGAGAATATTACTGGACGACGCGGCAGATAAGAAATTCCCAGGAACTGCACAAGTTGCAAAGGAGATAAAAGCTAAGATGTTTTATGATAGATTTGCTTATTGGGAGGGATAATGGAAGAGAAGTTTTTAAGAACGGACAAGATATTTCATCATCCAGGCAGGTTGGAGGCATACCTAAACTGTAAGCTTGTAAGACCTGTTACAGTAGAACTGCATCTAACTAACAAATGTAACGTGAAGTGTAAATATTGTATATATGCCGACAGGAGGGACCAGCAAACTATACCTTTGTCGCAGGCAGGAAGTATAATTGATAAGCTGAATGAGATGGGTGTGAAGGGTTTAACGTTCTCAGGTGGAGGGGAACCTACAATGCATAACCTGTTTGTAGATATAGTACAGTATGTCTGCCACAACAGGATGGACGCTGGGCTAATAACTAACGGTATAAAGCTTCCATTTCCAAGCAAGCTATGGCAGATGCTTACATGGATTAGGTTCTCAGTAGATGCACATAATAAGGACCTCTATAAAAGTATCAAAGGAGTAGATAGATTTGAGCAGGTAGAGAGTAACATTAAGCAAGTGGTTGCTATAAAAGCAAAGCTAGATTTACCAATTACAATTGGATACCAGATGGTGATAACAGAAGACAACTATAAGTACATTATAGAGATTCTGGAACATGCATTTAGCTTGGGGGTAGACTACTTTCAGTTTAGGCCTCTAGAAACTGGTATATATACACACGAGCAGGCAGAGGTAATAGCAGTTGCTCGCAAGAGAATTGCAAACAGTACGTATAGGATACACGTAGTAGACTCCTGGTACAAGTGGAAGGAGCTATCAGACGGTAGAAAGTATACTGATTGTCCAGGTGTAGACTTCATAGGGGCGGTAGATGCGTATGGAGACTTCTATATGTGCTGCCATCATGTACAGAATCAGACTGCCTGCTATGGGAATCTAGCAACAGATAATGTAGGCGTTATACTACATGATAGGAAAAACATTCAAGATAGGTTTGACTACTCTAAGTGCCCAGTAGCTTGTAGAGGGTCAGTAATTAATAGAAGATTAAAAGCATTTAATAATATACAGCACGTAAACTTCTTATAGGAGGACTAATGCTTAAGTATGATGAGATAGTACATAAATTGGAAAGTATAGGGTGGATATATACCCACGATGGGAGTGTAATAACCAGAGGAAGAGAGCTGCGTCGCAGAGGTGCATGTCCAGACGTGTTTCAGAAGTTCTTAAGTGTATACAGACCTAGACCTAAGATAGCAATTGAGATAGGAACTCAAAGGGGTCTGTCTACTATGCTTCTAGCACAATACTGTGATTACGTATACACTTTTGACGTACAAGACTTTCCAGTAAAGCATAATGTATGGAATCTATTTGGCGTAAACCATAAAATTATCCCATTTGTGGGTAGTCAAGAACAGATAGACAGCTTAGTAGAGCAATTGATACAGAGAGGTGCGGACTTTGCATATATAGATGGCCGTCATGATTACAAGTCTACAAAGCACTACTTTAAGTCAGTCCGGTCCTGTGGTAGGGTATTGTTTGATGACAATAAAGAAGAGGACAGTAGGGTTGAAGGTGTGGTACAACTTTGTAAGGAGATTGGTGCCCATTGGATTCCAAGCGATTTAGGTTACTGGGAAGACTGGAACAGAAACACTACTTACACTATGTTTGCAAATGTACGTAGATTTGAAGAAGCTAATAATACCCTTAACTCCTTATGTAGGTACAACAATAATATACGTCCTATTGTAATAGAGAACAAAGACCAAACTGAGCCGTATGACATGAGTCCTATCTTGATACACAACAAGGAAACTACTGGAATGGCTATATCGCTTAACAAAGGTTTAGCCATTGCAAACTCTAAGTATCTGGTAATGACTCACAACGATGTGGTTATCAATGACCCAGAATGGATAGCAAGAGCTAGAAACTTTCTAGATAATCATAAAGAGTATGGTTTAGTAGCAGTAGTAGGATGGAAGGTACCGGGAGGTAAAGAAGGACTAGTGTCTTCCTTAAGTAATGTACTTAGAAACTACCCAGAGGCTATGCCTACAGAACAAATTACTGAGGTAGTGCATACAGATAACATAGCTAATGTATGTAGAAACATAGGGTTTAGAGCAGATGAGAGATTTGGACAAGTCGGAACCGCTTTCTGGACGGAGTACCGACACCTAAATTATAAATTAGCTGTTATGAAAGTAGCTGACGGTAATCATATATCAGGCTTGGGATTGACCAGAGGAACAAAAAACTTTGAGGAGCAAAAGAAGCTCAGGTCGGAGATATTTCATAAAAAGTTAGAAGAATATGACATAGCATATTATGGTAAGGAGGATAAATGAAGACTGGATGGGTAATGTGGGACGACGTGACCCCGGGTACACAAAACGCAAGCTCTAGGATTAGATGCAGATGGGTAGATAAGTATATGGGGGACAGCATCATATCTAATAACTTTAAGGAGCTTAGCTCCTGTGATGCTGTAATATTTCAAAAGAGGTGCAGCCCGGAAGATGTTATGTGGGCTTGGGAACTTAAACGAATGGGTAAGATTATAATACTAGATATAACAGACCCTGAGTGGAACTACCGATATCAACATTATAATTCTAAGAAGGCAGAACAGCTAACTAAGTTAATAGAGTTATGTGATTGTACCGTAGCACCTACAGACTATCTTGCAGGAGATTTTAAGGTATACTTTCCAGGAGCTCTAATTCGGGTAATACCAGATAGGATTGACATGGAGCTATATAAAAAGGTGAAGCAGCACAAACAGCATGAAGGACCTTTTAAAGTGTTTTGGCATGGATGCCACAGTAATACGAATCAAGTAGAACTAGCAAGGGCAAGTCTAGAAGAACTAGGTCAGAAGTATCCTATGGAACTAACCTGCTGTTACGGACCAATAATGGACAACAAGATAAAACCATTCAGGAACCTAGAGCTGATACAGATACAATGGTCACAAGAGAAGTGCACTGAGTTGTTGGTTAACTCTGACGTTGCAATAAACCCGAGGTGGCAGGACCTAAGAGCTTATAAAAGTGACAACAAAACAATGGCGGCTCTAGCTTGTGGAATTCCATGTGCAGATAGAGACTATCAGCAAAAGTTGTCTGCATGGTTCGAATCTGCAGAGATAAGAAACGATTTGGGACACTCTGGCAGGATGTCTGTCGAGAATCTGTTTGACGTTAAGCAGTCTGCTGTAGAGTACTCTAAACTTGTTGAGAGCCTTGCAAACTCAGCTAAAAGAGAGATACCTAGAGTTGCAGTAGTAAGCTGCATAACAGGTAGTGTAGATAATGTACTGATGGACCAGAACGCGGCAGGTGCAGACTTCTTTATGTTTACTGAGAAACTCCCACTTTCGGTTCCTCCTAATTGTCCGTGGACGTTTATACAAACGGATAACAGGTTTATAGATGCTAGAAGAGAGTCTAGGACGGTGAAATGGTTAATCCATAAGTATTTCCCGGAGTACGACTATACATTATGGCTAGATGGAAACATTATTCTACTTACACCAGTCAGAAAACTAATAGACCAGTTTCTGGCAACCGCAGATATAGCTGTGTTTAAGCATAAAGATAGAGACTGCGTATATAAGGAAGCAGATGACTGTGTAAGCAAACAGTTAGACCGAGCAGATACAATAAGAGCTCAGATGAACGTGTACCTGAAAGAGGGATATCCTGCAGGAAACGGTTTAAGTGAATTACCTGCTGTACTGCAAAGACACACACTAGAGGTAAACAGATTCAACGAGGCAGTATTCGCGGAGTATTGTGTACGGTCCAGAAGGGACCAGTTGTGTTTTGATTATGTAGCGTGGAAACAAAATATAAAGGTAGCAAGATTTCCAGGAAAAGTAACTCGTAAGGACCTTAATTTACATTTTGAGAAGATACAGCATGTAAAAGATGATAGGAGGGTGTAGTGATTATACCTAGAAGAACATTACCAAAACTTAACTTCCCTATAAAGATAAATTTAGGCTGCGGTCTTAAAGTAATAGAGGGTTATGTGGGATTGGATGTCAATAGGTACGGCCAAGAAATAGTATGGGATATCATGCAGGGTATACCTCTACCAGATAACTGTGTAACAGAATTCATAAACTATCATTTTATAGAGCATTTTACTTTTCCAGAGTTAGCACTAATATTCGAGGAAATCTGGCGTACAGGGATTAACGGATGCAAGATACATTCCCATGTGCCTCTTAGGTCTTCAGAAAGGGCTTATAGGCCTCCGCATAAGAGCTTCTGGGATGGCTTAGTAGTTAGAGGATATTTTGATGGCTTTGTAGACAATAAGCATAATCAGACTAATCAGTTTACAGTTTTAAGTACTAAAGAAAAACCTAATGGAATGTTATCCTTTATTGTGCAGGTGAACAAGTGATAATAGTATATACAGCTATAACAAACAATCACGACGACCTTAAGACTCAACCTGTATTTGACCGTAAGGCACCTATTAATTACCTTGCATACTTAGACCCAGATACAATGTGTCGATCGACAGAGGTACAGCAACACTGGAGATGTTTACCATCCTACAACAATTTCAAGGAGCCTAAGAGGAACTGTCAAATACAGAAAGTTTTATCGCACTTATACACTTGGGATGCAGACTATAGTGTATGGATAGATGGAAGTGTAGTTTTGAAGTGTTCAGTGCTAGACTTAATAGCAAGTTTAGGAGATGCTGATATAGCGTTAATGCAACACTCTGAGAGGATATGTTTATACGAAGAACAGAAGGATTGTGCACTGTTTAAGTTAGACAATATAAGATTGATGGAAAACCAAATGGAATGGTATGAGGAGCATGGGTTTCCACATAACTTTGGGTTATCAGAGACTCCTGTAATAATCAGGAGGCATACTAAGAAGGTTGAACAGTTTAACAACTACTGGTGGGCTATACTATGTGCTCACTCTAACAGAGACCAGTTAAGTTTTGATTACGTTAGGTGGAAGTTAGATATGAACATTAATTACCTTCAGGGAAACATACACAATAATCCTTATTTCGAGATTAAAAAACACAAAGTACTAAGGGAGCACGAAAAGCTATGAAAACAAGATATTGTTTTAACTGCGACGAAGAGATAACAGATAAGAACCGTAGCAAATGGACTCCTTACTGGTGCCTACCATGTGATAAAATAAGGAGAGCAGGAATAACTAAAAGCTTGAAAGAAATACAAGACAGTTTTAAGGAGAAAAATGAGTAATGTACCAGAAAACTATATAGCGATACATACGAGTGACAGGATAGACTTCAGACGGTGTAGACGTAAGTGGTTCCTTGGAAGTGAATTACAACGTCATCTAGCATTACGAGGAGGACTAAATGTAAATATGTGGTATGGCTCTGGTTTTCACTTTGCTTTAGAGGATTACCATGGATACAACAGATTTAAAGACCCTGCGAAAGCTTTCTATGCATATTTAGATGTTTGGGAGAAAAAAGTGGAGTTGAGTCCTGAAGCACTGTTATTGGCAGACTTATCGCCGGGAATGTTTAACCATTACACTCAAGAATGGCTTCCGCGACGTAGGGAGTATAGAACGTTATGGGTAGCAGGACAGCCACAAGTAGAGGTGGAATTTAGGATATACATTCCTGAGCTAAGTAAATATGCTGGAGTACCAGTATACTACGTAGGAACATTTGACAGAGTAGTAGAAGATAACATGGATATGCTATATATAGATGAATATAAAACAGCGGCTAAGTTCGACACAGCTAAGTTAGATACTGACCCTCAGATTAGCAACTACTGCTGGGCTGGGCAAATAGTATACGACCGGCCAATTCAAGGAGTAGTATTTAAACAATTTGTAAAGGCTGTACCAAAAAAACCTAGAGTTCTGAAAAACGGAGACATAAGTTCTGCCGCTGACCAGAAAACTACATATGCTCTATATCTGAAGGTTCTACAGAGTAGGTATGGGGTAAATGCAGAGTTCCCTAAGAAGAATCGAGACTTTCTAGATATACTATCTACCGCTGATACACCTGAGGGCGATAACTTTATAAGGCAGGATGTAGTTCTGAGGAACGAGTTTAGTAGAGATATGGAGTATAAAAAGATTTTAGCAGAGGGTTACGATATGCTTAACCCGAAACTTAATTGTTATCCCAGTCCTACCAGAGATTGTTATTGGGATTGTACATTTCGTCCAGTGTGCCTTATGATAGACGATGGCAGCGCATGGGAGGAGATGCTATTGCAAGAATATACTAAAAATGAGGGTCGAGACGAGACTTGGAGGGAACAAATAAAATGGCCCATAGAATAATATTATCAGAGAGTGTTAAGGACAGATTCTTTGCTAAGGTGAGAATTGATAAGAAGACAGGTTGCCATATATTCACAGACTACTGTGACCGAGATGGGTATGGAAAGTTCAATGTAGGAGGTATACACTACACAGAAACAGCTTCTAGGGTTGCCTGGGTAATAGCAAACGGGCAAATTCCAGATGGTCTATGCGTGTTACACAGATGTGATAATCCGCCATGCGTAAATCCTGAACACTTATATCTTGGCACAAATCAGGATAATACAGACGACATGAAGCGCAGAGGAAGGTCTACAGCAGGAGAAAGAAATAGTCACGCAAAGTTAAAGGAGTATCAGGTTTTAGATATCCTTAGACTATTTCATAATGGCCTTTCAATGGGCACAATAGCCAGGAGATATAGCGTCAGCCTACCCACTATATCCCACATAGTGTATGGAAGAGGATGGAAACATATTTATAGAGAGTTTATAATAGGAAAGGAGATGAGTCATGGCGGAAGAAAATAAAGTGGCCAAAGTTGGAGAAGTCAAACCAGAAGTAAAAAAGGTTGTTGACCAAGCAGAAGCAGAGGCTAAGCGGGCTACAGAGGTAATATCGCAGAAGACAGTAGTGAAAACTCCTACTGTATCACCTGAACCAGTATCAGTAGAAGATGCTAAGAAGGCTGAGGAGACGGAGAAGATAAAAAAGGAGATGGAACAGGTGGAAGCTCCAAAGGTTCCAATAGCTAGTGATGAGAAGGTAGTAATAACTGTAGGTCCTGATGAGGTACCAGAGGATAAGAAACAGGAAGTAGACTCTAAGGAAGCTACAAAGGAGAAAGCGATAGAGGAGGTAGCAGAAGCTGATAAGAAGCTAGAGGAGGCGAAACAGAAGGTAGAGGAAAAGTTTGCCTTGCCGTTTAAGATTGAAGACCCTTCTGAGTTCAAGGAGAAGAAGCGAATGACTATAATGGTATATGGAGAGTCAGGTGTAGGCAAGACCACATTTGCTGGTACTGCACAAGATGTACCAGAGATGAAGAACTGCATTAATATAGATGCAGAAAGCGGTCATAAGGTGCTAGCTTATAGAGGAGACATTCCTAGAATACCAATTGAGAACTACCATCAGTTTGCAAATGTGTATGAGTTCTTTAGGGCATACTGTTACCATCGAGACCAAGGGAATACAAAGAGGCTATGTGAGCTAGAAGCTATGGCTAGACGTGTAGACCACGTAGAGAAGCCTCACATATTTAACACTCTGATAATAGACTCGCTAACAGAGATACAGAAGTACTGTATGTATCAAATTTTAGGTATAGACACTAACAAACGTAAGTTAGATGTGCAGCCAGATAGTCCTGAATGGCAGGACTGGGGAGCGAGTTATGAGATGGTACAGTTATTGATAAGATACTTTAGAGACCTACCTATAAATGTTATTCTAGTGGCAGGAGCTCAAAGGTCAGAGATTACATTGTTAGGCAAGAAGGTGTTAATGTTTGAGCCTATGCTACCTGGTAAGCTAGCCTCAGGAGTTCAGTACTTCCTAGACCATTTAGGATACTACTGGACATACACATCAGACTCTGGGGAGGTCGTTAGGAGATTATATTTCCAACCAGGTATTACGTACAGAGCAAAGAACAGATTTCTAAACTTGAAGGGTAACTACATACAAGACCCTACTATGGCGAAGATGTTCGTCCTAGAACAACACTAATGAAAGGAGGTGAAATGATATGGCAGAAGATAAGAAAGCACCAGAAGTGAACAAAGACATCAATGCCGGAGTTCCAGGTCCGGATGATGCAAAACCAGAAGCGGAGGCTGAGAAAAGTACTATTATAGACTTGACTCAGCAGGATGACAGCTTACCGCAGTTTCCTACTCTACCAGCTGGCATCTATAAGTGTGACGTAGAGGACACTCAGTTTGGACTGTCCCAAAAAGGCAATCCAAGGATAGCTTTTACATTCAGGATAACTGAGCCTGAAAACGCTGAGGTTGACGGGAGGTTAGTATACTACCATACAGTAACTAACGGAGAGGCCGGACTAGCAAGACTGAAAAGATTGTTAGTGAGGATAGCCCCTGCAGTTGACCTGAAGGCGTTTGACCCACAATCGTTCTGTGAATCTGGAGTGATTCTAGGTTTTCCTTGTATGTGCAAGGTTAATCAGAGGTTCTTTAGAGACCCTGAGACTAAGAAGACCTCTAGAAGGAACAATGTGACAGATGTAATGGCACCCGATAAGTCACAGGACTTTATGGGGGAAGTAAAATAGGCCAAACAGCAGGCCCCTGAACCGGGGCCTGCACTCCAAAGGAGGTGTATTATGGAGGACAACAATATTAAATTGCAGTTAGATTGGCTTACAATTCAAGATGTAGCTGTAAGGCTGGATAAGCACTACAATACTGTGGTGAACTATATACGTAGTGGAAAGCTTAAGGCTGTAAAGGTTGGAGGACAATGGAGAGTAACCTCTGAGGAGCTACTAAGGTTTAGAACACAAGGTAATCTAGTACGGGAGGGAGATTAATGTATTATGTAAAAGTAGTGCAATGGTTTAGCGCCGCACACTATCTAAAAGACTACCCAGGCAAGTGTCAGAACATGCATGGGCATAATTGGAAAGTAATAGTGACCCTTAGGGCCTCAGGGCTGGTGGATGGAATGGTGGTAGACTTTAAAGTTCTGAAAGCTATAGTAAAACTACGTCTTCCCGACCATATGTGCCTTAACGAGGTATGGGACTTTCAACCTACAGCGGAAAATATAGCAAAACATCTATATGACGAGATAAAAGCTAATTTACACTTAACCTGCATCGTTATGGACAGTATAGAAATCTGGGAAGGACGGGACAGCTGTGCAAGTTACAGTGAATGAAGTATTTAAGAGTATACAAGGAGAAGGTCCTAGAACAGGAAGACTTACTGTGTTTGTAAGATTATCAGGGTGTAATTTGAAGTGCGAATGGTGTGACACCAAATACGCGTCTAAGGGACAAAAAATTCCTGTGCAATACTTGACTGCAATGATATCCGAATACAGATGGTTAGATGTTACTTGGACTGGAGGAGAACCTACTCTTCAACAGAAAGCTATGAATGCATGTATGAACAAATTATGGAGCTATAATCACCATTTAGAAACCAATGGATACTATTTAGTAAACCCAGATAAATATACTACTGTAGTAGTATCGCCCAAGCAAGACCAGTGGACCTCCGAAATGTTAGATTATTATAAGCTCTACGACAACGTGTATTGGAAGTTTGTAGTAGGAAGCTCTGCTGAGTTTGAAATGTGGGACAGAGTTGTTGTAGCCCATAATCTTGACCGTCGCAGGGTGTTCTTCATGCCTAAAGGAGAAACTAAGGCTAAGCAACGGGCGTTAATGAAACCAATCGCGGAATGGTGTGTTGTAAATGGATTTAATTTCTCGCCACGGTTACATACATTAATATGGGGAAAGAAGAGAGGTATTTAATGGATAAGAAACTAGACGTAGTAGCTCTCAAAGTAGCAGAGCTTCTAGATGAGTTAGGAATGGACTTAGAAAGTGAAGATTTCGGAGATACTCCTAAAAGGTTTGCACAATACTTAATGTCTAGGTGTGTCTCCCGAGAAGATATAGAAAAGGAAACTAGAAGTTTCGCACGTGCTACTTTCAAGGCAAGCTACCGCCAAATGGTAATACTGGAGGGTATAGAGGTAAGTAGCTTATGTCCTCACCACTTATTACCAGTGCTATATAATGTCAACATAGGCTACGTACCAGATAAAAGGGTAGTAGGATTATCCAAGCTAACTAGGTTTGCGAAGGTTTGTGCCTTGCGACCGCAACTTCAGGAGAGTTATACCGACTTCCTAGCGGACACTATTGAGGATACTTTAAAATGTCTAGGTGTAATTGTAACAGTTAGGGGTGAACACTTCTGCATGAAGGTTAGGGGAGTAGAGCAAACAAACAGTAGTGCAGTTACATCTGCTATCAGAGGCATATATGCCACCCAAAAAGAGTTAAACACTCGAATGGAGTTCTTTGAACTAATACATCACCCTAAGCAATAAGGAGGTGCTATAATGGAACAATATATCATAGTTAAATTCGAGCTAGAAGGAGTACACCACTATCCTTCCGCTCCTGAGGCAGTAGGATTCCTGAGGTCAAATCATAGGCACATGTTTCACCTTGAGTTTAGAATACAAGTGTTTACGAATGAAAGAGAATTAGAGTTTGTCCAGGTAAAGCATAAACTTGCTCCAGCGTGTGCCCACTACTTTGCTACCCAAGTAAATGGACACAGTACAAGCTGTGAGAAGATTGCTGAGGGGGTAAGGAAACTAGCTATAAATCTATTCCCAAGAGGGAAGATACAGGTGGTGGCTAAGGGAGAGAAGCTACCTTCCTACAGACGACTGGTTCATGTTAAGGTAATGGAAGATGGAGAGAGTGGAGTACAGTTGGTAGACCAGAAAGAAGTAGCAGGACCAATAATTGCAAAGACTTCAGACCGAGACCCTCTAGATAGGATACCAGAAGCGGTTACTGTCCCTACTAAAGGAGATAAGAAGGAGGCTAAGGATGAGCATGAAGAAGTATAAAATGGACGTGTCGGACCTTGACGCCACTATGAAGATTATACATACGCAGTTTCCAGACACTAACAACTTAATGTTCATGACGTTATGTATGTCAGGAGAGGCAGGAGAGCTTGCCAACATAGTAAAGAAGATAGTACGAAACGGAGAGTCGGAAGAGCTCTGGAAGAAGTTCGAAGAGGAGATGGTAGACGTCTTAATATACTTTGTAAAGCTATTGAACATAGTACCTTTCGACTTCGATAAGGCTTGGGATGCAAAACAAAGAGTACTGTATGGTAGAGAGGGTAGACTAAGAGGATATTCCATTGCCAATAAAAAGTTAAAAGGGAGGCCACAATGATAGTTAACTTTATAGGGGTAGATAAAACAGGGAAGACCACCTTAATAGATGAGGTAGCGTTAGAGTTAGGCTGGGGTGTGCAAAGATACAGAGCTCCATTTACACGTAAGCAAATACAACAGAACGTGCAGAGAGTAATAACAGAACATGAAGCTGCTACTAACAACTACAATATGCTATATGAAAGGTGGAACTATCCAGAAGACCTAATTTATGGTCCTGTAATAGAAGGCAAGACTTCTATATTAGAGCCACTAAGGATTGCTATAGAGCATAGACTATTACCTTTAGGATGCTTGTTTGTATATACTACAGCACCTCTACCACTTATAAGGAGAAGGTTTAAGCTAGCAAAAGGAGACTACTATGTACCAGTTAAAAAGATAGGTAAGCTAGAGAAAGCTTATTTGGAGTTCCTTGAGCAGACAGCTATACCATACATTACTATAGATACAGATAGACCTACCATAGAGGAGAACGTAGATACGATAATGCTTAAAATAAGGGAGGCTTTAGTATGCAAGTCGCAACGATAGTACCAACAGCTTATTTACATCTTACTAAAGATGATGACTATTTCATGGCTCTAGCTCATCTAGTAGGGGTAGATAGGAAATATACTGAGTTCTTTAGAGCTAGAGCAGATGAGGGCAAGTTTGTATTGATGGATAACGGGGTAGTAGAAGGAGAGCGACAAAACGTAAAGGAACTAATAAGGAGAGCTCATCTGATAAATGCTACCGAGGTGATTCTACCAGATGTTATACGTAATGGTGCATCTACGATTATAGATTCTCATGCGGCACTAAATGAGATGGAGAATCAAGGTTTCAAGCTGATGGCCGTACCACAAGGAAACAACGTTGCGGAATGGGAGGACTGCGCTAAGACTATGCTTTTATGGTCTGACAGGATAGATAGCCTAGGGATATCTAAGTTTGTCTTAAATGCAGACGAACATGCTAGAGAGCGTTGTTTGGAGCTTATAAAGTATGATGTAGGAAAACTTGGTGTACACTTACTAGGTGTGTGGAAGGATGTATGGGAAGTAGCTAAGCTTGGAAGGGATTACTCTTTTGTAAGAGGTGTAGACAGTGGCGTTGCTTATATGTTTGCAGAACGTGGAGAGAATCTATCTGCTAATAAGGTAGACGTCAAAATAGACTTTGACGACAACAATGTAGACAGACACTTATTAAGATTAAATATTGTAGTGTGGAGGCGTATAGCTAGTGGAGATATGTAACGGATGCGTATATGAGAAGTTTAGAAGGATTCCTGAAACACCTATTAAGCTAGCAGATGCTATGCTTATAGGTGAAGCTCCAGGGTCCTCGGAGTTATCACGGAAAGCCCCATTCGTTGGGGAAAGTGGAAAGCTGCTTCGAGGGGCCTTAGAGCTATCTGGGATACCTGTAGAACAGTGTTATCTAACTAACGCACTGCTCTGCAGACCTCCCAAAGGGGTTATTAGTAGAGACGCTATAGAAAGATGTAGAATTAGAGTACACCTGGAGATAGGACGCGTGAAGCCTAAAATAATAGTAGCCTTAGGAAACACTGCTATGCACAGCTTAACAGGTGAATACTCACTAAAAATTACACAAGTACATGGGAGTCCATTCCCTTGGGTGAACTTAATAGGCAATATAATAGTTATGCCTTGCTTCCACCCGGCTAAGATTCTCAGAGCCCCAGGAGAGTGTGCATCTTTTGTGGCCGTATTTGAATATGTGGCAGAATTACTTAAAGGCGCTCCCTTGAGAAACCCGGGGGAAACTTTTTTCCACGTGGTACCAGATAATGAAAAAGAAGTGTCCAGAGTCGTTGAGTTTTTGTTGAAAGAAGAGAGACTAGTAGGAATTGATATTGAGACTGGATATAGCACCGACCCTTTGATAGGTAAGATATTAGCATTCGGCCTATGCTATAAAAAGAACTGTGTTGTAGTATTTCCTGACTATGTATTTAAATACTCAGCTATCAAAACATTACTTGAGTCTCCTAAATTAAAGTTAGGATGGCAAGGTGGACAATATGATACCTCTTTCTTTAGACACATAGGATACCCAGCAAAAATAGACCACGACTCTATGTATCTACATTACAGCCTGAATGAAAACGAAGGAGGACATGACCTGAACACCTTGTCTAGGTTCTACTTGGGTGCGGAAGATGATAGACGTGTAGCAAAACAGTACATGAAACCAGGAGACGGAGGATACCAAAACGTTCCTAGAAAAGTCTTATATCCTTATGTAGCAAAACATTGCGACCACACATTTCAGCTAATCCAACAGTTTCTACCATTAGTGGAAAGTGACTCAGACCTGAACATATTATATTACAAACTATTGCTACCAGCCTCAAGGTTCTTAAGGAGAGTTCAGCGGGCAGGTTTCTACGTAAATGTAGGGCACGCAGAGCAGTTTGGAGAGCATTTAGAAGGTGAGATAGACAAAGCTGTAGATATAATACTAGACGTCTTGCAACCTATTTGGGACCCTAACCAGTATATGGAGCAGACAGGGCATAAAACGGCACCCGAAATATTTAATCCGGGCAGCCCGGAGCAGTTAAAGTGGATGCTGTTTACTAAGCTGAGACTTCCACCAAAGAGAGGAAAGAAGTTTAGCACAGATAAGGAAGTATTAGACAGCTTGCTACACAGACATGTATGCATACAACCAATACTAGACTATAGGTCTATAAAAAAGGTTAAGTCTACTTATGTAGACGGAGTATTGGAAAGAATGAATGATGACCACAGGGTAAGGAGTACCTTTGCTTTACATAGAACAGTAACAGGTAGATTAAGTTCTAGAAATCCTAACCTACAAAACATAAAAGATAACCCAGATGTGAAAACAATGTTTGGAGCTCCACCAGGGAGGATATTAATAGAGGCAGATTATAAAGGAGCGGAATTGAGGGTCATGGCATACCTTAGCGGGGATAGAAACCTGCGGGAGATATTCTTAACTGGTAAGGACCTACACGATGAAGTAGTACAGATGCTTAATACATCTAGAATAAGAGCTAAGGCTGTAAACTTTGGGATAGCGTTTGGTAGGTCAGCTTACTCTCTTGCGGAAGAGTATGGGATGTCCGAGCGAGAAGCTCAGTGGATGATAGATGAGTGGTTTAAGAGGTTCCCAGACGTAAAGGTTTACATGGACCAGTGTGAACAGGATGTAATAGATAAAAAGGTACTTACAACTCCATTTGGTAGGAAGAGGAGATTCGGGTTACTCACTAATCAGAATATAAAGCACGTAAAGAACGAAGCACGAAACTTTAGAGTACAGAGTATCGCTTCAGACTTAGCTCTAACTTCCGCAATGGAAATGCAATGGGACCTACAGAAACTAAATGCACGAATTGTTAATATGGTACATGACAGTATTATAGTAGAAGCACCAAATAATAAAACTACCATTCAGGCGGGAGCAGCTCTTATGCAGAATGTAATGGTAGACATGCCTAAGAGAGACCCTATAAAAACAGACGTTCCTTTCTTAGCTGAGATTAAGACAGGACAATTCTGGGGAGACCTGAAACCACTACAAGAAGGAGATGAGTACTAATGGAGACAGCAATAGGACTATGCAAAAGATGTGCAGATAAGGAGAAGCTACCTTTTCTCTACCATATCTCTATAGCTGGAATCTGCAACTCCTGTGGCACGG
>SDBV01002594.1_pt1 | contig 26933 bp, 28 predicted proteins | sample 2277081 | NCBI WGS metagenome assembly SDBV01 (sample SAMN10402039, study PRJNA504765) | marine sediment metagenome | isolation source: marine sediment core GS10_PC15, 223 cmbsf | place: Arctic Ocean: Southern Knipovich Ridge | collected 2010 | reverse complement strand
AAAATACTCAGTCCATACCATACTTATTGGAGTTCGACAATACACACGGTAAAATTTTTTCCACCATTTTTTCTTTTTTAATGTTTTTTTATTTTACTTTTTTTTATTGTGGTGGAAGGGTGACGTTGAAGGTCGGGCCAGTTGGGATGGATGTATTTTGCTTCTTGTGTTTGGGGAAATTGGGTTGTATCTTTGTTTGGGTACTTTTGTCTTTTAGCGTTTTTATTTATTTTCTTTTATAGTAGGAGTTTTTATATTATGCTTACCCAAGAGCAACAGGAACAGGTTGATGGAATGGAGGATTTGGATGATAAGGCAGAATGTGCAGAGAAGTTTGAAAGGGAGAATGTGGAGACTTATCCAGAAACGGAAGTAGAAACGGAAGATGGAGATGGAGAAGGTCTTACAGTTCCTAAAATGTCAAGTTCGGATTCTGGGGAGGAGGGATAGGTTATAATGTCTAGACTTACATCAGTTTTAAGTCGTGTTAGCATTGCTGCTACGGATACTTTTTCTGCTTGGATTAAGGCAGAGGGTTTTCATGGAAATGCAGTTGTTATTCTTGTTCATGGTCCTGCTGTTCTGGAAGCACATACTTATACGATAGAAGTTACAGAAGATCCTGATGCTACTACTCCGGTTTTGCATACCTTACAAACTACTGCTGGGGTTGATGTAGCACTTCCGGTAGCGTTAAAAGCAAAACCTATGCCTGAACTTGTGGGATCTGTTGCTTTTCGTATTTTCTCTGATGGGGCAATTACGGTAGCAGCTCAAGCAACTTGGAAGTTTTCTGTTTCAGAGGAAGCCTAGGAGATGGCTGTAGGAGCTTATAATGGAAGTTTAAGTATTAAAAGTTTTACGGAAGGGCAGTATGATATTCTTATCTCAAATCAAATCGGGCTTGATGAACTTGGAGTTATAGTACAGGAAAGGATAAAACATGGCAGCGAAGAAGATCCCTCTGGAAGTAAAACGGAGGCCGGTCCTCCGGGGACAGTTTTTGAAGGGGATACACCAGCATTTGAGGAAGATTAAACAAGTTGGGGGAAGAAAGCGTTAAGTGATGAATATCCCACAAATGGGGACTTCGATAGATAAAACTATCGCTATAATGAATACGACTCCTCCCAAAAGAAAACGGGGGAGACCTCGTACTGTCAATCTTGATGGTAGGCAGGCTGTTATTAAAAAATGGGTTCCGAAAGAATGGAAACCTGTTTATGAACAGATCGTAGCTTTAGATTGTATGAATGTTCCTCATGGTGATCTTGCAGTACAGTTTGATTATACAAAACAGATGATTAGCATGATCTGTAACACTCCACAAGCTAAGATCCTTCGTAGGAAGATGTTGGATATCTTAGCTAAAAAGAACGAGGATTTCCAAGTTAAGAGATTTGAAGCAGCGTCCTCGAAAGCAATGCAAAGAATCAATGATTTCATGGATGATGATACATTATATGAGGAGAACCCCTTTGCTGTAGTGGAGAAGTCTCTTAAGTTCTTACAAGCCAAGGGAGTTCTCAAATCGGGCAATGGTGTAATAAAAGAAGGAGATACTATTATACATGGTAATGTGGTTGTAAAGAAAGTTAGTCAGTTAGCAGAGAATGCTATGATAGAGATTAAAGAGGGTTTAAAGTTAATCCAAGAAACAGATGCCTTACATGAAGATTTAGAAGCAATTGATGTTACTTCTCCAGTAGCAGATGATGGGAGAATGAGATAAGTGTCATTAGCTAACTGGACTGCTCCACAAAAACTTGTAGCTCCCACAGACGAGGAGTGGGCAAGATTATTGCATCCGGATAGGTTAGATAAAGCAAGGGAGGATGCGGAAAAGGAAAGAAAAGGGCTGGATGAGGATGAGATACGGAAGTTGCAGATCCTAGCAAAAACTAATCTATTTTTTCTTGCCTACTCTATTTTGGGATATAAGAAACTTTCTAAGGTTCTACACGGAAACTTTTGTAAATGGTTAGACATTACATGGAGGAAGTGGTTGTATCGAATAACACTGCTACCGAGAACACATTTTAAGACAACTCTTGAAACTATTACTGATTCAATACAAATCGTACTGCCTGACTATACAGAAGAAGGACTCCCATATCCTAGAAACTTAGGAACTGAAGTCCGTATTATGTTGGGGCATGAAACTCATGGAGGATCGCAGAGGTTTCTTTATGAGATAACAGGACATTTTACAGGTAATCCTAAACTAATCGCCCTCTTTCCCGAATGTGTCCCAGATCCCCGATCACAGCGAATTAATAAGTCAGAGCTAGAACTTCCTAGAGCAAACTTCTGGGCTGAACCTACTTTTGATACAATGGGAGTTGGAGCTAGGGCACAAGGTAGGCATTTTGATGTAGTGAAGTTAGATGATATCTTTGGAGAGAAAGCTAGGGATAGTAAGACTGAGAGAGAAACTTTAATACAATGGTTTGACAATATCCAAGCTTTCCTAATCGAACTCAAATTTGGGCGAATAGACTTAGTAGGAACTAGATATTCAGTAGATGACGTCTATGCTCATATGATGAGGGTTTATAAGAAGAAGGCAGTAAGATATATCCGTCGTATTGAAGAAATGAATGAGGAAACAGGATTAGCTGAACCAATCTTTCCTGAACACTTTACTCCCGAGTCCCTAGACATCTTACGCCAAAACAAACGAGTCTGGGCTGCTCAGTATGTAAATGACCCCCATGAAGGATTAGCTGAATTTGAACTATCCTGGAAAAGATTCTTTGGAAGTACAGCTAACTATCCAGTTGTTGCCTTTACAAATTGGGGACAGACGAAATGTAAGTATTCAGATTTAGATGTCCTAATCCTCGTCGATCCTGCAGTTACTAGAACACCGGGAATAGTTGTAACAGGAACAGATAGTCACCTAAATGTATTTATCCTCGAAACTGTAAAGAAGGAACTGTCTCATATGGAGTTTATTGAGACAATCTTTCGTCTTGTTCAAACTTATTGGCCCCGAATGGTTTGTATAGAGGAGGTGGTCTTTTCTAGTGTCTTTTCTTCCTGGATTCGAAGGGAACAGATTATAAGAAATTGCCGTTTCTCCGTCTTTGGTTACAAACCACCCCCAGATAAGATAAAGTTTGAGAGAGTTTCTGCTCTAGCACACTATTTTAGTGCAGGTCAGATATTCTTCCGTAACGATCAGTTGGATATGATCTGGGAATTTGATAACTTTGGTGCTACGGAGAACTATCACTTACTTGATGCTCTAGCACAAGGAGAAGATCTATGGCAAACTCCTGTATCAAGGGAACAGAAAGAAGAAGAATCGGAATTTGAGGAGGAAAGACTAAAACAAATAGACCCACAAACGGGATATTCTAACTAATGGCACTACATAACCCAGCAGAAGATAGAAAAAGAGCAAAGAGGCTAAGAAAAGTAACGAAAGGCGTAAAGAAAAGTCTCAAGGGTCTCAAAAAGGCTAAGAGAAAGAGATAAGTGGGAATTCCAATAGTTCCTGAAGCTCCTGAAGTAAACTACCTAACAGAACTGTTTGCATCTGCTGGTGGAGCACTTCCTTTGCCTTTTCCAAATAACAGTATCCCTAAAGAAGCAGTTATAGGGTTACTAGATCAAGATGGTGGAGGGTTAGGTGATGATATAGTTGTTAGTCGAGCTAATTTTGCGTTAGATTCTGCTAAATTAGGTGGAATTGCGGCTGCAGATTATTCATTAGAGGATCACGACCATGATGATAGGTATTCTTTATTAGGACACACCCATCCTATTGGTTCATCATTAGATGCAGAGCGTTTAGGTGGGGAATTACCTGCTTTTTACTCTCCAGTAACACACACACATACAGAATTTGCACCTTTAGTTCATTCCCATACCATAACAGCCTCAGATGTAGTTGCTGGAACATTTGTAGGGGCATTTAGCTTTGATACAGCTTTAATTATTACTTCTATCAACGAAGGTGTTATAGATCATGATAGTTTGTTAAATTATGACGCAGATAGACACTTTTTACAATCTGAAATTGTATTTGCTGGAAGTCTTACCGCAGCAGATATAGGAGTTGGAACATTTGCTGGAGACTTTATCTTCCGTACAGGAGCTGCATTTAATAATGAAGAAGAATCTTTAACATTAGAAAGATTTAAAACATCAGGTACAGTTGATGCGAATTTCAAGGGAAGGTTAGATTTAGCTCTCTCTGCTACATCTTCAGGTATTCCAGCTGATGTTTCTAGGTTAGTTTGGGGTTATAACTCCTTTACAGACAATGTAAATCATACAACTAATTTTGTTGTAAGAACAAAAGTCCGCGTTGTTGGGGTGGATACCTGGAAGGATAATATAACTTTTATAGGTGATGGGGGTACTACAGTTAATGGATTACTAACTCTTGGTGCTAATCTTGATATGGCAACTAATGAGATTTTAAATTACATGGCTGTAGTTGGTACTCCTACTTTTACGACTATACAACATTTACAAGATATCTTTCACTCCTCTGGTTGGTCAAGTGGTGGAGTTTTATCCGATGCAGGCGGAGGAGATATTGATGTAACTGCTGGAACTGGTTTGATAAGAGCCACAGATTCTCCAACTGCAGTATTAAATTTCTTTGATTGGCCTGAATCCTTAGCAAATACCATTCCAGATGGAACAGCTCGATTCTTTGGTATAGAATATAATGCTGGTTCTCCTCAAGTTGTTGTAAAAACATCTGATACTTGGGATTTTACTACAGATTTTTCTCTTGCTTCTGTTGTTAGAGAAGGAGCAGTTTTACATATCTCACAGCATGAGCATGATGTAGGAGATCATGCAAGTTTAATGATTCAGAGGATGTTTGATGTTAACAAATTTCAGAGAGATAATCAATCTGGAGGGTTAATCCTTGCAGAGAGTGCAGATACTAATAGATATATAACTGTTTCTACTGGTTCTGTATGGTCTAAGTTACGTAAACATCCTTTTGCTGCTTTTGATTCAGATCCAGGTGGTGGAGCAGATACTTTTGATACCTATAAACATGTAGCAGGAGTTTTTACATTAACAACTGGAGTAACTCAATGGCCTAATACAGAGTATGACGATGGTACTGATCTTGTTGTTATGACAAATAACAGGTTTGCAAATCTCTGGTTCTATGGTGAACCCGATGGTGAAGTAGTAATGGTTTATGGTACAGCTCAGTATACAAAGTCTGCCCTAGCTGAATTAGAAGAACCTCCCTCAAGTCTGCCTATAAGAATACAAACTCATAGTTTCCTTCTTGGAAGACTTGTTTTTCAAAAAAGTGCAACAACTGCAACACAAACAGATACGGTTTTTGAAACAGTCTTCTTAGCAACACAAGCAGCGACTCACTCTAATTTAAGTGGTTTAACTGCTGATGACCATACACAATATACCTTAGAAGATGGTACTAGAGATTTTAGTGGAAATATATCTCATGGAGGAAATGATATTACAAGTGTTGGAGCATTAGCAGGTACGTTATCTACGGTTACACAAAACAACGTCACAACGATGACGGGATTAATTACTATTGGAACATTAGGTGCTGGAGCTGTCCCAGCATCATTAGTGACAGCAGGGACATTTGGTACTGGAGCTTTTGTTTTCGATAATACTGTTTCTGGTATTACTACTTTAACAGCTACAACTCTTGCAGGAACTCTATCAACAGCAGCTCAAACTAGTGTAACAAGTTTAGGTACACTTACAGCGTTAACTATTAGCGGTAGTTTCACAGTCACAAATGCTGTACCAGAAGTCAAACTACTTGAAACAGGTGCAACAGATAAAAATTTCTCCATTGTCACCAATGCTGGGATATTTCGCATCCAAGAGTTTCTAGATGACGACACGTTCGTCGCGGAACCTTTTAAACTAGCAGGTGGCGCACCTGATGCATCTTTTAGCATGGACTCATCAGGTAATCTTGCGTTAGGTGCAGCACTTACTGTTAGTTCAAGTATTTTCATTAATGAAACTTCTAATGCTAAGATGACTACAGGATTAACAATGCACCAAGGAGCAACAAACGATGACATATTAGCATTTAAAAGAACCAGTGTTGCTCATGGAATGACAACTCATGCTGAGACAGATACTTATGGATTTGTTCGTACTTTCTTCTCTGTTGCTGGTGGAGGTTTAGAGATAATTGGACTAAGTGGTGGTTCTAATTCTGTTGGTCTTTATCTTGCTGGCTATGCTAGTCTTGCTATAAATACGAAAAGTACATCTGGCCTAGGTTGTCTTACACTTGCAGGTTTTGAAGCAAATGGAACAGGTGTCGCTGCTCCAGGAGGGACTGATAATATAGTGTCCATAGAACATGGAGGAGATACAATAGCCATCTTTGCTGCTGATGGAGATTTGTATCTTGATACAGCTTTAAATGAAAATGCTTGGGATGATTATGATGATATGAAACTTTTGAAAGGACTTCGTGGTTCATTAATGTCTGCTAGAGAACAGCTCTCCCATTCCTGGAGAGATTTTATAGATTATGCAAAGCCAGTTTTAGAAAGGACAGGTGTTGTTACTTATAATAATAACGGACATCACTTTGTTGCAATGAAGCGTTTAAGTATGCTAATGATCGATACAATGCGTCAGATGGACAATCGTATTGTCAAGATTGAGAAAAATGATAATAAGATAATTAGTATAGAAAGTAAAATCCATAATCTCCAAGAACAATTAAAACTTCTGAAACCGGCAGCATAAGGGAGAACACAATGCCAAGAATGAAAGTAGTAGGAATTAACCCTTGGAATGAGACAGGAGTTCAGGTTAGTTATAGGTCAGATCCTTCTGATAAAACTTATGGTTTAACCTACACAGAACAAGCAATGCCAGAGAATGTAGCAGAGTATACTCGCTTAATTGAGACAGAGTTACATGAGGAGTATGATCTCACTATTGTAAAGGTAGTATAATGATCCAGGAAATCTTTGATGCTGCTACTGGAGTACTTCCCCATTTTGGAGAAACAGTAGCTACAGTTGCAGCAGTTCTAGGTACTATGATGGGTAGGGAGCATTATAGGAATAGAAAGAATGGAGGTAATCCCCATAAACAATTTGGGGAGATCAAAGAGATTGCGCTTAGGATAGATCAGAACACAAAAAGAATGACAGACTCTATCGGTAATTTGTTTGGAGATAACAATCGAGTTATAGAAGTTGTAGGAACAATGAGAACAGAAGTAATTAACGCAGTTACAGACCTTCGTGTAGAAGTCGCTAAACTGGATAAATAAAATGGAACTTACGCTAAGACGCTTTTATAGTCAACCAGATTATACAATAAGTTATCTATCTTTCAATGATGGAGGCTTTAAGCAATTTGTATGTTTTGCTCTTGAGGATGAGTTTCGAATTGTTAAAGTAAAAAAGGAAACTAGGATTCCAGCTGGACAGTATAAGATGGATCTCAGGACAGAAGGTGGGTTGACTAAGAAATATGGTGCTAAGTATCCAGAAATGCACCAGGGGATGATTTGGTTACGGAAAGTTCCAGGGTTTAAGTATATTTATATTCATGTAGGAAACACAGATAAGGATACAGAAGGTTGTATTGTAGTTGGGGATTATAACTCTGTTATTCCACATAAGGTCTCTAGTTCAGCAAAAACATATAAGAGAATCTACCCTATGATTTCAGCAGCTATTAAATGTGGTCCTGTATACATTACGATCATCGACGATGACACTCCACCGGATGTGGGATAATGAATCCATTAAGTTTGATTAAAAAGGCTCTCGGAACAGTTGCAGGAAGTATTCCTATTGTAGGTGGGCCAATTAAGGATTTGATTGATAGTATTGATACAGAAGTATCAAAGCTAGATCCAACACAAAAGGCTGCATTTGAAGCAGCTCTTAGGAAGGATGAGATAGAGAATTTCAAGTTGGTGATTCAAGACAATGCAGACTTACGTAAATTGGCTATGGCAGAACTAGAACATCCTGGAATAAAATGGATAAGACCAGGGATCTTGGCGGGCTTGTTTTTCATAATTGTATTCTGGACAGTAGTTGTTCCTGTTGTAAATATGTTTGGAGTGAACATTGCTTCTCCAGATATCAGTAAGATCCCAGAAGAACTATGGTGGCTCTTTGGTTCTTCCTATCTGGGATATGGAACTATGAGAGAGATTGGTAAGAAAAACAAACTCAATAATAAGGTTTAACATGGGTGCTTATCCAAAACTTTTAAAACTCGGCACAGCTGTAGAGGAAAGGTTAAGAGCCTACCTCACAGATGAGCTTGTGGAGCATAATAAAGAGCGAGAAGCTCCTATACAGATATTGTTGGATCAACAAAAAGATTACTGGGCAGAACCGTCCTTAACAGTTCGGAAATTTCCTTTCCAGGGTGCTGCAAATCTAGTAATCCCTCTAAATGCAATAGCTGGGGAAGCTGTTCAAGCTAGAACCATGACAACTCTATGGGCTGCTTCTCCTATAGTAGCTATTAATATTAGAGCAACAGAGTTCTCCGCTGCTGAGCATCCGTTGGAGAATTATTTAGATTATGAGCTTCGACATAATATGAATGTCAGAGCTATGATGAATTCCTCTTTGTTTGAAACTATCAAATATGGAACAGGGATAGGGAATTCGAGTTATAATAAGGAAGTAAAGAAACTAGTACGACATAATGAAGCTGGGGAAAGGGAGGAGATTCCAGTAGTTACTAAGGATGGAGCTACTTTAGATTCCACTCCATATGCTAATTATGTAATGCCTCATTACTCACAGGATTCCCAATCAGCTCCCTGGTGTGGGGAGACAATGAGTAGAACCCCATTCCAGATTCAAAATTTGGAGAGGAGTAAACTGTTTTTTGAAGGAACATTTGATAAAGTAGAATCCTTCTTTAGAAACGCAGCAGCAGAAGGTACATCTTCGGAAAGGAAGTTTGAGACTGCACAACAAAAGTTAGAGAAAACACAACCTATCTTACCAAGATTAGTAGATTTTTATTTATTATACGTAACCTTTGATGTAGATGGTGACGGACAGAATGAGGAGATTGTTGTATGGTTTCACTTGGATTCTGGAACTTTCTTAGGAATCAGATACAACTGGAATGATGATCTCCGGCGGCCGTGGAGGATTGTTCAGTATATCCCTGTAGAACACAGATGGAGAGGTATTGGGGTTTCTAAACAAAACTCTCAGTTCCAACGAGAAGTTACTACTATCCATCGACAAAGATTAGATAATGCAACGATAGCAAATATGCGTATGTTCAAGATCAATCGTCTATCTGGATATGGACCAAAAGAACCCATATTCCCAGGTAAGATGTGGTTCTTGGATGATATGACACATATAGAGACTATACAATTAGGCGAGGTTTATACATCATCTTTCAGTAATGAACAAGCAGCAGTTTTGTATTCACAACAAAGAACTGGTGTAAATGATGTAATCCTCGGTATGCCAGATGTTGGAACTCCTGGTACAGCTACAGGGGATTTAGCTAGGATTAGGGAAGGGAATAAGAAGTTTGATTATTCCATGGATAATTTCCGTGAGTGGCTTGGTACTTTGACATTTGATGCATTTTTAAATATCAAACAATTTGGTCCAAGGCATCCTGGATATTTTGATGTAGTAGAAGGTGGACAAGAAGTTTTGAAGATAATGCAACAGGATATAGCGACAATTAGAAGTGGTATTATCTTTGAAGTTAAGGTAGCTGGACAACAGCAGAATAGATTACTAGATAGAAACAACTGGCAACAAATTGGGGCGTTAGTTAACCAATACTACGTTGCTATGCTACAACTAGCACAACAGGCTGGGAGACCAGATATAACCAGTGCAATTTTAAATAGAGGTCTCCTAGCTGCAACAGAGACTATGAAACAAGTTCTTGAGTCTTTTGATGTAAGAAGTATCAACAGGATACTATTAACTGAAGTGGAGGAATTAATTGGAAACTCCGGCGGACAAAACCTTCTCCCATCTGGACCTGGCAACGGTTCTGAGCCTGGGGGAAATGGATCAAATTCAGACGTTGGTAATGCGCAGCGAATGGCTGCCATTCAAGAGGCTCTTAGCCAAATTACTCGTGGAGGCCAAGGACCAACTTAGGTTTGCAAAAGGTTGGGCAGATTATAATCGGAAGTTAGGTATTTTACTTGGACTGGAGTTAATTGAAATTAGTATTTCTTCATTAAACTATTCGATACAAAGGAGCAAAGAACATGACAACACCCGCGATTCCAAAAATGACGCCAGTAGTTCCCCCGGTAGATCCGCCGAATCCTTCTTTGCCACTGCCGGTGAATCCTACACCTCCGATCTTGACGGACCCGCCGACGGACCCAGTTATTAATCTAGCTGAGGAAAAAAGAAAGAGGATGGAGGCATTGCATCTAGCAACAATTCAAGAGCAAGGAGCAAGAGTTACAACTTTATCAGCAGAAGTTGCAGAACTAAAAGCAGAAGCAGACAAAAGAAATGCTCCTACTCCTGACGAAGATGCAAAGAAGTTCTATGCAAACCCTCGGGCGATCATTCGGGAAGAATTAGAAAAGGTTATTGCTCCTTTGAATGAATTTCGGAGAGAGTTTCAAGGTAACGATGAGTATAATCGGTTGTTAGCTAATTTTAAAGAAGATCCTAGATATGCTAAATATCTTGCAAATCCTAAATTCTCTGGTTACGTAGAAGATCTTGTTAGTCACTCTATGAAAAATGGAGGAAAACTTTCAGTAGATATGATTGACGCTGCTGTAAGACATGGCCTTGGATCTGTATTAGCTGGAGATTTAGTTTTAGTTGCTCCAACTCCTACACCTGTAATTCCTGTAGATCCTGCTAATCCTACTCCTCCTACACCTGGAGATCCTCCTGTGACTCCTGTAACTCCTGTAGATTATGTAAGACCTCCATATCTTGAACCTACTCCTCCTCCTGGTCCAGGTGTTACACCAACAAAACCAGTTTTGAGGGATCTAACGGAATCAGAAGATAGGTTACGGAGAGAAAGAGGACAAACAGTGGAATCATTCCTAGCTTGGCAAAGTATGCCAGAAGCCGACGTTGTAGATAGCAGACTTGATATTCCTGTACCAGTGGAGAAAAAATAAAATGTCCGAAGAAAGAGAAGTAATGCACCTACCCCAAATGGGTGGTAGCCAAACGATTGGAATAACTGAAGCAAAAGAAATTGCAGACAATCAGGAAGAACTCTCAGAAGCAGAATTGGAAGCGAGAGTTACAAGGGTTTTGGAACGGGGTATTATAATTGATCGTTGCACCGTTACACTCCCAGATGGAGTTTATGGAGAATGGGTAAACCACGACCCAGCAGAAGTAGCTCGAATGGAAGTAATGGGCTTTGAATTGGATAACAAATATGCCACAGATCGAGCTTCTAATGCAGATGGAACCGGCATTTCAAAAATTGGTGATGTCGTTTTCATGACGTGTCCACAAAGGGTTAAGGATATGATTGAAAAAGTCCGAGCAAAGCGTTATGCTGATGCTAATCCTGTAGTGGGTAAACAACGGGAAGAAAAGGGTTTTGAAGCTAAAATCGACTCTGCTCTCCCTGTGATTGATGAAGGTACAGTAAGTGCAGTAAATGCAGAAGAAATCGATGATGTTCTTACTTCTAAGAAATAGAAAAGGGAGATATTAAATCATGGCTAGACTCATGATCCCTGCTCGATTTCCTGGCGGTGGCGCTCCTAGTATTCAGTCTATGACGTATAAGACTGGAGAATCAATAGTAAAAGGTTCTGTGCTTGTTTTTGATACAGGGGAAGTTGCCCTGGATCTTACAGATCCTTCTCCTATTGTTGGTGTGGCTTTAGAAGCAGCAGCAAGTAAACCCGGTTTTGAAATGAGTCATGAAAGTCAAGTAGATGTCAGAACTGGGAGAGTTCAAGAAGTTTCCGTAGCGATTGCAAACGAAACCACAATATTTAGTGCAGGAGGTTCTTCGGATCCTGTTGCAGCAAATGTTGGGGTGGAATATGATCTTGCAGTTGCTTCTGGAGTTTGGACTATTAATGTTGCATCTACTGGCGCAACTAGGGTCGTCATTGTGGATATCGACACGGACCAAAATATCTTCTTCTTCAAGTTTATGACAACTCACCTAGCGTTGAGCTAAGAGAAAGAGAGAAACTAAGTGCAGACTCAAGGATCACTTAGCCTGCTCTTTCGGGGTGGACTCAGGGAGGATTTCAGAGATAAGTTTAATGCTCATGAACCCCAGTATCCTGGCTACCTAAGAGTAGGCTCAATGGATGGACCGGAAATAGAAGCTACAATTATGGCCGGTCTTAGGAGATTGTTGGAAGTTGGAGACGGAGAGCCGATTACTTATGAAGATATCGTAATCGGTCCGAAGGTTGTTGGTGTAGATAAGGAATTTGGTCTTGGATTTACATTAACAAGAAAAACTGTAGAAGATGATAAGTATAATAAAGCAAATCAAGGAGCTATGTGGCTTGCACACGCTACCCAGATGACGTATGAATACCGTTCTGGAGCTTTTCTTGATGACGCTTTTACTGGTACCACTTTTAAGGGAATTGATAGTTTAGCCCTTTGTCATACGGCTCATACTATCCTAAATTCTCCTTCAAGTGCTACATACTCTAACCGTTCCGCTACGGATATTGGTTTTTCCGTGGCAGGTATTCAGGCATTGCTAAATCTGCAAGAGTTGTTTGTAGATCACAATGGTGACCCGATTCCAACGAATCCAGACACTGTGATTTATAATCCTTCTCAGATCAGCAAAGCATTGCAGATTTTCGAGCCTGGTTCCAGAGAGCCCTTTACGACTGATAATGAATTGAACGCTACGTCGAAAAGGCTTCCAGGAATTAAGCACATTGTAAAACGGTTTGTTACTAGTACAACTAGTTACTTCCTGTTCGACAGTCAGTTAAACGATGCCCATTTCCTACTGCGTAGAAAAGCAGACTTTAAGAGCGAGGATGATTTTGATACTGGTGCAATGAAGAATAAAACCACCACTCGTTTCTTGATTTGGTTTGTTGATCCACGTGGTTGGACTGGCTCTAACCCTTCCTAAAAAAGAAAGGAAGGTGTTATTATGTCAGAAGCGCATATGAGTGGGCCTCTTATTGTTGGAGGACGGGATGTAAGCGTAGGTAGTGGAGGACTTTCTGCCTACCGGAAAACCTATTGGGTTGATGGTAAACGTGGTAATAATGAAAATTCTGGTCTAGGCGTCAATGAAGCATATAAGACAGTAACAAGGGCGCTGGCTCTAGTACAGGATGAGGATTTAATTCTTATCATGAAAGGTACAGGGAATTACGATGAGAAATTAGCAACAGGACAGAATATTCGTCATGCTGCTTTAGTTGCTGGCCGTGGTCGAAATGTTACTATAGCTGGTGCCACAACTACTAATTTACCGTATAATTCTCCGCAGTTGTATAATGTGTCAGGTTCGGAGTACAGTTTGTTTATACGTTCTCCTGGTTGGAGAGTTACCGGACTACGAATTGTTGGTGATTCCGGTGCTCCAAGATGTATTGTGGCCGAAATGGCACAAGCAGGAAATACGGCAGATACAAACTGGGCTCCTGGGCTCCAAATAGATCATTGTGTGATCTATGGTTATGTTGGAAGTGCTTCTGGATTTACGTCACAAGCTATTGGAGATTGTAGAATCCACGATAATCTTTTCGAGGGTTTTGCTACCGGATCGCTTCCTGCTTTTGGGATGGAAGGAAATGGGTCGATAGTTACGATTCCAGGATTCACGTTCCCGACGTTCCATATTTTACGTAATCATTTTACTGACAACGCACAGAACATCGTCGTTTCGGCTCAGCGTTCGGAGATTGCGTATAATAGTATCGGACGGAACAGAAACAACGCTCTAGGTTCATTTGGTGGTATTGATTTAAATGGTGGGTCTGGTGATAACATCATCTTTATGAATACCCTTGCTGGTCAGTGGGAAAGCGGTGGACAATATCGAGTAGCCGCAGCCAGTGATGACTGGAGTGGAAACATTATTCAGGGTGGTGTGGTAAATGGGGTAATTAATCCTCCCTGGACAAGTAGTGCGCCAAACGCATAGGAGGTTGTAATGGTAACTTCGTACATGAATTGGTTTATGGATGTTGTGGAAGAAACGACTTTGGTACATTTGTTTAGTATCGAGTTACCTTCGATTCCAGAAATGGGTTTCTTCATTCCTTTTACTCCGCTGAGTGGTCCATCAGTAAAGTATAAGGTGGAACATGTGAACATTATTACTGAAGAAAAATCAGTTGTTGACCCTGCTCCTGAGAATCCTGATTCGGCATCTATAGGCTATTCTGCGCGGGTACAACTCGAAGTAAGTATTGTACCCTAATGGCGATTTACGAGTTCGGTTGCGGGTCATGCGGAGGAGTAATCGAAAAAAGGCAATCTTTCGATGACCCGTTTCCGACTTGTGAAAGGTGTGGAGTGGTTACAACAAGGTTAATTTCACTCCCAGCACAGCCAGTATTTTGTGGAGTAGGTTTTTATGCTACGGATTATGGAAATATGCCGCATCATTTAGAACCAAAGGATCAGAGAAATCGCTCTCGTATGGAATGGCATAAAGGTCATATGATGGTGCCACGACCTAGGCCAATAAGTCCAATGGAAAAGAAACAAATTAAAGAACTGAGCCAAAGAACATGAGACCAATACCATTATTACTTTCTGCTAGTCCACGAACTGCTAAGGAAAGTGCATGGGTTCCTGTTAGGTTTGATCGCTGGAAAGTTGTGGTGGAAGGTTTGGATGATACTGTTCTTATTCTCCATCATGATAGTGGTATTTTTGGTGTGTTAGATGAGGAGGAACTCTTTATTGGACAACGGAAGGTTAAAATTGAAATTAAAGAACCTGGTTCTGAGAGATATATATCAGTTTTTGCAGTTCCTTTTGTAGAAAGGAAATAATATGACTATATCTGTTGATTTACTAACAACAGAACTTGTTGAGCATTTAGGTACAGATAGTATAGATTTACCTAATGCAAACGCAGAACTGTTGTTAAATAGGGCATTTTGGGAATTGTTGAACAAGTTCCCTTTCCGAGAAGAAGAATGTTCTACTGATTTTACTGTGTCAGATACTGAAGATTTCATTGATCTTCCTTCTCTTTTTGAAGCAATGAGAACTCTTTCAATAATGGATGCTGCTACAAATAAATGGACTCCATTAATAAGGATTGATATTCAAGAATTTGATCGACTAACTGATGATGATACTACTGCAAAAGGGGCACCTGTTAAATATTTCAGGGAAGGAACAGGAATTAGACTTCTTTCCGAAGCTGGTGGGGCTCCTGATGCTGATTATACAATGAGGATTAAACATAGAGTTACCCTTGCTGATTTAGGTTCTGGAGATACTCCTTCTATTCCAAGTGTTTGGCATGAGTTGATTTTGTTTGGTGGTTTCTGGAGAGGTTTGATTAGACAAGGAAGGGATAAGAAGGCGAGAGAAATACGGAATATACAGATTGGGATGATTAGTAGTACCGTTCCTGTAGAAGCTAAGGAAGAAGCTGATTCTCCGTTAGCTGGTATTGAGATTCCGCTGGAGTTGACACAGATATAATGGCTGTAAAAACTACCTTTCTACAACCAGTTGAAACTGGAGCAATTTGGACTGCTGGTGGAGCTTCTATTGCATTATCTGGAACTCACGCAAATCTTGTAGGAACTACCCCTAATGATGCTACAGAAGTAGCAGGAGATTCTGCTGCATCAGTTTCTGGAACTGTTTATCGACTTGAAACACTACCTTTACGTGTAGTTGCTACTATAACATTTCGTGTACGAGCAAAACATACAATTATAGGACTTCCTCCAGTAGCTTTGACTGCTAGTTTATATTTAGGGAATCCAAATGATGGTGGTTCTACTTTGATTAAGACAATTACTGCTAGCAGTAGTTTCAATACAAGTTTTGTAACATTTAGTTCTGTTGTTACCATTTCTAATTGTATTGGTACATTATGGTTTGGACTTAAAAGTGTCATACCTCCTGTTTCAAGTACAAGTTTCATATCGATTTCTTGGGTTACTGTAGAATTAACAGGTGTAATTGATTTTAATGCAGCAGATACTCCAGCTAGTGTATTCTAGAGGAAAACTTAATTGAAAGGCAGTAAATTAAAATGCCACAGGGCGTAGTGAAGAAACTAACGAATAGGGACATTTGGGAAGCAGCTTCGGGTATTGCTACACTAGCATCTAGGAAGAACTTAAAGATTAAAACTTTGTATTGGTTAGGAAAGAGTACATCGAAGTTGACGAGGGAAGTGGAAAGGATTCAGCAACATAGGACAGATCTTGCGAAGAAATGGGAGAAAAAGCAGCCTGTTACTGGAGAACCAATTCCACATCCAGATCCCAGACAAGGAAATTTGGTTGATACTCAAGCTATGAGTAGTGAATTCAATGTGCTTTTAGATACAGAAATAGAAGTAACTCTGTATCCTACTAATGTAGAGGATATAGATAAAGAAGAAGATACATCTGTAACTTGTCCAAAGTGTGATAAGGATTTTAAAACACCCACATTAGAAATGTCCCTATCTGCTTATGATATGTTTAAAGCAATTGATATAGGTCTTTTAACCTATTCAGAACATAAGGAAGAAGAAAAGGAAGAGTCTAGTTTACCACAAGTTAAACAGAAGGAGTAAGTAAAGATGGCCTATACTAATGCATGGACAAATGCCGTTCCCGCAGGAAGTGATGCTGCGAATACAATAGACGATCAGATTAGACGATTACGTCTAGATATTAATGAAAGGATGACGGATCTTGTAGATAACTGGGATTCTGATCCTGTTGTTTCTAAGAATGATGCTGATCTTACTGCTATTGTTTCTGTAAATACTACACAGACGACAAATATTGCTACGAATGTTACGAATATTGCAACAAATGTAACTAACATAGCAACGAATACTGCGGGTATTGCAACAAATGTTACAGATATCACAACAAATACAGCTGCTATTGCTGTTAATACATCTGGCCTTGCTGCTGCTGTTGCAGTGAACTCAACACAAACTACAAACATAGCAACTAACGTTACAAATATTGCAACTAATGTTACAAATATAGCTACTAATGTTACTAACATTGCTACAAATACAGCTGGAATTGCAACTAACGTCACGGATATTGCAGCGAATACAACTGCTATTGGAATAATCAATGCACCAAAAGTAGCTAGGGTTTATACAAACGCTGCATTTTCCCTACCTTCTGGTGCTACGACATCTGTTGATTTTGTTGCAGAGGATTACGATACTGGAAGTTTCCATAGTAACGCCGCAAACCCAGAACGTTTGACTGTTCCTAGTACAGGTTATTATCATATTACCTGTGCAATTCAAATTACTTCTCTGGGTAATCCAGATACTGGTTCTATATTGCAGTTAGTTAAAAATGGCTCCTCTGGCTGGGCACAGGATCTTCGGGTTCATACAGCAACTACGACTTTTGCTTATCTTATTAGTACTGTTATTCTATTGTCAATCACTGATTATGTAACTTTTGACTTTACTCAGGCTTCTGGTGATGCTTGGTCTACAAAATCTAACTCTGCGCAAGCTCATGCTACAATCTCTCGTCTAACTGGAACTTGATAAATGGCTAGGGTTATTGGCGGAACCAAACAAATTCCAGGGTTACGTTCGGAAGAACTAGAGGAAGAACTTCCATTTGCTGAAGGTGTTTTAAATGGAGGAATGGTTCTAGATGTAGATCCTGCAGATTTGGAGAACCACCAAGCTTCTCTCCTTGTAAACGCTCGTGTAAGGAGAGATAAGACATCTAGGAAAGATGGTCAGTCTTTGTTCTTACCAACAAAGCCTAATAGTAATGGTGTTATAAGAGTGGTGGATTTTAGAGAGGGATTGTTTACGATCTACAGATTACGTTTTACAGAAACAGAAGCTCATTATACAAAAGGATCTTCCTGGGTAGCATTAGATAATTTAGAGGGACCTATAACATATGACCAATTAGTAGGAACAATAGATGCCCTTACAGGAAGAATACAAGAGTTTGATTTACTAAAAATTTCTGAGTCTTTTCAAGGAAGATTTACAGATCATGCAACTGTTTTAAGTAACTTTATTATTGCTAATGGGGTTAGTAGGCTCAGGTTATTAGATATAGCAGGAAATCGCTTTATAGATTTAGGAGCAAAAGCTCCTCGTGGAAAGTATGTAACAGGATTCCTAGAACGTGTTGTTACTGCTAATCTAGGAAGTTCTGCTTCACAGGTTGAATCTATAGCTTGGAGTGGGAATAGGAATCTTACAGAATGGGACCCTCTTGTAGATTTATCCTCTGGAGAAAAGAGATTAGATACAAGTCCAAGAGCTACTACAGATCCTATTAGTGGTATTTTTAGTTTCACTACTGTTGCAATTATTATTAGAGAAGGTTCTATTTGGAGAGGACTTCCAACAGGGGTTGTTATAGATCCTATCAACTGGACTTCAGCAATTCCTGGAATTGGTTCTAATTTGCCTGGGAGTATAGCATTAGGGAAAAATAAACTTATATTTGCTGATGCGAGACTTAAGGATTTAATTGTTTATACCCCTGGACAGCAACCTTCTAGTCTAGGATTACCAGTTAGAGATACACTTCTCTCGAACCTAGATAATCCAGGTAAGCTGTTTTCTGGATTCTTTGGAACGGAGGATGAGTATTATTTTGGGGTAAATGAAGCAGCTACCCTAAAAATTTGGGCTGTTAACGTAAACACAGGTAAATGGGTTTACGATGAACTTCCTGGTTGTGAATCTATAAATATCCTGGATGAACTCTCTTCTTTTACAACGATAAATGACCTAACTGGAACAATGGATGCCCTTACAGGAGCATTTAGTGATTTATCTAAAGTTCCAACTAGTTCAGAGATAATTGTCTATGGATATTCTGATGGAGTTATAACTAAGGAAGACTCTGCTGTTCAACAAAATAACTCAGTTAATTATACATTTGAGCATAGGTGGAAGGAGTTTAAGTTTCCAAAAGTTGATATGACTACTAGTAAGTTTGTAGTAGAATACCAAGCAACTGTAGCTGGGACACTGACGCTACAATACTCCAAAGATGGTGGAACAACTTGGACTACCGCAAAGGCTGTGACTTCTCTTACAGGAAAGAAACGATTATTGATCTTCCGTAAGCAGGTTAGAACACGTAGAATTTTATGGAGACTAACAGCTATAGATGGAGCTTTTGATTTACTTGGCTATGAAATGAGTGTAACTGGAGAGGGAGATTCTAGGTCATGACAGAATCGGCTACCATTTATCCAACTACTGTTACAGAAACAAAACGTGTTCCTATTTTAACTCTCTCCTGTAATGAACCAGAAGGGTCTGTTGAGAGAAGTATTTATCTCATGCCTTTAACTAAGGAAAATCTGACTAGTTTTTGGGAGAAATCTAAGCAGTATAGAACATTGTTGTATCAAGAAGTTGGTGATGATTTTACGAAGTTTATTAATTTGTTTGTATACGAAGAGGGAGATAAACTGAAAGCTAAGGGTATTCTTTACGTGTTAGATGATTTCAAGGGAGTATTTCATCTTACAGATATGGTTCCTGGAAAGAATGCTCAGGTTCATGTGACTATGTTAGATGGACGTTTTAGAGGACGGGTGAGAATTACAAGGGAACTATTAAAATATGCCTTCACGAAATTTGGTTTTCATAGATTTACTGTTGAAATCCCAGTATATGTTAATCCTCCTACTTTTAAATTTATCTCTGCTGTAGGTTTTAAGGCTGAAGGTAGGATGAGAGATATGGTGGAGTACAAAGGAAAATGGTTTGATTGTCTAGTTTTTGGATTACTTCGGAAGGAGGCTCTTTCAAAATGAGACATGAAGTTAGAAGTAGATTAAAGTCTGGTCCTAAAGGGCCAAGAGTTAGACACAAATCTGATGTAGAGACAAGGGAATCTGGAGGAGGTGTAGCAAATCCTTTAGCTGCTGAGTTTGTTGACTTTCTTCAAAGAGGTTTAGGCTCTGGATCATTTAGTAACTCCAGACGATTTACTCCAGGTACTCCTGGTTTTGACTTGCCTGACAGTCCACTTTTTGGTGAAGAACTGAGAACACTTTCTAGAGGTACTCCTGGGTCATTTGAGAATAATCCCCTATCTCCAGAAGAACAAACTACTGGAATTGCTCAAGGGATTAACGATCTTATCCGAGGAAGAACCCCAACGGATTTTAATCCTGAGTTTAGTCCTACAAGTTTTAATCCCTCAGGAGTTTCTGCGTCGTTTGATCCGACTAGTTTTAGTCCTTCAAGCTTTAATTCTAGGTTTAACCCTACTAATTTTGATACAAGTCGTATTCCAGGGAGCTTTAATCTAGATGAGTTTGATTTTAGTAGTCTTGAGGTTCCTAATTTAGGAGCTGGTAGAACTGATATATCAGGACTCCGAGGAGGAATTAGGGATATTATTAGAACTGAATCTGAGAGAGATATTGCAGCATTGAGGGAGAGAGCTACTGCTGGTGGTGGGAGTAGAGGAACTGGGTCTGAAATTGGAGAAGCATTTTTACGGAGAGATATTGCTCCTAGAATTGCTACAGCTCTAGGGCAACTAGATTTACAGGCAAATGAACAAGCCTTTGGTCAGAGATTCCGAGAAGCTGGATTGGGATTGGAAAGTGGTAGAGCAGGAGCAGAAGCAGTAAGTAGAAGGAACCAAGATAGAGCTACTAGAAATCAACTAGAACAAATGGCTGCTAGACTAGGACTAGATGCAAATCAACTAGCTAATATGTTTGGTTTAGAAGGTGCTAGATTTGGACAAGAAGGAGAGAGACTCCGTAATTTGTTTGGACAACAAGCGTCCGATTCTGCTAATAGATTTGGTTTAGATGCTAGTTCCCAACGTATTAGGGCACAAGAGTTAACTAATATGTTTGGCTTGCAGGCAAGTGAACAGTCTAATAGATTTGGTTTCCAGCGGGATGCTGCACTTCAGGAAGCTAGTAGGCAGAGGAATACATTTGCTTCTTTATCTGAGGCACAAAGAGGACAGTTTATTCAGGGATTGTTGTCATTGCTCTCTGGTTTGTCTGGTAGGGGAATTTCTCAAGCCACTACGAATGAAATTGTTACTCCTGGAGAGTTTGAGCAGTTTGTTGGTCTTGTAGAAGCTGGTTCTGGGTTTGTTCCTGGTGGTTAATTTATAGGAGAGTTATAAACTATGGCAATAATAGATCTCAGAAATCCCGACCTCGGTAGGAGATTAGGTTCTGCAATTAGTAGAATTGCATCTGGGCCTCATGCTAAGGAACGAAGGGATTTTAGTAGTAATCTTCAAAGGAATCCAAACTTGTTGAGAGAACTACGACAGATAGCTGCTGATTCTCCAGATCCTTTGAAGGCATTGAAGGATATATTTCCTAACATTGATGATCCAAGATTACAGGCTATTATAGATGTTAGGCAAACCTCTGGACAGGTAGTTGAAGATTTAACTAGGACAAAGTTAACTCCTATAGATGAGGGCGGAACTGCAACTCCTGGACAATTAGAAGATATAGGAGAAACAGGAGCAGCTAGAGCTGTAGGTGCTACTCCAGAACAAGTTGCTGCTGGTCCTAGTCGGGCTGAAGCTGTGAGAGAATTACCTCAAAAAGTTTTTGAGAGAGGAGCAGAGATTAGAGAAGGTGGACAAACTCCTGGACAATTAGCAGCAGATACTTTTAATGCAGAAATTTTTGGTGCAGCTATGCAAGCTGTTGGAGAAATGGACCTAGATGAGAAAGCTGCTGCTGCCTTGAGAGCAAAACTTCCAGAAGCTTTTAATGATCCAGATAGGCAGCTGGATTTCCAGCGTAGAGAGGATTTACTTGGACAACAATTAAGAGCTGCTGCAGAGAGAGATAGATTAAATAGATTGTCTAGAGAGTCTGAAGGAAGATTAAATAGAGAACAGAGAGATAGATTAGCACAGTTATCTGGAGAGTCTGCTACAACAGCAGCACAAGCTAGGATTTCTGTTTTTGAAGAAACACAAGCTGCCCGCTGGTTGGATAAAACTAATGTAGGAACTCCTGATGCTTGGAGAAGATTTTTATACGATAGGGATTCTCAGGATAGAGCTAGAGGTTTAGTTAATGGAACTATTCAACCAGAAACACAAGCTGATATTGCTCTCAAAGGTGTAGCAGAAGCCTTTGCAGGAGCTGATGATGTAGATAAGGTTGTAGAAAGAGCTGCTGTTCAGAGACAAGTTTCTTCTTTGATAGAACAAATTGATAGTGTAGATAGAGGTGGTAGTCTTTCCCTTGATGAAACTACTAGGGGACATTTGGTTTTACAGCTAAATTCTTCTCTCACCGAACTTGCAGCTTTAACTGGAAATCCACAGGGTGTAGCATCTTTAGGAAGAGGTCCTTTTGGTGGGAAAGGGCCAGTAAAAATTATGAGTCCAGAAGAAACTGAAGCAGAACAAACTCGGGAAGCAGAGATTGATAGACAAGTTGGTTTAGAGTCTGGTGGTGGTGGTGTTAATACTGAGACACAAGTATTTAACTTTGAAACCGTAGATGTATCTCAATTATCACAGGAATCCATCCAGAATTTGCGGCTCTTACAAAATGGAGCCTCTTTTGAGGCATTACGAAATGCTGCGCCTAAAAGTGCTGATGAGATACTAGCTGCACTTAGGAGATAACTAATGCCACGACACAGACCACAAGATAGTCCATTCCAAGAACTTCCAGATTTTCAGGAAATTTCAGAGGAAGATGTAACGCAGTTTGTAGAGGTCCCTGATGCTACATCTGTTACTCCTCCTACTGAACCTGATTTTGATCTACAGAAGATGATAGGTCAGGCTATGAATACGTTTGCTCCGGCATCTACTTTTGCCTCCACTGGTGCATTTAGGGAGGAATTAAAACCTATCTCTGAGGTTGGAAAGGATAATCTTTCATTTGATGATTTGTTTGATCCTACTAGAATCTCATCTTTAGTAGAGATACAAAGACCTCTAAGGCAAATTCGGGCATTAAGCGGTCCGATAGGATCTGGTATTGTCGGTGGTATTACTAGAGCTGCTATTGATATGAGTAGGATGTTAGTAAATAATCCAGCAGAAACTGTGACTGGCTTTATTACATTTCCTATGCACGCAACTTATGGTGCCCTTCGGTCTTTTATGGCATCTAATGAATTTATTCAAAGTTTACCTACACCAGATATGACAAATCGTTCTGGGATAGGTGTTGCATTAGTATCAATAGAATCTATTGCATTACTACGGGACAAACTAGTAGAAATTTCAGGAGAAATGTCACCCTATGAACGGAGGGAAGCTGATAGGGTATTTACTGCTATGATTGCTGCTGGAGCTACAGGTTCTATTGCTGCTGTGGCATTAAGAGGAACTGCATTTAATCTCCTTCAACTAGCAGGAAAACCTGCTAGAAGTGCTGCACGTTTGGATAAGGTATTTAGAACAAAAGGAGCAGGTGTTGCGGGTTTAGCTGCCTTTGGTGGTTTTCAGGCAGAGGGTGTAGAGGAACGGCAAAAGAACATTGTAATGTTTGCTCTTGCTGCTATTCCCCTTGGGTTGTTTTTTAAGGCAACACAGACTATAGGAAAGGTTGATCCTAAAATAATAGATGGTATTGGGAGAGCTAGGGAATTTGCAAACGCTCGCAGAGCCCGTCCTCTTGATGTAGAGACTTCTCCTATTCCAGAAGTTGACGTCAAGTCAGATTCTCCTCGTAGTGTAGAACTACTAGAACCCAGAGAAGAAGCTGCTCCTGTAGAACCTAGAACAAATAAACTAAGTAGTCCAGATGGTGGAGTACCAAGAGAAGTACAACCAAAAGCTCCTACTGAGGGAGTCTTAGAAGCTCCTTCAGAAAGAAGAACTGCTTCTCCAGAAGCGGAACAAACTGTAGCTAGGGAAAGTATTAAGGAAAACAGACCTCTTTCTAGAATGATTAAAGAAGATGTAGATGTTTTAGAACAGGCCTTTGCTGAAGAAATTAATGCTGAGATTGGACATCTAGATTTAGTTGGGAGATTTACAAGAGAAGATTTTGAGAGGATGTACTTAGAAGGCCCAGCTGCCGTTCGAGCAAGGATAGCAACAAAGTTCCCAGGTAAGCAAATATTCCAAGAGAAAACAGGAGAGATACTGCCACAAGAGAAGATCATTGATGGTATGTGGGATGCTATCAATATGATAAAGAGTGAGATGCAATTAGGTTTTGACCCAAGGAGAGTAAGACAAGATAGGTTGATGACAGAGGCTAGTAAGCCAGAAGCTATTGTTCCAGATAAAGTTGCTGCGGAGTTGAGTACTTTTATACAAAATCAAGGAGATTTGATAGCTACGATTCTTGAGAATGTAAAGACAACTCCAGAACAGTCACTTGTTCTTCCTCTTGTAGATAATCTTGGTTCTACATTAAAGATTGTTGCAGAGGTTTTAGGCAAGGAGAATGTAACTATAGCCCCACATAAAAGACCTGATGGATTGTTTGATGTAGCAATAGGTGGAGAAGGTTCTCCAATATCTAATCCATTACATAGGGAACAATTTATCAAGGAAGGATTCTTTGAAGGGCAAGAGGTTTCATATAGAGGCAAACGGGTTATCTATCAAGGACAAATTTCTGGATTTAAGGAATCTGTTCTTGTTCGTAATGTGGGGGATAATACAAGGTTTCAGGTTCTAGCTAAGGATCTACGTAGGACACAGAATATGAGAGAGATAGAAGGGCGTCCTTCTTCTAGGGATGTTCTTCGAGATGTTCTAGAGTCTGACGAACTTGCAAAGTTTGAGAAATTACAAAGAGAACAAGCAGAACTACGACAGATAGAAGCTAGGGAAAACGTTGAGGACTTTACAGAAGAACAAGTCCGTACAAACGCAGAATCTAATGGTATGGTTTTTGAGAGAACTGCTGCTGGTACTTATGTTGTAAGGGATTTTGAGACTAGGGCTGAATTATTTAGAGCTAAGACACAGAGAGAGGCTCAGGAGTTTATAAATAACTCTGAACAAGCAGAGAGTAAGATACTAGATGGAAACACAGGTGCAGATGTAGAACCTGCTGGTACGGTTATGAATCCTAATCCTCCTAAATTGAGGGTTAATGAACCTATGGAATGGAATCCATTAGGTAGGTCTGAGCAAATGGCAAATGCTGCTAAAGCTCAATTTCCTTTCTGGTTTCAATTTAAGGATTGGGCAGCAGCTGTTGATAACTTGTTTGATACACAAATAGTTAGTCAGATATATCTACCTCTACAACCTGCTGTAGCTAGAGCAGCAGCTAGAGCACATCCATTTTATGTTAGATTACAGAAAATCCAAAAGGATCTAATTGCTGCAAAAATCCCACAAGCTCGTTGGGAAGTGATATCTAATTGGATTGAAACACAGTCCTACGATCAAATGGTTGGTAGTCACTTAGAAGGAAAAGGACTACTGAAAAATAGAACTGTAACTGAAACAGAAGTTAAGTCTGGTCTCGTCCTTACAGAACTTATGGAAAAAGGTGCTGATCTTGAGCGGATTTATAAGATCATAGATGAGCGTGAGGGGAAATTAAATGCTGCTGCTAGAGCCTTACGTATTGACAGAGAAAACCTTCCACCAGAAGTTCAACGGAAGGTAGAAGAAGAATTAGCTATAGATGGTCCAAAAGATATGCCTGGGCCTATAACACCAGTGGAACAAGCAGGAGTTAGTTTGTTTGATTTTATTTTAACTCACGATTTAAATGATGCTGCTCTCTGGGTTGTTACAAGACTTGCAGAAGCTAAGAGAACTGGATCATTAAATAGACAAGAGTTTTCTAGAGCTCATGGTATGCGTCCAGAGGAAGTGAGGGCTGGAATTGAGATTGAGGCAATAACAAAGGATCTAGCTACACAACCAGATATTCCGATTACTAGTGCTCAGGAGATTAGGAATTACTTTGCTCATTATGCTTCTAGGCAATCAGAAACGGGAGAAGCTGCACATCTTAATCAAAGAGGTGTGAATCCTAATCGGGCATTTGTGAATGAAATGATTCGTTCTGGTGAGAATATTGCTTATGAAAGGAATCCAATAGTTGCTACAACTAAGTATATACGGAATGCTATTAATTCTATAGAGGTTAACCAATTATGGAATGAAGCAGCTGAGTATATGAAATCAGAACCGTTCTTTAAATCTCCCGAAGGAAGGAGAGCTAGAAGGGTTGCAGAAGCACATTTAAATGAACTTAGAGGAATTCCTGGAGAATCTAAGGCTTATGTACAAAAGGTAATAGATACCTTCTTTGAGAAGATGGGTGTAAAGTTAGATGTAAATGTTAGTAAGGATATTACAAATACAATCCTTGCCGGTTTTGGATCTGCTTTCATGGGAGGGAGGGTTGGATTAGCATTAAGGGATATGGGACAGTTTGCTATGTTACATTCTGCTAGGTATGGTGATTTTACAAGTATGAGTAGTAGAACAACACGGGCTTTTGTACTTGCATCTAAAGCTACTAAACAAGAGATACAAGCTCTTAAGGATGCTGGGGAACAAGCTACTGTAGGTATTTTGGAGGTTGAAACTCCTACAGAATTGTTAGCAAGTGAGGTCCAAAGGCCACTAGGTGGGTTCTCTGAAGCAATGAGAACTACAGCACAGTTGGGTTTAGATTTGTCATTACAGAAAGTATCCTATGAATTTGCTTTCCGTGGTACGTTTTTGGAAGCCAGGGAGAATGCATTAAAGAATCTCACTGATCTAGTTGCAGAGAGGATAGATAAGAGAGAGGCTTATAAACGAATTCAAATAGAATTATACGACCGTCAAACTGGGATAGCTTTTGATGAATTAGTTGTAG
>SDBV01002593.1_pt1 | contig 26934 bp, 23 predicted proteins | sample 2277081 | NCBI WGS metagenome assembly SDBV01 (sample SAMN10402039, study PRJNA504765) | marine sediment metagenome | isolation source: marine sediment core GS10_PC15, 223 cmbsf | place: Arctic Ocean: Southern Knipovich Ridge | collected 2010 | reverse complement strand
GAATGGAGATTGATAAAAGATTGAATGGAGATTGATAAAAGATTGAATGGAGATTGATAAAAGATTGAATGGAGATTGATAAAAGATTGAATGGAGATTGATAAAAGATTGAATGGAGATTGAAAAAAAGATTGAATCGAGATTGATAAAAGATTGAATGGAGATTGATAAAAGATTGAATGGAGATTGATAAAAGATTGAATGGAGATTGATAAAAGATTGAATCGAGATTGATAAAAGATTGAATCGAGATTGAAAAAAAGATTGAATGGAGATTGATAAAAGATTGAATGGAGATTGATAAAAGATAGATGAATAAAACCACTCAGGCTCCATTCAATCCTTTTCTGCCTTATTCAACATGGAGATACAATGCATTAAGGATCTTGAGGTATGGTAAGTCCCTTTCCAAATTTGAGATTTTCGTGCTTTTTTTATTTCCGGATGATGATCAACGCCTCCACTATACCAGCCCAAATGCTCATGATCCAGCATGTTTTGATCAATATAAGTAGCAAGAAATTCAAATTTTTCATAGTAATGATTCGGATCATCCGGAAAATGTTTGTGCATCAATAAAAGACTATTGATACCTTCAGCTTGTGCCCACCAATTTTTGCCTTTGTCCAAAATCTTCATTTCACCATCAATATATTTTCCCATTTCATAGAAACCTCCTTTTTCACTATCCCACCCTTTTTCGAGCGCATGATCTACAAATCGCTTGGCTTTGGGTATAATTTCATCTTGATTTATCTCTAATGCTTCGGCGGCTTCCAATAACAAAAAGGCTGTTTCTACATCATGGCCAAAAGTGACATGATTGGTATAGATACTTCTTTCGCCAAGCAAATCAAATAGTTCCTGATCTTCAACCGGCGTCCAATCCGGATGGAAATATAACTTTAGGAAACCTCGTGAGTCGCACATGGTTTCTGAAACAATTTCATACATCTCCTGCAATCTGTCCCTCAAAATATCATCCGGCCACACATGATATAGTTCTGTGAGCGCCTCCAGAATGTGAATGCTGCTATTATAATCTTTCAAGCCGACATGTGCTTTGTCAGGCGCATTGTATCCGTCTTCCAAAACGGATCGGGGGATAATTGATCCATCTCTTTTTAAATATTGAAAATACCCGCCGTAATTGCTGTCATGCGCGTGGGAATCAAGCCATTCAAAGCTCTGGATCGCAAGATCGAGTACATCTTTATTATGTGAAATTTTATAGTACGCCGCAAGCGCATAAATCGCAAAGGAATTTCCGTAAAGCTTCTTTTCAAAAGCATATTCACTTTCAGGAACACTTCCTGTAGAATCAACTAGTTGGTAAAAGCCACCATATTCTTTGTCACACATATGATCCCTTAAAAACTCGAATCCATGCCTGGCATATTCTCGGTATTCAGTTCTTTTAGGATAAAACTCAAAGGCTTTTGAAAGTGTCCATACGTGCCTCGCTTGCGTGACAATAAATTTATGTTGAGTGGCTTCTTTTGTCCAATCATAGGAATAATTAGAATAGTATCCTCCATTATGCTGATCAATCACTTTTGGATACCACAATTCCAGGTCGTGTGTAATCAGTATTTGCTCAAGCCGATCTTTCATGGTATGATTTTGCACAATTTCTTTTGAAGTACAGCCGCTTAAAATGCTAAAAAGAAAAATTGAAATAATAATCCTGTTGATCATCATGATTGAGCGGATTAATTTTTTATGGTCTCCAAGTAGAATTCCTTTCGATGAGCTCTGTTTCAAGTACCCGTGTTTCCGGTATAAATTCTTCCTTGTTTTCAATATGCTTTAAGAGTAGGTGTGTTGCTGTTTCACCGATTTCATACGATGGCTGTGAGATGGTAGACAGACTTGGTTCGATGAGCTTGGCAAATGGCTCATTCGTAAATCCGATCACGGAGACATCTTCGGGTATTTTATATCCTGCATTTTTCAATACAGACATAGCGCCATAGGCTGCGGCATCACAAACGGTAAAAACGCCATCAATCTTTTTGCCTGTTTGCAGAATTTTTTCCATAGCTTCCTTGCCATCTTCAAGTGTAAAATCGCATGTAACCACCAGCTCCTCATCATATTCCAGCTCGTACTTTTCAATAGCTCTTTTGAAGCCTGCTTTTCTGTCTGTACTCAATTGCAAATTCGTTGGCCCGGCAATATGAGCGATGTGCTTACATCCACAGTCGATCAGGTGTCGCGTAGCTTTGTATCCGCTTTTGTAATCATCAAAAATTACCTTGCTGGCAGATATTTCATCGCTCACCCTATTAAATACAACCAAGGGAGTTTTTCTCAGATTCAAAGAATTCAGATGGTCGAAATTATTTGTTTCCTTTGAAATGGCCACTATTAATCCATCCACCCGGCTTGATACTAAGGTTTTTAAGCTTTTCAATTCTTTCTCATAGGTTTCATTGGTTTGGCACACCATCACATTGTACCCGGCATCGTTGGCAACTTTATAAATTCCACTTAATGCTTCGGCATAAAAATGAATCATGAATTCCGGTATGATCACTCCTATATTATAGGATCTTTTTTTTACCAATCCCTGGGCAATGGGATTAGGCTGATAGTTCAATTTTTTTGCCAGATCCTTTACAGCTTTCATGGTTTCAGGCTTCACATCCGGGAGGCTCCTGAGCGCTCTTGAAACGGTGGAGGCAGATAAGCTTAGTCGCCTGGCAATGTCCTTTATAGTATATTGTCCAGTATTCATTTCGTGTGCTTGCGTTAAATACAGTTAAATTTTCTTTTCCAATGCATCAATTTTTACCTGGGCATCTTCCCTGCCAAAGGCCAGGGATTTTCTATATATCTCAATAGCCTCTTTGTAGGTCTCCTTCTTTTTTTTAGGCGCCATCTTAGTCCTCCTTGCAGCCTCTTCCAGAGCTTCGCCCAGCACATAATAAGAGTCAGCCTCCGACATTTGCGATTTTTTCATGAGCTCCATAATTCTGTTTTCAATCAGATCAAGCTCCTCCATTTTAATAGTAATCTCATCTTCCAGATCCAAAATCTCAGTTTCCTGCAACTCAACAATACTCAGTAGGCCGGAGTTTTCTACTTTAAATTTTTCCACGGAAACCTGAAGCTTGGAAATCTCATCTGATTTTATAGTCAGTTCCTTCTTTAGCCTGGATATCGCTTTGATGTAGGCCTGGTTTTTATTAGAATATTTATTCAGTTCATTTTCCAGCTGACTGATTTTTTCCTCTGTGTCACGTACATACTCATTGATGTCATTCATCCGATCCAGATAATCATCATAATCGGTGCCGGCTTCCAATTCCAGCTTTAAAGCATTTCTCGCCACATCAATACTATCCATCAACGATCCTACCTCTTCCAGAGTTGAGGCTGACATTTGCGCCCTGGTTAATTCCGCCCTGAGTTCCTCATTTTCCATTATGAGTTTTTCCTGTGCTTCCTTATCTCCACATGAAGCAATGAGTAAAAACGAGAGCAGTGCCAGCGCTGTTAATCGTATCATATTTTTATGTTTATATGTAAAAAAATAGAATTCTGGAGTATAACAAAATCCAAATTAGAAAATTATTCAGATACTTGGGGAATTGGAATCACTTAATTGAAAATTATCTCATGCTTTTTCAGAATGCTCTTTGCCCGATCCAGCTTTTCTTCCAGCGGCATGTGGCCAGCAAGCCAATGGATTTTGGCGCCTTCGCGTTCCATTTTCCGAAACCAGGTCATTTGTCGCTTAGTGTGAATGGCACCAACTACAATAAGTATTATGTCGGGGATGGCTATCCCTATTCCAACATTTTCACCATCACAATAGGTGCTTCCGCATAGTTGTGCTCTATTAATTTTTCAATGCTTTCAATTCCATTTTCATCTTCTCCATTTCTTCCATCAGTTCAATCTGATAAAGTGTTAATTCCTCGATTTTCTTTAAGAGCATCATGTTCATATTGCCGAGATCGATTCCGTTCTCTCCAATTTCAGCGGCTGATGGAATTTCAGGGAGATGTTTATTTTCAGTTATGTATTCTTTCGTTTCTTGTAGGGTTCTAAGTTCGTAATCCGATTCGAAAACATAGTCTGGAACGCTGATGTCTGCAAGAACTTTAACTTCAGTTGCTCTGATTTGGCCATTTACAGCAAGTTTTGATTTAGGATCTGTCGTTCCGATACCAACATATCCATTTGGTAGAATGGACATCCTTATATTGCTTGCATTATAGCCATTATCTGAGCTAGAAGTTAAAAATCTAATTAATCCCAAATCCCCAATTAAATCTACAGCAGAAGAATATCCCGACGTAAAATTTTGCCAACTTGTAGTAGGATCATCGTAAAGATTGGATCCTATAAAAATTCTTTGCCTGTTGTCGCTGGACTGTATTATACCTCCATCATTAATCCCGTCACCAATTAACAATGATGAATGGCCTGCACGATCAATTTGTAATCCAAGATTATTCAGTCCGCCAAATTGATCAGATGTTCCAATTCCAATATTTCCTGATACAGCATTGAAATTTAGCAAAGTATTTTGGATGGTAGCAGGAGCCCCCGTCACGCTGCTTTCTATGCCATACAATGTTAAATCATCTGAGGAAGATCCCCTCCACTCCCAAACAAATCCTGACCAATTACCATAAGTAGCAAATACAGGCGAACCAATAGTTGAGTTAGGATGTAGTTCACCTCCGTAGAACTGGTAGAAATCATTTGCGTTAGCTCCATTCCCTAACACCTCTATGTTAAACCGCCGTGAAAAATTTGTCCCTCCATAAGTGCTAATTCTAAATGCCTTTTCGATCCCACTTAAACCGTTAGTGATTCGATGGTCATAATAATAAACAGGCGCCGTATTATTGATTCCAATTTTATTAGTAGTGTTGTTTCCATTATCCGTTACCTCCTGAAGTGTTTGGGCATTAAGATTTATGGTAAATATGCTTAGACCAAGTATTAGTACTAGATTCTTGATTTTCATAATTTGGGTGTTTTTATCATGTAATATCTTTCCAGTTTCTATTTAAGCCCATATGATAAAGTAAGAAAACAGAACCATATAAGCCTATCTTGATTGCATTTCTTAATTTCCCTTATGCTTTATGTTATTTGTTTATTTACCCTTTACATAGATTTATCAAAAACCTACAACTTTATATCCTTCAGCTTAAAACCAGCCAGTTGAAAACCAAACTTGATGTTCCAGGCTTTGGGTGCGGGGCTTTCGTGAGTATGCAAAAAATCGTAGGTGAAAATCACCTGGCCGTTCATGCCTTTGGCCAGGCTCATCTGCTTGCCGATGCCGACCAACAAACCTTCATGCCAGGAGCAACTGGCTAGGTCTGTGCCGGTTGCGGTAACTACCATAGGCGTGTAATTCGCCACGCCCAAAAAAGCCCTTTTATGGTTCCAAGTTTACTTACTTTCCTGTCGATATTTATATTCAGTTCCATCCTTAACAGTGCAATGAGTTAATGTAAAAAAATACTGATAAATCACTTGCGTATATTGCTGATTGAAATTGTTAATTCCTTGACAATCTATTAATTATTTATGAATTTTCCATTGATTTAGAGGTATTTTTTCGCCCGGGTTCCACCGGATTTTTATTTCTTCCCAATACGAACAGGATTGCTGACTATACTTTTTGTTATAGCCTGAAGTCTAGCCGCTTGATCCGCTTTTGGTGAGCTTCATATTGTGGGATTCCGCATGTAATCCATGACCAATCCAATCATATTCATCACATCAATTCTGATCAAGCCAAGTGCCCGGCAAAAGAAAGGCTTCTTTCTCTTTTTCCTACCCTAAAATCGGGAACACTCAATTATGAATTTATTTTGTTACATGCAGTGAGTGATGGATATATACTATTTGAAAATGATATATATATCCTCTATTTTTACACTATTATGTTTCTAAACACTATTCAATAAGCTTATAGTTAGCCATGAAAAATAAACTGACTGACATCAAGCAACAATACCTGAAAGATCTTTACGAAGATTATAAATACAGCATTGAAAAGTTTGACACACAACACCTTTATCTGAGCAGCGGGGCTTTAGCTATAAGCCTTGCATTTCTAAAAGACCTGGTGCCACTTGGTAAGGCAATTCATTTATGGTTATTCATAGTAGCGATCTGGATCTTTGTCAGCGCAATACTTCTTGGATTTATTGCGCATTATCGATCATCAAAATTAATTGCCGATAGGATAAAGCTGGTAGACGAAGAGCGAAATGATGAGATCAAGGAAGATACCTCCATTCAAAAAATCAATAAGTTTTTGATTGCCCTCCTATTTTCGGGCATTTCAATATTAGTATTATTTGTAAGCATAAACCTGATTTGTTATGAGTAAGCAAAAACAACAATCCCTAAGCAACACAAATAAAAAATCCGGAAAATTAATTACTCATAAAAGAAGTATACCTGTAAAGCCAGTACCAACTGCACTTAATCCAAATAAGCCTACAGCTTCTGGTAGTGGGAACCAGTCTTCTAGTTCTGGATCAGGAAACTCCTCTTCCGGCAATTCATCAAACAAAAAGAAATGAGCAAAAAAAACGACAAATCGAGTTTCATAGGTATAGCTAAAAATAGAGATGCCGAAGGACAGGCCATGCCACTAAAACCAGTGCCCAATGAGATGAAATTGAGAAAACCACCCGAGAAGAAAAAGGACAAAAGGTAAAAAGCCCGGTTTCCACCAGGCTTCTTTCTATTTTTTCCTATCCCAAATTTGGGACACTTAATTATGAATTTATACTGGAATGTGCAGGGCGTTAAAAACAATCTGTATTATGTCTTCAAAGTTCAGAAAGCAGGCTCTTTAGGCGGGTATTAAAAAAGCCCGGCATCTCTGCCAGGCTTCTTTTATTCTCTCCCTCATTACCGTATCACAGATTCTGCTTTTCATACAAAGTTTGAAGTCTTGTAGACTCCAAGCAAGGGGGATTAATTGAGTTTTTTTATTAGCTTATATCCTTCTTCATTTCCCTCAAAATACCCTTCTATTTTACTCTTGCTTACTTCCTCAACAATACCGAATGCACTCACTTTATACTTAAAAATGGATTCTATCATATAAAACAAGCTCGAAAATTCTTTATTCGTATTTAATTTAAATTGATAACTCCTTTTTTCAATCTCATAATTATCAGTAATCCTTACAAATGCTTCTGAAACATCTGGATGGAAGACTGCTATTTCTTGAAAATCAACAATGCCACCATCTTTATTATATGATATCATATGTATTCTTGTTGGATTGTATTGTGGACTCTCAATTAAGATGTCTTGCATTAATAATACTATTGTGATATCATTTAATTTTGGCAACAAAAAAAGACTACTGAAATTACTTGAATTCAAAGAATCAATTTTTCCTATTTCGTTAGGCAAGAACTTATTATAAGCGCCATTCAATTTAAAATAGTGTTTGATATCAGTTCGTCGAAGATTGGCAATCCCCTTTCTATCAAGATTGAATGGCAACGACTGAGCTTTATATGTATCTAAATAATTGGCAAATAGCTCTTTATCATCATTACAATTGGGTTGTAGCCCTCCAATACACGACACCTTGAATAAAAGTAAAATGATTAAATTTAGATTTGTCATATTCATAAGTATTTGTGATACCTTTAATTATTGAGCATTTCTTCTTACGGCAGTTGTATTATATGTACTTCCACTATAATTAGTTGTTCCGGTAAGCGTCCCGGTTACAACAGTTAAAGTATTTGTGTTGTGGGTTCCAGCTGCTTGTCTCCATGTTCCAGGATCATAAAAATTCATTGAGGCTACGTTTCCGGTCCTCAAATTTGTTGTAACTGAGGAAATAGCAACCCAGTGATCACCAGTACCATTATTATTATAGTCGACATGAATTCTTGAAGAATTACCTTGATTTGCTTCTGATGCAATATAGTTTACAATATCATTTGTGCCTGTAGTGTTATTGGCTTCACCTCCCAAAGAGGTAGCACCACTATTACTTACCATTACACCTGCTTGATAAAAGCAATTTCCTTCTTCTCCTGCCTTATTCTCAGATCCTGTAACGACACCTTGACTATTGGTAGTGGGTGTTCGTTGAGTTTCCCAATCACCTTCTGACAATACAGTTTCAGTCATTTCTGAGGCCACATTCTGGTTAAAGGTAATTGTAACGCCATCGCCTAAATCTTGTGTGTAATCCGCTCCAATATTGGAATACCCTTCTCTGGCATCACTACCTTCTTGCCATATTACACCACCCTCATCTACAACATCACCATTATCATCCGTTTCCTGATACCAATCCATTCCATCAGGATCAATTCTATTTACAGGGTTTCCTCCGACATAATCATAGGGTGAAATGGAAGTGTATTTGTCTGCCATTGGATCCTCCACATGCCATCTTCCAATACTTGCATCATACATTCTCGCCCCATAGTCATACCAACCCAGATTGAGATCCGTCTGAAGTTCTTTTCCATTATAGAGGAAGTTATTCGTTGTATGCCCACTCCGTTCACTGGAGTTAAAGGTCAGGCCAAAGGGATAGTAATCGTCCGTCCTTACAATTGGACCTTCCTCGTGGGTGATCGTCATATCGTCCATATAAACCTCAAGACTTTCATTGGTTTGGTTAGCCAGATAAATCAACATATAGCCTTCTTCGGTTGGTGTATAGCTCAGCGACAATTGCTCGAAATTGCCATTGGCCGAACTGCTCACTTGGTCAAATCCTCCACTTTTGTATTGTTGATTTCTATCGAAAAACAGATAATTGATATAGGCCCTGGGAACCGTTTTATCCGTATCCCATTGAGTGCTGCCCTGTGCCAGGCCAAGAGTGCTCAGCCCGTTATCGATCTGGGTAACCTCGGCCACACTTCCCCCGGCCGTAGAGTTTGCTAATATGGAAGCCATGGTTGTGATGGCATCGGAAGTACTACTGGCCGCCTGTGTGTATTTTGCCCAGACATCCATCGTAATATCATCGCCAGGCATCACATGCAGGGACATTGCCGGTCCCATGGTCCTATTGGCATCCATTCCGTTCATTCGTGCACTGATGCTACCCCCAGCTGTTTTGTTGAAGACCGCATCTGTATAGGCCGTTGAACTTATGTTATCAAATGTCGCTTCTTCCAGCGTCCTTGCCGCCGTCTCCATTGTTGCCATGTAGGTACTCGTCAGGTCGGCATCGCTAGCCGTCGTGTAAGTCAGGCGTACATTGCCCAAATGATCTGTCAGGTGATACTGGTATTCCGGAGTGCCGTCTTCCAGCATAATCCGGCCTTCCTCGGTACTGATAAATTTTTGCACATCGTCTTCATAGACGATACCGCCGATGTAATCCGTTGTTTTATCTGCCTGTCCGCTTTCTGTGACCACTTTACTGAGTTTGATGCCTGCTGCGTCGTAAATATAAGTAATGGTATTGCCACCACCAAAATCAATCAGTGCGGGAAGGTTCAGATGATTGTAGCTGATGCTTTGTATCCCCTTATTGGCATCACTGATCATATTGCCATTGGCATCGTAACCGTAGTCCGCACCTGTATTTCCATCCACAAAATGATTTTCTTCTCCGCTATATGAATTGGCATCATCTACCTGGTTCAGGCGGTTTCCGGTGTAATCATAGTCAAGATCATCCACCGTACTTCCTGAAGCCTTTCGTAACAGTGTTTCAATGTTTCCATTAAAATCATAGCTCATATTTTCATCCCAATGGCCGCTGTTTACGGCATATGTTGAAGTTTCACCATAGTGTGCTGTATTAAGCCTATTCAGATCATCGTACTTAAAGCCATAGGCAGAAAGCGTTTGGGTTTGGGCATTTTGCCATTGGATCTCAGAGATGTTGCCGTTGTATTGGGCTTCACTTTGTAGATCGCTTACATCAGCTGGATTGTTATACCTTAGTTGCATCCCAAAATAATCGCTGCCATCAGCCGTCGAAACATTCGCAGGGTCGTTGATATCTGTCAGCCATCCACGTATATTGTAGGCATAGTCCACTGCCTGTGAATGGTTGATGTCATCTCCGTGCAAGTACTTGGTCACCAGCTCGCCCAGTTCGTTGTATTCGTTGGTGAGGAGGGTAGCATTGTTTGTGCCATTCACCGCATAATCCACCGACAACAAACGTGACATATGGTCGTAATTGAATGTTTTATCTATGGTCAGTGTCGATTGCCCTGTGGCTGTATGCACATACTGTGCATTTTCTGCATTACCCACAAAATCATAGAAACCGTAATTTTTATCATAGCCCCCCTTATGGTTGCTGCTTATACCGTAAATATTCCTGTATTTTTTATCATAGTAAACCACATTGCTGTACCAGTCTGTCGAGCCTAGTTTTCGAATTTTACCGCCTGTCACCTGGCCTTTTGGTGCATCCAGTTTAACATTTCCATTGTATGGAGCCGAAGGACTTGTAGGGTAATCATAAGTCGTTCCTGTTTCAAAGCCATAATCATCATAATAGCTAACGGTTAAATAATTATCAGTGCCAATTCCTACCGGATACGATTGGTCTGTATAGCCATGATCAGCTCCAGTCCAATCCCCGCTACGGTCTTCGTACATCAAATTGGTGGTAATGACATAGTGCGCATCAACTGCAGCCTGAACAGTTGCCTGATCTCCGCTTTTGGTAAATGTCCCTGCTAAAACCGGACGATTAAGCTGGTCATATTTGGTAAATAGCCATTCACTACTCAGGCGTTGGTCCCCATCCTGGGTGAGCACCAGCCTATCCCTGTTGTCATAGACCATATATACAGGATCAGCACCAGGCACTTTCTTCTCAATCATCCGCTGGCGATCATCGTATTTGTAGATGAAGAGGTATTGATCGACCAAGTCGACATTGAGCGGGTATGGTTTCACCTCAAAGCCTGGTTGATAGTTTCCTCCATCAGGTAATGTAATGGTAACTCCGGGGCAATAATAATATATACCTGTGGTTGAAGTCACCGGCGTATCAGAGGTCTTAATGTTATCAGTAGCAATACCGACAAGGGCTGTTCCGATTTGATTGATGCCCTCAGGCGGTAGTACCACCCTCAGGTTTCCAAAGTCATCGTATACGTAATAGGTGTCATGAGCAGCGCTATTTTCATAGGTCCTTTTTAGCACGACTCTACCTTGTTTGTCTGTATACTCCCTGACCGTTCCATTGTTACCACTCACCCAGTGCTCGTCTTTCGTAACGGTGACGTATAGCTCATTGGGATCATAGTAATGCCCATCGTCCAGAATGCACTGATCATCCTTAATTGTCCAGAGGAATACTTCGCTGGCTATGTTGGTGGTGTATTCAAATACCACAGATTTGTCGTCAGTGGCGATCACTTCGTCCGGTTGCCATGCTGCCCCTGGAGCGCCTTGTTTCAGCACCCTGTTTATGGGCGAGGCTTCGAAAATCGTCCGTGAAAAGGGATCGGTATCTTTGACTACATTGGCAGCCTCTGATGGAGGAGTATTTATATCGTAAAAATTATCCTGATCGGCGGCGGCTGTTACTATAAATGCACCACTTGATACGTTGGCCACATAGGGAAGATACTTGTATTGTTCCCTGCCAAAATCATCATATTCGATGTGTTGGACGATATCTTTACCTCCCGGTGAACCGGAAAACACAATGCTTTGCTTAGGTCTTCCCAATCCATCCACATATTGAATAGACCGGTTGACTTGGCTTACGGTTTTGCCTGCTAACTGGCTTTTATCCGTAATATTTTTCTCGCGCACCGTATGCTCGATGATATAATTTTCATCGGAGCTTGGGCTTTGGGCCAGTAGGTTGTCAGAAATGACAAAAAGAAATATGGCCAGTATGCTGTATCTATATAATAAAAAAGTCTTCATTGCTTATTACTTTATTGTTTTCAATTTATTGAGTGTAGGTATAATAATTAAAGGGTGATCTTTTGTCGGCTGAAGTATACATTGTCCGCATCATCCTTAATTTTGATGTAGACATAGTAAGTCCCTTTTTCAAAAGGCCCGAAATTTAACAGCACTTTATCACGATCTGCCTGAATCTTTTTAAAGGATTCATCAGAATTAGCTTTTGCTCCTTTCAATACCTCCTTATTGATAGCTTTTACATAAATATTTCTCTCTGTTTCAGGATCTATAACTCGTATGTAAAGCCTTTCTGCATTATTTATGGATTTTCGATCAGCTGTAATGATGAGATTAAAAATATCTTCATTCGTTTCTGTTTTATCTTCTCGCATTTCTGAGCTGACCGTAAAACTCAATTTCAGTTGTTGGTCACTGTTTTTTTGTGCCTGTGCAAATACGTTGAATGGCAAACTGACCATAAACAGGCATACAATTACTATATAGCTTCTCATGTTACTTTCTTTAAATTCTTTTATCACTAAACTTTTCATTGTGAATTGATTATCAATAATATTTGATACAATTTATTTCTCGATATATGCCACTTCCGTAGACATCAATTTGAGCATCCCAGGGATAACTTGCGCTAGCACTAGATGAGTTCACGGTGATTGTTGCATTCCCGCTTCCTGATGTTTGAGATACGCTTAGCCATCCATTACTATCGTAATAAGTAATTGATATATTCCAGCTGACATCTGAGGTTATGGTAAAATATCTTGTAGCCACACCTGGAAACATTAATGAGGTAGGAGAAACTGTTAATGTTGGAGCATATGCATCCTGGCTTACTGATATTTGCTGATCCGCAACTCCAGATCCATCATTTTCACTGATAGTCACCGTACCGGTTCTAGCTGAAGAGCTATTGGCAATGGCAGTTACGGAAAAAGTTCCATTACCAGAGCCACTCGAGGGATTAACACTTAACCAGCTTTGATTATCACTGACACTCCATGAAACATTGGAGGTGACGTTTACTGTTTGTGTATTCTGATCGTCTGGAAATGTTAGGCTTGTGGGGGCTATGGTCAGTTCAGGCGCAGGCACATAATGGTAATCGTATGCCTTTACAATATCGCCATTATCATCTTTCACAGATTCTAGTCTTCCAAAACTATCATATTCGTAGTAACTTTTAATCCCTGCCTGATCGGTCCGGGAGGTCATACCGATGAGGGGATCGTAGGTGTAAGTAGTGGTCATAGCATCGGGCAAATCCGTACCTAATTCTGTCCTCAATTGCGCTAACTTCGTATCAATATCGGTTTGGCTGGTACTGTTGCCTAAATCACTTAGGAAAGTTGCGGATATGTTGGCGACTGCACTTTCTAATTGGGTATAGGCAGCATTTTCTACTTTTGCTACGGGCAAGGTGTTTTCATATCCCCATAAAATTGTCGTGTACGTATCATTTTGTTTATGATATTCCAATAATTTGTCTTTTCCGTTATAAAGGAAATTCGTAGTGACATTTTCTCCTGTCCCGCTGGGGTAATTGATTGTTTCATTTAGAACAATATTTCCATAGCTATTCAAAATATAATTGTTAACACTTTTATTGATTAAGACATTATCAACTTTGACAGTCCTTTCAATCACCTTATCGTGAATACGTTTATAATTTGCATTGTTCGCATCCCACATTTCAACCGGGGCAGAAGTACCAGATCCAGGGTAGGTAAAAAAATCTTCTATGAGCCGGTTCTTACTATCCAATTGAGATTTTTTAGTGACCTGATAATACTCCTTATCATCGAATTCATAATCAATAGTCGTACTTACATATTTGTTAATATCATCTTCATCATAAACATTTTCGATGGTCTGTTTGAGTTTATTGCAGCCGGTTGTGTATCCATAATTATTCACATAAAAGAAATACTTTTCACCGATCAAACCAACAGTACTACTGTTATCATAAAAATATCGGTGTACCAACAATCCGGCAAAATGAGTTTCATCAGGAAAATACTCGTACTGATTGTTAGTACTCGATACAATTTGATAGCCGGTTGCAGTTTTTTTATAAATACTTTTGGAGCTCAATTGCCCTCTGTCCCAGTGATAGCTCATTCGATTTGCTTTCCCGGCATAAGGTAAAGTAATTATTCCATCCACTTTGTCCCGAAAAACGTAGATTGTTTTACCGGCATTACTGGTTTCATCACCCACATATTCCGTAACCTCGGGATATACTACAGGAGCAGCATCAAATCCATTTAAATCAAGGGTTGAATTTGAAAGGAATGTTCTAGTGTTTACTGTAAGTGTTGCCTGATTTGAACCGTCTATACGTTGTGTAGTTGTAGAAGAATAATTAAAGAATCCCAATGTCCCGTTTAACCTTCCGTAACCACACTCACCCGCACCGTATTTATAGGTTTTTGTTATCGGATCATCAGTTAGAGAAGTTTTTGAAATTATCTTGGATACTCTCAATCCCCCACCATCTTGTGATGCTCCGAAATCATCATATTTATTGGACTCAAAGAAAAATTCAGAATGCCCTCCTGTCGGATAATTTATTTTTTTCAATACGTTGGCATTAGCTTTAGTATTATCAGTAGTTCTGTCAGCATGGCCAATTTGAACATTAGTATTACCCCCTCCTGCCAGTTGAATTGAAATGGTTTCTTGTGGTATTAAATCAATTTGAGCATCCCTGCCATTGTAGTATCCCCAATAATCTCTCCCCTTTGAAAGATGATTTGGCAGATTTACAGTCTCTTCATATTCGAAGCTATAGCTTTTCTCAACGTTATTCGATTGATCCAAAAATTCTAATGAAGTGAGTTTTAGTCGATTTGTATTATCGTTAAAGAAATAGTTATAATTAAATCTTATTTGCTTTTCAAGTACATATGAAGCACCTTCTTTTTTATAAATATTAATGAGGTCCAATCGTTCGTTGTTTGAAATATCCAATCTAGCCGTGTTAGCAAGAAATTCTACTTTTCCGCTAGCGAAAAATATCTCATTGATTTTTTGCTCATACGTATGGATGTTTTGGGTGCTAGAGTAGTAGTCAATTGAATAAGGGACACCACCATCTGATACGATTACCTTATCGAGTTCATCATACAATGACTGGCTATAATCTTCTATATAGGAAAAGGTTATCTCATCTGTGCGATTTGCATTTTCCATTTTGGTGAGCATCCAGGCTGAATTTAAGATCAAAGAGCTGCTATTATTTACTCTTTCCATTGTCGGCCCATAGGTATAAAGCGTACCATCAACATCGTAAATATCAAACTGATTAAAGGATGGGTAATTGTTTTTTATTAATACCGGTTCAAAGGGTATTTTTACAATCTCCAATTCATTATTGTTATTCTCATTTTTGCTGTAAAAAAACTTTCCGGATTTTCCCGGGAACGAATATGAAAAGATATCGGGTTCAGCATCATAATCCCCAAAAAACACATAATTCATATATCCTATATCACCTTCATCTGTATGATCTATATCATTTGTCCATTTGGTCTCTTGCGTGAAATAACCCATCGGGTGTTCATCAGGAAAGCTTCCCATCACCGATCGGGAAACCTGGCCTCCGACATCAAGCGACCATCCAAGGCCCACCCAGCTGGCCCGTTCATTTACCCTTATGCCCGAAGCGTGATATCGAAGCACAATTGGCACCTTTAGTTCCTTCCCATTAATTTCATAAATGCGAATGGATATATTAGGTACCCCGGTAAACAAATTGACATCGTAATTTCCATACTTCCCAAGTGATGCACTATTGGGTGTTTGAGGTAAAATCTGTTGATAATCTTGCGCTTGTAGAAAAATATTTACGCAAAATAAGAATAATGCAGTAGCAGCAAATTTAAATTTACTATGCCTACTTACTCGGTCTTTAATCTTTAATAGTTTCATAAATTAGATATTATTGTATGTGTTTAGTTTTCGTGATATTATTTAGAATCCCATACCTGTAGAGCACACCTGTCTGTCCAATTGGCAGGTGTGCAATGCGTGCCCTCAACGTATTGCTTATTTATAATATTGCTATATTTTATATTGTAATTCATTACTCATTTCTTAATTCAAAAATCCAAATCTCACCACCCAGGGGCTTTGGTATTGTGGCTCCCCGTCCAGTACGATGTTATACAGCAGTAATACCTTGCCTTTGAGGCCCTTGTAGATCCCAAAGGTATTGCCCAGGCCAATATTGATCGATTGAGTAGGGCGGTTAAATTTGTTTTGCTGTTCCGATGAAAACACATTGTTGGCCAATACTTCATATTCTGCATGAGCAAGGAACGACTTGAAAAACCGGTACTCTCCAAATCCACGCACCCCTGTCGTTGGCACGCGATATTGAGTACCTGTTGAGTCCGTATGGTTCAGGTTAAAGCGCACTGTCCCGCCAATGCCTACCGTCCATTTTTTATCCAGTCGGTACCCCAATATCGGGTTGAAGTCCAGCGACAGCGGATCGCCGATATCCAAATGAAAGTTTCCTCCAAACACAATCCGTTTCCCGGCAGGAATCCCGCTCAATGAATTCTTTTTCTTTGCCGTCTTCAGGTCATTGCTGTCCGGCACCGAGGCGTATTTCTTCTTTAGCTTATCAATTTGCCCGGCACTTTCTTCGATGCTTTCGTTGATCTTTTCAAAGTGCTTCATGCCTGCCTGTTTCGCCTTTTTCAAGGGGTGGTTTTCAAAATCAAACTTCGGGACATTGTCCTGGAACATCGATTGCGGATTGTTGCCTAGCTGTGCGAGCTGCCCCTGATCTTTCATAAAGGCCTCGTAGTAGTTGGTTTTCATGGCTTCCGAAACTGCCATGTCTTCCAGTTGCTGCCAGATTTCCACGCTATCCATTTTGTCGCCCTGCGTCTGAAGTGAATCCAGCCCATCCTTTACTTTTCCGTATTGCTCCCATGACGCCCGGTATGGAGCTAGCTGTTGATCAAGTGTAGTTTGATAATGCGCAAACTCCGGTCGGTTTTCGAGGTTTTGCGTCACCATACTCCGCATTTCTCTTTTACTAACCTTTGAATACTTTTGCCCCTGCGAGTATTTTTGGTTCACCACCGCCATCGCTTGATGTTGCCTTGCTGTCAGGTCGGATGTCTTTTCATTCAAGGTTTCCAGTCCTTCAGTTCGGGCTTGCTTTTTCATTACAGTTACCAGCGAGTCCGCGCTTTTTTTCAACTGTTTGAACTGCTGCTTTGCTACCTTGGAGCTATCTTTTCGATACTGTTTGACCTGCTGTTCAATTTGCTTTGCCCGATTGATCTTATACTCAATATCTGCTGAATACTTGACAGAAGTCTTTATCTGAGCATCTGCAGTAGGATTGATAAACAATACCATCAGCAGGATCAAAGAGAACAGGCTCACTTTGCCAGGTGTAAAACCAATACACGTATCTTTTTTAACCAATATGTTTTTTGAATTTCTCAATCTTCAATTTCCCTTTTCAGTAATACATTTTCAGCTTTCAACTCATCCATCTGTTTCTGCATCCGAATCATATGCAATGTCAGCTCCTCAATCTTCTGCAAAAGCTTTGCATCCATCTCACCCAGGCTGATGCCATTTTCTTCAACTTCCTCTGCTGATGGAATGTCCGGGAGATGGCCGTTTTCCTCAATAAATTTTTCTACCTGGTCGAGTGATTTCAGCGCGTAGTCCAGCTCAAAGACAAAGTCCGACCAGCCTGTGGCTACTTTCACTTCATTGGCACGGATCGTGCCGAGTACGTCGAGTTTGTAGTCGGGAGTGGTGGTGCCTATGCCTACGTTACCCCTAAAAAAAGCCGTATGGTCAGAGCCTTTAATCTCGAAACTCGAGTTTCCACCATTAACACCTACAGCAAATCCTTGAGTCGATCCTGGTGCGTAAGTCAAAAACTGCACATGGCTAGTTGCCATACTCCTGCTAAAACCTGGATTCTGGTTCATTCCAATACGCCAATTAGGATCACTAGAATTCCAGGTAAAAATTTGTTTTAATCCAGAACTATTTCTTAATAAGATGTCACCATTTACTTCTAGTTTTTTGCCAGGAGTAGTAGTACCTATTCCAACATTTCCATTAAATAGACCATCTGCCATCGAGGTGAAATTACCAGCAATTTGCATTGCACCTGTGTTACTTATTGCTGCGATAGGTATAATTCCAGGTTGTCCCCATGTCCATCCTCTTCCTGTAATTGCATTCATATTCATTTTGATACTATAATCTGTCACCGGGCCATAATGGTATTCTGTACTATTACCCATATGAATTTTATGACTGTCACTTGACCAAAATCTCAATCCATTTCCATTGCCTGCAATAACATCATAGGTCGCAAGTTGTGCCAAAGCTGTAGTCAAAGAAAACAACAACATTAATAGTGTAAAATAGATAGCTTTCATTTTGTGTTCAGTTTAATTTTTAACTGTTCTATTTCATTCGCTTGTAAATCATTCTCCTTTTTCATTTCCAACATATACAGCGTCAGTTCCTCAATCTTCTGCAACAACTTCGCATCCATCGCGCCCAAGCTAATGCCATTCTCTTCCACCTCTTCTGCTGATGGAATATCCGGAAGGTGGCCGTTTTTATCAATAAATTCTTCTACTTGTTCTAGGGATTTGAGATCGTAGTCCGGATCAAAGACAAAGTCGGACCAGTCGGTTGCCACTTTTATTTCGGTGGCACGAATGGTGCCAAGCACATCGAGTTTGTAGTCGGGGGTGGTGGTGCCGATGCCGACATTGCCATCATGTTCTATTACTAATCTATCAGTTACAGCAGTCCTAAATAATATGCGTTGATTATATTGACTTCCATAAGTATTGTTTGCTTCAATTAGTAATGTATTTGTCGTGCCTAGTCCAGTTCCAGTTCCCTTTTCTATTACTATTCGACCATATCGGCGAGAGTCTTCTTGATTAATTTTTAAGCCCTTCCCGTCAACATTATCGATTAATATATTTCCATTTGCGATTGATAACTTTTCAGATGGTGACGAAATTCCTATTCCGATGTTTCCGCTTCCTGAAATTGTCAATCTTGGTGTATTGCTTGTTTGGAAAAATATAGGATTATTACCTCCATTGCTAAGAGAAATAGAAAGATCATCATTTTGTAAGAGAGAACCATAGTCACTACCAATGAAGTCCCCATTTGAAGCATCAAAATAAATCCCTGCAATTCCCGTCCCAGTTGCACCAAAAAGTGCCACTGATCTTTCAGTTCCACTTGAAATGGCTTTGAGTTTTTCACTAGTGGTACCAGAAATACCAATTAAGAGGCTTCCTGTGGTGTAATTATATCCAGTATTGCTCCATTGAGCTTGTGAACAAAATGAAATGAATACAAGCAGTATTGTGAGTTTATTTTTCATCTTCTAATTGTTTGATTCTTGAATTTTGTGAGGAAACTCTGTTTTTCAATTCCTCATTCTCCTTTTTCATATCCAACATATAAAGCGTCAGTTCCTCGATCTTCTGCAACAGCTTAGCATCCATCTCGCCCAGACTGATGCCATTTTCCTCCACCTCTTCTGCCGATGGAATATCCGGGAGATGGCCGTTTTCATCAATAAATTCTTCTACCTGATCAAGGGATTTCAGTTCGTAGTCAGGCTCAAAGACAAAGTCCGACCAGCCGGTGGCTACTTTTACTTCTTCGGCGCGGATAGTACCGAGGACATCTAGTTTGTTTTCGGGGGAGGTGGTGCCGATGCCTACATTGCCATTATGCAGTATTGACATCTTGCTACTTCCGTCTATCTGAAAACCAACTCTGGAAGAAGATGAACCTCCAGTATAATTCATATAGCAATTTCCATCTCCACTTACCCAATAATTATTTACATAATTTGTTGATGTCAGTTGAGATCTAATAACTCCTTGTACAGTTAGCTTTTGTCCAGGAGAAGCAATCCCAATGCCCACATTTGATGTTGTGGAACTATCAATCCCAGCCATCCCGCTCGGAACAAACAAGGTTTGTGAAAAACCCAAATGGCTACCCAAAAGGCAAAATAGTATTACTAAAATCCTACGCTTCATTTTCCAATCCTTTAAGTCGCTCATTCTCATCATTGCATTTTTCACGAATCATCATACCGTCTGGCTATACTCCGTATGCACTCTGTTGAAATGAGCTTGAACCTTTCGGAATCAAACGCCTTTTGTAAAAAGCTCATATGCATATGGAGTATAGGTTTTGTTATATTCTTTTTATTCGTTTTTCAAGGCAGAAACCTCTTTTTTTAGTTCTGTGTTCTCGTTTTCGAGTTTACCCATTCTTTTGTTCATATCGATCATATAAAGTGTTAGTTCCTCTATTTTTAGGAGCAGCTTAGAATCCATCTCACCCAAGTTTATTCCGTTCTCATTTACATCTACTTCACTTGGAATTTCAGGAAGGTGTTTATTCTCTGCTACAAAATCTTCTACTTCTTCAAGTGTTTTTAGTTCATAATCTTTCTCAAATACGAAATCTGGCCATGGTGTTGCTTCCACCTTAACTTCTGTTGATCGAATTGTACCAACAACATCCAAAGCATTTTTAGGGGTAGTTGTTCCAATGCCAACTGCTACGTTATTGCTGAATCCATCTCCAATTGTTAGAAAAGGTGTTTGCGTACCAGAACCATCAACACCAACATGAGCCTGGGCGCTCCTTGCATTCAAAAATAACTGTGACCACACATTGTTCGTGTTGCTTACAAGGCCGATCGCACCACCTACTTGATCTTCTGATGTTGACCTTTCACGGGAAAATTTTATTATTGACGCATTGCCATTTCCTGTATTCTCAATCTTAAAAACAGCATCCCCTGCTTCTTGTTTCAAGTGAAGTTTGGCGTAAGTAGGAACAGTTGTTCCAATTCCCACGTTTCCAGTGGAGCTAAGAATTAAATGATCATTAAAACCATAACCAAATCTCAAGTAATCTCCTGAGGAATGATCTTGAATTGTATAATAGTTACCGCCTGTAAAATCCCCATCTGCATCGAATAAGAGATAATTCTTGAGTTTTATTGCTCCTTGAGTTTGATTATTTGCAGTTTGGCTCCATTGACCAAAAGACAAACCGGTGATTGACATTAAAGTAATCACAAGATATAATTTTTTCATTGCTAGTATGTTTATGTGTTTTTTTCTAAATGCAGTAATTGAATATAACCATCATATAATCACATCCATCATAGTTCAGACAATTGCTTTCTACTTTGCCTCCATCAACTCCTTCACCATCGTCCTCAGCTCATCAATTTCCCTTCCCATCGTCTTCAATTCCTCAATTTCATTTTCACTAGCCTTATCCTTCGCCTTGAATTCCTTTACAATTTCCATCAACTCCTCATTCATCCTACTTTCAGCCTTTACCCTTTCGCTTTGTGCCTTTAGCTGCTCATCTTGTACTTCCAGCTTCGAACTTTGAGCTTCCAACTCCTTATTCAGCTCCAACACATACAGCGTCAGCTCCTCAATCTTCTGCAAAAGTTTCGCATCCATTGCACCCAGGCTAATACCATTTTCCTCCACCTCTTCTGCCGATGGGATATCCGGGAGATGGCCGTTTTCTTCAATAAATTCTTCTACCTGTTCGAGGGATTTAAGCTCGTAGTCCGGCTCAAAGACAAAGTCCGACCAGCCGGTGGCTACTTTCACTTCATTGGCACGGATGGTTCCGAGGACATCTAGTTTGTGGGTGGGGGAGCTGGTGCCGATGCCTACATTGCCATCATGTTCTATTACTAATCTATCAGTTACAGCAGTCCTAAATAATATGCGTTGATTATATTGACTTCCATAAGTATTGTTTGCTTCAATTAGTAATGTATTTGTTGTGCCTAGTCCAGTTCCAGTTCCCTTTTCTATTACTATTCGACCATATCGGCGAGAGTCTTCTTGGTTAATTTTTAAGCCCTTCCCGTCAACATTATCAATTAATATATTTCCATTTGCGATTGATAACTTTTCAGATGGTGACGCAATCCCTATTCCAATATTGCCGTTATCCATTAAAGTAAAAGCAGTAGTTCCCTGTACTCCTTGTGAAATTGGAGCAAATTGTAATGGTTGCCCTACATAGTGTCCACCAAAAAACATCATCCAACCATCATTATTTCCATCAAGATATTGATTTTGAATACCTCGTCCACCAGTTGTGGTTACATCCTTAATTTTTATACCAGTCCATGGAGTACCTTGGATATGCAATTTGGCCTCTGGACTTGTAGTCCCAATACCCACATTTCCATCAGCCGGGAATGTATTGGTCTGTGCGTGGCTTGTTATACAAAAAAGTAATAATCCTACGATTGTCAAGTATCTCATTTCAATTGTGCTCTAATTGTTTCTAATTCCTTTAATAATCCGGTTTTAAATGCATTATTCTCCGCCTTCAATTCTTCAATTTCTATTTCCTTAGCCTTATCCTTCAACTTCAACTCCTCATTCTCCCGCTTCAACTCAATCACATAAAGCGTCAGCTCCTCCACCTTCCTTAGCAGCATATCATCCATCTCACCAAGTCCTACGCCATGTTCCTTAAATTCCTCAGACGAAGGGATGTCAGGTAAGTGTTTGTTTTCCTTGACAAATGTCTCTACCTCATGTATCGGGCGGAGATTGTAGTCTGGCTCAAAGACGTAGTCGGAAGAAGGAACATTTTGTACTTTGATCTCTTCAGCCAAGATTTTGCCGTCGACTACTAGTTTTTCTGTAGGTGAGATAGTACCTATACCGACATTACCCTGATTCGTAATTCTGAAAAATTCGCCTTGACTCGTACGATATATATGGAAGAAATCTCCAGCAAGACCCATATCCCAATATGAAGAAACATTTTCATTTATTGCCATTCTTAAGCCAGCACGGCCGTTATATCCTGACGCAGAGTTGTCGGTTCTGAAAGGGACATGTGGATTGTGAAGCATTATTAAACTCCCATTAGTACCACTTACGCTTCCAATTGTTGGATAGCTTCCTGAACTCCAACCTGAATTCATTGACAGCAAACCCTCACCCCAAGAGGAAGTTGAACTTGTTCCCCATCTTATTTTCCCATCAACGTCAAGTTTTTCAGAAGGTGTTAAAGTTCCAATTCCAACCATTCCATCTACTGTTACATTCATCTTTTCATTTCCATTGTCTCCTGTGGCTTGAAAATGAACATACGGGCCCCAATAATCATAGGCTTTAATATAGTAATGTCCCGGTGAAGAAGGTGCCTGTCCCAACCAAAGTGTAGTTGTTGATTGATTTGTGCTATTTAAAATGATGTTGTTATAGGTAGTCGATAAATCACTGCCTGATGTTGTCCATTGAGAAAAAGCGAAGAATGGCAGGCCAATAAATAATATATTGAAAAACAAGACTTTCATATTTGGTTTATTTTTTTGTTTGGATCAATTCATTTAACTTTTTCTCTATCTGATCAACTCTACTTGCCTGTTTTATCAGGATCTCATTCTCCTTTTTCAGCTCGATCACATAAAGAGTCAGCTCCTCCACCTTCCTGAGCAGCATATCATCCATTTCGCCCAATCCTACGCCGTTTTCTTTAAATTCCTCAGACGATGGGATATCCGGTAGGTGCTTGTTTTGCTTTACAAAAGTTTCTACCTCCTGTATCGGGAGCAGTGCATAATCTGGCTCAAAGACGTAGTCGGAATTTGGGGTAGTGGAGACTTTTACTTCCTTGGCAGAGATGGTGCCATCGACGGTGAGTTTGTGGGTGGGATCGGTAACACCGATGCCAACATTGCCATTTCCTCCAATACTTAAACGGTATTGACCATTGGTTAATAAATGTAATTTTGCATTTTTATAATTTGTAAAATGAATATCATCTCCACCAGACGAACCTGCTCCAACATACCAATGATTATACCCACTTTTATATCCGCGAATATAGCCGGCCGTATTGCCATAAGTTAGTCTTAATAATTCATTGCTGCCTTCTATATCAAATAATGCATCTGGAGTTGTTGTCCCGATGCCAACGCTTCCTCCATTAAAATAAGAGATTCCATTCTTGCTTAATCTGATTTTAACTGCGTCATCTGTCTCTATAAGTTCCAAATACCCACGAAATTTTGTGATTTTAGAATCTCGTCCTATATACATATTTCCATAATTACCTGCTTGCAATAGTTCCCAGTCTCCAACTATTGCACTCTTTGGCCTTAGAAATAAATGAGCTCCTGCACTTGTTATTGCTATACCTTTATATGTGTCCCATGTTGTTGAGTATAATTTTAAAAGGTAATCCGGACTTACTGTCCCTATCCCCACATTTCCATTTGAGGATGATCCTATACCTCCTGTACCACTGGGAACATATAATGTCTGTGAAATACCTAAATGACCAACAAAGAGGCCAAATACTATAAATAAAATTCTACTCTTCATTTTCCAATAGTTTAAGTCGATCATTCTGACTGTTTACAGTTTGATTTAATAGCTCATTAGCTAACTTTATCTCCGCATTCTCCTTCTTCATCTCCAGCATATACAGCGTCAGCTCCTCAATCTTCTGCAAAAGCTTCGCATCCATATCGCCCAAGCTAATGCCGTTTTCCTCCACTTCCTCCGCTGATGGGATATCCGGCAGATGGCCGTAAGCTTCAATAAATTCTTCTACCTGATCGAGGGATTTTAGCTCGTAGTCCGGTTCAAAGATAAAGTCCGACCAGCCGGTTGCTACCTTTACTTCATTGGCACGGATTGTGCCGAGCACATCGAGTTTGTAGTCAGGTGTCGAGGTGCCAATTCCTATGTTTCCATCTCTTTCAATTCTCATTTTAGGCGTTCCCCATGAAACAATGCTGTCCTTGCCAGTAGATAAGGGGGAAATATAAAAGTCCAAAGTACCACCATTTCCAAAAAACATAATAGAGCCGGCTCCCCCTGTATAAGCACCTACATCATGAGCATATTTCGTATTTCCCATAGTTGATAATCCACCTGGTACCTGAACACTGCTTGCATAGCTGTTAAATAAAATTGCGTGAGATCCGCTCCAATCTTTCTCTATTATCTGAATATTTGTATATCCACCCGTTCCTGGACTTCCGTTTGTCGCCAAAGATTTATTTATGTTTAAACCATAAATCGTTGAAGTGCTTGCCCTTGATAATCCTATGTTTATTCCTGTAGGTTCATTTAACTGTGCATAGGTAGTAGAATATACTAAGCATAAGTTCAAAATGATTATACAGAGAATTTTTATACTATTTTTCATTTTCAATTTGTTTAATCCTAGCCTCAAGTTCTATTATATACAGCGTCAGCTCCTCCACCTTCCTGAGCAGCTTCGCATCCATCTCGCCCAGGCTGATGCCATTTTCTTCCACTTCCTCTGCTGATGGAATATCCTGGAGGTGGCCGTTTTCAGTGATAAATTCTTCTACCTGTTCTAGGGATTTAAGCTCGTAGTCCGGCTCAAAGACAAAATCCGACCAGCCGGTTGCTACTTTTACTTCTTCGGCACGGATGGTGCCGAGCACATCGAGTTTGTAATCGGGGGAGGTGGTTCCGATGCCTATGTTACCTCCGTTGAAATATGAACTGCCACCTGAATGTATTCTTACGTTGACATTGTTATTCCCATCGTATATATCCAGTCTATGGTAACTACTTCCTCCAAGATAGAATTGTGTTCTTTCACCAGATGATCCACTTCTTTTTAAGTAGAAATCTCCTCCCCATCTATTATGTTTAAATGTAGTTGTGCCTGCTCCACCATCAACATATTCTATTCTTAATCCTACTGTTGAGCTAGTAGAAAACTTACCAATTCCAATAGTTCCATTTACATGGAATTTTTCACTAGGAGAAGTAATTCCGATTCCCACATTTCCACCAGAACTTGGGAAAAATATGACATTTCCTGTACCAGTACGAAAATTCAGATCTCGGTCACCATAGGTGAGAATTGTAAAATCATTTCCATTTCCATAGGAAGAAGAATTCCTATTGTACATAAAGCCTGCATAATAATTACTCTCATCTCCAAAACGCAACCAATCATAATCAGTGGCAAAGAATTTTGGATTTAGATATGTTAAATCTATTGTTTGACAATAAACTTGTGTAAAAAAGTTACTTGATAATATAACTATAATTATTCTGATACTTTTCATTTTATTTTATCCTCTAAATCTTGAATTCGATCATTTTGTTTTTCAATTATCTTTTGTTGCTGTAGCATGTATAGCGTCAGCTCCTCCACCTTCCTGAGCAGCATATTATCCATCTCGCCAAGGCCTACGCCAATTGTCTGAACCATGATTAATATGATGGTTTTGATATACATGATGGCTTGCAATAGCATATATTCCATTTGGCTTACCTGACGCGCACTTGTTTGTCCGCAAGCCGAATCTATCATCCCATTATTCATGCATAAGACCCTATCGTTTTCTATTATTGCGACTTTATACATCATATTTCATCATTTTTATCACAGGCATCACAGTTCAGACATTTGCTACGTCCCATTCATCAAAGCCTTCACCAACACCTTCAATTCATCGATTTCTTTGTCCTTGGCTTTCAATTCCTCATTCTCCTTCTTCAACTCTATAACATAAAGCGTCAGCTCCTCCACTTTTCTGAGCAACATATTATCCATCTCGCCGAGGCCAACACCATTCTCCTTAAATTCCTCAGACGAAGGGACATCAGGTAGGTGCTTGTTTTCCTTTACAAATGATTCTACTTCTTGTATTGAGCGAAGTGCATAGTCCGGCTCAAAGACGTAGTCGGAAGCAGGGACATTTTGGACTTTTATCTCTTCGGCGAGGATTTTGCCATCGACGACGAGTTTTTCGGTGGGATTGGTGATACCTATTCCTACATTGCCATCAACCTTTATATACATTGCAGGATTAATTATTCCGGCTCTGTTCTAATTAACGGCTGTTATTTTTTTGTATCTTTACGAAAACAACAGACTGAATGAGTGCACACGCAGAAATACTACGATTATTTAAAAGCCTCTCGGAGCAAGATAGAATTTCCG
>SDBV01002592.1_pt1 | contig 26935 bp, 26 predicted proteins | sample 2277081 | NCBI WGS metagenome assembly SDBV01 (sample SAMN10402039, study PRJNA504765) | marine sediment metagenome | isolation source: marine sediment core GS10_PC15, 223 cmbsf | place: Arctic Ocean: Southern Knipovich Ridge | collected 2010 | reverse complement strand
GACGCGCCCGATATCACCCGTGCATAACACCGGATCTTGAAGCGAAAGTCGGACTCGACATTGCGGTCGCTCGACATGTGCTGGCCGGGGCGCGTTGCGATACGTGAATCCTGACATTTCCGAGTCGTCTCAGTGTTTGCTCGGCGCTGCGGGACCTCGACCGAGAGACATCCACGGGCGCGAGACCAGGACCCTGCGCCGCGCAGCCGGAGACGGTCACTCAATCGCTTTGGTGGCGTAGGTCCGGACGACCTCGTCGTCCTTTGTCGACCAGACCAAGTATCCCTTGCGTCGCAAGGTAACTATGCCGGGTGCGGGGAGGTGGCGGGTGACCAGCTCGGCGATCTGTCCGCGTCCGAGATCTCGAACCGCGCGAAGCAGCGGGTTGATGGGCATCACATTGGGATCGAGATCCCCCTCTCGTAGCACTACCACCACAGCGTTGGGATCGAACCAGTCTGGGCATGTCCCGAAGTAATCAGTACCGTCAACTTCGCCGATGTCTTCGATCGGAACCTGGCCGACGGCGACTCGCAGCTCGTTGACAAGGTCGCCGACCGCGAGACCACCCACGACGGCAGCGTGTCCAAGCGTCGCGACTCGAGCCACGCTTCGCCGGAGAACCGGGTTCCGCAGCTTCTCAAACGCTGGGGACATCCCGATGAGCAGTTCTTCGGTCTCGGGGTAGTCGCGCAGCAGTGCTGCTATTCGCGTTTCCTTGGTGATCTCTGTACGGTTCGACATCGTGGTTTTCGTCCGGGGCCGTCGTGGAAAATGTTACTTCGCAAATACAGATCCCCACGCGAGCCAAAGTGGCCCGCCAGGGTCCACACTCGCGACGACACCCGCGCAAGAACCCGCGCACCCAAGAGTCGGTCGCTTCATGCTTTCTGCCAGCATTGTGTCTGCGCGCAGGTCCCGACGGATCACCGGCTTGCAGCGCGTGAGCAGCATGGCCCCAATCTCAGCCGTGTCGCGTCGGTCACGCGAGGTCGAAACGAGTTCGGGGAGCCTTCAGGTGACAACGCAGATTGGGCAATACCGAACACAACGACAGACCGCGACCCCTACGCGGGATTCGGAAGTCCGAGCGGGTACCCCCTACGCGATATCGCGCGAGCATAAAGCCGGATTTCGGCGATATCCAAATGACGAAGAACCTCAGTCGGTTTGTTGCCTTCGCGAGAAGACTGTCGCCGCGCCGGAGTTTGCAGACAATCTACTGAGGCGCGTGTCAGCTTCGTCGGTCAAGGCCGCTTCTCGTTGAAGATCATCCTGCCTCGAAGATTGGTCGTCCCACGACGTTGGCCGAATCCCAAGGTTTTGACGCGTTCGCCGAGGAGGTGTCAAGTAACACAGGTGTTGCTCCGTTGTTGCCCAATTGGCGGATCCGACCCCATTTGAGGCCTCGACGAAGTCCGGGGCCCAGCACTGGCTCAAAGCTTGATCTCGGCCGTAGATGCAGGCCGGGGCGATGTCTTGGAAGAATCCGGTGCGAACTCGGCCTGGTGTCGGAGGGGGGACTTGAACCCCCACGCCTGTTAAGGCACTAGCCCCTCAAGCTAGCGCGTCTGCCTAATTCCGCCACTCCGACCGGCTGTTGGGCAGCCTAGCCGACCCGCCGAATTCATCTCCGAAATTCGCGTGCCGAATCGGGCCGTCTCAACAGGCGAACGATTCCTGGCGTTGCGGAAGAATCGCCAATTAGGCTTGTTCTGATCAGTTCCCCGAACAAGGACGACTGTGCGCAGCGTCGACGAATTGGACCACGCAGAAGGGCACGCTACCGAAGCAGTGGCATCCGATGCGGACATCGCGGACACCGAGTCGCACGAACCCGAATCCAGACACTCGGGCCATACTTGGAAGATCGTCGTGATGGCCATCATCACAGTGTCGGCAATTGGGCTAGCGATCGCCTACTTCGCGACGCGACCGACATGGGACGAACGAATCGAGCCGCTTGCAAACCAGGTCGCACGACTTCGCGCACTCGAGTTCGAACAGCCCGTCCGCGTCGAATTCATCACACCAGACGAGTTCGACGCTCAGGTCACCGACGACACCGAACTCGACGAAGAAGAGCGGGCGGATCTCGATCGCACAGTCGCACTGTTCCGAGCAGTCGGGCTCATGCAAGGCGACATCGACCTGCATGAGGCTTCGAACGCGCTCGCTTCGAGTGCCGTCCTCGCGTATTACGACTCCGAAGACGAAGTGATCAGAGTGAGCGGAACCGAACTCGACGCATCAGCCCAGGTCACGTTGGTGCACGAGCTGACTCATGCGCTCCAAGATCAGCACTTCGATCTCGATGCGATGCGCGAGGATGCGCACACCCCTGAGACCAATCTAGCGTTGACGGCATTATTGGAAGGCGATGCCATGACGGTCCAAGAGCGGTATCGCGCAACGCTACCTGCCGACGACCTCGACGACAGCATCGAGTCGAACAACGAGGCGCTCGAACAGCTCGAAGCGGCGGACGTTCCCGACGTTTTGGCGGCCGCCATGGCGTTCCCCTATCAGTTCGGGCCGGTATTCGTCATGGACCTCATCGCAGCGGGCGGGTATCCGGCCGTGAACGACGCCTTTGCCGATCCGCCCGCCAGCGATCAGCACATCTTGTATCCCGTGACGTACACGACCCGCGAGATCATCATTGATGTCGACGATCCGCAGCTCGCCGACGGAGAAACAGAGTTCGACCGCGGAGAATTCGGCCCACTTGGGCTTTTGCTCATGCTCAGCGAACGGATCGACGCTGGCGAGGCGGAACGCGCCGTGGCGGGTTGGGGTGGAGACTCATATGTCGAATTCGAACGAGACGGTACTGTGTGTGTCACGACGGCGATCAAGGGCGATACCGACGCCGATACCGACAGACTTGCCCAAGCTCTTCGCGCCTGGTCGAACGCCATGCCTGCCGGCGCGTCAACCGTGGCGACATCGGGCGGCGTCGTCACGTTCAGCTCGTGCGATCCGGGTGCAGAGGCTGTCACGAACGTCACCGGAGCGTCGACCGATGCGTTGACTATGATGGCGCTTCGCAACACGTTCGAAGCGCAACTCGCAGGCAGTGGAGTCGGTCGCGACCCAGCGCGTTGCGTCGCGACAAAAGTCGTCGCGAACTACGGCATCGAGGATCTGACCGGAGCAGCCGTGCCAGATGGATTCCAACAACAGCTCGCCGCCTGGGCTCAGTCCTGCGGGGCGTTCTGACGATCATCTGAGCTGCCCCGCGTCGCAACAACGATGTCGACGGGCAGACGCCATAACTCGATGCGCTTCGAGCGCGTCACCGAGAATCCCTCCGACCGGACCAATTCGGCCGAGTCGATCGGTCGACAGTCGACAAATGCCTCGAAGTGACGGTGTCCGTACTCATACGCCCTCGAGATCACACCGGGGTCGGCTGTCAAGGCCATCGACACGACACCCAAGCGCCCTCGTGGCACCAAGACTCGACGAGCCTCGCGGATGACCCCCGGCATGTCGGGCGTATCGAACAATTCGAGCGTGAAACTACAAAACACCACGTCGAACGAGCAGTCGTCGAACGGCATCCGCCTGGCGTCACCGACACGCAGGTCGACATCGGCACCCTCGCCGGCACCTTCGTTGAGGCGCGCCAGGCGCCGAGCGGCCTTGTCGGCCATCTTCGGCGAGATGTCGATTCCCGAGTACGACCCCTGCGCCCCGACGGCCCGGACGAGCGATTCCGCTCCCGCTCCGGTTGCGTATCCGATCTCGCATACGCTCTCCCCTGGTTCAACTGCGAGCAGATCGATCCCCGCTCGTCGCGCGGGGCGTTCGAAACCGGCGGTCATGAGGTCGTAGAACGCGCTCATGCGGTCGTACGCGCGCCGTGCATCGCCGACGGATCGGTGAACTCGAAGCGGCTCCGGCAGGCTCATTCGGTCGGCCTCCGCCACCAGCCGCCGAGATTCCAGGTCGGGCCTTGCCGTGTCGCGTTACCGTCGACTCCGACCAGCGTGTCGACATAGGCAAGGACAGTCGCTCGTTGATACAGGGGCAGCGTCGGAATGTCGCGTGCGATCAGCTTGTCGACTTCTTGATACAGACGCTCACGGGTGCGAGCATCGAGTTCGGCGTCGGCCTTGCGGATCAGCTCCGTCACCTCGATGTTGCGGTATGCAGTCGAGTTGAACCCGGCCAGATTCTGCTCGTCGCCCGGGCACGTGATCGAATCGGCGCGGTACGCGTCGTCTGTCGTGGCCGGATCGGGAGACGACCGCGTTGCGTACAGTGCGATTTCATATTCACAATTCGCGATGCGGTCGAGGAGTTCATCGCGGCTCCTGTATTGGACGTCGAGTTCGATGCCCACTGCGCCGAGCTGTTCGGTGAGCAGTTCGGCCGTCTGGGTTCGCATCTGGTCCTGAGTGGTCAGCAATTCGAGGCGCAATCGGGCGATACCGCGTGTGTAGATCCCGTCGGGCCCTTTCGTGAAACCGGCCTCAGCGAGTAGTTCGTCGACTCGGGCCTTGTCGGGTTCGCGAATGTCCCAGTGCGGTTCGTACGATCCGGAGTCGACCATGAAAAAAACGTTGTCGAGCGGCGTCGCCGTCGGATCGAGTGGCTGGACGACATCTGCCACGATGGCGTCACGATCTATCGCGTATGCGAGGGCCTCTCGCACTTCGGCCAGTTGCAGCAGCGGGTTGCGCAAGTTGAAATCGAGGTGCTCCCAGATCGGACCGGCGGTGATCTGTACGTCGATTCCAGCAATGTCGGCGACTAGGGATGCCAGCTCCGGACGCGTCACTTGGTATGCGACATCGACTTCGCGGCTCGCGAGCGACGTCGACATCGCTTCTGGAGAGTCCTGAAAACGGAACGAGACACGATCGAGATACGACGTGTGGTCACGCCGGTATCCGTCGTTTCTGACCAGCGCCAACTCTGTTCCACGATTCCAACTATCAACTCTGAACGGGCCCGATGCGAATGGGATGGTTTCATTGAGTGCTGTGTTGAAATCCTGTCCTTCGAGTGCCGCTTTTTTCAACACCGGTTGCCCGGCGCTGAAGAGATACCGCCATGGTCCGTATGGTTCGCTGAACTCGAACGCAAAGCTCCGTTTGTCGTCGGACACGTCGACAAGACGACCGTCCTTGACCTTGTTGTAGCCATCTCGGTTCGCGATGTCGTTGGCGGGATTCAGGATCTGGTCGAGTGTGAACTGCACGTCGTCGGCCGTTACCGGCGAACCGTCGGCCCACACCGACGCCTCGTCGAGTTCGTAGAAGACCTTGTGGGTCGGCGTCGTCTCGAGGCGTGGCTCGCCGGCGAGCAAGTCGGGAATCAGCGCCCCGTCTGGTGCGACCGTCATGAACTGAGCGAGGACCGGGCCCGTGATAATCGACGTCGACATCGTGTCGCCGGCGGTGCTGTACATGTTGAGGCTCGTCGGCTCAGACTCGAGCGAGAACGAGATCTGTCCGCCGACGACTACGTCGCTTGTCAGCGCCGGCGACTGTGGGGCGTCAGATGTCGGCTCCGGACCCGAACACGCCGAAACGACGACGACCACGACGCCGAAGATCGCCAAAGCCGACATCGAGCGACGGCGGCCGCTGTGCAGGCCAATGACCCGTTGCCGAGCCATCGACTCAAACCTGAGAGAGACGCAAACCGAGGAAAACCGAGGTGAACGAAAAAATCAGAACCGTTACGATCGTGATGCGGTCGAGGTTCTTCTCGACGACCGTCCCGCCTTGCATCGCCCCGCCGCCCCCAAACATGTCGGACAGACCGCTGCCGCGCCCGGAGTGGAGCAATACGAACGTGATGAGAAACGCGCTCACAAAGACGTGAATGACGCCAAGGATGATGTTGAGGATCATGGCCGCGATGGTAGTCGGCCGGTGGCGCGTCGTTTTAGCCCATTCACCACACCGTGAGGATTCGCGCAAACTCGGCCGGGTCGAGCGATGCGCCGCCGACGAGCGCCCCGTCGATGTCATCGCGTGCCATGAGGTTCTCGACGTTGCCGGACTTCACGCTCCCCCCGTAGAGGACACGCACGCCTGCTGCCACCGAAGGTGACAACAAGCCGCCGAGTTCCCGGCGGATCAGCGTGCACATCTCCTCGGCGTCATCGGTGCTTGCGACGCGTCCGGTACCGATCGCCCAGATCGGCTCGTAGGCAACGACGAGTTGCTCCGGCGTCATGTCCGTGCATCCATCAAGACTCTCGCTCAGTTGCCGCGCAACGGTGGATTCGGCGTCGCCTGCTTCGCGTTGATCTTCATTCTCGCCAACCGCAACGATCGCCGCCATCCCCTGATCCACAACCGCTCGGGCTTTGCGCGCGACGACCTCGTTCGTATCGCCGAAGAACTGCCTGCGTTCGGAGTGGCCGACGATCACGTATCGGATGTCTAGCGCAGCCAACATGACAGGCGAGATTTCGCCCGTGAATGCGCCTTTTTGTTCCCAGAACACATCTTGGGCGCCAAGCTCAAACGACATCCTGTCTGCATCGAAGAGCGTCTGGAGCGTGCGGAGGTCGGTGAATGGCGCACAAATACATATCTCTTGGCGCTCGTAGTCCCGCTCCTCGAGTGCGTAGTGGAGCTTCTGCGCAAACTGGATCGCGTCGGTGTGCGTCTTATGCATTTTCCAATTGCCGGCGATAAGCGGCTTGCGGTCTGGATTCGTCACTGTCTGTCCCCTCTCAACACGGCCCCTCTCATACGGCCCCTCTCAATGCAGCCAAGCCAACCAGGTCACCACGCTCGATGAGTTCGAGCGACGCCCCGCCGCCGGTCGAAAGGTGGTCGATCGCGTCGGCGAAACCCATTTCACGAATCGCGGCGACAGAGTCACCTCCGCCTACGACCGTGAAACCTTCAGCGGACGCTACAGCACTCGCGACGCTGCGCGTACCGGCGTCGAACGGGGGTGTCTCAAACACGCCCATCGGACCGTTCCAAAACACGCTCGACGCGTCGGCAACACGGCGAGCGTACGCCGACGCTGTGTCGGGGCCGATGTCGAGCCCCATCCAGCCTGCGGGTATCGACATCGGGTCGACCACCATGTGCTCCGCGTTCAGAGCGATCTCGCGAGCTATCACGACCGACGACGGAAGCAACAGCTCCTTGCCGAGTCGGTGAGCCTTCGCGACGGCGGCAGCGGCGTCATCGACTCGGTCGGGCTCGACGAGCGAATCGCCGACCTTGCCGCCCGCGGCGAGCGCGAATGTGAACGCCATCGCTCCCCCGATCAACAGCGCGTCGACCTTGTCGAGCAGCGCGTCGATCACCCCCAGTTTATCTGACGCCTTCGCCCCGCCGAGGATCGCAACGAACGGCCGTGGCGGATCACCGAGAAGTCGCCCTAGCGCTTTGACTTCAGCTTCGAGCAACAGACCCGCGGCGCCGGGCCGGAGTCGAGCCAAGGCATCGACCGATGCGTGTGAGCGGTGTGACGAGCCGAACGCATCGTTCACATAGACATCTCCCAGCGCCGCTAGTTCACGGGCAAAGTCGCTATCGTTCGCCGTTTCACCCGGATCGAACCGCAAATTCTCGAGCAGCACGACGTCACCCGGAGCAAGCTCGGCGCAACGACGCTTCACGTCAGGGCCGACTGCGTCGGGTAGCAGATCCACACACCTCCCGATGAGTTCGCCAAGTCGACTTGCAACGGGAGCGAGGCTCAGCTCAGGCCGTGGTGCGCCCTTCGGACGACCGAGATGGCTCATCGCGATGACTGAGGCGCCCCTGTCGAGCAGGTATTCGATCGTTGGGACCACCGATCGAATACGCATATCGTCGGATATCTCACCGTCCGACATCGGCACGTTTAGGTCGGCCCTGAGAAGAACCTTCGTCCCGCGATGGATGTCGAGCGAATTGAGGAGGGTCAGGTCGGCTGTTTCAACCACACTTGAGCACTAAGTCGACGAGACGGTTCGAGTATCCCCACTCGTTGTCGTACCAACCCAGCACCTTGACCTGATTACCCATCGCTTGGGTCATCTGCGAGTCGAAGATGCACGAGTGCGAATTGCCGACGATGTCCGAGCTGACCAAAGGCTCGTCAGAATATTCGAGGATGCCTTGCCAACGGCTCGTCGCAGCCGCCTTTTCGAATGCGCCGTTGACTTCGTCACGCGTCACTTCACGATCCAGTGTGGCAACGAAGTCGGTGATCGATCCGTCGGGAACCGGAACGCGCAATGCGATGCCGTCGAGCTTGCCGTTGAGTTCGGGCAGGACGAGCCCGATCGCCTTCGCGGCGCCCGTGCTCGTCGGGATTATGTTGATCGCTGCCGAACGAGCGCGGCGCAGGTCACTGTGAGGCAGATCGAGGATCTTCTGGTCGTTCGTGTAAGCGTGGACCGTCGTCATGAATCCGCTCTGTACGCCGAACGCTTCGTGAAGCACCGAGACGATCGGGGCGGCACAGTTCGTTGTGCACGAGGCGTTCGAGATGACGACATGATCTGACGGGTTGTACGTCGAGTCGTTCACGCCCAAGACGAACGTCGCGTCTTCTTGTTTTGCCGGCGCGGAAATGATCACGCGTTTTGCTCCACCGGAGAGGTGTTGAGCCGCCTTGTCTCGCTGGGTGAACAGCCCGGTCGACTCGATGACGACCTCGACGCCCAACTCTCCCCACGGAAGATCCAGCGGACTGCGTTCGGAAAGCACCTTGACGCGCCTGCGCCCGACGACGATCGAATCACCGTCGACGACGATGTCTTCGTCGAGCACGCCATGTACCGAGTCGTATTTGAGCAGGTGTGCGAGCGTCGCCGCGTCTGTGATGTCGTTCACCGCGACGACATCGACATCTGCACCGGATTTGATGACGGCCCGCAGAAAGTTCCGTCCGATTCGCCCAAAGCCGTTGATCCCGACACTCACGCCCATTGAGGCTCCTCATCACCGGTTGCAAGAGATCTTTCGACGAAGCCTACCCCGACGAGCCGCTCGGGCGCAGGTCCGAACAATCCAGGGGACCGGCGTCACTGGTCGGCGAACTGAGTCTCATAAAGCTGAGCGTAGAGACCACCGGCAGCGATCAGGGTTGCGTGATCGCCCCGCTGGACGATCCGACCGCCGTCTATCACGAGAATCTTGTCGGCTCGTCTGACCGTCGAGAGACGGTGCGCTATGACGAGCGAGGATCTTCCTGCCAGCGCCCCGTCCAGTGCCGCTTGAATGGTCCGCTCGTTCTCACTGTCGAGATGAGCGGTCGCCTCATCGAGGATGACGATCGCCGGGTCTTTCAAGAAGACACGCGCGATGGCGATGCGCTGCTTCTCGCCTCCGCTCAACCGGTATCCGCGTTCGCCCACCGCCGTGTTGTAACCATCGGGAAGCGACGCGATGACATCGTGAATGCTCGCCGCACGGCAAGCCCTTTCGAGATCGTCGAGCGTGGCATCGGGTCTCGCGAATCGTAGATTCGCCGCGATCGAGTCGTGAAAGAGGTGCGGATCTTGCGTCACGACTCCGATGACCGAATTCACGGCTTCGAGAGTCAAGTCTCGTACGTCTATGCCATCGATCGAAACCGATCCTTCTGTCACGTCGTAGAGACGCGGGAGCAGCAGCGAGATCGTCGTCTTGCCCGCTCCCGACGGCCCGACGAGAGCCGTCATCTCGCCGGGCGCGATCTCAAAATCGATATTCGACAGGACGGTCGTCGCGATCTCACTCGCCGACGCGACATTTTGCGGATCTTGCAGCGATGGGAGCGTGATCCCGGCGCCGGTTGGGTACTCGAACGACACGTCGTCGAACCGGACCCGGCCGTGCGGATCGGATATCACGCGACTGCCGGGATACTCACGAATCGCCTGGTCGAGGTCTAAAACGTCGAACACTCGCTCGAAACTGACCATTGCGGTCAGGTAATCGACCCGCGCAGTGGTCAGCGCGGTGAGAGGTGGATAGAGCTGAGCCAGATAAAGGCTGAGCGCGACGATCGTGCCGACTTCCATCGTGGCGTCGATGACGCTCAGGCCGCCAAAAAGGTAGAGCACCGACGTCGCGACTGCCGCCACGAATGTCAGGCTGACGATGAATGATCGCGTGTAGATCGCGGAGCCGATACCAATGTCACGTACCAGCGACGCTCTCGACGAGAACTCGGACAGCTCACGTTCGGAACGCCCGAACAACTTGACGAGCATCGCGCCCGCCACGTTGAAACGCTCCGTCATCATCGCAGTCATCGACGCATCGAGATTCATCTGTTCGCGGGTGATGTATCGGAGACGTTTGCCAATCCAGCGAGCCGCAACGACAAATATGGGGACCACACCAAGCGCGATGAGCGTAATCGGCCAACTCAGCACGAACATGACGGCGAGGGTGGTCGCAACCGTGATCACATTCGAAAATATCTGACTCAACGTGCCCGTGAGCGCTCGTTGCGCACCAATCACATCGGTGTTCATCCGACTGATCAGCGACCCGGTCTGCGTCTTCGTGAAGAATGCGATCGGCATTCGTTGAACGTGGTCGTAGAGCTCGACCCTGAGGTCATAGATCAGGCTTTCGCCGATTTGTGACGACAACCAGCGCTGAACGACGTTGATGACCGCGTCGACAAGCGCCACCGCCAGGGCGACGGATGCGAGGATCACAACGAGGCGGCGATCCGCGTTCGGGATCGCCGAGTCGATCAACGATCTGAACAGGAGCGGCGGCACCACCGCTGCCGCTGCAAGTACCCCGACAGCTACGAGAAAGACCGTCAGCTTCGCCCGGTACGGCTTTGCATATCGCAGGACGCGGCGAAGCGTCTCGCGTTCGACTTTCTTGCCTTGCGTCGCCTGAGGGTCGCGGGACATCGACCGCAACAACATCCACTGTTGCACGCTCAGCCCGCCGCTAAGTCAACGAACCGGCCGCCGGCGCGGTTAGGGCCCGATACCGACCCAACTCCGCCAAGTCGGGTGAACTCAGATGCTGAGTGCCGCAGCACGTCGACGACGCGAGATCGCATAGATGCCGCCACCGACACCGAGAAGAACTCCACCGATGAGTACGAAACCAACGATATCGCCGCCAGTGAACGGCAGAGCGCTCGCAGATCCCGGGTCGGCCGGGTCGACCGGGTCGCCGACACCTGGGTCGCCACCCTGGTTCTCGGTCGTGACGTAGGCGCCTTCGTTGGCCGGCTGAGCGAGAGCTGCGGGCGGCGCCGCAATCACGAAGACGGCAAACAAGGCGAGGACTGTGATCTTGACATATGACATGATGGATTGCACCTCAGGTCTAACGACGTTCGATGATTTGATGCCGCCGTAGTCCGCTGGACTAGCCCGCCTCAAATGGTCGTTGCGTGGCATACGGCATCGAACGAACCAACTCACCGAGGCTACGCGCTTTGTCGATCGATTCATCCGGTTTTTTGCTTGGACAAGGTCGACTCGAATGCTTCGACGATGCCGATGGCTTGTTCGATCGGCGCCGCCACGTTGATCACTACCGGTTCACGGCCCACGATGAGGTCGGCCTTGGGCCACTCGAGCGGTTCACCGACGAGCGAGACTACCTCGATGTCGAGCGCGTCGATCGTGGAGGTCTCGTCGAAAAACACGGGATTCGAATCTGCCCAAATGACGAGTGCCGTATCCTCTGCGCGCCCATAGGCTACGCCTGTGAACCCCGGGCCATCGATGGCGACGGTCTTGACACTCTCGCCGGCGGCGGCGTGTGTCATCACGGAAAACGCTTTGCCCGTCGGTCGCGGGAGCCCAGATCCGCGCCACAAGCTCCTGAAGACCTGCTCCGATTCGACTTCGTCGAGCCGATAGACCGCCGGTTCCCAGACCATCCGGGTCAAACCGTTCGCCGTGCCGGTCGCCAACAACTTGACCGTGTCGACCCGCGCTACTTCCGCGTCGAAGTTCGTCCCGGGCCACGCGATCCCAACGCCCCATGCCTCAATCGGTCTTCCTTGGGGGATGCGAGCATGCAGGAATACGAGCACATCGTCCAGCACCGTCCACGGTTCGAAGAACCGAAGCGAAAACACGTCGGTCACGTCTTGAAGCGCAAGAGTCGTGTCGAAAAACTCCAACGAGCGTACGACGTCTGACATGGAAAGAATCGCTCGAAGCTCGTCGGTGTTCTTTGGTGGTTTGAACAAAAAATGGTCGACATCGACCCAACGCTCGAAATAGGTATTGAAGAACTCGAGAGCCTCGACATCGCTGCCCGCCGCGAGAAGCGAGCCGGCGATTGCATATCCGTAGGTGGTACTCGACAGCCCCGAGTCGAGTACCACAGCGTCGGCCGCGGCCGATTTGATCGACGCTGAACCGGCCCGCAGGAGTTCCGCGTACTCTGTGCGCGATCCGCTCCAAAACGCCTTCAGATCGGCCTGATTCTCTATCGAGTACGCCTTGACGCCTCTCGGCCTGAACCTCGACACGACTGCACGCACGAAGTTGCCATACGCGTTCAAATCGAGCGGCATTTCTGACGACCTGTTCTCATCGTCGGCGACGTCGGCCCCGGTGACCCAACACGAACCCACGCGAATCTTCAACATGGACTCGAATCCGAGTTTGTTCACCGATGCGACAACGCCGTCAATACGGTCCCAATCGTATTCTCCCGGCCGCGGCTCGACCTCGCACCATTCGAGTTCGGAGTAGGTAGCCCCGCCCGAGATGTCGGCGATGTCATCAACGACATCCTCAACCAGGTTCCAATGCCAACGGGCGCCGAACGGATTGGCAATACCCTCGATTTGCGGCCCGTCATAGACTCCCGAGCCCGAACCGCGGGGCTCGGGCGACGGCTTGGCGCCGGCGTCGTCCAACGACGCGCACGATGTCAACACGATGATGAATGCCGCGAAGAACGCCACGATCCGCGTAGAGGTTCTCACGACTCGATGCGAGTCGGCTTCATCATTGGCCAAGACGCTGGGTTTCCCCTTCGTTGTCGACTCGCGCGAAACGCTATGCCGCGATGCTGTCCGTTCACTGAGGATTGACAGCTTTTCGCACAACATGCAAACCCAACAGGTTCACCGTTGCGAATTTCGAGAACATAGGCCACACTGGGTAGCAAGAAGTGCTGAGGCGGCCGGACGGTCGCGGGATCGCAACGGTCCTGAGGAAAGTCCGGACTCCACAGGGCAGGGTTGCCGGGTAATACCCGGCCGAGGCGACTCGCGGGAAAGTGCCACAGAAACCAAACCGCCTGCCGGTATCTCCGGCAGGTAAGGGTGAAAAGGTGCGGTAAGAGCGCACCAGGGCCTGGGGTAACCCGGGCCGCTGGGTAAACCCCAATCCGGAGCAAGATCAAGCAGGGAGTGGGCTGCCCGTCCGACGCTCCCGGGTAGATCGCATGAGCGTACCGGAGACGGCACGCCAAGATGGATGGCCGTACGCAGACAGAATCCGGCTTACAGGCCGCCTCAGCCTACTTGCGACCGAAAATGCAGCGGGGGCCCGGGGACACCCCGGCAGCGCCCCGATGGGCTGGGAGCATTTTTTCAGGGGCCGCTCAGGCGCTGTGGACGCGGTCGCTGATATCGACCCACGTAGTACCGAGGCCGATCAGAACTGACCTCGCGACGTCGAGTTCGGCACTCGACGCGCCGTCAGCATCGACGATCGCGGCATGCATCGCGCGCATGTGCCGACGAATTGCTCCGCCGCGCTGAGACCATGCTGCCAAGGCCATGTGGTCGCCGGACGCAAGAGTCGATCGCATGTCGATCTCTGCGATCATGCCCGACGCGCTGAGCGAGAACAGTTCCTCATTCATCATTCGATGCGATTGTGGCATGATTGCGACCTCCCTTCGGGGTGCTAGCGGGGCGTCCCCAGGACATCCCCGCTGATGGGTTAATCGGATGTATGTTCGACGCTATGAGCGAACATGTACGCAGCACCGGCAATATGGTCGAGCGACTCACATGTCGACTCATTAGTACTGTCCGATGCATGAGTGAAACGAACTAGTCGATGATTTCTGGCAGCGCACGAATCAGGGTTCCAGCTACGACGGCCAATCTCGGCCCGGGGTTCGACGTTCTTGGACTCGCCCTCGCGATATACAACGAGGTCGAGATCGTCGTCGGCGACGACGCCGACGACGCACCGGTCCGACTCGACGGAGCGGAATCCTCCGGACTTCCGCTGGACCATTCCAACTATCTCTACCGCGGCGCAGAGACCGCGTTTCGTCTCGCCGGGAAGAAATTGCCCGTTTTCTCGATCAGCGCTACACAAGAGATTCCGGTCGCACGTGGACTCGGATCGAGTGCTGCTGCGCTCGTTGGCGGCGCGATAGCTGCGAATACGGTCCTTGGCGGCGAGGTACCCGAGTCGGAGCTGGCGTTCGCCCTGGCTGATATCGAAGGACACGTCGATCAGGTGGCGGCCGCCATGTTCGGCGGCCTCGTCGGCGTCGCTCCGCCGAGCGAGCAAGGCGTCCCCGGCGTTCTGTCGACGGCGGCGACACCGAACATCTTCGACCTCGACATCTCATCAGATCTGATTTTCGTGGCGGTCGTGCCCGACGTCCGCATCGAGACGAAAGCGGCTCGCTCGGCACTGCCCCACACGGTGCTGTTCAGCGATGCCGTGTTCAACGTCGCGTCAACCACTGCCCTGGCCCGAGGTCTGGCCGACGCCGATCCGTATCTGATCAGAATCGGGATGCGCGACAAGCTGCATCAACCCGAGCGTGCCTCGCTGCTCCCGGCGAGTCTCGACGTGCTCGCGGCCGGACGCGACGCCGGCGCTCTGGGCGCCTGTTGGTCTGGATCTGGCTCAACGATGCTCGCTGTGTGCGACGATGATGACACGGCAGACACAGTCGCGTCGGAGATGGCCGCAGCGTTCGAAGGCCATCGCATCTCAGCGACGCCGATGATCGTCGACATCGACTTCGAGGGCGCCGTCGAGGTCGAGGGCGATCCTGCATCTCCCGAGAACTGACGAGCGGGACCCTGCTCACCGACGCAAGGCTCAGTCGGCGCCGGTCACGTTGATCGACTCGACGGCGATGAGGTCGCCATCGGCGACCAGTTCCGTAACCGATGCATGTCCGACCATCAGATCGACATATAGCTCCGTGTCGGCATCGAGCACTTCACGGATGATCGCCTTGACCGGCCCGAGATGCGTCACGATGACCAACGATTCGTCGCCCGCTCGTACCTTTTCGAGGGCCGCGGCGAATCCGTCGGCGACCCTGGCTTCGAGCGAACTGTGGCTCTCACCGCCGGGGACGGGAACCGAGCGATCGGTGAGCCAGACTGGCGGCCAATTCTCCAAGAGTTCGACGAATGGAACGCCCTCTATCGATCCGTAGTCGAGTTCGACGAACCTGTCATCGATGACAGGCGAAATTGCGAACTGGTTGCCGATGCACTTGGCGGTGTCGTACGCTCGGGCAAGTGGACTGGAGACGATCACGGGCGCCACCGGCCCAAGTTCGGACCTGATGTAGCGCGCGATTGCCCGAGCCTGATCGAGGCCGCGATCCGTCAGCTCGACATCTCTGCGTCCGACCATCTCGCCTGCGCGGTTCGCGTGCGACTCAGCGTGCCGGACAAGCAGAATTCTCGTTGTGGAACCTGCCATCATGCATCGAGCGCGGCATTGACGAGTGCGTCGGCATGTTTGTTGAGATGCCGACGTACGTGGCTGAGTCGGGTTCGCTCAAAGTCGTCGATCAACCGAGTTGCTTCGAGCCAGAGGGGCCGCAGAGCACTGCTCTTGACGCGATAGCGCCCCGCGAGCTGTTCGATCACCAGTTGCGAGTCGGACTTGAGATGCACACTGCCCGCACCCAGGCTCTTTGCTGCGATCAGACCGGCTATGACCGCCTTGTACTCAGCGACGTTGTTTGTCGCGATACCGATCCGCTCGGAGACCTCTGACAACGGGTCGCCGCCCTCGTCGTCATCGCGCCAAATCACAGCGCCGATCGCCGCAGGACCGGGATTTCCCCGTGCGCCTCCGTCGGTAGCGACGACGACCGAGAGAGTCATATCGCCAGCGTCATCGGCGCACCCTTACTGCTCGGCGCCGTGCAGTACGATGAGGATCGCATCACAGTTCGGACAGAGAGGGACTTCAGCCTGCTCGAGTTCGTATATGTCCTCTGCCGGAAGTGTCATGTGACATGCCTGGCACACTTTCCCACTCAGCTCGGCTGCCGCGACACCGCCGCCCCGACTACGCGTGCGATCATATCTTGCCAACAGGACCCGGTCGAGCGGTTCGCGGCACGTAGTGCGCTGTGAGTCGAAACCGTCGAGATCGGCCTCGAGATCTGTAATCACAGCGTCGCGGTGATCGACGAGTTCACGCCGCTGGGCGTCGAGGCGCTCGAGTTCCGCGACGCTGCTGGCCAGCTCGGCGGAACGCTCATCGAGTTCGACCAAAATTTCGAGTTCGGCGTCTTCGAGTTCGCTTCGTTTGCGACAGAGCATCTCCACATCACTTTGCAGCGCTGTCAGCTCTCGTGGATTCGCAACGTCGCCGCTCATGAGCTTGCGATTCGACACGTCGACGCGAGCCGTAATCCCACGAACCTCGTCATCGAGACGGTCCCTAGCTGCTTCCAGGTCTTTGACCTTGCCCGCAATGGATTCGTTCGCGTCCGCCGCATGTTTGATCAAGACATTGACTGCGGCCACGGCCTTTGCCTCGTCGAGATCTTCGAGACGAGTGCGGATTGCGTCGGCTGCACTGTCGACTCGCTGCAACTCGAGCAGGTTCGTAGCGTCGATCACGATTCTCGCGCAGAGTGTCGTCGAATGAATCGATTGTCGACCGAGTCCAGCACGACTACTCGTCCTCGACGAGCGATGGCGGATTGCCGCCTCTGGTGTTTCCACCTCCGGTGGTTCCGGTGCTCTCCTTGTTCTTCGAAGAACCCGAAATGAACTTCCCAACCTTTCGGCCGCTGCGGTACTCGCTCAGGTCGGGAGCGCCAAAGAATTCGACCGGCAGATCGGCGTGCGCCGGACCCATGTATGCCTTCCAGATCGCTGCCGGAAGTCGACCTCCGACCTGGCCCGTGATCACGTTGTTGCTGTACGGATTGCCGACCCAAACCGCCGTCGTGATCTGCGGAGTAAAACCAACGAACCATGCATCCGCGTTCGTGTTCGTAGTGCCGGTTTTGCCCGCCGCCGGTCGCCCGATCCCGCTGCCGGCGGCAGTGCCCTTGGTGAGAACGTCTTGCATCATTCGCGTCACCATCTTCGCAGTGTTCGCCGAAATGACCTGCTCGGCACCGGGGTTCACGACAAAGATGTCGTTGCCGAGTCCGTCGACGACTCGTGTGATCATGTGCAGGTCTTGACGAACGCCGTCTGATGGAAGCGTCGCGAAAGCGGCCGCCGTCTCGAGCGGCGAAACCCCTACGGCGCCGAGGATGATCGAGCCGTATGCGTCTAGATCTGATTTGATTCCCATCGCGTGCGCGGTATCGACGACCGACTGCGCTCCGATCTCGTTGACGAGATTCACATACACGCAGTTGATCGACATATAGGTACCTTGCCAGAGAGACATCGGCCCGCCCGGACTCTTCACGCGTTTACCCGTTCGGTCGCCCGCGTACCGACATCCAGTTGTGCCATCGAGCGTGTCGTTAGGGGACAACCCTTGTTCGAGCGCAGCGACAAGCCCAAAGATCTTGAACACCGACCCAGTCTGGCGACTGCCCTGTGACGCCAGGTTGAACTTCTGTTCGGCGAAGTCACTGCCGCCGTAGAGGGCAAGTACGCCACCGGTCTGGGAATCGACCGACGCGATCGCCGCCGTGTATCCACTGTCGGGCGTGATTCCACGCTCCACCTGTCGCGCAAGCGTCGTGCTGCCTTGAATCGTCTCAGTCGCAAGATCTTGAAGGCGCGGATCGAGAGTCGTGTGTATTTGCAGGCCGCCATAGAAGATCTGGTCGAAGCGAGCCTGCGCGTCGCCGGGTAACACGTCTGTGCGCGCAAGAAGCTCCTGTTTCACTGCTTCGACGAAGTAGTCCCGAGTCGACGGCTCGAACTGTTGGTGAAGTTCGACGGGCAGACCAAGGACATTATTTGCGTCGCGTTCGGCGACTGTTATGAAACCCTCGTCGACCATGCGATCGAGCACGACACGGCGTCTCTGAACAGCTTTCTCCGGTTTGGTGATCGGGTCCCACTTTGCCGGCGATGCAATCAGGCCAGAGAGCAGGGCCGCATCGGCAACCGACAACTCGCCTACGCCGACGCCGAAATAGCGACGAGAAGCAGCTTCGAATCCGTAGACGCCATTGCCCAGATAAACCGTGTTGATGTAGCGCTCGAGGATCTGCTCCTTCGAGTATTCGCGTTCGAGACGCAGAGCGATCATCGCTTCTTGAGCTTTGCGTGTGAGCGTTTGATCAGCTTTGCCGTCTTCGTCGAGTAAGAAGGTGTTCTTCACAACCTGCTGAGTGATCGTCGATCCACCCTGGGTCACGCCGCCCGACTCGACATTCGTGACCAGCGCACGTCCGATCGAAGGAAGATCGACCCCATTGTGTTCATAGAACTCGTCGTCTTCGATCGCAAGAATCGCCTGCTGAACTGGGGCCGGCACCTGATCGAGAGTGATCGGCTTCCGGTCGATTTCGGCCCTGAATTCGGCCAGCAGCGCTCCGTCGCGCGCATAGACCTTCGACGGCTCGGACAGTGCAGGGAGTTCGATGTCGCCCACGCGGTCGAGCGTCAAAGAGCCGGCGGCTTGAAGTTCTGCGCTCGCAGGCGCAAACGCCATTCCGAGCAGGGCGATTCCCCCCGCCCCGACGACGATCGCGACAATGAGCATGATCAGGCTGCGCAGCAGGATCCGCGACCGCTCGCGCCGCACCGTAGTGCCCCGCCCAGTAGTGCTCCGCCCCGGACTGCTCCGATTGTCGATCTTGTCCATCGTGTTGGTATCTCCTACCAAGAACCGGGCGAGCCGACCGAGTCGACACAATGCACCGCACAGGCCAGCCCACATACTACGCGTGTTGAGCGACGTCTTTGGTACGAATCACCCGACTACGTGCACTTTAGATGACGTGGCGGCTTGCAGACCGGCCGCTCGCCCCATTTGTTGCAGTCGGACCGGGCGGCTCATACTTTGACGATCTCGCGGGCAACATCGACGATCTCAGGGGCGCCGAACAACAGCTCTTGCTCCAACGCCGGCGCATAAGGCAACGCGTGAACATCGGCGAGGCCGAGTCGGCGAATCGGCGCATCGAGATCCCAGAACGACCGCTCGGTGATCTCGGCTACCAACTCGGCGCCAATCCCACCGGTGCGGTTCGCCTCGTGCACGACGAGGAGCCGTCCGGTCTTCGCGACAGATTCGGCCACGAGGTCGTAGTCGAGTGGACGTAGCGTTCGCAGGTCTATGACTTCTGCTTCGATGCCTTGGTCGGCGAGCGTCCGCGACGCCGCTTCGGCGTGATGTCGCATCATCCCGTATGTGGCGATCGTCAGATCTGTGCCGATGCGAACTATGTCTGCAACGCCAATCGGAGTCACGTGCCCGCTGTCGACGGGTGGCAGCCCCTTCACGGATCGGTATGCCTTCTTGTGCTCGAGATACAAAACCGGGTCGGGATCGGCCATTGCCGCTCGGAGCAGCCCGATCGCGTCGGCCGGCGTCGACGGCGCCACGACCTTGAGCCCCGGGACGTGACAAAACAGAGCCTCGATACATTGCGAGTGGTACAGGGCGCCATGAACGCCACCGCCGTACGGCGCCCGAATCACGAGTGGACAGGCAAAATCGCCGTTCGATCGATAGTGGATCTTTGCTGCCTCGGACAGGATCTGGTCGATGCCCGGCCCGACGAAGTCGAGAAACTGGATCTCGGCAATCGGGCGCAGCCCGTCGATCGCCATTCCGATCGCGGCCCCGATGACGAGCGACTCGGCCAGCGGCGTGTCGAGCACCCGATCGTCGCCGTAGGTTTCGATCAATCCACGCGTCGCCCCGAACACTCCGCCGCGATCACCAACATCTTGACCGAGGACTATGACTCGGTCGTCGTCCGCCATGAGTTCATCCATCGTTTCGTTGATCGCCGTGATGTAGGTGATGGGTTTCGCGTCGGAATCGAGACTTGCCGGCGTGCGATCGATGACGGGGTCGTCGTGCCCCGGCAGTTCGGCTCGCAGCGGCTTCGCGTAGACGCCCCGGTATGCGTCGTTAGGTTCCGGTTTCGGAGATGTCTCGGCCGCCGCGACCGCAGCCGCAACCTCTGCATCGACCGAATCCGCGATCTCGTCCTCGGTCTCGAGCGTGAGGATCCCGGACGTGATCAGATCGTCGTGCATGCGCCGGATCGGATCCTTGCGCCGCCATTTCTCGACTTCTTCACGGGAGCGATAGTACTTGTCGTTGTCGTCTGAGGTGTGTGGGTGATACCGGTAGGTCTTCGCTTCGATCAGGGTCGGGCCGTCGCCACGAGCGGCGCGCTCGCGGGCGTCCCGCGCTACCTCGTAGACGGTAATGGCGCTCTGGCCGTCGACGGTGATTCCGGGAAAGTCATACGCAACCGCGCGCAGCGAGATGTCTTCGACGGCAGACTGTTGATCGAGCGGGACCGAGATCGCATAGCCGTTGTTCTCGCACACGAACACGATCGGAAGCCGGTGAATCCCCGCAAAGTTCAACGCCACGTGAAAATCGCCCTCTGACGTCGCACCGTCACCGAAACTGCAAAACGAGACCCCCGGCTCGCCCCGCATCTTGCGCGAATACGCGATGCCGACGCCATGGGGTAGATGCGTGGCAATCGGCGATGACCCTGTGATGATCCCGAGGCGTCGCAATCCCCAATGGTTCGGCATCTGTCGCGCACCGCTACATGGATCGTCAGCCCGAGCAAACACACCGAGGAGGATCTCCGTCGGAGTCATCCCGCGTACGAGCAGCGCGACGAGATCGCGATAATAAGGAAGAAGGATGTCATCTTCGGCCATCGCAAATGCGAAACCGGCCTGCACTCCTTCGTGCCCCTGGCCGGACACTGCAAACGGCGCCTTGCCTTGGCGGTTCAACGTCCAAATGCGTTCGTCGAGTCGTCGGCCGAGCAGCATCGTACGATATAGGGCGAGTGCATCGAGATCGGTCAGCCCGGCATGGCGATGTGGCGATGCGAGATGCGCACGGAATGCTGGTTCAGTTACGGTCATGTCCCCCAGGGCTCCTCATGTGTTGCAAACGGGAAATCGCCCTGATTCGCTCTTCGGCAACACGCCGCGCCGCTACCGCCGTCGAGATCGCCTCGGCGTCGGCGAGCCGGAGTATTGCCGTCGTTGTGGCGCCGATCTGTTCGACCTTTTGCATCGCTCGGTCCCTGTCGTAACCCTCGAGTTCCATCGCCACGTTGATCAGACCACCTGCATTCACGACGAAGTCGGGCGTGTAGAGAATCTCGCGCTTGCGAAGCGACTCGCCGATCTCTTCGGTCACGAGTTGATTGTTGGCTGCTCCGCAGATGAGTTCGCATCGCAGATCTTCGACCAACGCATCGTCGAAGATGCCGCCGAGCGCACATGGGGCAAGGACGTCGCAGTCGAGCGTGAGGATTTCGGCACAGCCGGCCGTCTCGCATCCGAAATCGTGAACGCACCGCTCGACTGCATCGGGGCTTCGGTCGGCGACCGTGACACGCGCTCCATCGTCGATGAGGAAACGCACGAGGCTGTAGCCGACCTTGCCGACGCCTTGGACCGCGACGTGACGGTCTGCGAGGGATTGGGAACCCCATCGGTGTTCGGCAGCGGCGCGCATCGATACTTCGACCCCGAAGGCGGTGACCGGTGACGGATCGTCGCTGCCACCGAGGAACGGCGAGGTTCCGGTGACCCATTGGGTCTCGCGATGAATCAAGTCCATATCGTCGCGAGTCGTTCCGACGTCTTCAGCGGTGATGTAACGCCCGCCGAGACTCGCTATGTGACGCCCGAAAGCGCGGATCAGCGCTTCGGTTCTGATCTCGCGCGGGTCGCCGATGATGACCGACTTACCGCCGCCGAGATCGAGGCCGGCAACGGCCGCTTTGTAGGTCATTCCCTCGGCCAGTCGCGCGACGTCAACCAGCGCCGCCTCGTCATCGACGTAGGGAAAGAACCGCACGCCGCCGAGCGCGGGGCCGAGCGCGGTCGAATGAATCGCAATGATCGCCTTCAGACCGACGTCGGCATCGTGACAGAACAGGACCTGTTCGAGGTTCTGCTGCTCGAGATACTCAAAATACAACGCACGCACCCCCGTCGTGTGTCGAAGTCACAGCCCGCCCGTTTCCGACTATAGAGCGCAAAATGCCACTTCGACCCTCGGTATCGGAACGATTTTTTGCCCTGTAGCCTCGACCCATGCCTAAGCCTCTCGCCCCGCTCGTTTCGTCACTGCCCGAGGGCATTGAGCGGGTCGGTCTGCCAACGCCGTTTCGCGTCGGCGACGTGAATTGCTGGCTCCTTTTGGGGAGTCCTACAACGATCATCGACCCCGGGACGATGATTCCCGAGTCTCTCGCCCGCCTCGAAGACTTCTTACACGACGCCGGTCTCGGTTTTGCCGACATCGACCAAATCGTGGTCACACATACTCATCTCGACCACTACGGCGCCGCAGGATGGATCGCGGAGAAGGCGGACGCGCCGATCCTCGTCGGCCGACCGGATGCTCACCGGCTATTTCCGTACGAGCGCGACTACACCGCAGCGTATGTAGACATGCTCGCGTCATTCGGCGCTCCCGACTCGGTGAGCGATTCGATGGCGGGTGCACGACGCTCCATGCGCTCGCTGGTCGAGCGGCCGGCCCCAGAACGGATCGAAAGGCTCGACGACCTCGACACGATCGACGCCGGCGGGCGGAGTTGGCTGATCGTCCAGACTCCGGGCCACTCTGTCGGCCACATCGCGATGTACGACGACGACGTCCTCGTCAGCGGAGATCATCTTCTCCCCCACATCACACCGAACCCACTCATCGAACTGACCCGCAACGCCGGCGGGACGTTTGTGCGGCGTCGCAGCCTGACCGAATACATGGCAAGCATGGACCGTTTCGTCGAGTTCGATCCGGCATGGGCTCTGCCCGGTCATGGCGATGCGTTCACAGACGTGCCGCGACTCATCGGGAACATGCGAGACCACCACCGGGTTCGTTCGGCCGAGGTGGTCACCGACCTCGACCGATTGGGAAGGGCGACCGTTTATGAACTCGCGATCTCGATGTTCTCAGACCTCGACGGCGCGGCGATTCTGCTCGGCCTCTCGGAGGCGGTCGGCCACCTCGACCTTCTCGTCGCCGCCGGCCTCGCCGAAGTCATCGACGGCGAACCGGTTCGCTACGAGCGGGTGAAAGCGTCGCAAGATTGGGAAACTACGAGTACGACCTGATCATCATCGGAGCAGGCTCGGCCGGGCTCACCGCTGCTCGTTTCGCAGCGCGTCTGTCGTTGAGGGTCGCGATCATCGACAAACGACGACCAGGCGGCGACTGCTTATGGACCGGATGCGTGCCGTCGAAGACGTTGATCGCGAGCGCCAATGTCGCGCATGCGATGCGACACGCCGGCGACGTGGGTCTACCGCAGTTCGAGCCGGAAGTCGACCTCGCCCGTGTCTGGCGACGTATCAAGGATGTTCGTGACGATATCTTCGCCACCGACGACAATCGCGACGAACTCGAAAAACAGGGCCTGACATTCATCGCCGGTAAAGCTCGCATCGACGGGGCACATAATGTGACCGTCGGCGGCAAACTGATCTCGGCGAGATTCATTCTGATCGCTACGGGCAGCCACCCGACAATCCCGCCGATTTCCGGCATCGGCGCCGTCGACCCGATCACGACCGACCAATTCTTCGACCTCGACGCGCCGCCGCGCAGCATTTCGATCATCGGCGCAGGCCCGATCGGCGCCGAGATCGCCCAGGCGTGCGCACGGCTCGGAATCGACGTGACGCTGCTCGAAATGCTGCCGCAGCTCCTGCCGCGCGCAGAACCGGCGCTCGCCCGCCAACTCGAACTCGCTCTGCGCGCCGACGGCGTCCACGTGTCGACGGGAATCAAAATCCAACGTGTCGTCCGCTCCGGCGAAAACGTCTCGATATTCACAAGCGGGCCCGATGGGGACCGTGGCCACGTCGCCGAAGCAGTGCTCGTCGCGACAGGCCGCAAGCCCAACATCGACGGTCTTGGACTCGACACTGTTGGAATCGCCACGGACGAACGCGGCATCGTGACGAACAAGCAGATGGCCACCACAATCGGCTCGATATATGCCGCCGGCGACGTCGCCGGGAAGTGGCAGTTCACTCATGCGGCCGGCGCCGAAGCCGCACTCGCCGTTCGCAATATGTTCTTCGCCGGGCATTCGAACACAGAGCAGGCGATGCCGTCGTGCACGTTCACCGACCCAGAACTCGCCGCCGTCGGTCTGACCCAAGCCGAGGCCGAATCGAGATTCGGCCCGACGCACGTACGTGTCTGGCGCCGAGCGCTCACGTCAAACGACCGCGCTCGGACCGAAGCCCGCGCCGACGGCGAGCTGATCATCATCACAGTGCGCTCGCGCGGCGCCCATCGCGTCGTCGGTGGCCACATGCTCGCGCCGGCGGCCGGTGAACTCATTACCGAACTGACAAGCGCCGTCTCGACGCGGCAACCCCTGTCAAAACTCGCCAAGGTCGTCCATGTCTATCCGACCATCGCCACCAGCATCGAACTACTCGCCGCCGACGCGGCCTACGAAAAAGCTGCCGGATATCGCTGGCCGGTCCGTCGCCGCAGGCAGCGGCTCGCGGGCCGTCGAGTTCAACCGAAGAAGTCGCTTTTCTAGTGTGGCCTTCGCCGACGTCGAACAATTCAGTCCGAGACTGCCGGCATGGGAGTCACATGGAATGCGGCAAGCGCCGCCCACCTGTTTCGTAGATCCGGATTCGGGGCGAACCGTGACGAGATCGACGCGGCCGTAGCAGACGTAGCCGGCGTTGTTCACGGGCATTCCGACGGGTTGGTCGAGGTTCGCGAGCCGGCGCTCCACCATCGCCAAATCCGGCTCGTCGGTCGGGTCACCGGCAAGCACTTCGGCTTCGATCCCGTGTTCGAGACTGAGATCTGCCGCCGGCTCTGCCCTACTCCACAGCGGACCGTACCAGCACCAATCCCGACCGCACCGCACCCCGCGACCAGCTCCTTTACCCGCCAACGACCGGTTTCCGGTTTATGTTGGAAGCAGCGTTTATTGGAGTGCGTGTGCGCCTCTGCGGCCGATGCGGACGAGCGTCAGGCCGGATAGGGCAACGATGATGGGCTCTTCGGTAGCAGCTTCGACGAGGTCCAGCTCTTCTGACCACTTCGTCCCAAAAGCTCTCGCTTCGCTCGGCCCTTCGGGGTGCTGCCGGGGTGTCCCCGGCATTGCGTGTTCAGGTCGGAACGCACAGTTTCAAGCCAGGCCAGAGGTTCCTCGACAACGACGAGAAGGTCGCCGTACTCACCCGTTACCAGAACAAGCATCCGAGGGCGTGGAAGCAACTGTCGAGCCTGATGGGAATGCCCCGCGAAGGCGCCGGCGCTTCGTTGCAAGCAGCTGCTCATAGCCTGCCGATGATTGCGTTCACACCTTCGAAGTGAATCGACGCACGCAGCGCGGTATGGTGGGGCACAACATTTGAAAGGATTGTCATGGGATTCATGGACAAGGTCAAGGGCGCGATCGATCAGGGCTCGGCCCGACTCGACGGGATGCAGATCAAGCACAAGATGGATGCCGTCGCGAAAGAACTCGGCTACATCATCTATGCAGAGCAGACAGGTCGCCCGGCACCCCCAGGCGAGACGGAACGACTCGTCAACTCGATGTACGAATTCGACGTTGCGATCTACGAGGCCGATCAAGAAGCCGCGCGAGCACAACAGGCGGCGAACCAGCCGACTGCCCAACAACAGAACACGTGGAGCGCTCAAGGCGCCCCCCCACCCGGCGCTCAACCCGTTTCTGACCAGGCGCAAGCCGCGGCCGCACCGCCGCCCGAACAGACGCCGGCAGCCCCACCACCCGGACAGGCGGCAGCAGCCCCACCACCGGGCGCACCCCCCGCGGGAACTCGAGGCTACGCCCCACCGGCACCCGGGCCGACCCCACCCACCGCACCATCGCCCGGAGCGCCGCCTTCACCCGCACCGCCGCCCAGCGTGGAGGGCGGATCGAGCACAGCCGGGCAATCCTGACGGCCACTCGCCGCGAAGGCCACAGCGATGAAGTTCCACGCTGATGCGATAATCGCCCACCCACGCGAAATCGCCTATCCGATCTTGCGCGACGAACTCGCCGATGTCGCTCAATTCATGCCGAACATCAGCCGGATCGATGTCGGCGAGGCCACACAAGAGGCCGACGGCGTCACGACGTTCGTGAACGTATGGCACGCCGATGCGAAGATTCCGTCGATCGCGCGGCCGCTCATCAAGCCCCACCTCATGCAGTGGACCGACCATGCACGTTGGGTCAGTGCTGAGTTCCTGACCGAATGGCGTGGCATCCCGGCGTTCATGGCTGACCGGATACATGTGTCGGGGACAAATACGTACGAGGACCTCGGCGATGGCACCTGCCTGTTCGCGATCGACGGCGACATCGAAGTCGATCCGCCCCGGATCGCCAGAGGCATCAAATCGATACTCGAACACTTCGTTGTCGACCTGCTCCGCCCGAACCTGCGGAGCACGGCGCAGGCGCTCGAGGACTACCTCGATCGCTGAAATCGCGGGGCGCCGTTCCATCATCGGGATCCAGTGGTGTTGAGCGACACGTTCGTTGAGGATGGTGGCGTCACGTTGGTTGGTGATGGGTTGGGCTGGTTTGGTGGTCATGGTGTCGTTGGGGTGGTCATGTTGTCATTTCGGTGACGGCGGTTCGGG
>SDBV01002591.1_pt1 | contig 26943 bp, 37 predicted proteins | sample 2277081 | NCBI WGS metagenome assembly SDBV01 (sample SAMN10402039, study PRJNA504765) | marine sediment metagenome | isolation source: marine sediment core GS10_PC15, 223 cmbsf | place: Arctic Ocean: Southern Knipovich Ridge | collected 2010 | reverse complement strand
TCTCTGGTGTATGCCATGAGTTATGTAGAAGCCACGCAGCACCATCAATAGAGTAGATGGAAGTATCAGCAGCGTCTACTATAAGATACTCGTCTGTGCTGTCTTTGATTACAAGAGCATCTATCGGGTTGGAGAAGATTACCTTTATATCCCATGCGGTGTTGTTCCACTTTAATACTCCAATATCACCATAGCAATAGGTAGAGGATTGGAAGTCTATGAAATTTACAGGTGTGAATGTTCCCGCAGCCGTTACGGAAATGGTGGCGTCGTCAAACCAGTTAGTACTACCCGTGCCCGCAACCGCAATCTCAATTATTATTCTTAGCTGGGTTGCACCACTGGATAAGGTCTTAGTGACGGTTATTTGAGTCCAACTCGTATTCCCCACGGCAGTCCCGTAGGTAGTAGATATTCCATCGTTAATACCGAGTTTAACCGTATCATTGGCGACAGCGCACTTAATGTAAACAGTAAAGGTATACTCTGCGCCACCTATGTACCCGCTGAGGTCTTGATATATAGAATCGGCAACAGTTAGAGAGGAGTCCGTCCACGAATATGACCCCGTACGTTTCTCTCCACTAGTTCTTGACCAATTTCCAGTGCCCTCAGTCCACCCAAAACCAGATGCAGGGGAAACGTTTGTCTCGAAACCAGCATTTGTTATCGAGGGGGCTGAGAGGGCATTTATTGAGGTTGAGGTTACCAGGGGGCCGAGAACCGCTTGACCTTCTACTGAGAAGTCTATACCTTCAGAAAACTCTAATCTAGCGTCAGGGCCTAGTCCTCGTTTCTTCCCTATGCCGTTACGGAAGTCAAAGTATTCCTCTAACTCAGCCTGTCCGAAGTCGGAGTATTCTCTTCCACCTGTCTGACGGACTTGTGCCTTCCAGGGATTGATAGGACGGCTTTGAACAGTTGCGCCAGGAGCCAGTTCATAATATGTTCCGTTAAGAAGTATTTGCCTCATTGGTTGAACCTCTGTCTATGGAACCCGATACTGCGATATTTCAATTTCAGTGCCTTCCTGAGTTTGTCTTTCTCTTTCTTTAACTTATCTTTTAGTTTCTTTATTTCCTTTTCTAAGTCAGGCATTACTCTATTACCTTCTGAGCCGTAGGTTCGGGCCAGTTTAAAGCTGGGTGTTGTAGCACAAACAACTCCGCCCTACGGAAAGTATCATCCAGTTTATTTGACTCTATTTTACTCCTTGGCAAGAAGGTTATGGCTTTCTGAACCAGCCAGTCGGTAGGGAGTAGAACCGTTGTGGCATCCAAGGATACAGTGTCTTGCTTACCCTGTCCCTCTAATCTTAAAGACGTGCCAACCTCTATAGAGAAGCGGTTTTCATCAAATTTTATCTTCCGTGGTGATATGAGTTCCCAATGAAAGGGGTCGATAACATCTTGCCTTTCCCACTTGCCAGTCGTTGTCTCATTCGTAATTCTGTGGATATAAAACATACTCGTTGGGAGAGTATACTCATAGGTCTCAGCAACCAGCGGTATAGTGGTCGTGTCTATCTTGGGGATGAGATACTCCCCATCTGCTACAGAGTCTATAGCCAGGTTGATTGCTCTTAAATACTCGGCAGCGGTGAAGATATGGTGGAGCTCGTATTTAGTACCAGTAGCACATGCGGAACTAAAGGCTGGGCTGAGTATTAGCTGAGTTCCCGTAGAGTCCGTAACTGCCCTTTCCTCACCTAGGTTACTGCCAGTAGCCTCATAGATGTAGCACCTGTATTTACGGTCACTATAATAGTCATTGCCTTTTAAGAGTGAAGTATCAAGGAGGTCTGTCGTTGACCCACCACTGGCATCCCCCCTGATAAGGTCGCCTACCATAGATGAAATGTGCTGCCGTAAAGAATATACGGTGTTTGAGTAAAGAGCCATAGTACCTCCTAATAAAAATAGGGCGGTCATCTCCGCCCTTTGTCTCTTATTTAATTAGTAAAGTTTAGTAGCTAGGGATTTGCACCTATTACTTTATCTACGCCTGTAATACCTATCCCGTAGGGAGTCCCGTCTTTTAACCAATCAATGAGGATATTATCTGTGAGTTCTTGGGTGTGGTCTATTATCCCAAAGTAACTCTCTATATCTGTTAGGTGAATATACACAGCCTGTGCCTTTTTGTCGTATTCTATTTTCATTTCTCCCCCTATTCCGCCACTACTACTTATTTAATGATTGGTTCAACTACTTTTGCAGGTACAATTAAACAACGCTTGGTTTCTGACTTTCCCGTTTTATCTATATAACTGACATCCCTATATTGCCCATACTTAATTACTACATCCATCAACTTGTTTTTCACTTAGCACTCCTCCTTTAATTAGTAGCTAGAGCCACAGGACTTCCACCTGTGGACGACTAACATGGGCAGTTTAGTCAGGGAGTAAGTCCAGCACTTACCAAGCTGCCGAGCGCTTATTACTCTGCCAAACACTTTCCCATCTTATTTGATGGTCAACGGCCGTCATAACCCTGCGTCTTTAACGATTCCGCCACTCTAGCTTATTTAGCAAATATAGAGTACCTGTCTATAATAACTTCACGTCTAGGGTATGTAAGGTGTCGAGCCGTGAGTTCTATACTTATAATTTCAAAGTCCTCTAACTCTTTAATTATACCACGTTGGGTAAAGTACTTCTGTGTCAGCCCCTTCTCTAATCCCGACTCTATAACTTCCTCCCGCCCATTACCTTTTATTAAAGATAGGAAGAATATCCCATCGGGTTTTAAGACTCTCCTTACCTCTTTGAAATAAAACTTCCTATCTTTAGAGTTCATGTGGTCGAAGACACCCTCGGACATGACAATATCAAACACGCCCTTCATAAATGGGATGCCCTTTAAATTACGTGGTTCAAAGTTTGATAGCGGGGGTTCAATTTGAACAACGAGGGCTTCTGGTGCTAATTCCCTACATTGCCTTACCGCAATAGGGCTGAGGTCGCAGGCACATACATTCATATAGCCTTCATCAATCAGAAATTTAGTATGCCTGCCATTCCCACACCCAAAGTCTAACACCCTCATATCAGGACGAAAGGTTAATTTAATATCATGCTCTGTAAGGAACTCACCCTTATTTTTAAGCCCGCAGAAGAACCTGACTACATTTAATTGGGGATACCAGTTAAGTCTAGCGTCTTCATCCGCATAGTAATCATCCCATATCTTAGCTTCACTCATATTCAGCCTTCAGGGCTTGCTTCATATCTACCATCAAGCCAGGGGTCGGCAATGAGATAGCATAATAGTTTTTGTTTTTAACTACTCGAAATGTAAGGATGTGGGTAAAAAGCTCGATATTATCCTCCAACGAAAGTTCTATTTCATCGAGGGGGCGAGTGCCCATTGCCCTGAGATACTTTACTATATCGTTAAGTTTTCCGTAGTGTATTATAACTGTTGTCATATCGTTTTAATCTTTACTGATTTAACTGCATCCATAGCTCTCTGTTCTGCTTCTTCCTGTGTCCTTCCTACACAATGAACAAACCCCACTCGTTTGGTATGGTCTATGCATGGTTCTACTATATCACCTACCTGTAAATTAAGCATCTTCTTGGTCACATTCAACTCGTCAAACCCCTCGATTGATACCACCCGCCCAGGTTCGGGGAAGAAGTATCTTATACCCAAACAGTATGACTCATGTGGTATTAAATCGTTAGTATCCAACTCCCTCCCCAATGCGAGTTTAATGGTCTGTTCAACTAAGTTTACTCCATAGACTAGGGGTATCTGACTGGTGCATAGATACCCCCCACTTAAACGTGCTGCCATCTCAATCACCATCGGCCCGTCCTTACTCATCACAATGTCACCCTTTACTGGCCCGTTCTCTATCCCTAATGACTTTGCAGCTTGGGCGACTACCTTCTTTACACTTTCTGTTTCTTCGGAAGTAAGCCTAGCAGGGATTACACCACCATCCTCAATCATATATGGGGCGAACCGTTCAAAGTCATAGTTTCTCTCTGATATAGAGACAGTATAACACTCCCCTTTATACATCATTGACTCGGTACTGAGCTGCAACCCCTCAATAAATTCCTCAACTAACGCATATTCCTCAAATGAGTTCTTCTTAACAGCGTTTACATAAGCCCATTCGTGGTCAACTTCAGGGGTTAAACGTACAACGCCTCTTGCCCCGCAGTTATCCACGGGTTTAATAACTATGGGATATTCCCAATTCATTGCTAGGAAAGTCCTTCTATGGCGAATACCCCAAAACCTTGGGGTTGGAACTCCATCTCTCTCAAACTTCTGCTTCATCTTTTGCTTATTGGAAGCCAACTTTGCTGACTCAACACTTATTCCTGGTAGGCCTAGTGCATGGGCTATACGAGCCACGGATAAGGCAGCATCATGGGCTATGGTCATCACACCGTCAATATGGCACTGCTTATTAAACAGATAAGCATAGTCACACCCATCCGTAGATGTAGTTCTGATTAAATGATAATCAGCTAGTTTTAATCCAGGCGCATTGGGGTCTAAGTCCATCCCTATAGTTTCAATCCCCATCTCGTGAGCCAGTTCATAGGCATAGACCTGCTCAATACCCCCACCTAATATTAGTAGTTTAGTCATTTTTATGCTCCCAGGCTCTCGTAAAGTTCTCATAATTACTACCTTCAGGTACTCGTCCAAACCCCAAACACAACAACGCTAATCCGCTTGAGGCGTTCTGAAAGTATTCAGAATATGTGTCGCTGCCTTCCGCCACTCTCTCGTACCATCCTACCATGTCAAATATCTCTTCTCGCTTTAGTAGTTTGTCCATATTCCTCCTACTTCCATAAGATTCTACCTTCACAAGTGAGGGTAAAGAAAAGAATACCCGCCACAAAAGTAAGACCGAATATTGTAGATAAAGCCACTATACCTACATCTCCCCAATTTATCCTTTTTAATAATTTGTCCATATCCCACCATTAACGCCTATCATTTGTCCCGTAATATAACCCGCCCCTTCTGAAGCGAGGAACGCTACGGTTGCTGCAATCTCTTCCTTCTTACCTAAACGCCCCAGTAAGATACTGGGCATGAGTTTTTCCCTTAATTTCTTCGGCATGGAGACTTCAAGTAAATCCGACTCAATCATACCAGGCTCTACATTGTTGACCGTAATCCCCCGATGGCCTAAGAATCGTGCTAGGCAGTGTGTTAAGGCCATAGTCCCAGCTTTGGCTGCTGCATAGGATGGGGTTCTCGGCCCACCATATCTACCCGATAAAGAGCCAATGTTTATAATCCTCCCGTTGTCAGAGATATAAGGTAAGACCTCTTGACAGCAGATAAACACACCTTTCAGGTCGACATTCAATACCTCATCCCATTCTTCGTCTGTCTGCTTATCGAAGTCGGCTGGATGGTTGATACCTGCGTTGTTTACCAATATGTCAATTTGACCGTAATCCTCCGCAACAGCTTCCATCATCTCACGAACATCGAGGCGTTTAGTTACATCAAATTTGTAAGCATGTTCAGCCCTAATTTCATCTTGTAGTTTAAACGCTTCTTTATGATGAGAGTGGTATGTTATAATCACCTTCGCCCCTTCTTCAGCGAGTTTTCTGGCGATAGCAGCCCCAATACCCACACTCGACCCAGTTACAATAGCTACTTTATTCTCTAACATTTTTCCTCCCATACATTACTATTTCCCTCCCGATTTTAAGTTCGGCCAGAGAGTCATATAACCCCTCCTTAATACTACCTAGTGCAATCTCTAGCTTTTTCCTCTTACTGTGGCACTGCCTTCCCAGGGTGTCATTCCCTACATAATTGTCTCCCATCAGAAGAAAGAACTCCATAGGAAAGGTTGCCGTCTTATGTATGACCTCGAAGCCACTTCTGGGAACATACCCCTCGTTGTGAGGGAAGTCATAATAAACCCAACATCTCTCGATTAACCTTTCTAAGGAATCGAAGTCAAAGTAGTTGATATGGTGGGGTGGAGCTACCCACCAGGACTTGTAATTTAACTTTTCACGTAATATCTTCTGTAAAGGATTATAGTCGTTGGGTACGATTACGCAAATTATACCCCGTGGGTTGAGTAACTGATGGGCTAACTTTAACATGCTTGCGGGGTCGGGGACATGCTCTAATACTTCGTGTAGATGCACAACATCGAAAGTGCCGAACTTATCAACATTATCTTCAGTTAGAAACTCATTAACAGTCTCAACACCTATTGACCATGCGTGGTCGGCAACTTCGCAAGAAGGCTCGATACCAAGAGCCTCCCAACCTCGATGCCGACCACACTGAAGAAAGAAACCAGCGCCACTCCCAATATCCAGAATACGCCACCGTTTCCCCTGGGGATTCCATTCCCCCGATGTATGGGACAGCATATCATTACGAAGTTCACGCTCTAGGAAATCATACTGCTCGTTGTAAACTATATTCCACCAAACTATATCCTCAATATGATGAGAGACGTAGAGCGGTTTCTGCACAGAATAGTAATCCGTACGGTATAATTCCTCTAGTTCTTGAGGCGTTGGTATGGGTAAGATGTGCTTAAACCCGCATGAAACACAATCTATGACCTGAAAGCCTCCAACAGTATCTAATTGTTGTCCGTGATGTTTCATTCTACCTCCATTTTTAGGGTATTGAAAACCCTGCGGTATATACGCTCAATCGCCTCCCCGTCTTTACCGTAAACACAAACAGCGCCAGGTATCTCCATAGTATTACTATAATTCCCTACGGGGTCACCTTCTTTTAACCTGAGCCATATCTTGGAGACACCTTTTATTTTGCGAGCTTCCTCTAATCCAGATATTTTCTTGATTATTCCTTGGGGGAGTTGGATTACCCGCCATTCCGCCATACCGTGTGGGAATGGTTTCAGATAACTCTTATCGAGCTTACCAGTCATAAGATACTTGAAATAGGCTTTGACGGGGTTGATTCCCGTAGCGAATGGCAATGTATTCGAGGTGGTGAAGTCCCCGTGGAATCTTGGGGAGACTTCTAAGATAGTGAACATATCATTGAGTTTCATATCAGCGCATACTGGCCCCTCGGTTATCCCTAGAGCACGGCAGGCTGATTCAAGTAAGCGGTAAGCCTCTTTAGGCTCTGGCACGTGAGCAGGGTCTACCCCACCCATCGGTAAACAATATGGTGGGTCGCTTATATACTTCTCTAATACACCACAACCGTAAAACTTGCCCTCAATAAACAACCCGTTAACATCTATCGACCTGCCACCGATGTATTCTTGGATTAGTACATCGCCAAAGCGTGAGGCTTCGCTATAAGCAGTTATTAAATCATCGGAGTTTTTGACAATTGAAACACCCTGACTGCCTGAACTATCTGCTGGCTTGACAATGGCAGGTACTCCCGCTCGTATGAACGCACCCTTCGCTTCTGCCAGGGATGAGACTTTGAATGACTTGGGTATGGGAAGGTTGTGTGCCCGTAGTATCTGATAAGTGCGTGACTTGTCGAGAGACTGGACAACCGCCTTAACTGGATGGCTTGGCACTTTGAGTAGATGGTTTACATGGGCTACGGGAAGCAACCCGAAGTCGTTAGCACAGTATACACCCACCACGTCATACCATTTCCCCAAGCCAACAGCTAAAATTACCTGTGCCTTTGTGTCATCGCCACTTATGGTAGTCCATGAGTCGGCTTCTTTTATCCCTGGAGCTTCGGGGTTTATATCGGTGACTACAGTAAAAAGACCCAGTTCCTTAGCCCAGATTACTGTGTTAAGTCCTAGGTCGCCACCGCCTATGATAATAATAGCTTTTTTCATAACACACACACCTCATTATTATTATAAACTAAAAAATATTAAATGTCAAGTCTTATTTCTTTTTCTTATGCTTTGCTGTTGACTTGTAATCTTTCTTTCCTGATTTATGTGGCATTGCTTACCTCCCAAATAAATGTCTTTCCTGTTGATGTCTTCCCCGAATAAACGCTGCACTCTTAATCTCAGTAAAGGCTCTAACTCTTGGCAAGCCACCCCCAAAGGGTCTATTTAGGGCCTCTACATCCATGCCTATATGTAAATTAGCCCCTGCATCCGTGATTCCTGTTAGTGGAGTAGTACCCTCAGAGGCCGTGCCTGCCACACCATTTACGTAAAAGATAGGGTCATTAGTTGTTAAATCCTTATCGTAGGTCATGGCACAGTGAGTCCATGTAGTGGCTGCTATAGCTTGGTTATCTGTCCATACACCCTCGGTGTCATTAGTACCATCAAATGTTGAAAGGGACAATTCATTACTTGCTGCATCCGTGTATATGAGTAACCAGCCCCCCTCGGTACCACCTGGGTCATCGTTTCTCTTCTCAAAAATCCTATGCAACCCCTTCACTGGGTCAATATACATCCACCACATAAGAGTCCCGCCACCTGCAAATATATCCTGTATACTAACGTTATTACCGCAATTGATATAGTCAGTTGTCCCATTAAAGCTAGGATACCCAAGCCCGCTAGGGAGTATTTCCTGGGTAACCCCAACTATTGTGCCATGATTACCATGCCCACTCCAGTCGTAAATTGTACCCGTAGTATCTTGGGGAGTTCCAAGATAATAAAGCACAGTATCTTTACCAGGTAGCTCGTCATTAGGGTCGAGAAAACCTTTCTCTAACGGGTTATTCTGGTATCTGCCCAGTCTTTCTAAATATCCCTTGTGAATATCTAGCATTACCTTCTCCAACCACGAGTCTTGTAGTTTCTGGAAGTCGAGGAATCATTGGCATCCATACCTATTTTGATGAACTGAAAACCACCTAAATCAAAGGTGGTGTAATAGTCACCCGTTACTGCAAAAGTCGTCAGGCTGGAACTATCGCCTAAATTAAAGTAAGTCCCGCCACTCGCATCAGCGACTTTAAGACTAAATTTTACAGTCAACGCATCATTGGTTACATCTGGTATGTAGATATTCAGGAAGTCCCAATCCCTGCCTAAGTTTATTGCAGGGGATAAAGTCCCAGTCCCACCTGCCGTTGTAGTCCAATTCCCATATATACTCATTTTCTCTTCTCCTTAGTCTCTTAATTTTCCTTCTCTGCCCTTTTTAGTTAATTCTTCTGCATACAATCTTGTCCCCCTTGTCGACCCGTTTGGTTCTCCTGTCACACGAAAGAAGGCTAACGACCCAGCACCCCTTTCCATCTCTATCTCACAGTCAGGACATTCAAGTATCTCAGAAAACGCCCTGATTACTTCGAGTTTAAGGCCACACTTTGGGCATGTGAACTCATAAAATCCCCTCATTCCACCCCCCTAATTTCAGCCAACCCACTAAGAAGGGCATACTCCAACCCGTCTTTATCGACCACCTTTACCGTGGAGCAAAGTTCATTCAATCTTCTATTACTAAAATTCCTTCCCCTAGCCATCTTGAAAAAGCCTTGCCAATCTACACCTACCCTTCTTTCCCTAGCTTTTAATACCATTAACTCTAAGGGCAATCCATAAGTATCATATAAAAGAAATGCCTCTTCTCCTGTTAACATCATGCGAATATCGCCTCCTCTGGTATCCTGAAGTCAGAGTCATTGTAGTTATACTCATACCCGTATAGCTTCCCGTCTTTGGTTTTACAGAGTGCTGACCCATAGGGTATCATCACTTCAACCCCACGACCCGCTGCCACACCAACCCAGTGTTCAACACCCCCCTTCTCCATAACATACCCCTGGTGGATTATATGGTCGATACCGTAAAGGTCTATCTTCTCATACCCTAAATAAAGGGCATAGGCAATCATGTAACAGATGGCGTTGGTGAAGTAGTCATCGTTGAACTTCTTTATTATCTCGTGTATGGGATAGACTTCAAGATTAAGGTTAAGGTCTGGTCTCAGCCTTTTGTGCATTATCGGGCACTTTAATTTACGCAAGTCCTCAAGTGAAAAGTCCTTTCTTCCCTCGTAAAGTTCGTCAAAGATGAATAATCTATCCAATCTTTTCGCTACCCGATAGACCAGATTAACTCCCCATGTTTCCTTATCGTAGGGACATAGTACCCTAGTCGGCCCCAGGCCCAATATGATGAGCTCCTTCATGCCCCTCCTTTAACTCCTGGTTTATTTCCTTCAGGGCATCCGAGGCGAAATTCAGTGCGCCAAGATGCTCATGCAGACGTTTCTCTATCTGGGTTATCCTCTGGTCGAGTAAATCCCGCTCAGTGAGCATCTGGTAGTGCTCGGCAGCAAGCTGGCAATAACCCTGCGACAGCTTTGCCCTGCGGTTATCCAGCTTCATTCCTATTTGTTCTAACATTCACACACACTCCTTGGGGGGGAGTTGCCTCCCCCCGCTTTCTTTACGTTGAAGTCCCCCATGCTCTGTCAGACCATACTTTTATATAGTCGACATCAAGGGTATTGGCTGTGGCCTCTCCGTGATTAGCGTGACCGATGTAAGCGCATAGAGCTGTGGTTCGGAGAACAGCGTCTTTCTCTATACCCACTAAGTCATAGGCTGGGTCGATTTCCTTGCCCTTTGCATTGTAGTAGAACAAGGCGTCACACCCAGTCGCTCCTGGCTGGTCTCTTAACTCCACCCTTAAAGTTCTGAATGAAGCATCACCGACTGAACCTGTACCACACAGGAACAGGTTTACACCGTCAGCATCCCCCATTACACTTGTAGCGTGGTAAAACTGTACTATATCCCTTACGGCTGTGCCAGTGCCGTCAGCGTCCATAACGAATCCTGCACAGTCGGTTGCCTTGGTGAGAATGCCACCCGTTGCACCCAGCGTCAAAGCCAGGGTAGTGGTCTCAGCTTGAATATCTGTGAAAGCTACACAAACAGCAGTCTTATCCACATCATCATTCCTCAACCTCACTTCCAGCACGGCATTGTACTGGCCGTAAAACTCAAGACCGCTGGCGAAGCTACAGATTGCAAGGGTTGACGCTTCCCCCGTTATAGTTAGAAGATGTGGCGCGGTGATTGAAACCGCAGCCGTATCGGTGGCATCCTTGGTAAACGTCCAGTCGTTAGTCTCGTCTATATCCTTACCCAGGAAATCCTCGTAGCGAACAACCTTTCTAAAAGAAATATTGCCCTCTACATTGTCACTGTGGTTAGCGTAACCCCTGAATTGAAGGTTACGATAAACTGGTATTTGTTGTCCCATTATTTTCCTCCTTTTTTTACTCTTGGGGTCTAAGTTGATGTACCCCAAGCCCTATCAGACCAGATTTTCCAATAATCTACGTCAAGGGTGTTTGTCCCTGCTTCTCTTGTGAGATACCCTATATACCCACACAGGGCTGTGGTTCGGGTGATGGCGTTTGTGTTCTGACCTACAAAGTCCTCTGAGGGAACAATTGATTTACCATCCTTGTTCACATAGAACAGTACATCTACGGTAGTTGAATCAACATTATTCCGCAGTTCTACCCTTAAAGTCTTGTAGGACGCATCTCCGACAGTACCCGTAGTGCCAGTTATAACATCACCGATTGTGGCGTTTTTGTTAGTCACCCCGAAAAGGATGTTGATGTAACCCGCTGCGGTAGCATCAGAGTCCATAATGAACCCCGCACCATCAGTACAGATTCCCGTGACATCCCCCGTGGAGTTCATCAGGAAAGCAAGTTTATCCGCTGCCTCCCCCTGGGCATCGCTGAAGCCAAAGAAGTAGCAACTGGCGGAAACATCATCATTCCGTATCCTTGCTTCTATTGTGGCGTTGTACTGGCCGTAGAAACAGACTTCAGTGGCAAAGTCCACGTCATCCTCACTAGAGCCAGCAGTGGTCAGGGTCAGGCTATGCGGTACGGTAACCGTGGCGGTACCCGCTCCAATGGCAGCAACTGTATAGTCGTAAGTGTTGTCAATGGCTTTCCCATCAAAGTCATCGTACAGGACAACCTTGTGACAGGAGATGTTCCCATCTACGTTGTCAGTATGTGAGGCATGACCTTTGAACTGTAAGTCCCTGGCAACCTTTAACTGATTTGACATATTTTTTTCTCCTCCCTTATTTTGTGACGCCTTTGGAGCTGTTTTATCAACAGTGCGTCATTACCACACACACTTCCCCTATCGACCACTAGTTTCTTCTTGCATTTTCTTGGCTTGATTAACTTCAACCTCAGATACAGTAGCTACCCTCAATCCCTGATGTTCAACTAGAACTTTAGTATCCAGGTAGCACTCTAACCCAACCTTCCGAGCCTTCTCGCAAAAATCCCAATCCTCGGATAAGTAAATCGGGTCTTGGGATGTTCTCTTTCTACCATCCCCATTTCTCCCATAATACCCGTAACTCTCGAAGAAGGGATAACATCTTGCCCAATCATTTGGATTTACTATTTTAAGCGGAACTCCATCCTTAATTTTCCGCAGCGCACTCTTACTTACACCCATAAAGCCAGTAGCCACATATTCCACCGACTTAACGGTTCCGTCATATATAAACTGGTCTTCCCAAGGCAGGGAAGCCAACTGAGAAGCATCTTTAACGGGATAACAACCACCGACTATCTCGTATCCCTTTGCCAGGTCATCGTAAATATTCTCGACATCCTCTGGCCTGAATAAGATGTCATCATCAATAAAAAGCATGTAGTCAGGTGTCCACTCACGCTCCATGAACTGAGTGCAGGCAAAACTCCTTGAACGCCCTATCAAGGCATCCCCCGAATAGGGAAACCACATATACATTAACTTGGTCTTGATTCGGAACCTCTCCATAGAGGCTACTGTCCCACAGGTAATCTCCCTGTGAGCACAGGTGGTGATTTGCAGTTGTGGTAACATAAGTCTCCTTATCTGAGGGGGGCGCACACACCCCCCTCCCTCAAACAATTTAACTTCTGGTATTGATTTGACAACCGAAGGTATCCCGCATCTCCATACAACCCCACAGAGCCTCCGTTATCAACACATCGGCTAGTTGCGTTTCTATACGCCCTATGTGAGCCTTTGGCATCAACTGGGTAACCAGTGCCAGAGCCTCTGCCTGCCAGTAGATAGCGTTATGGTACGCTCCCGTTGCATCGACATTGTTGCTCATGTAAACTGGAGCACCGAGGATTTGGCGTCCCTGGAAACCATTTGCCGACACACTACCTGGTACGTAGTCCATCCTCACAAAGAAGTCAGCCTTCACAAGGTCGGTAATTGACTCAGCGTCAAAGACCCAGCTACGGCCTGACTGCGGAGCTTCCGCTACATTCAGCTTCTCGTATCCCTCAATCACAGTATCCGCTGTAATAGCGTTACCCTGCGTACCTATATCGTTGCCTGTATTGAACGCTGGAACCAAGACTGCCAGTGAGGAGTCTATCTCCTTAGCCAGTGCATAGGCGTGCTTTACCCTTGCCTTCTCGAAGTAACCAATATAGTCCTGAATCTCAGTGAAATCGTCCACAGCAGTAGCAGTGTAGAACTGTTTGTTTATCGAGATATTCAATACACTCTGCGTGGTGTTGTCTATATTGATGTTCGTTCCCATGACAAAAGCGGTAGCACTCAGGTTAGCCATCAACGGCACTACGACCTTATTACCCGTATAGGCGTATTTCTGATAATGCCTGTCAATCAGATTAGCTAAAACAAGGTCACGTTCCACTTCCATCTGAACTTCCTTGGCCCATATTGAAGGGATATAGTTGGCTAGATTGGTTTGATTCATTGGGTTTAGAGCCATTTTTTTCTCCTATTCTTTTATTCTTCCTGCCTGTTGCAACTCCATCAGGCTTTTATCCCCGAAAGTCTCTTCAAACTTCTTGAAATCCATCTCCTGAATTTGTTTAACAGTATAAGTCTTCCCTCCAGCGCCAGAAGATGCGCCAGAGTCGAATGTCGGTGTCTCCTTGACTTCTACTTGTGGGGGCTTTTGTTCTACTTGATACCTTAAAGCCCTTTCCCCCACCTCAGCTTCAGATTGGCATTCAATAAGGTCTTCTCGTGAGATGCCAGTCTCCTTGACCATGACATCTATTTTCCTGTTCATTACAACCTCATAAGCCAACTTTTCAGCCTCTAAGAGCTTGCTCGCTGCTTCAGCCTTTTCCGTAGCTAAATTGCGTCTGTCGTCAGCTATAGCCCGCCTATCAATGTAGGCTTGCCTTGCCTCTGGGTCATCGGCAAATTGCTTTTTAACAAGGTCATCCAGTTGCGATTGAGTATCCCTCATGGAAGCCTCGAAAGCCTCACGGTCAGCCTTGTACTTCGCTGCCTCAGCCTTAGCTGCATCAGCAGTAGCCTTTTGCAGGGAAAGTTGTCGGTTTGTTGATTCCAGCCCCTTTCCTAAAGCCCTGTCAAGTTCCTTCCGAAATTCTGGTGTGTCCGTTAGAGTTGGTTCTTCTACCTGAGTTGCTTTCGCCCCCTCAATTTGAGTTGACTCCGCCCCCTCAGGGGGTTTCCCCTCTAGCGTCATTTAATCCTCCTTATTTATTGCGGGACAACTCTCACAAAGAGAAGGGCGGAGACCCTCTCACTCCCCATGAAAGTTGTCTCCGCCTCTTTAAGTGGACTTTTGTTATTTGCCCACTACCTTATTATAACACACCCCACCGACACGAATTATTTATCTCGTAGTTCATCCAGAAGTTTTGACGCTTCCCCTTGTGGGGCTACTGAGGAAGGACTTTCAACTTTATCCCTATAGCCATCCCACCAAGTTTCATCTTCGATACCCCTTAACCGCCATTCTTCTATCTGCCTGGCGTTTGGGGGCAAATCCTTCATCCAGTCATCTTTGTGTTCAAGAACATACTGACGGTAAGCGGGTTGTGCTTGGTTAAGGAAAGCATCTAGTGAAGCATCTATACTACCCCAGTCTCTAGGTAGTTCAGCTTTATCTATGAGTTCGGAATAAAACTCTTTGTACTGGTTCATTATCCTGTCTTCTAGTTTCTGGTTTTCTGAAAGCCATTTCTCTATCTGCTTCACCGATTTGGGGTCAAGTTCTTCTTTGGCATCCCAGAGGATAGCCATGCTACCTGAGTAGTAAGCCCTGGTATGCTTCCGCTCATTATCATAGTCTTGTTTACTTATCTTTTGTTCACTTAAAGCTACTGCTGATTTTTCAAGTGCGTCATCCCGTTTTTCCCTTACGTTTATTTTTGCGTTATAAAACCACTGCTCTAAGTCACTACCTGCATTAGCCCAGTGGGAAGTCGCTTCATCATCTGTCTGTTTTAGTTCGGGGTTATCCCTCAAAAGGTCTCTGGTTTGTGCGCTATTCAAATCCTCCCACTTTTTGACGGGTGCGCCAGTGAGCATCTTTAACCCGCTTCCAGAAGCGTATTTCTCCCTTAGTTCTTTTAATTTATCCCACTCTGTAGATGGGTAGGCTCGTCCTCCTATAAACTCCACAGCACCCCTCACCGCCTTCTGCCCTATATCACCACCTTCCAAAAGCGCACTCTGCACCCAAATAGGTAACATATTACTGGCGATAATCTCTTCACTGAAGTTCTGCCAACTATCCCTAGTGGGGTCACCGATATAATTCTTGCCAGTTATTAAATCCACAGCCGAGCCGACAATAGGGGAAAAGTTACCCCGTACGAACCTCAATGCGGGGTTCTCCATCCCAAACTCCAATAAAGCCTCAGGGTCTTTGGCAGACTGAGCAAAAAGTTTTATGACACTTCTTATCTTAGTTCCTGGGCCTACCTGCTGACCATTTATTTCCCATGTAAAGAACTTCGAGGAATTAGGATTGAAGTGTTCTAATATCTCATCTTTATCCTCACCCCTTGCGTAAGATATAGCTACAGCCATGGCCGATACTGCGGTAATACCCCTCGATAGTCCTATTCTAGCCCTATGACCTCGTAATGTGCCCCAATTAAAAACCGTATCCCACAAAAGACCTGCTATTGCTCGGTTGTAGCGTGGGGCTAATATCGCAGAAGTCTCTACTTGCCTTTCTAACGGAGATACACCTAACCTTGCACTAGATGTAACACCCCTGAACTCATTTATAAACTGGTCGAGTTCGGCCATCTCTTGTGGTGTTGTCGCTAGATGTTCGAGACTCTTAGCCATCTCTATACCAGCCGTATCCAAAGCAATCTCAAACCCACGCTGGAAGGGTTCTAATACTGTAGCTGCTGCCCTCCCTACTACTCTAGGGGGTAATAAACCCATCGTCTTTAAGAAATTCTCTTGCCGTGGTATTAACGTATGCTTGGTCGACAACCACCCACCTCTCGCCATTGCCTCGGTAAACTCAGTCGCTCCTGATTTGGTAAGGATAAGGTTTGGGTGATTGTCAATTACATGCTTATTCTCAGCAAGATACTTAGAGTGGAATTTAGTATCAAACATAGACTGAACAAATCCACCAAATGCCTTGACGTATGTTGCAGGGTTTTCGCCAGCTAGATAGAGAAGTTGTATCGTCATTGGGCTAACATCACCTGCCAGCATAAAATATCTAGCAACAGCGTTGGCTTTATTAACCTGACCAAGGGCATTACTAAAACCTGGGTCAAAACCCTGTCTTAGAACTTTAGCAGTATCTTTGGCATCAGGGCCAGTTAAGAACTTCCCAGCGAAAGCGGGTGCAGGAACGGATGATTCACCATAACGAGGTCTTAAAGCCTGTTCCCTAGCCCTAGCCCTCTTATTGGATAACGCCCGCCACTCTTTTGTATTAGCTTGAACGTAAGCCCTTGCTTCTTTGGTTAGTTGCTGGACTTCTCTTGCCGTTGGCTTCCCAGTTTGAAGTTTGGGTATTAAATCTTTTAATCTCTGTGCTTGGTCTGGGTACGCTGCTCTAATAGAGTTTATAGTCGCATCGGGGACTCTCTCGCCTCTGACTGCCCGATTCAATGCTGCTACTAATTGCTTAGAACGGTTTAGCGTAACCTTTGCGGACTCAGCAGCTATTATAAGTTCATCTGGCGCAGCAGTTGTTCGCCAGGGAACTTGGGTTAAAAGCCACTCAGACATCTGCTTATCAGCTACTCGGTTATAAGCGCCTTGAACATTCAGAGCTAAAGCCTCGTCTTCTGGTAAGTATCTATATCCCGCCTCAACAGCCTCTTCTGCCGTCTTGAACGTTCTTATTTTTTCCGCAGCTATTTTCGCTCCAGGTCTGGCAGGCCCAGCACCGACATAGGCGGAGTCAAGTAACTCCCCCTCTAAAACCTTGGCGTATACCCGCCTGCCTGCGTATCTCCCACCCTCTTCAAAGGTAAGTTCATTTATCTCGATACCATTACGGGTTAGGAACGCAAGTTTAGCCTTCTCTATATCATCTGCTGCTTTAATCCACTGTTTTTGTTTATCTGTCAGTTTGTATCTATCTGGATATGTTCTGATGTCGTTTAAGGGTTTACCTTTTAATTCCCCAGAAGTGAGTTCCCCTGCATCATCAGTCTTACCAAACACTTTATCCTGAGAACCTAATTTATTAAGTGTTGCTATTAACCCCGCAGACTTCTGCTGACCTTCATCCCTCAAGACAGCCCTGATTGTCAATGCTCTCTCAGCTGGTGTATTGGCAACAGCACTTGGATTAAGTGTTCTCATTAACTGCTTAATCACGGGGAGATTAGCAACCCACCTTGCTACATCTGGTCGAGTGGCTATATCTATCACTGTCTGGGGTGGGTTTACAAAATCAGCCATTACGGGCTTACCCGCTTCTATTGGCGGTTTAGCGGGAACAGTAACTTCAGGTGGTCTTGCAGGTGGCGGAGCAACTGGTGGTTCAACAGGTGGTGTAACACCCTCTGGTATGGCTCTCAGTGGCTCTGGTGTGGGTTGGGGAGTGACCCCCACTGTTTTATCCACCAACCTCAACGCTTCGGGGGACATCTCTTCCCTTGGTGGTAATGCGATATTGTTTTTCTGTAAGTAATCAATGACTTCTTTGACAGCTCTACCACCTGCCAAGCCCTTACCCTCTGCCAAGACTATATTAGAAGCGGTCATTTGTCCTTCTCTGGGTAATATCTGTGCCACCACAAGAGTTTGACCTTCGGCATCTGTCCTGACAAGAACTTCACCTACTGGGGTGCTGATAGATTTGAGGGTATTTGGCGGTATCGGGTTAGTTTCTAGTAAAGCATTTGCCCGAACAATAGCCTCTGTCTGGACTTCAGGGGGCATAGCTACCCCCTCAACTGCTGGGGGGACTTTAGGAACAACTGGTTCTGTGATGGTAGGTAGACCGCTTTCAAGTAATTCAATAGCGGGTCTAACTGCTGATTTGGCTGTACTCTCGGCTACTTGAGTAATCATCAGAGGGGTGATTTCACCTTTCCCCAATGCTTGTGCCATCTGATTAGCAGCCCATTTCGGGGAAGCTCTACTTGTTATATATTCAACTACCCTATCAGCTACATCTGTTGGTATTTGAGCCTTTCGCTTAGCTGCCCACCCAGTTAGTTGTCCCCTCAGATTTCCTTCAAAGGCTGCTCTATATGCTTTTATAAGGTTTTTTTCCGTCCCAGGTGGCATCTTCACACCTGGTATCTTCCTTAATTCTCCCTTAGTCGCAGCCGATAGAACTGCTTCCCACCCTTTAGTAATTACCCTGCCTACAGTTTGGTTAATAACAAGACCCACGCCCTTCTCAAAGCCCGCAGGAAGAGCAACGGCAGTTCTAGCAGCAACCTTAGCAGCAGTGGGTAATTCAGCAGCAGCCCGCCATAATGAAACACCAGAAGGCAACACCATAGTAGCTGCCCAAAATGGTGCTTCATATTCTAATTGCTTTAAGAATGGTAGTGCGGAATATTCCTCGTATTTTTGCTCAGGAGTTTTAGGGAATTCACCAAAGGGTCTTTCTTCTGTTACTGCAGCAGTAGGGATTTGTATTTCTTCTGATTCCTTCGCCAACATCCCAGTCTGAGTCCAAGGTGTATACCTTAAGGCTTCATGGATAGCCCCACCAACATCAAAGTCAGGTGCTTCTACAGGTACACCAAAACCCCTAGCTTGTCGCATCCTTGGGGGTTGAGGCTTTTCTCGCCACTTACGGCTGGCTTCCCTGAGCATTGCAGGGGTTATACCTTGAGTCGTCATTAGAACCTCACCGTCCTAATGCGGGGTTGTTGAGCTGAAGGTCGCTCACCTCTCCTGAAAGCACCCACCTTCCACCACTCCTCTCTTAATTTAGGTGTTTGTTTCTTTAGAAACGTAGCCCAAGTTTCCTCGGTTTGGTCTTCCACTTGCCCCTTAAAACGCCTTATTTGTAACCCGAACCTGTCCTCAAACCAGTTCTTCCAGATTTGAGGGCCACCTAATCTAGCCCTCTCTTCCTCAAAAGCAGGTTCGAATGGGAAGGCTTCAGGGCGAGTTGTTGGTCCCCTTGTTAAACGCCTGGAGACACCATCTCCCCCACCTGAACGGCCTTCTGGGGTTGCAAGCCCCTGATAGATTAACCATTGCGCATAGGGTCTATCCGTCACCGACTTCTCATACAGACTTTTATACTGGCGCACAATACCTGGGTCTATATCCTTTTCAGTTAAAGAACCGATGACATCACTTCTAATCTGGCGAGCTACGTCAGTTCTACCCGAATCAGGATGAAGTCTTAGTAATGCGGTAAACTTCTCGCTGAAGGACATATCCGTAGAGGCTAGATAGGCAGATTTAATATTCTCATACTGCTCTTCTTTTCGCCTTGGTATCTCTATTGCTTCTTGCCATGCTTCAAAGCCACGTAACTCAGGGGTAACACCAAAGCCTTGCAGGTACGTAGTTTCCGCTGCCCATGACCGTAAGGCTTCCTCCTCCGTGATAGCACCCGTTTCTATTAACTGGTTAAGGTTCTGTTGTAACCAAGACAGGTAACTTTCCCCTTCCCCAAAAAGTTCCTCCCCCTCACGTTTCTCCTTGACTCCCCTAGTTTCCCTCCGTAAAGTCTCTCTTTCCGCCCTCGTGCCACGCCCGAGTTTTGCTTCTTCTCTTAGAGATTCCTTCTGTGCTTCAGATAGTCCAGTTGTCATCTTTTCCTTCTTTTTAAATTCGTGAAGATAGATATTGTTTTCTCAGTAAAATCATTTCAGCTTCCAGTTGTATAATTCGCTGAGATTGCAACTCTATTTTCCGCTCCAACACAGTTATTTGTTTATGCCTATCATCACCAATAAGTTGAAGATTATCTATTAAGTTATCCGATTTGTTTAAAATACCTTTATGCCTTTTCCCTTTGTGATGAACTATTTCCCAACGGTATAGGCACCGCCCAAGATGCTTTGCCATAATGAGGCGATGTTCCAACACATAACCCGCTTTATTTGCCATGGAAGCGAAGAAATTGTTGGGGTATACCCTAATATAGATATAACCTTTCTTTTCTTCAATCCGACCGCCTTTCCAATGGCAACACTCGACACCGAAACGCTTTGGTCTAATCTTCACAGAGCAGGGGACGCACCTTAAATGTGTAGAAGTATTACCACAACACTGCACCCACCTCAGTGCGCCACAATCCACACATGCGTGCCATATATACTTAACACCATTTCCCCTACCGATTTCTCGCCCTATACGTATTTCTCCTATTGTTGGCATTACCTCCACCATCCGCAGGAGTGCATTATCGCTTGCGTCTCTTTAAGTAATCGCTAAACACTTCATTCCAGTAATCACCCCCACCCCAACCCTGTAGTTGAGGGAGTCGATTAGGTTGCAAACCTGGTTGTGGCGGTCTGGGGAACTCGCCAGGTTTATGCCTTACTCTCTGGACGCTATATGGTTCTATCGGCATTATGGGGCCTCTTCTACGGGGGCTTCTACTGCCATATTCTCTTGTGTCTCTAATCTATCCAAATCCCTAATGAGAGACTGCGCTCCCTCAACATCGCCTCTGGTCTCTATAAGAGCCTCGACAGCCCGTTTCATAGCTCCCTTCGGGCTATGCTCAAAGAGTTCTATCGCTGCCAAATCAGCCAGCCCCTTCGGGTCTTGAATCTTCAAGATATTCTCCCATATCCAACCTTCGGGTAATCCAAGGTCTCTGAGCATCTGGGCTTGCTGTGCTTTATCCATTTGTGTCCAAGGGCTTCCAGTTGTGAATTCAACCTTGATTACATGAGGTTCTTTTAAGTCAACAGGGGTAACCTTGGTTTCAAAATATTTATTCTCTTGTATAGTCGAGACATCGACTCTTATCTTATTATTTATCAACTGCTCCTCTATCAAACGGCATATACCCGCATAATAAGTTCCTAAGAGTCTTAACTGAGGGTTAAAGACTATATTCCGTGCTTCCTGAATCAGGTTTTGCAGCGTTCCCGATTGAGGGGGAGAACCCACTCTCGTTTTAGGCAATGTAGCAGTCTCTACCATGTCTTCAAGCCAGTTTAATATCTGGATTACAGAGGGTGATATTTCCTTCATCGGCGCAGCAACTAACTCATTATGCCCCCTTGGTAGGTTTATAACGCCCTCGGCGAAATAGACGGTGCTTTTAATCTCAATACCTTGGTCGTCCTTATAGTTTATCATGGGTTGCTTGGCTAAGAGATTGGCATGAGTGGCTACTATTGAGGCGAATTCGTTACGTACTGCATTCACCCCTCGAACAGAGGCAAAGATACTATCCCCATAACCCCTTATATCGCTCCTATCACTCCCTATAACGGGTGGGCGGGTGGCTACGGGCATAATCAAGATGGGAAGAGAGTTCATCTTCAGGGTCTCCGAATGGCGGATTACCTTATCGCAAATCACATCGTTTACTACCTTACCTGGCTTCACAAGCTTCCAAAAATCATAAACTGGGTTATCAAGCTCTTCTTTGGCCGTAAAGTTATACTCGTTTTCTAAATCCGCAGCACTGCGGAATGTCTTATGATTCGCCCATAAAAGTCCGTTCTTGCCAACGCTAAAGGTTACCCATCTTGGGTCATAAGCGAATAGGCCAAAGGTAACATTATCACCGTCCTTATAGACAGGGAACCTGCCTGCTACCCAACCTCTAATCGAGGCACACCATATTGTCTGGTCTCTGAATGGGGGAAGGAGTAGGGCGATTAACCGCTCATCGGCTTTCTCAAAAGCAAACATGAGCAATCTCTCCAACTTACCCATATCCTCTCTTTTATCTTCACCCTCGTTTTCAGCCATTCTAACAGCTATCGTCATTTCAGCGGAAGCTAGTTTGGAGTGGACTTCATCAGCGAATGTTCGCAAAGTATTAGCGACAACCCTTATATCATTCTCATGCCCGCCGACTAAGGCTTTGGTCTGGCTAACACCAGGGAAACTAATCCCACCTAAACTGGGATAGGCAGGTTCGGTCAGGTTCCACCGCTCAAAGTCCTCATCCATTCTTGTAAGGCGTTCATTAAGCTCTAACTCTTTGTCCTCAACCATCTCTGTTGTCTGGACAGCATCCATATTATCTCCTTAAAATAAAAAAGGCGGATTATCTCCGCCTCTTTAAGTCTACTTATTCTATTATACTACACTAGTTCGTCATCCATCCACACCTTAGTTCTGTTCCCATAATTTTGCACTAGCCCTAGGGTATCGCTGCCCCTCTATTAAATACTCTATAGCCTTCAGGTCGTATACCTTTTCTCCATCATCATAGGCTAACTCCTTCAAGTGAGGCGGTAAGCAGACCTTATCTACCTTTTTCACTACCCCTTGAGAATGGAGATAGATAAAGTTCCTATCCACTTGAATAGACGCATGTTCGCAAGGTCGTTCCCTCTTGCGTATTTCGCACCTTTCAGAAATACCCTCCAAGCAATTCTTACAGTAAAGTTCTTTTAACCCTTCCCTGATTTCTTCTTTAGTTACCATATCTGTCTACCTCCTACAAACATAGATGCTTCCTGGACAATACCAATCTCATCCAGAAACTCGCTGATAAACATTAAGGGGATTACCGTATCTCCATGAGTCTTACCCGTAGGCTCAGGATAGCCGTTTATCCACTGATATTCCATAAGCTCCTTAATCTGGGGGGGATAGCGTGTAATCAGACTCTCATCGTTTATCTTCTCCACTAACTTAACTGCTAATTCCCTCTTATTAGGGCGATTTAAAGCATACCCGACCTTATCTTCCCGCATGTAATATAAATTGGGATACCCCAACTGCACTAATTTATCGGCAACCGCCCTGCCAATACCGATATTATCCAAAATTAACAACGGGTTGAAATACTCACGGCATAGTTTATCAGAATCAAAGGCAAAGGAGTCCGTTCCCAGTGTATTGGTGTAAATCACCGCCGCAACCTCAGTAATCAACCCCCGTTTACCCGCTATGGTAAGACAGGAGTAGTCCAATCCCACACCTTCCCCAACGTCTATACCCGCTATATATTGTGTTCCGACACTTGGCTTACACAAGATGTAGATGTAATTCTGCTTTACCGTGGGATTCTCCATGCGGTTATCCCAAAGTTTCTCTAATGCGTCTGCTTTAAAGCAGGATTGCGCTGACATTGGAGAGAGGGCTTCTTTTATAGTTCGAGGATAGTTTGCTTCCACAATCCAGGGTGTATTCTGATTTTCCCTAACCTTCTGTTGGTAAAACACCTCATCCCTGTTAGGTCTAACGTCATATCCGTAGAAAAGTGCCTTAAAACCATTTCTACCCGCCTCTGCTTCCTTCCAATGAGTCTTAAAATATGAATCAGGCTTGGTTTTATCTACCGTTGAGACCGAAAAGAGTTGCCTGTAATCACTATCGGCAACCGTTGCGGTCGTATGACCTAAATTTACCTCATAAAACTCGTGGAAGTCCGACTCATCGTGAATGACAGTACCCGCAGTTTCCCCTATTCCTGCGTCTTTTGTAGTAGGGAAGGCGGATATTACAGATTTATTCTCTTTAAACCCAAATTGCTCTCCAGAATCGGGTTCAATCGTATATATCTGCAGGTGTTCGGGGAGATTGAGATAAACCGTCTTGCTTTTCGCCAGTAACTTTCGTGCCTCTTTATCCCCCTTTGAAATCTCTAATACATTCCACCCAGGACAAGTGTAAATCTTCCTCAAAGCATGTACCGCCAACGCCCATGAAATGCCTATCTGCTTGGCTTTTATTAAATCTATTAACTTATATGTCTCTAAGGCTTTGTAGAAATCAATTAAATGAGGCCATAACACATAAGGTAACGCTAACTCCCCTGGTTCTTGGATTTTAACAAATTCAAGGAAGGCAAAGGGGTCATCCCGTATCTTTATGATTATATCTTCTTTATTCATTGGGAATGAGTACCACCCTACCTTCTTTCTTGCCGTATGTCCTGAAGTGGATAAAATCTGGTACAGTAATTTCATTCTTCCTTAGTGCCTCAAGCATCGCATCAGCACCAGCTTCATAAGCTCTTTCTTTTTGCCAATCAGGGCCACCACTAACAAATTTAGATGGCCTATAGGGATTCTTCCAATCCTTAGGTCTCATTTAATTGCTCCTTCAATATGCCGATTTTGGGGATGATAATCTCCGTTACCCCATCCAAGCAGTATCGTGTATGTATCATCAAGCCATGGCAACACTTAAACCTCCTACCCTTCACTATATCCCAGGGCTTGCACTTAGGTTTTTCGAATAACCGAGCCATAATCAACGGTTGACTCATTACCTCGTCTATTACTGATGTATCCATTTAATTTCTTCCCCCTTTTAGGCCATTCACTTTTGGGTGTAGGGGTGATAAACATTGGCATGTAAGTGGCAACCCCAATATCATCCCCACTAACGATAACTAATTTGGTTTTCTTATTCCACAATTTCTTCATTTAATTCTCTCTCCCTCCTGAACCATATCCGATTTAGAGATGGGTAGCTTCCCCACGATTGCCATTCTTTTGTTACTGCAAACGGTTCCCAGTCCGTCAGTAAAAGAAGCATATCATCATTCTCAAGACAACTACATATCTCCCACATTCAATTACCCCCTGCATTTACTACACCTTTTACAGAACTCAAACTTAGAGACACAAAACGGCTCGATACTTAGTACCTCTCTTACCCACCTATGCTTACCAAAACGGCAAAGTATGAATCTCTTCAATGTTTCTATTTTAATTACCTCATACATAAATATCGGGGAGAAACACGACATTATCAAAAAGTCCTTTTACACAGAGACATCTATCACACTTCGGGCAGATAGAACTATGACAGTGCCAACAAGTCTTAGCTTCATCAGGCGTAAACTCATGCCCGCATTTGGGACATCTTTGAACTACTGCTTCTAAAACTAGAGGTGTCATATCACTCCTTTACCAACTCACATACACGCTTATTCGTACAAGTAAATTTACTGCCACAGGTGAGACATTGGTAGTAATCCCCTGCATCGTGAATCTCTGGGTGCAACCAGTGTCCCATAAGATTCTGCTTGTGGTGTATAGCTAATACAGGATGATTACACTTTGGGCAGTCTTTGATTACAACTCCCCACAAATTGTGAATGACACCCTCGCCTCTATCAATAAGGTCTCTGAAAGGCTTTTCATCAACCACCTTCTCTAAATTATCAATCCGTTTCCTAGCTTTTTTGTCTTTCATAACTCCTCCTTTACTGGGGGATTTGCACCCTAGAGACGTTTAGCATTGCGCATCACCTTCCGAAAAGCTCGTATCTTATAATGCAACTTGATTCGTGCTATGAGCGACATCTTCGACCAATCCTCGTTCATTTGCTTATGGGCTTCTGCATGTCCACGCCACAATGCCTCTTGCTCTTTTGCATCAAGATAGTGGATAGCTTTCCCTGTGTTTTCCAATGCTTCTCCTTTCTCTATATCATATTATTACTGTTTGTCAACCTTTTTAAACACTAAATTCAAAAACCATCGGAGCTTCTTCGCTTGCTTCTCGTAATACCGCCTATGAGATTTAGTAGGGTAATCCATTGGTACCTTTATTTGCCGAGCTTCTTCTTTCTTCATACCCTATTATAAAACATATTTAGTCTATTTGTCAACCCCTTATCAACTTAATATCCTGTGGTGTCACTACTAAACTTACCACTATCTCCCCGTCTGTCGCCCAATGCCATGACTTGCAACTTGGACACGTCCCAGCCTTCTTTACCATCACTATAATATTCCCGCATACATGACATTCAACAATGCGAGTCGTGTTTTCCTCCATAATGTTATTTCCTAATTTTATATCATCCGTTGTTTGGCTATCTGTGGGGTTGCCCCACTCTTATTAAACCCCCACAATCAGGGCATATTGCCTCAAAAGACCGTTCCCTCTTGGCCTTTTCCTTATCCTTAAACTTAAGCCTCGCTCCGCATTTGGGGCACTCTATTTGATCAAGTATATACCAATCTTCTTTCATAATTTCCCCCTTTCCTTAGAGTGTATTCCCCTGTATTATAAAAGTCAAGTAGTTTACATAATACGAAATTGGTATTTTGGCTAGTGCGTTGTTTGGGGTAGTTTAGTCTTGATGTTAATGTTCGTGATAGTGGTGGTTGGGTGTCTTAGTGTTAATGGATGATGTAAGAGAACAGGCATGCACCCAGGGAGCGCAGAGCAGGCCCTACATACGATTAAGGCTCTCAGCCATTACCTATTCCCTGGGCGCACTATAAACCTTATGACAACTAGGGATGCTCATCGATAGCTATCAATGAAGGCGGGCACGCTCTTTACGATACCATTCTCTATCTTCACACCTTCCCGCCGTAGCTTATCGCCTAGTGGGGTGAAGCGTGGCTCTGGCAGTATCTTATTAGGCAAGGGCACGGTAGTCCTGTCCAACACACAACCATCACTGAACGGCCCGATATACCTCTTAGAGCCATCAGGCATCAGCTCAGCAGGGTTATACTCATTCTCCACCATCTCAATCATCCCATTAGCTCCCATGCGATTAGGTCGCTTGAGTAATGTAACGCTAGGGGATGTAACGCTGTCCGATGTAACGCTCTTTTGTTTGTCTCTGTAACGCTCCACTCGTAACCTAGTCTGTTCCTTCTTGTTCATTGTAACGCTC
>SDBV01002590.1_pt1 | contig 26945 bp, 25 predicted proteins | sample 2277081 | NCBI WGS metagenome assembly SDBV01 (sample SAMN10402039, study PRJNA504765) | marine sediment metagenome | isolation source: marine sediment core GS10_PC15, 223 cmbsf | place: Arctic Ocean: Southern Knipovich Ridge | collected 2010 | reverse complement strand
CTGAGGGAAATGAAGTTACCGAAACTGATCCGACGTTTGTTCCCAGGACAATGCAAACATATTCGTTCCGGGCAGGGACCATTGTCAGTCAGGAATTTTTAGATGATGCCATAAGCAGCCCTAAGATCATACTGGAACCAATATTCCAGACTATTTCACAGCATATTGATAATATGTACGTCAATGGTACGGGATCGGGTGAAATGTACGGAATCAATGACATACCAGGTCAGGTAGTACGTGCACACATGGGCGCCAATGGAGCCGCTTTGACAGGCTTTGAGGAATTAGGTTTACTCTGGAGAAAGCTACGCGAAGCTAATCAGGACGTAACTGCGTTTGTTATGGCTCCGCGTACGTTGAATGAATACAGGCTCTTGGAAGATGCTTACGAGCACCCCAAGCCTAACCCGTACGGGGACATACCAATGATCGAATCGAATCAGGTAAGTATTACACAAACTCAAGGCACGAACGATGCTGCAAGTTCTGTTTATGCAGGTGACTTTAAGCGCGGAACCGTTGCCGGGTGGAGATTTGGAGGCTCACACATAAAATTCCTGGTGGACAGGAGTACGTTAGCTGAATTTGGCAAGGTCCGTTTATACGGTGTTGTCAGAATGGGACTCATGTATCCTTATGGTGGTGGATCAATGGCACTGCTCAAAGGTGTTATCCGTCCAGCTGGTGATCTGACATAAAATATCATTCCTCCAGAGTGATTAGTAGTTGTTCGAGAACGCCCTCCGGGAAACCGGGGGGTTTTCTTTTTGTTTAATAATTCGTAACTTTGATATAACATGAGACTATTCCTGATTTTAATATTTCAGTGTGTTCTCATTCATGATATTCACGCTCAGGATACTCTTGGAGCAGGGATTAGAAGAAATATGCTTTATATTGAAGCAGAAACATTACTTATGTGGGGCAATGTCTCAATAAATTATGAGGGGACTTCTCTTCCAGGAAAAGACAAGGTTCGTTATAGTATGTGTCTTGCATTTGGTTTAGGTTACTTTTTGAGACCGGGTACGACAGAAAGGGAGCCTTCTTTTTATGACGAGAGTGGTTTTGTATTCAAAATTAAAAGTTATTTCATCTGGCCTTCTGGATTTGAGATTGGTTTAGGTTATTCATTATATGATTTGCGGTATTCAGGTGGGGGCAATTATGGTTATGTCAGTCAACCATATAAGATTAAACGTCATATTCCTATAATAAGTCTTGGACACCGAAGAATAGATAGGCCATTTTTATTTAAAATACATTTTGGTACTTCGGGATTAGGCCTATCTTTTGGATATTCATTTTAAAACCCCTAATTAGGTTCTCAGTTTGCAGATCAATGCAGTATCCCTTTGGCAACACTATACGAGATAGGCAGCTTATGTACTCCCTGTATTCGGGAACGCCCCCCCGGTTACCCGGAGGGGGGCTTTTGCTAACTGTATGGTTTAATAAGGATAGACAAAATATCCTTTCTTGTTAACCGAAGATTAGGACTGTTGTTTAGTTCGATTGCCAACTCATGGATGTTTCGTTGAAAGTCATTCGTTCGCGTTTTAGGTATGGTTGCCCTAAGAATTTTTTCATATTCTTCAAACACGGCCTCAAATGTTCCGAGCTTTTCAAAATAGTATAATTGTCCAAAATTTTTATTCTCTATCATACGCCAATAATCTCCTTTATTATCCCCCTTATTCATTTCTCCTGTATAATAATATTGAGAGGCAATCCCGGCATAATAATGCTTTATATAACCTTCATTCTTGGATTCAGAATTATATGGCTCTAATATAATTTTGCCATCCTTGGGGTTATTTGGATCAATTTCAACCGAAAGTAAACCAAGTTCGTATATTATTGCGAAGATTGCATGTCCTGATTCATGGTATGCGGTAATTAACCGATGATCATTGGGATCAACTTCATTTTTAAAAGGATCATGTTCTCTAATTATATCGGGTATTTTCCCGTAAAACTCACTAAAAAGACTATCCTCCATTTTTCCATTTAAGATACAAAAAACTGGTAATACCTTTGGCTTATATTTTTCTCAGATCCTCATCCGTTGGCGTAACAATCTCAGACAGCTTTTTAATCAATTTATGGTTTAATTCCCCGATGCTCTGCATCGGAAACTTGGGTCCAGGGTTCTACCCTGGGGTTTAATACCTTTTATTGTACTCCCTGTATTCGGGATCTGTTTCCAGGCGTTTGATGCCCCTAAAATAGTCTTCAACGTGCTTTTTGTACTTCATGCCCCTTTATGACAGGATAAGGGAAATATCAGCACTAATTGTCATTCTGATAATTATTCTTTAGTTTTATTATATCTCACTTACTAAACCTAAATTCATTAATCATGAAAAAGATCATCTTTTCAGTCTTAGCTCTCTCGTTAATTGCTGGCACTGTTTCAGGCCAGAAAAAAATTGAAAAAGAAAAGGAAGCCAATAAACTACCCCGGGGTAGAACCCCGAGGTATTAAAGACTCTAAAACAATTTCAATTGTCCTTCAAATATTTTCTCATAGGTCTTCCCTTGGTCTTCTACATACTGCCTAATAAGATCTTCATTACCATATTGACCTACTGTATTAGCATAATAACCGCTGGTCCAAAAATTGCCTCCCCACAGCTTTTTCTTTACCTCAGGATGGCGCTTGAATAATTCTTTTGCTGTTATACTTTTTACAATTCTAATAATCTCATCAACACAGTTTGTTGGAACACTTTGTACTAGAAAATGCACATGATCTTCCTCGTATCCAATCTCCAAAAACACTATCTCATATCTCTCCTCTATCCCCAGACATATAGCTTTTAACGTATTCCCTATTGATGCGGTCACCGCCTTGCGACGATATTTTAATGGCAACACAAGATGATACATCAACAGAGTTTTATTATGCCTTTTGACGAGATGCTCACTCATGAAACAAAAATATGCATTTCATGGATACGAAAACCTTAGGTTTTCATAACTTTCCTCCATACCCCGGGGTAGAACCCCGAGGAATTCTGTTGATTAAAAAAGTCATTCAAGCTCAATTGGACGCTGCTAAAGCTTTAAGCTATGAGGGTGAAGCAGCAGTATGGGCACATAGACCATACATTGTCAGATATGAAGCTGTTGGATGGGATTCTATCAGTGTATATTATCAGGAAACATTTAAGGAAAGGAAGGAAACATTTGAAAGGGACAATATTAAATGGACGGTATTCAAAGCATCGAATTTTGACATTTATGTTAATGGCAATTTTGCATCCGTTTTTCATGACCAACAATGGGAACGTACGGTGAATGGAGAGGAAAGTAACGGGGATATTAGAGAACTTAAGTATTTAGAAAAGATTGATGGTGAATGGAAAATAATTGCCCAATAATTTTAAATTCAAGGTTTGACAATTGGGGGGTGTTCACGCACCCCCTTTTTTATGATTGTTTGTACTTCCGGGTAAGTCAATAATTCATTCCTAGTTATTTTTATTGGATTATCATTTATGATCGTTGCTAGGTCAACAATACTCTCCCAATTTGTCTCAATTTCACTAACTGCATGATCCCATATTTCTTGAGCCTTTCCGCCCCCGTCCTGAAAGAGAGAATACATTTCATTTATGTCATTATTTGCAGTTCTCCACTTATATTCTGAGCTATATTTTGCTTCTGCTATCAGTCCGGCAAGACTCATTATTTTAAAAGTTCGGGCCTGCTGCTCTCCATTGAGCAAAAACCAGCCCGAGTCTTCCATATATTCAAATCCTTGATGGTGGACAGCCGCTTCAGAATTACCGTCCTTGATAAGTGTTACATACTCAAACCAGATATCAAAAAACAAATGGAAATAAAGGTGTCCAGCCTCATGGTAGGCCCTTGAAAAATCTTCATTATAATCTGGATTTGTTGGAAAATCCTTTGCCTCAACGGTTTTTCTAAATCTGACGGGCAATGAATCTGTATTTTTTATAGTTCTGTCCATTATATTAGATTCTCATCAAGTTTATCAAGCATTTCATTTCCGAACTTATCCAAGTATATCTGAGTTACTTTTTCAGTTGAATGTCCGAGTAATTCCCTTATCATTCCTGCAGGGATTCCGTTAAATTTCTGAATACTGGCATAGGTATGCCTTGCCCAATATGATGTGAAAGGCTTTTCAACATCTGCCAGTAATCCAATTAATTTAAGTTTCTTATTTACCTGTTTTCTCTTTTTGTTTATACGGTCGAATTTTTGCTGTTCGGTTTTGTGTATACGGTGATCCAGGACAGGGAAAATGAAGTCACTACCTATGTTTTGACTCTTACAATAGTCTATTATTTTTCGGGTATCCGGTTGAATCTTAACATTGAAATATACTCCGGTTTTTCTACGCCTGTATATTAACCTATCTCCTTGAACATGGTCCCAGGTGAGATGAACAATATCAAAAAACTGTATACCCCTGACAAAGAATGAAAACATAAAGATATTTCGTGCATCAATTAGTTCAGGATGTTCGTTAAAGTCCTGAGAATTGATTTTTTGCATCTCTTCTTTGGTCAAGGCCCGTTTAGCTGTTTCCTCAGATAGTTGAGAAATGTTAAATCTTCCCTTCCCAAACGGATAAGTATCCCTGCTAACGTGGCCCTCTTCCATAGCACTATTAAAAACGGCTCGCAGGGTTCGCATATATATAGATATTGTATTGCCGGAGATACCTATTTCATCTTCCAGGTAATCCTTGAATTTTTTTAGCAATTGAGGGGTGATATCCGAAAATCGAAGATCCTTTTCTTTTCTATATTTTGAGAGGTAGTTTTTTGCTGTGGTATAAACGGCTGCATTTCCAGGACGGTTTTTCTTTTTATAGTATTGTATCCGTTCATCAAAGAACTTAAATACTGTCATTGTACCCTTTTGTCTCCGGGTCCATTCATTGTAAAACTGTTCAACAGTAAATTCATGGCCGTCATATTCATAACGGTCTATTATTTTGTCAGCATCTGCCTGTCGTTTTCTTATCAGCTTTGCCAATTTTGAGTTATTATCCGGGTTTCTTAGCTTCTCCCATTCCTGGGATGTGGCAGAATAACCCAATGAAACGTATTTTCTTGCCCTCTGTGAGGTTATCCGGAGCATAATGGGGTATTTGCCCTTTGAAAGTTTTTTAGATTCGTACAGGACGATTTTTGCAGTTGCCATTGTTTACGGTTTACACAAAGTTTACACTAATTTATGAAATCATACTCAATTATCAAAATTTCGATATTTCCTTAAATCCCCGCTATCCCTTAATTTTACAACTATCTTAAATGTTTTATGTTCCTTTGTTTCATTAAATAATTAGCTTCCCAAGCTGAGGGTCGGGAGTTCGAATCTCCTTTCCCGCTCATATTTCCGGATCGCTTTAGGTCCGGACTGCCGGACACCTTTCGGGCCGTTTACTGCCCACAGGCCCGGTCTTTTATTAATAAACCAGTTTTATGGGGAATGCTGAACCAGATTATCCCTTAAAGGAGTATTACAGTAATATATATTCCACCTATGACAAGGTGAACAGGATTTTTACTTTTGGCCGGGATGTACATTGGAGAGGTAGGGCAGCCGGGGAATGCCTTTTATCTGAACCTGAAAATGTGCTGGATCTTTGTACGGGAACAGGGGATTTCCTTTTTGAGCTGGCATCCAGGGCAAATTACGCGGTATGCCTGACGGGTTATGATTTCAGCAGGGAAATGCTTGACGAGGCGCTCAGGAAGGAGGAGGCTCTAAAGGACCGGGTAAGCATTCATGACATTAAATTTCTGGAGGGAAATGTTAAAGACATGCCCTTTGAGGATCAGTCTTTCGATGCGGTAGGGATAACTTTCGGCATCCGGAACCTGGTTTATGAGAATTCAAATGCCGGTATTCACCTATCAGAAATCTTACGGGTGCTTCGACCCGGCGGAAAGCTGGTGATACTAGAAAGCAGCAGGCCGGATAACGCCTTGTGGCGAATTTTCAATTCCATCTATCTTCAGTTCATTCTTCCCTATGTCGGGGGATTGATATCCGGGAATATCCGGGCATACAGGTACCTGGCAAAATCATCAAAAAATTACTATTCCATCAAACAGATGGCTGGGATCCTTGAGAATGCGGGAATGTCAGTGGTTAAAGGAGTTCCCATGTTCCTGGGTTCAGTCATGTTGGTCGTAGCTGCGAAAAAATAATTCGAATGTGTATATTTGAGCAGATTGATTTAGCCAATGACCCTTGAAGAATTAAATAATCTCTGTAAAGATACATTTATCGATCTGCTGAATATTGAATTCACAGGTATTACCGATGCCAAAATTGAGGCTGTCATGATGATCAATCCGGATCTCTGCCAACCGACAGGGGTGGTCCATGGAGGAGCGTTGATATCACTGGCCGAAACAGTAGGCAGTGCAGGCTCCTTTCTCCTGGTGGATACTAAGCAGTTTAATACCTTCGGATCGACTGTTTACAGTCAACATCTTGCACCCGCCAGGTCAGGCGGATTGCATGCCACTGCAGAGATCGTTGTAAAGAATGATTTTAAGCACGTGTGGGATGTAAAAATAAGGGATGACGAAGGGAATCTGGTCTCAATCAGCCGTGTTACAAATAGTATTAGGCGAAAAAAGGATACGGACAATCTGAATTGAAAAATGAATGAAGCTCTCGTAAAAATTCATAATAACTGCATTTCCAAAAACCTGCCTTTTGTAACGTTTCGCCTACCCCAAAAGGACCATTCCGTCACCTATATACAGACTTCTCAGGGAATTACCAGGTGGAAATCGATCCGGGAAATTTCGAGCCAGAAGGGATTTATTATGGCACCTTTCGATACCAGAAATGGCGCAAATTATATTCTTGTCAAACCGGATCTGATTATTGAAGGACACAATATTTCACCGGATCAGCTGTCAGTCGTTGAAAGTCTGGAATCCAGGCAACAGCCCGACTGGCCGGAGGCATATCCTGTGGTAACAGGAAAAGAAGCCTACATGGAACAGGTTGAGGGCATAAGGACTTCCATTTCTACCGGTGCCTTCCAGAAGGCGGTGCTTTCACGTATCATGGTAATCGAAGGGGATTATTTTTCCATCATCGCGAGATTGTTCCAGTCCATCTGTAAAAAGCATCCGAATGCATTTGTATACCTCCTTAAAAGCGATGAGCACTTCTGGATTGGAGCTTCACCTGAGCCCCTGATGAGGCTCAGGGAGGGAAGGGTTTCAACGGTATCCCTGGCCGGCACCAGGCCCTACGCAAAAGCGCATTTGGACGTAAACCGGTGGACAGTGAAAGAGGTACTGGAACAGGAATACGTGACACGGTATATCCATGATGTATTGAGAAGGTTTGATATTCGGGATTACCGGGTGAGTTCGCCCTATGTCAGGAAAGCAGGAAACCTGGTGCACCTTTGCACGGATTTTTCTTTCGAATTCGAAGCCATTGGGAAACGCCTTTGGGATTTTGTGAATGCCATGCATCCTACCCCTGCAGTGGCAGGCCATCCAAAGGACGATGCCATTGATTATATTAAGAAACTTGAACCGCATGACAGGGATTATTACACCGGATTCCTCGGACCGGTGATAAGCAACGATACAATCGACCTATTTGTCAACCTGCGCTGTCTTAAGATCAATCCGAATTACCTTTCACTTTTTATCGGTGGGGGAATAGTACTTGATTCCAATCCTGCTGACGAATGGAATGAAACCCTTTGGAAGGCAGAGGGCTTACTCTGGGTGCTTCGCAGTTATATCAAGAATCTGACTTCGGCGAATGGATCATAATCAACATATTGCCGAGCTTGCCCCATTGCTTGAAGGGGTCGGGATAAAGCAGCTGATCCTTTGCCCGGGGAGCAGAAATGCGCCCCTGATCCAGCTTTTCACAAGGAATCATTCATTCAGTTGCCACAGCATCGTAGATGAACGATCGGCCGGTTATGTTGCACTTGGCATGGCACGCCAGTTATATGAACCGGTAGGTATCGTTACTACTTCCGGGACTGCCGTCCTGAACCTTGCACCCGCCGTGGCGGAAGCCCGATACCAGAACCTTCCGCTATTTATTTTTACGGCCGATCGCTCACCGGAAGACATAGCCCAATTCAACAACCAGTTGATCGACCAGTTTGAACCCTTTCAGAGGAACGTAAAGGGATTTTATGAGCTTCCGCCGCAAGCAGGTGATAAAAAGGAACTCATGGAAATACTTTCGCAGGTGGAAAATCTTGCATATGCTGCGCTGGCAGCTCCCCGCGGACCGGTACATTTCAATGTCCCGTTGAATGAGCCACTTTATGAAAACTTGCCGGATCCGTTCATTTACCTGGCCGGAAGCGGCAGTGTATCTGAACCGGAAGGCGAAAATTCGCCTGACTCAGGATCCTTGTCAGGCAATTCAAAGATCCTTTTCCTTGCAGGGATGGGAGGGGGACAGGAAGAAATGCGGACCTTGCTGGAGGAGCTCACCGGATCCATGCAGGCAGTAGTGGTTGCCGAGAACATTGCAAACATGCCCTCGGATCGCTTTATTGCCAACCCGGAACTCCTCATCGCCGCCGCAGATGAGCAGGAACAAAGTGACCTGGTACCGGATTTTGTGGTTTCATTCGGGGGACAGGTGGTCTCAAAACAGCTGAAGCTGTTCCTGAAGTCTCACGAGCACCGGTTACTGCAGTTGAAAGCTGACCCACTGCCAGAATTAAGGAATATGGTCAATACGGCCGGGATCGGCACCGGGGAATCAACCAACAGCTACCTGCAGGCATGGAAGAACCTTGAAAAAAGGCTGATTATCAAGTCCTTGCACTTTATTGAAAATGCAGGTTTCAGCAACCTGACAGCCGTTCACAGGATATTTTCCAGCCTCCCCGGGGATGCTGTGTTGCATCTTGGGAACAGTGCAAGCATACGTTATTCCCAACTCCTTCCCCTAAGGAAGGATCTGATGTATTATTCAAACCGGGGGACCTCAGGGATTGATGGCTGCGTTTCCACTGCAGTAGGTGCGGCCATGGTTTCGGACCGTCTGCATGTATTGGTGGTTGGAGACCTCAGTTTTGTATATGACTCCAATGCACTCTGGAACAATAAATTCCCCGACAACCTGAAGATCATCGTCCTGAACGACGGGGGAGGAGGGGTTTTTCGCCTTATCGAAGGACCCGGCCGGATGGATTTCTTTGAAGAATATTCAGTTACGCATCACCCTGTATCCCTGGAACTGATCGCCCAGGCTTACGGCCGAAGGGCTCAAAGGGCAGGCGACATGAATAATCTGGAAGAAAAACTGGCAAATTTATTCCTTCCGGATCCCGGCATTTCCATCCTGGAAGTTGATACATCGGGCAGTAAAAATAGTAGTATCTTTAGGGACTTTTTAACCCATAATCGTAAGTAAACCATGCCAAAAAGAGAATGGAAGACCATCCGGGAGTTCGAAGAAATCCGGTTTGATTTCTTTGAGGGAATTGCCAGAATCACCATCAATCGTCCGCGTTACCATAATGCCTTTACTCCTGACACTACCCGTGAAATGAGCGAAGCACTGGTTCAGTGCAGGGAAATGGGTGATGTACGGGTGGTCGTGCTTACCGGAGAAGGGGATAAGGCATTCTGCAGCGGGGGTGACCAGAATGTGAAGAGTTTTGCCGGATATGTCGGAAAGGACGGGGTGCCAAGGCTGAACATCCTGGATGTGCAAAAGCAGATCCGAAGCCTTCCAAAACCGGTTATCGCAATGGTCAATGGTTATGCCATCGGAGGGGGACATGTTTTGCATGTCATTTGTGACCTTTCCATTGCCTCCGAAACCGCAAAATTCGGCCAGACCGGTCCCAAAGTAGGAAGTTTTGACGCCGGTTTCGGATCTTCGTTCCTGGCAAGGAATGTTGGACAGAAAAAGGCCAGGGAGATCTGGTTTCTTTGTGAACAGTACACAGCAGCCGAGGCGCTTGAAATGGGACTTGTAAATAAGGTGGTCCAGCCAGGACAACTCGAAGATACAACCGTTGAGTGGTGCATGAAGATCATGCAGCACAGTCCCATCGCCCTTAGGATGATCAAATCCGGTCTTAATGCCGAACTGGATGGACAGGCAGGCATACAGGAACTGGCGGGAAATGCCACCATGCTTTACTATATGACCGAAGAGGCACAGGAAGGTAAAAACGCATTCCTTGAGAAGCGTAAACCGGACTGGGACCAGTTCCCCAGGCTACCCTGAATTCGAATTGAATGGAATTGATTAGTTTTACCGCTGTATGAAAGGTATATCAATCTGGTTGAAAGCGTTTCGGCTTCGTACCCTTCCACTGGCACTATCTGCTACGTTCCTTGGTAGCTTCCTGGGCTACGCGGATCAGAAATTCATATGGGGGGTCTTCATATTCGGAACTCTGACCACACTCTTTCTGCAAATACTTTCGAACCTTGCGAATGATTACGGGGATGCGAAAAAAGGTACCGATAACGAACACCGGCTGGGCCCCCTCAGGGTCACCCAGTCAGGGCTTGTCAGCAGGCAGAAAATGCGATTGATGATCGCGATCTTCATGGTCCTCAGCCTTGCCTCGGGAACCCTGTTGATCCGGACAGGCATGGGAAATGCCAGGGCCCTTTCCTATGTTGTCTTTTTCCTGCTTGGATTTTCTGCCATTTTCGCCGCGATCAAATATACGATAGGTCGCAGACCATATGGGTACGTGGGTTTCGGCGACATAATGGTTTTTATTTATTTCGGGATACTTGGTGTTGTGGGCACCTATTTCCTGCATACACAATCATTCCATCTCAGCATACTGCTGCCTGCATCTTCTGTTGGAATGCTAAGCGTTGGAGTACTAAATCTTAATAATTTAAGGGACCATGAGAACGATGCAGTAAACGGAAAAAATACCCTGGTGGTCCGGATGGGGGTACCCTGGGCAAAAGCATACCATTTTGTGCTGCTTTTTACCGCATTTCTGCTGGGACTTGCCTATACAATTATTCATTACGAATCTGCCATCCAGCTGATGTTCCTGCTATCCCTTCCATTGCTGGCTTCAGATATTAATATGGTAATGAAAAATACGGTACCTGTTGAATTAAATGCTGAACTGAAAAAACTTGCCATTGCCACACTGCTGTTCTCAGTTTCCTTCGGACTCGGGCTTATCCTGTAAATGATCCATTTCTCCTACATAACTTATCCCCTGGTCTTTCATCGCCCGGCAGGCACATCCAGGGGCGTATTAAACGATAAGAAGTGCTGGTTTGTAAAACTTACCTCTGAGGATGGCAGGAGTGGACTGGGCGAGGTCTCGTTCATACCCGGGCTGAGCCTGGAAGACGCCGGAGAGATCGAAACAGGCCTGATCAAGCTTTGCGATCAGCAAGGATGGGAGACAGAAGCAACCCTCAAAAAGCTGTCCGGTCAGCCCGGCAGCGAAAAGATTTCAAAATCTCAGTCTACCATGTCTCCACTTCCGGGAATCAGATTTGCACTTGAGTCTGCCCTTGCAGACCTTGAAAATGGAGGCAAAAGGATACTTTACGCTTCAGACTTCACAAGAGGCTATGAAGGTATACCCATCAACGGACTGATATGGATGGGTAGCCAGTCACGGCTGAAGGAACAGATCCGCGAAAAACTTGAGCTGGGATTCAGGGTATTGAAAATGAAGGTGGGGGCCATGGATATGCCGGATGAACTGGAGGTGCTGGACTGGATCCGCAAAGAATACCCTGAGGGCGACCTGGAGATCCGCCTGGATGCGAACGGGGCATGGACTCCCGCCGAAGCCCTGGACAGAATGCACGCACTTGAAGGGTTCCATATCCATTCCATTGAACAGCCGATCATGCCGGGACAGGAAGATAAAATGGCCGAACTCTGCACAATTCAATCCATTCCTATCGCCCTTGATGAAGAACTTATAGGAATAAACCGTCCTGAAGACCGAAGAAAATTGATTGAAAAGATAAAGCCTTCCTATATCATTTTAAAACCAGGCCTGCTGGGAGGGCTGAGTGAAGCAGAAGACTGGATAAGCATTGCAGAAGGCATGGGGACTGGCTGGTGGGTAACCTCGGCCCTGGAATCTGACATTGGATTGAATGCAATTGCACAGTGGACCTTTTCAATGGGGATCAACATGCCACAGGGACTGGGTACCGGCAGCCTCTACTGCAACAACATTCCTTCCCCTCTTGTAATGGAAGGCGACAGGCTCTGGCACAGGCCCGGTAAAAAATGGAAGCTTTCAATAATTACCGAACATGAACAATCACCGGGACAATAAAAATTACCGGGACAGGAATGAAAATCCCGGATTTAGCGATCCCTTTTTTCTTGAAGGTGCTTCTTTCAATCTGGAAGAGCTTCTTTCTTTCTGCCGGCAGGCTGTAAATGATAAAAATATGCCGGAGTGGAAGTTGGATGTACTGGCATTTATGAACCTGTTTCTTGATCCCGCTACCGGTGAAATTGAACAGCAGACCAGTGGAACCACTGGAAATCCAAAAAAATTCGTTCTGAACAGGGGATCCATGATCCGGAGCGCCGCCAAAACCAATCAATACTTCGGACTGAAACCCGGTGACCCTGTCTTGCTCTGTCTGCCCATTCGCTACATCGCGGGGAAAATGATGGTTGTAAGGGCACTGCTTGGCGGTTTAAACCTTCGGCTGGCTGAACCTTCCAGCCGACCCTTGAAGGCTTTTTCAACCGGAGCACTGAAGTTTGGCGCCATGGTGCCACTGCAGGTGCATGAGTCATTGAAGAACGGGGACGATCTTTCGGTAATGGACCAGTTGCTGATAGGCGGAGGGGAAATTCATCCGGCGCTTAAAGACAAGTTGATCGAAAATGAGAGGCCTGTCGTATTTGAATCTTTTGCCACAACGGAAACCTATACGCATTTTGCCCTGAAACGGATCAACGGAAAACAACCCGACATCGATTTCAGGCTGCTCGACGGGGTCAGCATTGCAAGAGATAAAAATGGCTGCCTGGAGGTGGTTGTAAAGGGGATTACCGAAGGCAGGGTGATCACCAGCGACTTTGTTGAGGTAAGCAGTGATGGCAAGGGATTTCGATGGCTGGGCCGCCGGGATAATGTGATCAATTCGGGGGGGATAAAAATAATACCTGAGGTGCTCGAACAGATCATAAGGGAAGTACTCGGGCAGGATTGCCTGGTCCTTCCGCAGAACGATGCCAGGCTGGGAGAGTCCCTTGTTTTAGTGGTAGAAACCCGGGAGAAGTCACCACCCCTTGACAGATGGTTGCAACTGCTTCGTGAAAAGTTGTCCCGTTTCGAGATCCCTGCCAGGATCATCCCGGTCGAAAGGATCCCCAGGAATACCTCCTTCAAACCGGACAGAGGGGAAGCCTTCAAATTACTTTGATGTAACGGGTACCCCGGGAGAGCCGGATTTTGCTAAATTTGTGGTTCGAGTGCACGGCAATTTGCCATGCGCTGTTTTTTACCTTACAGATCAAAATGAAAGCAGAAATAATCAGCATAGGTGATGAGATTCTTATCGGGCAAATCACCAATACAAATGCTGCCTGGATGGGAGAGGAACTTACCGGAATCGGGGTAGAGGTTATCCGCAATACAGTTGTCGCTGATCGCAGGGAGGATATCTTGACCGCTCTTGAGGAGGCTGAACAAAGGGCCGACCTGGTAATTATTACGGGGGGTATTGGTCCCACGAAAGACGACATCACCAAAACAACACTTGCTGAATACTTCGGAAGCAAGCTGGTTCACAGTGAAGAAGTTCTTGATCGTATCAGGGAACTGTTCAAAGGCCGGGTTAATATGAATGAGCTGAACCGGGCACAGGCCATGCTACCGGATAATTGTACTACTATCCCAAATTACAACGGTACTGCCTCAGGAATGAGATTCAGCAAGAATGAAACAGAATATATATCTCTCCCCGGGGTACCCTACGAGATGAAGGCTATGATGTCTGATTACATTCTTCCCATGCTGGCTGAAGAATTTGATCTGCCGGCCATTGTACATAAGACCATGCTGATTCAGGGCGTTCCCGAATCACACCTGGCAAAATTGTTAGAAGAGTATGAGGACTCTATTCCCACGGGAGTGAAGCTTGCCTATCTGCCATCACCCGGTCGGGTACGACTCAGATTGACGTCCTCCGGAAAAGACAGGAGAGCAGTAGAGGATCTGGTGAACCAGGAAATGCAACGGCTGATCCCTTTTATCCCGCAAGGGAAATTATACGGATATGGAGAAGAAGAACTGGAAAAGCTTGTCGGGCAGCTGTTAAAGGATAATAATGCTACCCTGGCCCTGGCTGAGAGCTGTACAGGCGGCACAATTGCTTCGTTGATTACCTCGGTACCCGGAAGCTCAGAATATTTCATTGGGGGTGTTGTGGCCTATTCAAATGAGATCAAGCAGGAAGTGCTCGGAGTAGATTCGAAGAGCATAGAGAAACATGGAGCAGTCAGCAGGGAAGTAGTTGAGCAGATGGCAGAAGGTGTAAGGAAGCGTTTCGGGGCGGATTATTCAATCGCTACATCCGGTATTGCCGGACCTGACGGGGGTACGGATAAGAAACCGGTTGGAACCACCTGGATCGCAGTGGCGTCGGAAGGTATAACCGAATCAGAAGTGTACAGAATGGGTGATCACCGGGGTAGGAATATAAGGAAAGCTTCGGTCACGGGACTCAATATGCTCCGGAACTTAGTTATCAACACCAAATAGTTAATAAAAGGCTTGATTAATTAAAGATTTTTAGCGTTATTTGCACACGTTTTTCAAGAGGGTATTATTAAAATATAGAACAATGGCGAGAGTTTGTCAAATAACAGGGAAGAAAGTAATTACAGGGAATAATGTTTCTCATTCGAAAAGACGTACACGCAGAAAGTTTCATCCGAACCTGTTCGATAAGAAGTTTTTCCTGGTTGAAGAAGACCGTTGGGTGAAGCTCAGGGTTTCTGCTTCAGGGATCCGTTTAATCAATAAAAAAGGGTTAAAAACTGCACTGGAAGAGGCCAAGGTAAAGGGCTTCCTGAAAACTTATTAATATATAAGGCGAAGAATAATGGCTAAGAAAGGAAACAGACAACAGGTGATCCTCGAGTGCACAGAGCACAAGGATAGTGGAATGCCCGGAACATCCAGGTACATAACCACCAAGAACAGGAAGAATACTCCTGACCGGCTAGAAATGAAAAAGTTTAATCCCGTCCTGAGAAAGGTTACACTTCACAGGGAGATAAAATAAAGTATAATGGCAAAGAAAGTAGTTGCAACATTACAGAGTGGTGTAGGTAGAAATTTTACAAAGTGCATCCGCATGGTGAAATCTGCTGAATCCGGAGCTTATTTGTTCGAAGAGGAGGTTGTGCACAACGACCACATTAACGACTTCTTCACTAAGAACTAGCAAAATCTTATTCTTAATACCAGGAAAGCTTTCTTTATTAAAGGAAGCTTTTTTAGTATCTTCAAATCTGCAAACCACTATATTTATAAAAGGAAATGGGGATTTTTTCGAGGGAAAAAAAGGAGTCGCTGGACAAGGGACTCGAAAAAACCAAGGATAGCGTATTCAAGAAGCTTTCACGTGCTGTCGTGGGAAAATCACGGGTCGATGAAGAAGTGCTTGATAACCTTGAGGAAGTCCTTATTACTTCTGATGTCGGTGTAGATACCACCCTGAATATCATCGAACGGATCGAAAAGCGTGTCTCCAGGGAAAAGTACATTGGTACGGAAGAGTTGAATGTGATTCTTCGTGAAGAGATTGCCGGATTGCTGTCTGAGAATGATTCTCCTGGTTCCGAATTTTCTTTCTCCGGTCCTTTGCCCTCCAAACCTTATGTGATCATGGTTGTTGGCGTGAACGGAGTAGGTAAGACTACCACCATAGGAAAACTTGCCTGGCATTTCAAACAGGCAGGTAAAAAGGTTTACATGGGTGCCGCCGATACATTCCGGGCTGCTGCTGTGGACCAGCTGTCAATCTGGGCCGAAAGGGTAGGAGTAGAAATCATAAAACAGGATATGGGCTCGGATCCCGCATCAGTTGCGTTTGATTCCCTTTCTTCGGCTGTCGCCAATGATGTGGATGTGGTTATTATTGACACTGCCGGACGTCTGCACAATAAGGTTAACCTGATGAATGAGCTTATCAAGATCAAGCGTGTCATGACTAAAGTTGTACCGGATGCTCCGCATGAGATACTTTTAATACTCGACGGATCAACCGGGCAGAACGCATTCGAACAGGCCAAACAGTTCACAGCAGCTACAGAGGTAAATGCCCTGGCTCTTACCAAACTTGATGGCACAGCCAAGGGCGGGGTGGTGATTGGTATATCCGACCAGTTTAAGATACCTGTCAAATACATCGGAGTAGGCGAGAAGATGGAAGATCTTCTAATCTTTGACCGTGAAGAATTCGTGGATTCCCTTTTTGGAAATTAGGCTGAAGTCCTGGTCGCAGGCATTCCTTTAAATCCGCATTATAGTTCGTATATTTCGCAATTGTAGTGCATACAAAATCGCAATCATAATGGCCAGGAAAACAGATTGGCTAAATATTGCAAGGACTTTGCAATCCATAGGTCAAACAGGACTTAATTTTACGAAGGACGAGTATGATGCAAATAGAGATGGACGTGATCTGTCACTGTACCATGCATATAAAATCATCTTTCTTTGTGAGTACCTTGCCGGGGAACTAAAAACCAGTAAAGAGACAATTTCAGTTGAATATTTTGAACAAAACAAGATTCCTGAACTTTCAGAAAGCAGGACACATTCAAGGCATTTGCAGGATATCTATAGTTATTTGAATGATGGCAGGACCCTGTTTGATTAATTGAAAATCCCTTTAAATAATACTTGAATAAATGAACAGAATAGCAATTGGATTAATTTTTATTTATGCCTTTTCAAGCGGATGTAATCAATCCGAAGAGGTATTGAATATTGAAAAATGGGGTGTTTATGAATTAGTCCTCTCCGGACCATCTTCAGGGGATCCTTTCATCGATGTCGATTTATCTGCAGTTTTTAAAAACAATGAAGAAAGTATAGCAGTTCCTGGTTTTTATGACGGGAACGGAATTTACCGTATACGGTTTTCTCCGCACAGCCGGGGAGAGTGGACCTATAAGACTGAAAGTAATCTGGCTGAGCTGTCAGGTAAAAAGGGAGGGTTTCATTGTGTTTCGCCTGCCGGGCAGAACCATGGTCCTGTTAAAATAGTAAACACCTTTTATCTGCAGTATGCTGATGGCAGTCCCTATTATGCAGTCGGGACAACGGCTTATCAGTGGACAAGCGTGGCACAAAGCATACAGTTAAAGACTCTGGAAACCCTTGCCGAAGCTCCCTTCAATAAAATTCGAATGTGCGTATTCCCAAAATCCTACAGGTTCGGCAACGATACTGAACCCTGGATGTATCCGTTCGGCAGACAGGATGATGTGAATGACTATTCAAAACCAAATTATGAATTTTTTCAGAACTTCGATCTGCGGGTTGAGCAACTCCTGAAAATGGGAATTGAGGCGGATGTGATTCTGTTTCATCCTTATGATGCCTGGGGTTATAGTCAGATGGGAGATGAGATGAATAGCAGATACGTGCGCTACATGATTGCCAGGTCATCAGCCTACAGAAATGTTTGGTGGTCTCTAGCCAATGAGTGGGATGTTCCAAGGATAAAAGATACAATAGACTGGGAAGGGATTGGTACATTAATTCATAATGAGGATCCGCATCAACGTTTAAGAGGAATTCACAACTGGCATGGTTCGGAGGATCATTTTTACGATCATTCACGTCCATGGATTACACATACCAGTACTCAAACCTCTCAGTTCTACAATGCCATTAAATGGCGAGACCAGTATGAAAAACCACTACTATTCGATGAAATGCGTTATGAAGGTGGTGTACCCGCGGGATGGGGCCGGTTAAGTGCAGAGAAAATGGCCAGCTATTTTTGGATGGCGGGACTAAGCGGTGGTTATGGTACCCATGGAGATACATATCAGAATAGTGCTGATGATTCTACTGAAGTACGATGGTGGGCAAAAGGAGGATACCTGGTTGGAGATAGCCCGGAAAGGATTCGCTTTTTCAGGTCGGTGATGGAACAGGCCCCGGTTACTGAAATGACCCCGGACATTTTTGATAATGGAGATCCGACAAATCTGAATACAAATATGTATTTATTCTCAAAAAAGGGTGAATACTATCTGGCATATATTGCGGAGGCTGGCCAGAATATTGAAATAATACTGGATGGTGACAAAAAATATACAATGGAAATAATCGATACCTGGAATATGCAGATTGTTGAACAAAAATCTGTGAAACCCGGAGTATACAATTTCACAACCGTCCTTCCGTATACTGCATTGCGATTAATTACAGAACCGAATGACAAGACGCCCCAATAAGATAAATGTTATAACCCTGGGTTGTTCAAAGAACCTGGTCGACTCCGAGGTATTAATGCGGCAGGTAGATGCCCAGGGCATTGAGGTAGTTCATGACTCGGACGATGCGGATGCCCGTACTGTTGTCATTAATACATGTGGTTTCATACAGGATGCAAAACAGGAATCCATTGACACAATACTCGATTATGTTCGGGCTAAGGAAGCGGGATTGCTTGATGCGGTATATGTGATGGGCTGTCTTTCCGAAAGATATAAAAAGGACCTGGCAGGAGAGATTCCGGAGGTGGACCAGTATTTCGGAGTGAATGATATCAGGCAGATCATAGCTGCAATTGGTGGGGATTACCGTAAAGAACTGGTAGGAGAGAGGCTACTTACTACTCCCTCACACTATACCTACCTGAAAATATCCGAAGGTTGTGACCGGAAATGTTCCTTTTGTGCCATACCACTGATAAGAGGCAGGCAGAAGTCCATTTCCCAGGAAGAACTGACTGCAGAAGCCGGACTGCTTGTTGAAAAAGGTGCAAAGGAGCTAATACTCATTGCACAGGATCTGACAGCCTACGGTATGGATCTTTACGGGAAACGTGAGTTGCCTCGTTTGCTTGAATCATTGGCCGGTTTGAACCAACTACCCTGGATAAGGCTGCATTATGCCTACCCGGCCGATTTTCCGGATGAAATCCTCTACCAGATGAGAGATATTCCTAATATTTGCAGCTATCTCGATATCCCGCTCCAACATATTTCCGATCCAGTTCTCACTAAAATGCATCGCGGCATTGATAGACAGGGAACTTTAGAACTGGTCAACAGGATCCGAAATATAGTTCCGGAGGCTGCATTGAGAACCACTATGCTGGTTGGCCATCCTGGGGAAGGGGAGAAGGAGTTCAGGGAACTGTTCGACTTCGTTCAAAGTGCTCGTTTTGAAAGACTTGGAGTATTTGCCTATTCAGAAGAAGAGGATACCTGGGGAGCAAAAAACCTTAAAGACTCGATACCTGATGATGTTAAGAAGTCACGGGTTGAAGAACTAATGCAATTACAGCAATCTATATCCCTGAATATCAATGAAAAAAGAGTAGGAGAGGTACTACGGGTTCTGATTGACCGCAGGGAAGGGGATTACTATGTTGGCCGTACTGAATTTGATTCCCCTGAGGTGGATAATGAGGTATTGCTTAAGTCAAAATCTGAGCTTGATACAGGCAGTTTTAAAGATGTACACATTACAGAGGCACGTGAATTCGATCTGTATGGATTTGCTGTTGAATAGGGAACTGTTATCCCAAAATCAGATTAACGTATAAAAGGTTTTTCAAGGCTGGTATTATTCCGCCTGATCTTCTTCCTTTTTCGGCAGCTCTTTCTTGCCTTTTGGTAGTTCTTTTTTGCTATTTGGAAGTTGCTTTTGTCCCTTTTTCTGGACTTTGATAATTATTTCCTCATTCTTGGTGTCGAAACTGACGTTCAGTTTATCCCCTTCTGAAATGTCGGCTGATATTAATACCTCGGCCATAGGATCTTCAAGGTATTTCTGAATAGCTCTTTTCAGCGGTCTGGCACCATACTGTACATCATATCCCTTCTCGGTGATATAGTCTTTTGCAGTTGCTGAAATCTTGATATCGTATCCGAGTCCACCAATACGCTCATAAAGTCCCTTAAGCTCAATATCGATGATTTTGTGAAGATCATCACGTGTAAGAGCATTGAAGAGTACTACATCGTCAATACGGTTCAGGAATTCCGGAGCAAAAGCATGTTTAAGTGCCTTCTGGATTACCGACTTGGCATAATCATTGCCGGAGTCCTGCTTTGCCTTGGTACTGAAACCAACGCCCTGTCCGAAATCTTTGAGCTGTCTCGTACCAATATTGGAAGTCATGATCACAATTGTGTTGCGGAAATCCACGCGGCGGCCCAGGCTATCGGTCAATTGTCCCTCGTCCATCACCTGCAGCAGTATATGGAATACATCAGGATGAGCTTTTTCAATCTCGTCAAGGAGTACTACAGCATAGGGCTTCCGGCGGACCTTCTCGGTCAGCTGACCACCTTCTTCGTACCCGACATATCCCGGAGGAGCACCGACCAGTCTGGATATGGAAAATTTTTCCATATACTCGCTCATGTCAATGCGGATCAGGTTGTCATGGGATTCAAATAGGTATTGAGCAAGAACCTTTGCAAGCTGTGTTTTTCCGACTCCGGTAGGACCAAGGAATATAAATGAACCGATCGGTTTATTTGGATCTTTCAGTCCCGCGCGATTTCTCTGGATTGACTTCACCACTTTCCCAATGGCTTCATCCTGGCCAATTACAGAACCTCTCATTTCTTCAGCCATCTTAAGCAGACGAGCTCCTTCAGCCTGTGCTATACGCTGTACAGGAACCCCGGTCATCATGGCTACAACCTCTGCCACCTTTTCTTCATCTACTATTTCACGGTTCTTGGAGAGTTCTCTTTCCCATTTGGACTTCTCCTGGTCAAGCATATCAAGATATTCTTTCTCGCGGTCCCGGAAACTGGCAGCCCTTTCGAAATTCTGATTCTTGACGGCCTTTATTTTTTCTTTCTTGGTTTCTTCGATCTCTTCCTCAAGTTTAAGGATACGGTCGGGTACAATAATATTGGATATGTGCACACGTGATCCGGATTCGTCAAGAGCATCGATTGCCTTGTCAGGAAGGTGTCGATCTGATATATAGCGCTGTGTAAGTGACACACAGGCTTTAATTGCATCCTCAGTATATCTCACATTATGATGATCCTCATAGCGGGATTTGATATTATTGAGTATATCGATAGTTTCTTCGGCATTGGTGGGTTCAATCATCACCTTCTGGAACCTCCGTTCCAGGGCGCCGTCCTTTTCAATATGCTGGCGATATTCATCAAGTGTGGTGGCTCCGATACACTGGATATCACCTCTGGCAAGGGCGGGTTTTAGCATATTGGCTGCATCGAGGGAACCTGTAGCTCCACCTGCGCCTACTATTGTATGAATCTCATCGATAAAAAGGATTATACTGTTGGTTTTGCTGAGTTCGTTAAGAATTGCCTTCATCCTCTCCTCGAATTGCCCGCGGTACTTGGTACCGGCCACAATACTTGCAAGGTCAAGCGTTACTACACGCTTATCAAACAAAACCCTGGATACCTTTCTCTCAATAATACGGTTTGCAAGTCCCTCAGCAATAGCCGATTTTCCAACCCCGGGTTCACCGATAAGTATTGGATTGTTTTTTTTCCGTCTGCTAAGGATCTGGGCAAGCCGTTCAATTTCTCTTTCCCTTCCTACGACGGGATCGAGTCTGTCTTCCTCGGCTGCCTTTGTAAGATCTATTCCGAAGTTATCCAGAACGGGCGTTTCAGAACTGGATTTGGCACCGGCCGATTGTCCGCTGCCTCCCTGTGCGCCTTTTCCTCCTTCAAAATGTCCTCTGCCTTCATCGTCTTCATCTTCATCTCCGGGAAATTCAGAGCGTGTGCCTTTTTTAGTGCTCTCAAGTTCCAGTTTAACGGAGTCATATTCAATATTATTCTCCTTCAGGACCTGGGTGGTTATGGAATTCTCATCTTTCATGATAGCAAGTAGTAAATGTCCTGTATCAATTGTGTCGTCCTGCAATGATTTTGCTTCGAGGTAAACCAGTTTCAGCACCTTTTCGGCTGATTTAAGCAATGGTATATTATCGGAATCCTTAATTCTGATTGTGCTCTCAGGACGAATCAGCTCCTCAACAGACCTTCTCAGATCATATAATTCTGCTCCCATAAGGATCAGAATATCAATTGCAAGTCCCTCTCCATCACGTAATATCCCGAGGAAAAGATGCTCAGTACTTATATGGGCATTTCCGAGTCGGATAGCCTCTTCCTTACTATATGACAATACATCCTTGATCCGTTGTGAAAATCTCGCGTCCATTCTTCTCTAAATCATTGATACATCAAAAGTTAAAAATACAGTACAGAGTGCAAATATAGCAATTATATACACAACAAATATAAACATAAAAATGTTGAAAAATTGGTCATCTAAATGACTAAAAAGAGGCAATAATTCTGTATTTTCGGAGTTTGAAATCTGATATGTTTGAGAAGATAAAAAAGTGACCAGCTTTATACCCCCATTAAGTCCGTTTTCGCGGATAATTCTACAAAGGTTTTAGAATACTCACAGAATACATTTTTATTCCAGACATATAAATAATAATGAGATGGCAGAAGGAGAAAAAATAATAAAAATCAATATTGAAGAGGAAATGAAATCGGCATACATCGATTATTCGATGTCGGTAATCGTTTCCAGGGCTTTACCGGATGTAAGGGATGGTTTGAAGCCGGTCCACAGAAGAGTATTATTTGGAATGTATGAACTGGGTGTCCGTGCGAATAGTTCCTATAAAAAGTCAGCCAGGATAGTGGGAGAGGTGCTGGGGAAATATCACCCTCATGGCGACTCCTCGGTTTATGAAGCAATGGTCAGAATGGCTCAGGAATGGTCTCTCCGTTACCGTCTTGTAGACGGACAGGGTAACTTCGGATCAGTTGACGGTGATAGTCCTGCAGCCATGCGATACACTGAGGCCAGACTTCGGAAAATCGCTGAAGAGACACTATCAGATATTGATAAGGAAACAGTTGATTTTCAACTGAATTTTGACGATTCACTTGAAGAACCCACTGTTTTGCCAACAAGGATTCCTACACTACTGCTCAATGGTGCCTCAGGGATTGCGGTTGGTATGGCTACAAACATGCCACCCCACAACCTGTCCGATACCATCGATGCCATTATTGCCTACATTGAAAACAATAAGATCAGCATGGATGAGTTGATCGACATAATTAAAGCTCCGGATTTTCCTACCGGTGCTACAATTTATGGTTATCAGGGTGTACGCGATGCCTTTGAAACAGGCAGGGGAAGGATCATGATGAGGGCTAAAACGGATATTGAACTTACGGATACCGGACGGGAGAAGATCATAGTTACAGAAATTCCCTACATGGTTAACAAGGCTGAAATGATCCGTAAGACGGCCGACCTGATCAATGAAAAGAAGATTGAAGGAATTTCCTTTATCAATGATGAATCTGACCGGAACGGGATGCGCATTGTAATCATTCTGAAGAAAGATGCAAATGCAGGGGTTGTACTGAATCTCCTGTTAAAATATACCCAGCTTCAGTCAAGTTTCAATGTTAACAATATCGCATTGGTAAACGGACGCCCTCGTACCCTCAACCTTATACAGCTTATCTCATACTTTGTAAAGCACCGGCATGAGGTCGTTACCCGACGTACCAAATATGATCTGGAGCAAGCTAAAAAGAGAGCACATATACTTGAAGGTTTATTAATTGCACTCGATAATCTGGATGCAGTAATTAAGTTAATTCGTGGGTCACAGACTCCGGATATTGCCAGGGAGGGACTGATGAAAGAGTTTGGCCTGTCGGAAGTCCAGGCAAAAGCCATCCTGGATATGCGCCTGCAGAGGCTTACGGGACTTGAACATGATAAGATCAAGGAAGAATACGAGGAGCTGCAAAAAATGATCGAATATTATAATAAGATTCTTGCTGATGAAGGCTTGCGAATGCAGATCATTAAGGATGAGTTATTGGAGATCAAGGAAAAATATGGAGATGAACGAAGAACAGATATTGTTCCAAATGCAGAAGAGTTCAATCCAGAGGATTTCTATGCCGACGATGAAATGGTGATTACCATTTCACATCTGGGCTATATCAAGCGGACTCCTCTAACCGAATATCGTACCCAGAACAGGGGTGGTATTGGTGCCAAGGGCTCCGTCACCCGAGAGGAAGACTTTGTCGAGCACATGTTTTCAGCGACCATGCATAATTACCTGCTTCTGTTTACCGAAAAAGGGAAAGTCTACTGGTTGAAGGTTTACCAGATACCTGAAGGTGCGCGAACGTCAAAGGGACGGGCCATACAGAATATCCTTCTGATCGATCCGGAGGATAAGGTGAAGGCCTATATCAATGTACAGAATCTAACTGATAATGAGTATATTAACAACAATTTCATAATGCTCTGTACTTCGAACGGTGTGATCAAGAAAACCTCATTGGAAGCATATTCCCGTCCACGTCAAAACGGAATTATCGCGATTAATGTAAGGGAAGGAGATTCCCTGCTGGAGGCCAGACTGACAAGCGGTAACGCTGAGATCTTACTTGCAAATCGTTATGGAAAGGCAATCCGGTTTAATGAATCAAAGGTACGGCCAATGGGGCGTAATGCTGCCGGCGTTAAGGGTATTACCCTTTCGGGGAATAAAGATGACGCTGTAGTCGGTATGATATGCCTGGAGGACAACGAAAAGGATATTCTTGTGGTCTCTGAAAAGGGATTTGGAAAACGGTCTGACGTAGATGGTTACCGGATTACTAACCGGGGTGGGAAAGGAGTAAAGACCATAAATATTACAGAAAAAACCGGACATCTCATTGCAATAAAAGAGGTTACAGACTCTGACGACCTTATGATCATCAATAAGTCCGGTATAGCCATCCGCATGGCTGTTACCGAAATGAGGGTTATGGGAAGAGCAACCCAGGGAGTAAAACTTATTAACCTCAGAGAAAAGGACTCAATTGCTTCAGTAACCAAGGTTCAGGGTTATGAAAATGAAGATGAAAATCCCGAGGAAGAAATTTCAGAATAATCAATTATATTTGATTTCTGTTGAACAGTAGTCATTTGCAGAAATATGAGATATATCATTTCAGACTTTGGCAAGGAATTTGAACTTTGCATACTGGAATTACATAATTCTGTGAAATAATAACAATTGTAAACCAAATAACCAATAAAAATGAAACAAGTACTCATTACCGCTTTACTGCTTTTTTGCATTTCATTTGCGCATGGCCAGAATCCTACAACCATGACCGCACTGAATTATGGATCCCTGGAGAAGAAGCTGAGGAAAAATGATGAAGCGATTGTGGATGAAAAGGATATGTTAAAACCCAATACCTGGTTTGACAGGGGAGAGCTTCTGCAGGATATACATGATGTAAACATCGAATTCCTGCGCATGGGAATGATGGATTCAGAGGTAAAGTTGTATTTAAAGGAGCCTGAGGAGATAAAGTCGATAGAGGAAGATGGACTCTCTAAAGAAATACATGTTTATGAAAGAATATCAATAACCTTTCAAAATAATGCTCTTACCGGCTGGGAGGAAACCTCAGTTATACATCCGGATCCACTTCCTGAAGCACTCAAGGCATACAACAAGGCTCTGGTACTGGATGAAAAAGGGAAACTTGACAAAAAAGTAAAGGAAAACCTGGATCGTTTGAAAATTCAGGCTGAGGCTGATGCTGTGCTGGGTTTTACACGCAAAGATTACGATGCAGCACTTACAAAGTTTGAACTGATAATAGAAATCAGCAAATCTGATATTTACGAAGGCTACATTGATTCTGTGATAGTTTATAATGCTTCACTTGCTGCAAGAAATGCAGGAAATCATGAAAAATCCGCTTACTATCTTGAAAGATCAGTCGAAATAAACTATGGTGGAAGTGATGCTTACTATATGCTTAAGAATGAATACATTACACTAAAAGATTCGACAAAGGCCCTGGATGCCCTGGAGCGTGGTCACGCAATATATCCGGATTCAACTCTTATCATTTTTGAATTGGTTAACTACCACCTTGTAGCAGGTAATTCAGAAGAAGGAATGAGATATCTCGAGGCTGCTGAGAAATTAGCGCAGGACAATCCATCCATATTTTTTGCAAAGGGAACTCTTTTTGAAAAACTTGGAGAACCTGATCAGGCACTTGTAGCTTACCAGCAGGCCCTGGATGTCGATCCTGAATTTTTTAATGCATGGTTCAATATTGGTGCGCTTCATTTCAATAATGCAGTACAGATGTATGATGAAGCGAATAAGTTGGAAGACCTTACTGAGTATAACGAAGCAAAGGATTTAGCTGATGCCGAACTGCAGAAAGCTATTCCTTCACTGCTAAAGGCACATGAGATTTCTCCTGATGACAGCTCATGCCTCGAGACATTATCTACAATCTATTACAGACTTCAGATGACAGAGGAGAGAGATGAAATTAAGGCAAAACTGGACGCCTTAGAAAAATAATCACCAAAATATATATTTAAGGGACTGAATTTCAGTCCCTTTTTTTTTGGTTATTTTCCAGGCAGGGGATATATCAATATTTTCTACTTAACATAATATTAATTATAGGACTAATATCCGGGATTAATCGTTTTCTGCAATTATTCGAAATTGTCAGGATTTCATAGGTTATTGGAGCGAAAATTCAATTAGTAAGTGCGACGATTAGAGATCAAAGATAAGCGAGCGAGCTCGCTTATCTTTGAAGTGCTAAAAAATATTAATCGTTGCAAAATGACAAAGAAAAGTTATTGCCATCTC
>SDBV01002589.1_pt1 | contig 26946 bp, 39 predicted proteins | sample 2277081 | NCBI WGS metagenome assembly SDBV01 (sample SAMN10402039, study PRJNA504765) | marine sediment metagenome | isolation source: marine sediment core GS10_PC15, 223 cmbsf | place: Arctic Ocean: Southern Knipovich Ridge | collected 2010 | reverse complement strand
CTATTAAAGAGGGCGCAGACCTTACCAAGTACAGTCCTGAAGAGCTTGAGCGCATCAAGTGGGCAGCTAAGGCAATTACTAAGGGCACGGCATAGCCGTCAGGCTGCGCAGGAGCCGTGCCAAGGCCTTAACTATGCCTAACCCTAACCAAGCGTCCATGTACAGAGAAAAAGCCTTACAAGGGCAAAGAGGGGGGTGGCATGGGGGTTGAGGGTGCGGTGGCGTTGCATATATAGTTAAGAGATTAATATAACCCGTTTTTAGGTTTTGCGATGAATGGAGTCTTAAATGCTAATAACACTATGTATAGTTTTGATGCTTTACGGCCTGTGGAGTGCGATTTACTGTGCCTCTCTTCTTGTTAGGACGTGGCATTGTCTTTATATGATGGATATAAACAGGCAGAAGTTTTATCAAGCCCACAAACGTAAACCCCTCTCAGGCTCAGGAAATGCCTGCTTATAGATTTTGAAAGGATTCAGAAATGGTACAAATACATTGTGATGTTTGTGGCGGAAGTAGGAAATTGAGAAGTGGAATAGATGGTGATTACCGTTTATGGTTTACAACAATAAGGCTATCTCAAGTTTTTAATAAAGGCAAGAAGTTTCACGGGAACTCTGACATAGACATTTGCGAAGAGTGTCGAGACAAAATGATAGCCCGTATCCATCTTGACCAGTGTTTAATTCACGCAATTAGGCAGGCAATACAGCCGAATGATTTATCGGAAACATCTTGGGACGTAAAAACCACAGTTCCGATTCATTAATATTGCATTTTAAGCCCGTAACATAACCTCCCCTGTATATGGGGATAGAAAATAGATAGACAGATATTAGAAAGGAAGAAAAATGTATGTAAAGATTTGTGGCACACTAAATAACGAGCCAGACACAACAGTTATTGAATGCGATAGGGTTCGAATATACAAAGACCCTGAAGACAGAGAGGCGAAGGGTGTGGTGTTTATGCTTGAAATAACTCCCACACACACAAAGGGTACATTAGATTGCCCTATCCAATGGCTTGTCTCAGGCAAGAAGCAGGTATATTTACTAAATAACGATGGCAAGACAATAGAGAGGCTTTATTAGTTTTATCCTATAGGTTGGGGGGCTGGTAAGGTGTAGAACGATAAACAAATTGCTGGCTATGTGTTTTAGCTAATCCCATAACTGTCGCATAACAAGGGAGCGACAATGCACAGCCACAAGGTGGAGAATCGGGAATCCTTGCTTGTCAGCCCCTCTATTTACCTTTTGCTTGATATCGGGAAATTGCTGTAGTAGCTCAGAAATGGGCAAACTGTTTAAACGGACTGACTGGTCAGTCTATTGAAAGGATTCAAGAATGGAATCGCAATTCGGCAAAGGATTGGTTTATTGTTTGGGTCTTTTTTTGGCTCACGCAGATAGATGGGAAGAATTAAAGAATCAAAAATTCGGTGCAATGAGATGGTTTGATGGGGCAAAAGACCACATATTCGAACTTGAGACAGATGTTCCCGAATTAAATTCAGATATAGAAAATTGGAAAGACGCCGTATTAAACCCAAAAATAGGCATAAGTTCTGCTACAGAGGAAGATGTGTTATGGGCTATACAGGGCGCTAAAGATTTGCTATTAAAGATAGATAGAAATTGTTTGGGAATAGATGCCATTAAAGGCGATTGTGAATGAAACTCACCTACCCCGTCACTTTAATCCTACTATCCCCCTTATGGATTAGTTATATAATTGCGGTGGAGATAATTTTGGCTTGTTCAGCCGTTTTAATAGCAAGGAGAAAGTAAATGAAAATAGTGCTTATTGTTATTTGTTTTTTGCTTGCAGGCTGCTCCGCCAAGTTCGTCAGTCACGGCAAGGCAAGGTACTTCTCTATTAACTTATTGACCTTTTCTGACGTTAAGGACATAGATGCCCAGTTCGAGGGCGGCAGACTCAGGGTTGGCTCTACCCACATCCATCCTGACCCAAACAGCATTAAGGCCACAGGTGAGCTTGTAGGTGAGGCAGGGAAGATATTAATAACTCCGTAATAAAAGTAAACATATATATTGACCAATGTTACCAAAAAGTAAACATATATATATACTAATTGAAAGGATTTAAAAAATGAAACGATGGGGAACAGAAGGTGCATTGGGGGCTGCGGTATGTTTAGGTGCATTTGTTATTGGTATGATTATTTTGGGAATTATAAAGTATAATGGCTAACTGCAAAGTAAGAAGCTACAAGGCTAAGGGCGGGTGGATAAAGTGGCTTATAGGGTTCAGGAGCAAACCTCACTGGCACACGGAGTTTCAGTTCAGCGAGAGATATGATGGGGTTTCTTATTCAGCCACAATGCAAGATGGCGACAAGGGTTGTCGATTCAAGCAAATAGAATATTCTCATCCTAATAACTGGACTACTCATATTATAGAACTTGCAGACACACAAGAAGATATGGCCCATTTAGCTGCAAGTTTTTACGAGGACTGCAAATATGACCTTTGGGGATTACTTTCGTTTGGTACAAAATGGCAGATTATAAAACCGAGTAAGTATAAAATTTGGTGTACCGAATGTGTTTGCATATTACTAAATGCTACGGACAAGTATAAAATTATCCCAGACCAAATGCACCCGCAAGGGCTGGTGGAGTATTTAGATGAAAGGATTCAGAAATGAAAGATTTGAAATGGGATATTTATGGCGCACAGGCAAGAATCGGTTATTCTACACTGAAAGAGTTTTGCCAAATCCTCAAGAAGCAGAATAAAGTCTGCAAAGAAAATAACGTAAGAGTTAAATTTGAGATAACCTTGCCGATATGAAACTAACTGAAACGACCACTACCGAAACTGAATGTTGTCTAAGTTGGGAGTTTATTAGTGGATGGCTTTATTGTGTTTCTGGGGTCTGTGATAATTCTTACACTTTTGTATCTGACGAGGAAATAGAATGGCTGAATTAGAAAGGATTCTAAGATGAGATATTTATTATTGTTGTTGATATTTTGCATTGGATGCAAAGAAGACAAGGAGGTTGTTGTGGAATATGCAAAGGATACAGAATGGTCTGCCGCTGATTCAACCGGAGAACTTGCAGTTGATGGTGGGGAGGTCGGGGAAGGTGTTCCGATTGCATGGGAAAAAGTTGCGGCAAGTCCAGATATAGTGTTTGAAGATACCACAGTAGACATAATAACACTTGAAGATTTTACATCAGACAATATATCTTTTACTCTTAATAATATAGAGGTATTATTTGAATGGAAAGATGGTAAGTTTAACGTAGTTTACGACCCCAATAAATGTACCGAATCGGCTAAGACATTTTTTGATTGTATGCTCCCTTATTTAAACGACGCAATCGAAGAAAAGGCAAAAGAATTAAATTTAGAAAAAGAACGTCTTCGATACCAACGCATTGTAGAGGTTTCAGAAAAACAATGACCGAACTCGCTGAATTCCCACCTGAAGTCTTAATGGCCGCTGACGCCTGTTGCTGGGCAAGTCGCAATCAGATTAAGTTAATGGGCAATACTACGTTCACCCTGAATAAGTGCGGCTATATGCAGGACATTATGACCGACCCTGCGAGACACAGAGTAGTAATGAAAGGCGCACAGGCGCGTATTACCACTTTGTTTATGTTGGAAAGTATCCACGCCCTTATATATAATAGATTCCCACAGGGCGTGATTTATTATTTTCCCAGTAGAGATGCTGTTGAGGATTTCTCGAAGACCCGATTCGGGCCTCTTATTCAGGACAACCCCTGTATTAAGAAGTTCTTAAAATCTACTGATAGCGTTTTTGCTAAAAAAGTCGGCAAAGCGTTTCTTACTTTAAAGGGCGCCACTGCTACCAAGGTTTTAAAGGGCAGAAAGAAAGACTCTGCTTCGGTAAGGTCAACGCCCGCCGATATGGTGATTCGGGACGAGAGGGATTTGTTTGATAATACTATGGTCGAGATGACCACTGACCGTCTCTTAAACTCCACGTTCAAGAAAGAAGTGGACTTGGGAACTCCAACAATGCCGGACTTTGGTATTGATAAAGAGTTCCAACGCTCAGACCAGAAGTATTGGCTGATTAAATGCGGGCATTGCAATCAGTACACTTGCATCGCTACAGACTTTCCTAATAGTATAAGATACAAAGACGGCAAACCCTATTACGCTTGTGTTAAGTGTGAAAGGGAAATCTTCATATCTGACGGCGGGTTTGTGGCTAAACATCCCGATAGAAGTATTTCAGGTTACCACGTTTCTCACTTCATTACCCCTAACTGTGATTTAGGTTTAGTAATGGAAAAGTGGAAAGAATGTCAACTGGACGGTTCTAAACTTGGAACTTTCTATAATTCTCGCTTAGGCATACCCTACATCGCCGCAGAGGACAGGCTTACTGAAAGCGACGTCTTTGCTTGTTGCGGGCACGATGTGATGAGAACAGATTTAAGTCTAACTGAAACTGCTATGGGCGCAGATATAGGAAAACATTATCACACAGTAGTCATAGGACAAAAAGTCGATAAAGACCGCGCTAAAATAATCTACATGGCGAGGGTCAAGGGTTTCTCTGCTCTGTATGACATAGCAATGAAGTATAAAGTCAAAAGCGCGGTAATTGATATAAGACCTTACGAAGAGGAATTTAACAACTTCAAAGATGCTCACTCAAGTAAATTCAGAATCTTCGGCGCAGAGTATAAAGACAAACAAAAGGTCTTTATGAAGACCGACGAAAAGGCAGGGATATATTCTTTACTTAGAACACAAACCTTCGACAAGTCCCACGCCTGGATTAAGAGCCGAATGGTCGAGATACCCCGTAAATGTGAGGAAGTAAATGAGTTCGCCAGACAGATGTGCAACTGCGCTAAGACGTTAGAAGAAACCGAAGAAGGCGACAGGCTTTACAGATATATCAAAATGGGCGACGACCACTATCGTAGTGCAGTGAATTATCTAATGGTGGCACTTCAGGATTTAACCCACTCTCAAGGAATGAGCACGGCAGGTTATGTCAAGCAAGGAAAAAGTTACGACCCGTTAAACTGGGGTCTTTAAGGAGAAAGATATGAATGGAATTGCCACATACAAAGGTGTGCTTTGTACAGCAATGGACAAAAAAGATTTAGTAGAGGCCTATACATTTGCCGTTAAAAAAGTTAAGGAGTTAGAAAAGCGCGAAAACGATAGACTAAAAAACTGTTTTCGTTCTACAATAGGTTGATGCTAACCATTGAACCTGACATAGATTTAGACCTTTTAGTAAAACACTTCACCGAAACAGAAGACTACCCTAAAGAACAAAGCCTGAGTGAGATTAAGTATTGGCAGACCCAGCCCGACTTCCTGGCGATTATCTCAAGTGAAGATGGGCAAATTAATGGGTTCTTATTGGCCTGCCGCAGACATAACTATCTGTGGATTCATCAGGTGTGGAGTGGTACTAAAATAAGCGTAGGACGAGATGCGTTAGAAGAAGCAAAGATGTGGGCAAAGGAAAGAGGAATGACAAGTGTAATGGGAGAGTTCAGGAGGGATAGATTCTCTGCATTGAAACGATATGGCTTTGAAGAATATTCGGTGGTAATAAAATGTTTGATATAAAAGAAATGCAACGTCGATACTTCGGTGGCAAATCACCCGCACCGCCCAAACCCACAGCACCAGTTCCTACCCCAAGGAAGGTAGATGAAGAAATTGTCCAGAAGGACAGGGACAGGCGCAGACAACGAATAGCTACCGCAGGCAGACGGGGAACAATCCTGACTGAGGGTGTCCCACTTGGAGGTAATCGCGCGTCACTACTTGGAAGGTCGGTGAATTAATGCCTGACAAATTAGGACAAAAGATAAAACTTCGTTGGACTCAGATGAAAGAGATTAAAGAGTGCTACGAGGAGAGAGATGCTAACATCGGTAGGTTTGTAAACCCGAGAAGACAACTTATTAAAGATTCTCAGAAGTTCGATGAGAAGGGCGAAGAGAGGGGTAAGGATTCTTATTCTGGCGTTCCTAATTCTGCTTTAAGTGTGTGGGCAGATGGTATGCAGGGGCACATGGTAAGCCAGTCTTTAAGATGGTTTAAGAGTGTTTTGGGTGAACCGAGGTTGAACGAGATAGACGAAGTGCAAGCTTATCTTCAGAGATATGATGAGGCTATGTATGCAGAGTTTAATAATTCAAATTTCTATACTATTCTTGGTGAGTGGTTTCGAGATGCGGGTTCTGTCGGAACAGCTACGTTATTCACTGAAGAGGATATTGGTAACGATGTGGCGGTACATATTCCTATCCATCCAAGAGAAATCTATATATCAGAAGATAGGTATGGAAATGTAGATACAGTGTTCCGTAACTTCTTCTTAACAGCCAAGCAAGCGGTTCAAAAGTTTGACGAAGAAAAACTAAATGAAGAAATAGTAACCAATGCCGAGAAGCAACCTGAAAAAAGATACGAATTTATCCACGCAGTGTTCCCTAATGAGGACAGGATGTTTGGGTCAATGCTTTCCAAAGATAAGAGATGGTCATCTGTTTATGTCCAGATGATAGGCAAAGTTCAACTTAGAGATGACGAAGACGGCGATGTAGTTAAAGAGTCTGGCTTCGACCTTAACCCTTACGCTGTATGGAGATTAAGAAAGAACTCGGACGAGATTTACGGATACTCCCCTGCCGCCGATGCGATGGTTGAGATTAAGAAGTTGAACCAAATGGGCAAGACTTTACTTAGAGCCGCACATATGGCAGTTGCGCCAGCCCTTAACGTCCCAGAACATATGAGAGGAAATACCAGAATCCAGCCGGATGGCCAGAACTACTTCGAGCGAGGTGGCGATGTAATCACCCCTATCAATCAGGGTGTGAACTACCCCATAGCTATTGACAGAGAAGAAAAGATTCAAAGGATTATCGAGGATAAGTATAGGGTGGAGTTCTTTTTAATTTTGGCAAGGTCGGAACGAGAGAAAACCGCTACTGAGATTATGGAACTTCAAGCTGAGAAAGCTGTCCTTCTTGGCCCGCAGGTTGATAGATTAGAAAAAGAAGGACTTGGCAGGGTTTTTGATATAGTCTCTGATATAGCCGATAGAGCAGGACGACTGCCTGAACCACCCCAGATTTTAGTTGACGCTATAGAGGAAAACAAACAAACAGGGCGAAGACCTCTTAAAATTGATATAAGATTTATCGGGCCACTGGCGCAGGCACAGAGAAGGTTATTCGAAATGGCGCCAATTAAAAATGGGCTTAACGAACTGGCACAGGCGGCTGTATTGTTCCCAAAGGTTTTAGATAAGGTTAATGATGATAAGTTGGCCGAAAGAATCTTAGATTCTACTAACTTCCCGCAAGACGTACTTAGAACCGATGCCGAACTTTTAGAGTTCAGAGAAGTACAGGCCGCTGAATTGGCCGAGGCCAAGGCACAGCAGACACTTCAGGGTATGGGCGAAATTTATCCCAAGATTTCAAAGAAAGCCGAAGAAGGGTCACCGGCAGAAGCAATAAGTAATGCTCTTTAATCAAGGACGATAATATGAAAAAGAATTTAAGCTGTCAAGATTGCGACTTTTATCAGACGATTGGCGACTGTAATGGCTATTGCAATGGCAAATTAGACAATGCAACTTCTCCCACAATGATTGCGTTAAAAAAATCCTTATTAAGAATGGGTTATAATATAGGAGAAAAATAGTGAAATACGCACTATGGCATTGGTCAGGAGAATATCCTGAAATACACGATGCCAGAAAAATCAACGGTCACGTTCAGCATTTGTTAAAAAGAGCGGTCTTTCAGGGAGACGAAGGCAGGCATTGGTTTTGTAATTGCGGCGAATTTTCAACGGCTCTTAGAAGTCAACAGAACGGAACTTTATCGAATATCGCAAACCAAAAACCCTTACGGTGCGAACACATAGACCAAATAATAGCAAATTAAAGGAGTAATATAATGGATAAAGGAATATCGTTTTTACCAGCATTCAATGTTTTTATTGAGAGCGAAGATGGTGGCAAATGGATTGAATTATTCGCTTTTGATGAAAATGGCGGCCTAACAGATAAGGATATTATGTCAGTAAGGGGTCAGTTTACGCGAGGGTCATCGGCAAGAATCCTGATGGATAAAATGGAAGAATATTACGAAGAAAAAATAGGTAGTATAAAACGAGTATAAAGGAGCAGTATAATGGCATTACCTTGTGTATCAAAAATCGAATTGGCATATCTTGCGGGCTTTGTTGATGGCGAAGGAACAATTAGTATAGTTTCTGCGGGCAAGGAATATATGAGGCCAACTATTTCAATATCTAATAGTGACACAACTGTTATAGATTTTGTTAATACACATTGGCAAAGTAATGTATATAAAGCTAAGGGGTGGGGTCAAAATTCCAAAGATATGTATTGTGTTAGGGTTGTTAATCAACACGCTATTGAATTTATAAAAGATTTATTGCCATATTTAAACCAAAAATTAAAACAAGCAAAAGTCGTCCTTAAATGGTATAGTACTATAAAAAACAAAAAAAATAGAAACAATAGGTTTATAAAGCAAATTCGTATTTTAAATAAAAGAGGGCTCTAATGGCGGAACACGGCCACACACCAAAACAAAGAAAGCAAATTAAGAAAGCAAGGAAGCGTAAAAATGTCAAAAAAAGTAAACGCTGAGATAGCGTCGTACAGGGCATGTTTCTTGACCGACCCAGGCCAAAGAGTCTTGGGTGATATTCTTATACAGGCAGGGTACTTTGATACAGACCTTCACACCGAAGGCGAGGTCGCCGTCCAGAACTTTGCCAAGTCCATCTTACGGAAGATGGGTATAAGAGCATATAACGGGCCAGAAGGCGTGCAGGAGTACGTCTTGAAACTTATTGAATTGAAAGGAATCTAAATGGCAACTCCAAAAGTAATAAAGAAAAAAGAACCTGTCGAAAAAACAAATCGGGCAGTTGTGGATATGGTTGTGGACTTGGACTTAAAGAAATTAGCAAGACAAATAGTTAAACTAAACAAACGTATTGACTCTATCGTAGAGGCAATAGATAAAAGTAAAAAAGTTAAAGGATTATAAAAATGGTAGAAACCACAGAAGCTCAGACGGAGAACTCGCTATTGGCGGGCCAGGAAGAGACAACTTCAGTGAACTGGTTCTCAGAAGAGAATGCAGAAGTCGTCAAGCAAAAAGGATGGGGCAGCGGAGACGATGTAATTCAAGGTTATAGAAATCTTGAAAAAATGTCAAGCGGTATGGCAAAGCTTCCAACGCCCGAATCTTCGGCAGAGGAAATTGCTCAGTTCTATCGAAAGACAGGAACGCCCGAAAATATCGAGGGTTACGAAATAGAAATCCCCGAAGGTATTCCTATCGATGAAGACGGAATGAATGCAGTTAAGCAAGTCGCTATAGATAAGGGCGTAAGTAAGCAGGGCTTTGAGGCTATTGTTAAGACTTACCTTGATAGCTTGGTTGAAGGCCAAGTTAAGGGAAGAGAAGCGGGCGAGGCACAGCTTAGGGAAGAGTTTGGAGATAAATACGACGAATCCCTTAAAATAGCACAAAGATTTTGTGCGCCTGCAAGTGATGAATTTCAAGCACTTTTAAAGTCTACAGGCCTTGGTAACCACCCTGTTTTCGTAAAACAATTTTTAGAATGGGGCAAACAAACATTGAGCGATACTTTAATTAAAGGCACACAGAACGGCGGAACAATAGATAAGGATTACGCCCCCGCCTATCCCGATAGCCCAGAAATGTATACTGGCGGAGAAGATGATGAAAGCAAAAAGGCTCGCGCGTGGCACACTGCCCGCGGGCATACATATTAATCCCCTCACGGACAAGGGTTAATATATAGAAGTCTCAGGACAACCTTATGGCCTGAGTGTATGAGCGTAAATCGTTCAACTGACTAAGTTTATATAGAAGTAGCAGCCAGCGAACTGACTGGACAACTCCTACGTCAATAGAGAATGTATACTTATTTTAAGGAGATTGTCTAATGGCAATTACAAGCAATGCTTTAACAGACCGCGAAAATCTAATTCTCGCGGCACGAATGACGCACGACCAAAAAATTATTGACGTTGCGGAAGTATTAAATGAGACCAATGACATCATAGCCGATGCTGTCGTTCAGCAGGCTAATGATATTACATCTCATGTTATTGCAAGACGTACTGCTCTTCCTACGGTTAATTGGGTAAAAGTTGGTAATGGTTGGAATGCAACTACTGGCCTGTTGAATCAAGTCAGGGAGCAGATGGGAATGCTTAAAGCAAGATTCCTCGCACCTGAAGATATGATGAGACTTCAGCCTAATCCCGCCAAGTATCGTATGCAACAGGAAAGAGCTTACATCGAAGCTATGGGACAGGAACTTGCTAATACGTTGGTAGGTAACGTTTCGGCTGGTTCGCTTTCGCCTGCTGTTGAACCTCCAGAGGAATTTGCTGGTTTTCAGTATCGGTATAAAACTTTAAGCACAGCCGATTCAAGTTATGTTATCAATAATGGTAACGGTTCTGGCAACGACAACACTTCGATTTGGTTCGTACAATGGGGCCCTGGCAAGACTTATCTAATTCACCCAAGAAACACTGACGGCGGTGGGTTAAGGAAGGTTGACAAAGGTTTGACTTACACTTTGGGCGATAATGCTTCTGGTACGGCTTCGCAGCGCAACAACCAGCTCTGGGCTTTCATTACAGAGTTTAGTTGGGATGTAGGTTTGTGTATTGAAGATACCCGTACAGTGAAACGTCTTTGTAATATCGATTCTGTTTCAACTGAAACTAACACTCTTGACGAAGATAAAATCATCCAGATTCGCAATAACTTCAAGGGCAATGATATGATTTCGATGTATGTAAATGAGACGATTTTCACTCAACTACAGATTCTCGCCAAGGACAAAACAAATGTCCATTGGACGGAGAACAACCCGTTTGGTAAACCTCAAATGTTCTTCCTCGATATGCCTGTAAGGCGTCTTGACGCTATTACAAATGTCGAAGGAATAATTTCGTAAGGAGAAAACTGATGGCAATTTTTGATGCAATGTTTGAACTGTTTGACGATGCTATTTTAATCGGGACAAGTACGACCGATTACAATGCAGGAACAGCAGTAGAAATCGACTGGACACAGGCCGATTTGGAAATGGGCGCAGGCACTCCGCTTTGGTTAAATATCAGAGTTGGAACTACAGCCTATAGTCCGACCACAGCCGCTGATACGGTTGATTTCAAATTGTTCGCAGATGACACAACTGAAGGGCACGACTCTGATAGTAAAATAGTGCTGGCCTCTGGTGCAAGGGAAACCTCAACCCTAACCGCTGGTGCTTGGGTACTTAGAGTCCCACTTCCTGTTGACGTAGATGCGAAAAGGTTTTTACAACTTGGAGCTACATTTAACGAAGCAACAACAGAAGGCACAATAGATGCTTGGATTGACCACGGGCCACAATCCAGTTACGATACTCAGGTATCAGAATCTAATATTTAATTTTATTGCAACTCTTAAAGGATTGAGATATGGATTTATTTACGGGAAGGCCAGTTTTGGTTGGGATGCCATTATGTCCCAGTCATCAGGCAGACACAAGGATTATAGCACTATTAGAAGCGTGGGATAGACAAAAAGATGTAGAAACATATTATGTTCCATCTTGGCACGCTTCGTTAGGAAGAGACAAGATTGTGATGTACGCTCGACATCGAGTACCCAGACCATCGCATATTCTATTCGTAGACCACGATGTTTTGCCTCGACCAAACACGCTAAAGAAACTACTCGAACACGACAAAGATATAATGTGTGGTGCTTATCCTATGATGCAGAACAATAGATTATCTTGGTGTTTGTCAAGAGAAGAACCCTTCCGAGGTCTTGGTATAGCCGAACTTCCAAGTAATCCCTTCAAGGCTAAGTTTGTAGGCTGTGGGATGATGTTAGTTAAGATGGAAGTGTTTGATAATATCAAATGGCCTTACTGGAAAGATGTTTTTGCACCTGGACACAAGTTAATTGGCGAAGATTTATATTTCTGCCAAGTACTTAGGAAATTTGGTTATGACATCTGGGTAGACCCGAAAATTAAATGCAATCACTTTAGAACAGTTGATTTATTAGGAGTTGCGATGAATTATAATTTGAAAGGAAAATAGCAATGAAGAAGATTTTAATTATATTACTCTTCCTTTTTGTGGCCCAACCTGTTTTCGGTGCGTTTACTACTTCGATGGACAATAGAAAGACTTATAAAAATTCTTACCGATGGACAGGAAAACCCAAGGATAAACTCCTACTTTGGGCCAAAGAAGTTGAAGATAGAGCAGATGGTACTGCGTCTACTGAGTTTACTTACTATGAACCGACAGACACAGAGCCTACTGCCAATAAAGGTACAATCTATTATGATTTATCTGAAGAGAAGTTGAAGTATCGCAATGCCAGTTCCTGGGTTGCTATAGAGGCTGGTTCGACTGGCAACAGTTTAGACGGCGCTTACGATGTAGGTTCGTCTATTACGGTAGACGCAAGTCCCGTGACGCTCACTACCGATACTGGTTCTGGGATTATTGCGCTATCAATAGACCACGGCGGAGCAAGTAATAACAGCGATGGACTGACTATCGCCACTGCCGGTTCCGGCGATGGCCTTCAGATTACAGCAGAGGATACAGACAGTGTTGGCATGCGTGTTTTGGCGGGTGCGGCACAAACAGTATCTTTGGCAGTATTTGAAGGTTCGACAAGCAACTGGGACGGTGCGGATGATGTTGGTATGGTGCATATTAATACGGATGACCCTTTAATTCATACCGGAGCGAGTTTGCTTCAGGTAGTCCAGTCTGGCACGCCTATAGCAAGCGCAGAAGGTTTTCTTGCTCGGTTTATCCAGTCAGGAACAGCGCAGACAAATGCTACTGCCGTTGAAATCGAGGTTAAAGCTACACAACCAGCCTTGGCTGTAAATGGTATCACTAAGATAAATGGACAAAATGCAGCTGGAGCTACGTTGTTTCAAGTCATTGGCGTAGGCGCTTCCGGCAATGCCGATGCTATGAGTATCTCTAATACTGGTTCCGGTGATTGTTTGCAAATATCTCCTGGTGAAACTGATAGTGGTGGTATTAATATGGTAGCGCTGGCGGCTGGAACTGTGCCGTTGATTATTATTGACGGAGTTACTAATGATTGGGATGGTGCGGATGATAAGGGTATGATTAATATTACCCACGACACAGCACTTATCCACGCGGGAGCTTCGCTACTCAATATCAATCAAACAACTGCTGTTAAATCAGATGCAGAGGGTTTTCTTGCCCGATTCGTTTCTGATGCAACCGCACAGGCAAGTGCTTTTGCTGTTGAGATTGAAGTTACTAATAAACAGCCAGCATTAAAAGTAAACAACAATGTTACTATTTCTGGTGCGGACGAGTCTGGCGAGTTACTTACTATTACTCACGTTGGAGCAACAGGTGATGCGGATGCAATGAGTATAGCAAGTTCCGGTTCTGGCGACTCTTTGATAATCACACCTACGGACACGGATTCAGGCGGTATTAATGTAGTTGGCAAGGCCGCTGGAACCGTACCTCTTATAATTCTTGATTCGTCAACAAACAACATGAATTTAGCAGACGACAAAGGACAGTTGCTTATCCAACAGGATAGTGCTTATGCTCACGCTGGCGCGGCTGGTTTGGTTGTTCTTGATACAGCCAGCACGCCAATTAGTGCAGCCGAGGGCTTCTTGGCTCGATTTGCTCATGCTGGTACTGCCCAGACAAACGCTTATGCCGTTGGTATTACTGTTCCGGCTACACAGCCTGCGCTGAAGATTGATGGTATATTTGTTATTGATGGTCAGGATTCTATCGGCGCTACACTTGTTCAGATTATCAATGATAGTGGTGGCGATAACCAGGATGCTATGAGTATTAACTCAGAGGGTACTGGTGCTGGATTGGTAGTTACTTGTGATGATGCGGACAGTGTTGCTTTGCACGCAATAGCTGCTACAAGCCAAACAACTTCGTTGGTTAAGGTTGACGGTGCAACTGGTTCGTATTTAGGTGCTGCAAATGTTGGTATGATTCATGTAACTAATGATGGTGCCTTAGCTGATGTAGCTTCAAGTTTGCTATATATTGCAAACAGTGGTATTCCAACTAACGATTCAAGGGGCTCTTCTCTGCGAATTGTTGATACTGGCAACGCCGGTGCCGGAACAGCGGGCTATGCAGTATATATAAGCGCTGACGATGCTACAGTAGAGGCTATGTATGTTGACCAAGGTAATGTGCTGGTTGATGAAGAAATCGTTGCTGGAATTGGCTGTCAATCAACAGCTACGGCCGTAACGGCAACAGTCGGTGGCGCAGGCGCAGGTTTGATTCCTCGCAATGCCAGAATGGTTGTTGTTACATCTGATACCGCTACCAAACAAATCTCTTTGCCGTCCACCATTGTTGGTATGCAAATAACAATCATAACACCTGCGGTTGGTTGTGAGTTAATATCTGTTGATGCTGGTGATAAAGTTAATGACGTTGACGTTGGTGCGACCAACGAGGCTGCTTTAGTGGCAGATTCTCATTACGAATTAACTTGCGTATCGGCTACAGAGTGGATAATGGTCGGATACGATAAACTTGGCGCTCACATAGCTCCAATCGTACCTGATGTTTTATAGTAACCAAAGGGGCGGGCTTTCGGGTTCGCCCCAAACTTTTAAGGAGATACAGAATGAAGAAATGGATTTTAACAGCACTCGCAGTTGGTTTAGGAGTTGGCTATTGCACTCCCAGATTACAGTCAGAATATGATAAACTTGTCAAGATAGCTGATATGCAGGCAGTGAAAATTGCAATAGTTGAACAGGCATCTAAACTTGAAACTTACAGCAGACAAATACAGGAATCGCAAAGACGCAAAGAGATTGCACGGCGAGAGTTACGAGACAAACTTCGAGCCGCACAAATCCCACTCGTTAATCCTGACCCGAAAGACGTAAATGGCAACAATTAGAAATGTGAAATACACCACACCACAGGCAGGCGGGTCAAGCTCTACCCCTGGCTTCGTAGAGGGTACGGTTGTAGTTGGCGGAGAGAACACGCTTTTAATAGCGGATATGACTTCAAGAGAGCTTCTTGAAGGTATTTTTATAGAACTAAAGAAACTAAATTTAAGGCAGGATGATTCATTTGAAAACGAAATTAGAGACGAGGATGTTTAAATGGTAAGAATTAATGGTAATACATATACTGCGGAAGTTACAGCAGGTGACAGGTTAATGGTAGACTCTTCCGCTCACAATCCTGCGACGTTAGCGGCTAAGGAACAAGGCGCCTATTCGGTTGTTTTTGAACAGGATTCTGGTGCGGTTACATCAGACTTCTTTTATCTGAAGAATACATCAAGTAGAAATCTACACATTTACAAAATAGGGCTACATACAATAACCCTTGACGTTGACATTGCGGTTACGACCGGAGTTACGGGGACACCGACAAGTGGAACAGCCTTAACACCCATAAATTTCTATACTGGTGGCAAAGCAGCCGATGTAATTTGTGAGGGAAGAGATGGCGATATGGCGCTTACGGGCGGTAGTACAGTTGATTTACTGTACCTTCACCAAAGAGCGTCTGGTGAGACTTATGTAGGTTGGCAGGAATGGGATTATCCATCAACGATAATTTTACCACCCGATACTGCGATGGTATTAAATGTAAACATTGACCCGACCGCCGACATTGACGGCACACTTTATTTCTACTTTGAATAATGATACCACTTAAACTTCAAGATGAGAATGGGACTACGTTTGGCGTAGAGCGAATTGGCAATAGGCAGAGAGTGTCCACTAAGTCTTATTTCACTGAAATTGCCGAAGGGAATATATCAGGCCATAAATTCATTTCTAAGTTTGGCTTTGATACCGATGTAGATTCCTCTGCCCAAGAAGTGTGGACAGGTTCAAGGGTATATCCTTATATGTCTACAGCTTCTACGCTTTACCTATCTTCATCTAACACAAACGATGACCAGCCTTATGAAATTCAGGGTCTCGACGGGAACTGGAAAGAACAGACGGCAACTGTGACTGCTAATGGATTCAATCCTATAACCCTACCAGGAACCTGGATTAGAGTGTTTCGAGCTAAGAATATGGGCACTACTGACAATGCTGGAATAATTTATATCCATCTCGACGCCGACCCTGGCGGTGATGGTGTCCCAGATACAATAGCAACGGACTCTAAGGCAGAAATAGCGGTAGGATACAATCAAACCCTAATGACGATGTGGAGTGTGCCTGTAAATCACACAGCTTTTATTGTGAATTTTTACGCTTCTTGTGCGCACGCAACTGCAAAGACTGGTGAGATAACTTTATGGGTGCGACCGTTCGGCGGGGTGTTCCAAGCTAAGAAAATAATATCAATCAATAGTGGCCAAACCGCAAAAATAGAATATCCATTCCCGATAAAAGCTGAAGCGAAATCAGATATAAGAGTAACAGCAAAATCGCCAACGGCACTTACGGTGTCCGCAGGTTTTGATGCTTGGTACGAGGAGGTGTAATATCGCAGCCACAGAAACAGCAATATGTAATCTCAGCCTTTTAGAAATTGGCCAGTCTGTCATTGATTCAATAGATGGCACTTCTGCTAATGAGGTAAAGTGTAAACTAATCTACGACCAAGACCGAGACGAACTACTCGAAGCTGGGCCGGAATTGGGCTGGAAGTTTGCCAAGCAAACGGTACACGGAATAGACAATGACGAGATTACCATTACCGCCTTTGCGCAGGACACCGCAACAACTACCACAGTGACAGGAACACACACTCTGATAGCTGGTGATATGGTGGTTATCACAGACACCACGAATTATGACGGCACTTTTGATGTTGTGAGCGTATCTACTACCGTATCTTTCGTGATTACTAAGGTTTTTATATCTGACGATGCAACTGGAACCGCCAACTGGACTTCAGAAGAGTTCGCTTGTAGATTCCTAATCCCGTCCAGTAAGAAAGTAACTAAGACAATGGTGGGTGGAATAGAATTAACAGACTGGATTCGAGACGGCAAGTATGTTGTAACTAATATGGAATCAGAAGAAGTGGATATGAAGATTGTAAGGTCGATTACGGATGTTACTTTATTCCCAGACCACTTCGTAAAGGCTTTAAAGTTTAAAATGGCTGTCAGCCTAACCCACGCCATTACGCAAGACTTGGCTTTGGCAGATAGATTGACGTTAAAAATGGAAGATGCAATCAAGAAAGCAATAGCGGTAGATGAACGAGGAAAATATGTCCAAGAGTCCAGTTCAAGCTGGGTAGATATGGGCAACACAAGAGAAATAGTAGAATAAGGAGAATATAATGACTGCAAGTGCAGGCACATCAGTAACCACTGACTACAGGGGCGACCCTAAAAGACCTATATGGGAAAGCATAATCACCTATGGTTTAGTTAGTGGCGACACAACCGCAACTATAGCACAGAACATTGAAGGGCTACTTAAACAAATTGTTCTTGTGGCTTCGGACAACACTGGTAACAGGACAAGCACGCTTACAATAACAGACAGAAACGACCAGACTATTTTTACTTCGGCGGCAGGGTTAGCGGAAAACGCTACCCACATATGGAGTGTTGATACACCTTTGTCTGGGCCTTGCGATGTTTTGATTACTTATAGCGGTGATGTAGGCGGGACACATACGGATTCAGTGTATCTACGGGGAGTATAATGGAACGCAAATATCTCGCACCACAGGTGTCTGATTCCACAGAAGTTCTACATATGAAAATGTGGGACGGCACGATACACGACTACATAGGTTCTTACACAGGAACTCTGTCAGGTGGGACAGGTACACCAACTGTCGGCTCGCAAGGTTTTGTTTTTAGTGCCACCAATACTCAATACATAGATATTGGCGCAGGGCCAAATCCAGTCAAAACAATATCTCTATGGATTAAACCTGACGATGTTTCAGGAAATGAATATCCAATAGACCTTAACGGAACTGATTACTTATCTATTGAAAGCGGAGTTGTTACAGTAAACGGTCTTGCGGGTCATACCTTATATGTAGATGGCGCGGCAGGTACAAGTGGAGTAACGACAATTACTGCTTGGTGGCACAACATCACAATAACAGACTCTACAGCAAACAACGCTTCAGACTTAGATATAGGCCGAGCAGATATTGGGCCTGCTGTTTACTATGATGGTCTAATAAGTGATGTCAGATTATACAGTGTAGTTAGAACTGCCGTTGATGTTAGAGAGTTCTATGAAAAGACCCGATGGAGATATGGTGTATGAACCTAACCACTCCTGCTCATAAATTATACGTTGCAAGAAACGAGGCTGACGAAAATGGGGCAACAGGTGCGCCTGCTGTGTTTGTGCTTGAAACCGAAAGCGACTTTGCACAAATGCCCACAGCCACATTAGATTTACAGAGGCGGGATTTGTTTAATCCAAACGACCTTAATACATCAGCTAATCTTGTGCAAAATGGGGTAGCTTTTTCTTTTTCTGGTGGCTCTGCCGCAAACAAGACATTTACTTATGACATTTATACTTGGGGCAACGAGAATAGTCCAGCACGACTCCAGGTTAGCGGCGCAGGAGTTATTGGTACACAACAGGTAGTAAAATTTCCCCATAACGGAGTTACCGCTACAGGCAGATTTTGGGTAGACACGATTACTATTACATATCAAAACACACTTAAAGAAGCCAAGTCTACAGACACTACGGGAAATAATACCATTTCGGAATTATGGTTTGATATTACTGGACTAAGGTATATTTTTATTCAGATTTCAAGTGCGGATGGTTCAACGGGAACAGAGGCAGGCGACATCGCCGTTTATTATAGGTACTTCTAAATGTCCAGAACTAACAAGATATTACAATCATTCAATAAGGGCGAACTTTCGCCCCTAATGGATATGCGCATAGACCAGGACGCCTACCAAATGGGCTGTCGGACTTTAGAAAACTTTTACCCTTTAATTTACGGCGGCGCAGAGCGCAGGCAAGGTTCTTACTTTGCAGCAGAGGCGAAAGATTCATCTGTTAAATGTAGAACGGTAGATTTTATCTTTTCTACTTCTATAGCATACGTTTTGGAGTTTGGCAATCAATACATAAGATTTTATACTTCCAACGGAAGATTTGTAGGCGCCTTAGCAGCGTCTACTTCTGCTTGGGTAACGGACACTAAGTATTTCGCAGGCGACTTTGTAATAGAAACCAGTGTGATTTATAGGAGTAGGATTACTCACACCTCAGACGATACCGGCAGTGACGGAACAGGCGGAACTCCAGATGCAGCGGCTAATCCTATTCAATGGGAAGTAGCAACTCTCACTTCTGATTCATATCCTATATATGAAATCGAAACTCCATATCTCACAGCGGATTTGTTTCAATTAAAATTTGAACATTCCGCAGATGTAACATTCATCACCCACCCCGATTATGAACCGAGAAAACTCTCCCGTATAAATGAGGCACAGTTTACCTTAGAAGAAACCGATTACCGCACTGGGCCATTTATAACAGTAAACACCGTAACCACAGCAGTAATTACACCATCAGACACTACGGGTTCAATTACCCTCACCGCTTCTGGAACAAAAGCAGACGGAACTACCTTTGCGCCGTTTGAGACCGGAACAACCGCAGGTCACGGGCCAAGCGGAGCTTCTGGCGCAGCAGCGGTTGGAACTTCACAAACTCTCAAATCCATTACTGGCGCATTGTTTGAAATAGTTCACTCGATGGAAGCGGGGGAGATAGACCATTCGTTTATTTCTGCCGAAAGTTCAGAGTCATTATTCGTACACAAAGGAGTGGGTTGGGATTTAGTTACAAACGGTTTCTGGACAGGAACTTTTAAGTTAGAACGAAGTTTCGACAACTCTATCTGGGAGACTATGGCGACTATAGTTTCTGAAGACAACAACAACGCCCAGATAGACGGAGTAGAGGAATTGGACGACGCTTACTATCGAATGACAATGACATCATTCACTTCTGGCTCGTGTAATGCGCAGTTTTCGGTAAGAGACACCTCTCATATAGGTTTAGTTGAAATCACAGCAGTGGCATCTTCGACCTCGGCGACAGCAACGGTTCACAGGACTTTGGGCTCAACCGACGCTACGCATAGATGGTCTGAGGGTTACTGGTCGAACTTTAGGGGATGGCCTAACGCAGTAGCAATTTCCCCAGAAGAACGACTTACCTTTGCAGGGTCAGTTTCGTTCCCGCTTACGACTTGGGGAACCAAATCTGGTGATTTTGGTGATATGACGAAAGGGTCTTTGGATGACGACGCTATAATCTTTACCCTGATTGGCTCTGGAAGTCAAAACACTATCAGGTGGATAATATCTAAAAACTCTCTTATCTTAGGTACCTATGGCGGGGAACACGTCTTAGGTTCGTCTAATGAAAACGAAGCCCTAACACCTACAAACGTAAGGGCGGAGATACAAACTACTTACGGCTCTGAAAATGTACAATCTCTTTTAGTGGGTAATGCTATTTTGTTTATTCAAAGAGGTGGGCGCAGATTAAGGGAGATGATATTTAAGTTTGAAAAGGGAAAGAAAGGTGAGTTCGACGCTGAAGACCTAACCGTATTTTCAAACCACATCACAGAATCTACAATAGTAGATATGGCCTACCAGAGAACTCCAGACCCTTTCGTATGGTGCGTAAGGTCTGATGGTGTCATGGCTGTTCTTTCTTATGAGCGAAGTCAAGATGTTTGGAGTTGGTGCAGGGTAATTACAAGTACAAACTTGGCTGGTACGCAAACTGAATCAGACTACGAAAGCGTGGCTATAATCCCTTCTGGTTCGGAAGAGGATACGGTATTTTATTCAGTCAAGAGAACAATCGGCGGAGCGACCAAGAGATTTATTGAGTATTTCTCGACAAGGGATTTCTAATGACCATTAAGGCCGATGCTCACTTCATTGATTCTGATATACAGGGAACGTCTGGTAGCCCTACTTGGCAGGATTTTAATTATGGCGATGTCGTTGCTGACCCAACTAAAATTCAAATCACTACAGCAGAAGACCTTGCCAAGATAGGCCTCGATGTCGCCTTTCCAAGAGGTGGCGATTATGAGTTGATGAACAATATAGATTTGTCTGATTTTGGGGCATGGAGACCTCTTTGTACGACAGGGGGTGATTTCTTTGGCTCTTTCGATGGAAATCGGTTTACTATCAGCGGAATGAGAACATATCCATCCTTAACGGGTTCGGGAGAATTTCCCACTACAGATTTTTTAGGATTATTTGCGGATATGACCATTGGCGCAACAGTAGAAAATTTAAGTCTTGATGACTGCCAGATTTTGCGAAACCCAACAGATGGTACTTGGCCAGTCGCATGGATAGGGATTCTTGCTGGAAATTCCAGCAGCGCTGCAAGTATACACCATATTCACATTACTAATTCAGTAATATATGCCAGAGGAAATAGAATTGGCGGAATGGTTGGTCAAACCGTTAGCGCTGTTACGGCATTTACTAAATGTTCGGCGGAGGTTAATTTTTTTGGGCCATCTGATGAGGGTCTTTTTTTTAATTCGGGGTTATTGGTAGGTAGGGCTTCACAGTGCGAGTTTACAGATTGTTATGCGCAGGGTACATTTAATTTACCTCTTGACACTGGCAACTCCAGATTGGGCGGAATCGTTGGAAGAGACTCTGGGGGTACACCAGAAAATATCTTTACCAGATGCTATGCAGTATTTAGCGTATCAGGCGACGAAACACCTGATAGATGGGGTAGTATCGTTGGCGAAGAAACAGGGACTCCGGTTTATACAGATAACTATTTTGATAGCCAAGCGGGATACGAGTTTGGTGTTGAAGATGCGAATATTGCTGAAGTAAACGCAAGAACTACTGCGCAGATGTATCAAGAAGCTACTTTTGTAACTTGGGACTTTAATGATGTGTGGCAGATAGACGAGGGGAATGATTATCCAACATTAAGATGGCACGACATCGACCCTAACCGCCCAGCCAATGGCGAGCAGAACCGCACCGTAGCCCACCCCATAGACCGCGCCCACCTCAACGGCCAGACAGTACACATCTTAGACGATGGTTTAGTATCTGCGACACAAGTAATTACAGGCGGCGTCTTACCTAACCCACTCACAGGAACGCTTCATATCGGGCTTCAGTATATATCTAAAGTCCAGCCCATGAAAATAGACGGCGAGGTTAGGGTTAAGAGAATCCACCACTTAATAGCTAATGTAAACGAAAGTCTGGGTGGCAATTACGGCGAGGACGATACAGATTTAGATTCAATGGTACTTAGGGATTCGGGAGATATTATGGACACATCGGCGGCCTTACACACAGGATACGTAGAACTTCCTTTTAGGGGTTCTTATGACCGCAAGGGTGATATTTGGATTGAACAGCAAGACCCTCTGCCGATGCACGTTTTGGGAATTGGAGTAGATTTGAGTAACGAGAGAATATGACAACCTTAGCCGACGCCCATTTCGTTGATAGTGACATTACAGAGACAGCCTCTGGAAGCCCCACGTTCACGACCACGGCGTTTTCTACCCAGAACCGGACTGTGGCTCACCCGCAGGACAGGGCGCACCTTAACGGGCAAACAGTGGACATTCTGGACGATGGCGTGGTTGTGGCTGACCAAGTGGTTTCTTCTGGTGTGGTTACGGGGATTTCAGGAACCTATCACATAGGATTAAACTACACATCTACTCTCAAACCGTCCAAATTAGACGTTCAAGGGATGGGGCTGATTCTTACCAAAAAGATTACCAAGGCTATTGTTAGCTTCTTTGAGACACTCAAGGGTAAGGTGGGCACAAGCACATCTAATCTTGAAACGGTAGCTTTTGGGACTACTCTGTTTGACGGCACGAAAGAGGTGCCTCTAAATAGTGGCTATGAAAGAGAAGGGGATATTGTCGTGATACAGGACGAGCCACTGCCGATGCTTTGTAGGGGGCTGGTTTTGGATTTAGGGGTTACGAATAAGTGAGAAAATTAACAGAATCTGATTTTAAACCCGAACACGCCTTAAAATTGATAGGAAACACATCGGAAGTTATAAAAATTCCTATTACAAAAGAAATGCTCTCTGCTCTTGCTGCTGGTGGAGATGCGAAAACGTGGTGGCATAAAAAAGACATAGTGGGTTGTGGCGGGATAATAATCTACGAACAAGGCAAATGTGAGGCGTGGAGCTTAATAAACTACGAATTGGCCTATCAATTTAAAAGAGAGTTAATGGTGGGCTCTAAGAGATATTTAAACAGAATAGCAAAAGAAAAGAATATTACATATATGAAAGCTACTTGGCGAGAAGATTTTGACCCTAAAGTTAAATGGCTTGAGCATTTAGGGTTTGCAAAAACAGACGAAACTATCACTTTGCCAAATGGTGATATGTCTTATATATATTCAAGGACTTTCCAATGGGAATAAGTTTAATTATTATAGGTGCAATAGCTGCTGGGGCTGCTCTTTCTGCTGTAGCGGCGATTCAACAAGGCCAAGCTGCTAAGAAGGCGGGTCAGGCTCAAGCAGCAATAGCGGAACATAACGCCAAACTTAAAGAGAGACAAGCAGTCGCCGCGAGAGAACAGGCCAGAGAGCAAGCTGATAGATTTAAACTTCAAGGCAAACAACTTCAAGGCAAGCAGAAAGTTGCCTTAGCCAAGGGCGGTGTTTTAGCTGAAGTAGGTACTCCCGCCTTAGTATTAGAGGAAACTGCACAGAATCTTGAAGATGACAGGCTGGCTATTCTTAGAGAAGGTTTTTTGAGAGGCTCGTTTGCTGAATCTGAGGCTGAAGGACTTCGCGCGCAAGGCCGTGCTGCAATAGCAAGAGGAAAGAACGCACAGATAGGTTCATTCCTTAGCGCAGGTGGGACACTATTAACAGGATTGGGTGCGGCTGGATATGCGGCATACAGTTTGCCTACAAAAGGTGCTAATTTAACAACACTTCAAAAGTCGAAATTCACAGTAGTACCATTACCATAAGGATAAATAATGCCACGCATACCAACTCATCAACGACAAATATCAAAAAGTACTAACGTGGGCGCAGCGATACAGCCGTTTGTAGATACCGACGCAGGCGCAATAGGTAGAGGTCTTGCTAATTTTGGGCAAGGGCTTGGCAATCTTGGACAGGCTATATTTAAGATACGCCAAGAACAAATCAAACTCAACGACTCTATAAATATATCTAAAATCAACGCCTTACAACAAACATCGCAAGAATCCTTAGCTATTCTAAACTCCCAGACGAACTTAACTTTCGACAAAACCACAGGCAAATCCTCTTGGGAAGTAAACGGGGAGTTATCCTGGCAGGAATTTAAAGAAGCGTCCAAAGGGTTGAGTCTGCTCTCCTTAAACAAACAACAACTCCTCGATGCTCAGATGGAAATTTGGCAACTGCAAAGAGGTTCTAAACTTAGAACTTCACAGTCTATATCTTTAATTAAAGAAGCTCAATCTGCACTTCCATTAGGCGTAGAAGAAGCGGCCAGAACTGGTGGGGATTTAGACATTGCTATTAAAAACTTCAACGACAGCAAAGAGAGCGCTTGGGGTGCGAGAGACGATTTGGCAGATGCAGCACTAAAGAAAGCTATGCGGGACGGTGTGTTCCAGAGAATCCAAAACGAGATAGGTGTGAATCCTGAAGGTGCATTAGAACAACTCAAGGCAGAATTAGCTGCAAGGAAAGATGGCAAGACTACTAATGAGTTATGGAAGAGAGCCTTGCCTGATAATGAAGACATTTCAGATTTAAGTCGTGAGGCGAGAGGCGTTATTGCCAACAGGAAAAACGACCTGAACGAACAACAGGAAAAAGAACGAGACAAAATTAATAAACTCACCTTTGGTTATGGCGAAGAAGAGCAGGATTTTGTTAAAGCTGGTATTGAAATAGAGAACTCGTCTTTAGACGAAAAAGAACAACGCTCCCTATTAAAACAAAATCTTGAGTTCCAAATAGCTTTAGCCAAGGGCGGCAAAGACCCTGCACAAGTAAAGAACGCTTCTGATTTAACTGCCGATATTTGGGTTGACCCCGCCAAGCACACAGCCGAGTTTCTCAGTAAGCAAGAAAAAGATGGTACTATACACGCAGGAGACCTGTCTAATCTGAACAGTATAAGAGAAAAAGTAATTAGGCAGAGAACTAAAAACCCTGCCGCTGCAAACGGAATGCAATTACTTAAAGACCTTCACAATAAAAAGAGCAGGTTCGGCAAAGGACTAAAGGGTGCTGATTTATACAACAGAGTTGTTGAAGAGTACAATTCATTCTTGCTTGGCGGTGAAAAAGAAAGAACTGCTAAAGAAGTGGGCGATTACATAGATAATGTTCTTGGCCAAACAGGTGAATTTACATTAGGTGAGTTTTTTGTTGGAGCAGCCAAGGGTAAGGGAGTAACAAGAAAAACGCTTTCTCTTGAGCGTAGATTGGGCGAGAGGTTAGATGCTAAGGTGCAAAAGGTAATTGATTCACCAAGTTTCGACCCAGACCCAGCCAGAGAGCCCACAACCAAAGAAGAGTTTGAAGCCGTATCGAACAGTATCTCGGATTTTGAAACCAGAAAAGCGTATGTGGATAGATGGATAGGTAAATTCTTTAAATGAGCCCAACACTTCAAGAAAAAAGAGCAGAATTATTAGGGGTGGAATCGGAACAGGAAACTCTTAGGCGAGAACTAACAGGTCGCCCGCCTATTTTAGAACAACTCCCGCAAGCTATCAACGACGGCGTGTTCATAGAAGATTTAATGGATGATGATGATAGGGCGTTAGCCAAGCAAAGACTTAATCTTTCTAATGACCCAGAGTTTATTAGAAACAAAAACATCGCTTTATTGAAATTGTCTATAGATAACAACATCTCTATAGAAGATGCTAATATGGAGTTCGAGCTTCTTGCGGCACAAAATTATACATCTAAGCGAGAGGCGGCAAAAGACTTAGTTAGGCAGTTTAGTGAAACCCACGTTATAGGCGAGGCGATTCCAGCCGAAGAACTGGAAGAAATTCGTATCGAGGATAGGCTTAGAGAATTAGAACGTGACCCGAACCAAGCCTTCCCAGAAGAATTTCGACAACTAAATAAACCCTTGAATAGCCACGAATGGGAGCAGGTCGAAGGCCGTGTCCCTAAAGGGTATTATGACTCAACCAGACTCCAACAGGCCGCACAGACAATAGACGCGAGAGCGTCAATGTTACCTGAAGGCGACCCACTAAAGGAAAGATATAATAAATGGAAAGGCGCAAGACAGCTAAGATTTGACCTTTTATCTGCTCCGCTGGAACAAATCAAAGGCAGAGAAAAGGGTGGGATTGCGTTTGAGTTTACCGCCGGCGCTATTTCTTCTATCATAGATATTACTGGCAGAGGGGCGGAGTTATTTGGTCAAGAAGCAGCCAAGGCTGGCGTGTTTGACGCACCAGAAGCAATAGAGGCTATAGGCAAAACCCTAAGAGCTTTTTCCGAACGAGGCACACTTGCTGCACCAGAAGAAGAAAGTTTTGCTTTTGGTATGGGTAGGGTTGCTGGCCAGTTAGGCGCAGGACTTACTCTTGCCGCTGCCACAGGAAACCCGTTGGCATTTGGTGTTCCTATTGGAGTGTTGGAGTACACTTCTACTTTTGAAGAAACTCTCGCTGCGGGCGCAACAGAAGAACAAGCCGAACTTGCAGCATTCAGCGTGGCTTTGATTAATATGGGTATCGAACAACTGCCATTCAGAACAATAAAAGGCTTTGCAAGTAGCGGTGTTAGCAAATCAATACAGAAACGAA
>SDBV01002588.1_pt1 | contig 26946 bp, 28 predicted proteins | sample 2277081 | NCBI WGS metagenome assembly SDBV01 (sample SAMN10402039, study PRJNA504765) | marine sediment metagenome | isolation source: marine sediment core GS10_PC15, 223 cmbsf | place: Arctic Ocean: Southern Knipovich Ridge | collected 2010 | reverse complement strand
GCGAATTTTCTCGATGTCGGCGGCGGCGCCAAGGCGAAGCTCATTGCAGATTCGCTCGAGGTGATCGCGAGTGACCCGAATGTCCGCTCGATTCTCATCAACATCTTCGGTGGCATCACGCGGGGCGAAGAGGTTGCCCAGGGCATTGTCGACGCGCTCGACGCGGTCGACATAAGCCAGCCGATCGTCGTCCGCCTCGACGGGACGAACGCTGCCGAAGGACGCAAGATCCTCGAGAACAATCCGCGCGCAAACCTCGAGTCGTCACCCACCATGCTCGACGCCGCATCGCGGGCCGTCGCACTCGCCGGCAACGAATAGACCCTTACGACCGCGACACCGGGAGATTTTCATGGCTATCTATGTCGACAACGACACGAAACTCGTCGTACAGGGCATGACGGGCAAAGAGGGGCGGTTTCACGCACTGCGTAACCGCGCCTACGGCACGAACGTCGTTGCCGGCGTGACGCCCGGCAAGGGCGGCCAAGATGTCGAAGGCGTGCCGATTTTCGACACCGTCGCCGAGGCCGTTGTCGAGACTGGGGCGAACACGTCGATGGTGTTTGTGCCGTCGCCGTTTGCGGCAGACGCTTGTTTTGAAGCAGCCGACGCCGGTGTCGATCTCATTGTCTGCATCACCGAGGGCGTTCCCGTCCACGATGAGGCACAGCTCTACGCGAACCTGCGCAATCTGTCGGTTGCGATGATCGGCCCGAATTGCCCAGGTGTGATCAGCCCGGGCAAGGCGAACGTCGGGATCATGCCGACCGAGATCGTGAGTGAGGGCCGTGTCGGCTTGGTCAGCCGCTCCGGTACGCTCACATACCAGGTCGTCCATGAGATGACGCAGCGTGGGATCGGCCAATCGACGGCGGTCGGTATCGGCGGCGATCCGTTCATCGGGCAGTTCCACATCGACGTCTTGCGCCGATTCGAGGACGATCCCGAAACGGACGCTGTTGTCCTGATCGGCGAGATCGGCGGCGACGAAGAAGAACGAGCCGCCGACTACATCCGTGATCACATGTCGAAGCCGGTCGTCGGCTACATCGCCGGATTCGAGGCGCCCCCCGGAAAGAAGATGGGACATGCCGGGGCGATCATCTCGGGTTCGAAAGGCACTGCTCAGGCGAAGGCGGATGCGCTCGAGGCTGCCGGTGTGCTGGTGGGACGCAACCCGACCGAGGTTGCAGAACTGATCGCGAACGTCGCCTAGTCCGGTCTGTCGGACAAGAGTGAGAGCTAAGAATCCAATCGACGCGGACAGCGCCTGAAAAAGGTCACGTCTTCGGGGCGAGAGAGCCACCACGATGGTGAAACGTACAGGCGTCGTCCCAAAATGCCGGTCAGTCGTGACAGTGCTCGGCACCACATGTCGCGAATCAGCCCCAAGACCGACTGAACTGGGGCGAATCAGCCCCGGAATCGGGGCTCATCCGCGGCAGGTGCACTCAAAGTGGGGCCTATTCGCGACACATGCGCCCGAGCGACCCGACTGATGCCAGTCCCTATACCTCCAACGCGTCATCGGTCGCAGCGCCAACCCCACCCCATCAGCTAATCCGACAATCTCAGGGGCAGCCCCATGGCGCCGGTGAGTCAGTCTGGCCGGTGTTTCAACGGATCTGGATCGGTCGGGAGGCGAGGGCGGTACACATCGTCGTCGCTTTCGGCATGCGGGTCGACGGGAATCGATTCTCGATCGGGCTGCGACCCCGACCCGTGCCCTCCGAGGGCGGCCCACGCATCATCGAGTCGTGTTTGGCGAGCCGACGCCGCCTGATCGTCTGCGGCCGCGTTGACATCGCCTGAGCTTCCCGCATTGCCTACCGACTGCTCATCGGCTCGTGCTTTGCCGACGCCCCGTTTGGCCGGCGGGTCGGGAGTTACGGGATCGGACGCCTTCTTTCGTCGCGGCGTGAATTCTCGTTTCGTGTTTGTCGTGGCCGAGCGCAGTCCACCGTATGTGATGATGAGCGCCCCTGCGAGTGAGATGTATGCGCCGTAGGTTGCAGATCCGTTCGTGGCGACGAACGCCCCGAGAAGCGTCGCAACCACCGTCACCGCTCCTGCGCTCGTGACGACGACTCCGGAATCGACGCCGACATCGGTTCCTGTAGCTGAGATGATGACGACGAACCCAACGACCAGAGCTACGACGAGCAGCACAGCCAGGCGCCAACCGCCCGATGAAAAGCCCGACGACGACGCGCTGATCACATCGGTTTGGATCATGTACCAAGGCAGGAAAAACCCAAGGATCCAGACCGCGCAACCAAGAACTGCGATAATGTCGGATCGGTTCGGGCGCCACATCAGGTTTCGAGTCTACTTATGGGCGCGGGGCGTAGGCGCAAACTATCGTCGAGGCAATGACTCGTATTGCGGTGCTGGCGTCAGGCTCGGGAACCAATCTCCAGGCAATTCTCGACGCTGCCGCGTCCAGCGACTTCCCGGCCGAGATTGTGCTCGTGATCTCTGACAAACCGGGCTGCAAAGCGATCGAGCGAGCAATAGACGCCGGTGTGGCGGCCGAGGTCATCGAATGGTCGGATCACGATGGCGACCGCGCGTCGTTCACACGCGAGATCGTCGATCGGCTCCGGTCTGGCGAAGTCGACCTGGTCGTTCTTGCCGGATTCATGCGAATTCTCAGCGATGACGCCACCGACGCCTACCCGAATGCAATCATCAACACACACCCATCGTTGCTACCGTCGTTTAGGGGCGCTCACGCCATAGATGATGCCCTCTCGGCGGGCGTGAAGGTCGCCGGCGTGACGATTCATGTCGTGTCGCCCGAGGTCGATGCGGGCCCGATCATCGCTCAAGAGGCGGTGCCGGTATATAGCACCGATGACGCGGCCGCTTTGCAAGACAGGATCAAAGCGGTCGAGCACCGATTGTTTCCCGAAGTGATCGCCGATTGGGCGCGTGGGCGCTATTCGGTCGTCAACGGCCGTGTGGTTGCCGAACGAGCGGTCGAAGAGCGTATTTGACGAGAGGCGCACTCCTATGCGAGGACAACCGATAAAGGTTCGCAGGGCTCTGCTCAGCGTTTGGGACAAGTCGGATGTCGTGGATCTCGCCCGCGAACTAGCAGCGCTCGGGATCGCGATAGTCAGCTCGGGCGGAACGGCTCGGGTGCTTCGCGACGCCGATGTTGCCGTTACAGAGGTCGAATCCGTGACGGGGGCGCCCGAGATCCTCGGAGGCCGGGTCAAGACGCTGCATCCGAATATCCATGGCGGCATTCTCGCCGTCAGAGACGACCCGGATCATGTTGCCGACCTAGCGCAGCTTGGTATCGAACCGATCGACCTCGTAGTGACGAACCTCTATCCGTTCTCGTCGGTTGCGGCCGACGCCGGTTCGACTGAGGCCGATGTCGTCGAGATGATCGACATTGGGGGCCCCGCCATGGTTAGAGCCGCGGCGAAGAACTACTCCGATGTCTGTGTTGTGACTGCGCCCGAGGAATATCCGGCCCTGATTGCCGAATTGCTCGAAAATGACGGATGTATCGGTTACGACATGCGCCGCGCCGCCGCGAGCCGAGCGTTCGCCCTCACAGCCTCATACGATGCCGACGTCGGCACTTGGATGACGCGCAACGACGACCTTCCCGAGTCGATTGCTTTTGCTCTGACCCAAGAGCAGCCGCTGCGCTACGGCGAGAACCCGCATCAGTACGGTGGGCTGTATCTCGACGGGAGCGGTGATTCGTGGCTCGACGGGATGACCCAGCACAACGGCAAGGAACTCTCGTTCAACAACATCTGGGATACAGAAGCGGCATGGCGCCTCGTTGCCGAGTTCGCCGAATCCGCCTGCGTCATCATCAAGCATGCCATGCCCTGCGGCGTTGCCGAAGCCCCAAGGTTGGTCGACGTTTTCGATCGCGCGCTCGCCTGCGACGATGTCTCGGCTTTCGGCGGCGTCGTGGCTCTGAATCGCCGAGTGGACGTCGCTACCGCGCAGGCAATGTCCAAGGTCTTTCTCGAAGTCGTGATCGCCCCGGAGTTCGATTCCGACGCACTCGACGTTCTGACGGCGAAGAAGAACTTGCGTCTATTGAGCGCGCCGAATCTTTGGCGACCAAGCGGTTTCGATATGAAACGCCTCGCCGGCGGTTTCATCGTCCAAGATTGGGATGTCGTCTCGGTCGACAGCTGGCGGATAGCGGGGTCGCGAGAGCCTTCGATCGAACAGTGGACCGACCTCAAGTTCGTTTGGCGCGTGACTGCTCACGTACGGTCCAACACGATCGTCATGGCGCGCGACCGCCAAGCAGTCGGGATCGGGTCGGGGCAGCAGAGCCGCATCGACGCTGCCGAGATAGCGGGGCGCAAGGCAGACGGACGGGCCGTCGGCGGGGTGGCCGGAAGCGACGCGTTCTTCCCGTTTCCCGACGGCATCGAGGCGTGCGCAGCCGCCGGTGTCGAAGCGATCATCGCTCCAAGTGGGTCGATTCGCGACGACGAAGTCGCTGCCGCCGCCGATGACCTCGGGGTCGCACTCGTTTTCGCCGGCGAAAGGCACTTCAGGCATTGACAGCACAAATTCTCGACGGAAAAGCGACGGCAACCGACATCCGTCGCGAAATTGCCGCGACGGTACGCGGGCTGCCGCGACGGCCCGGCTTGGCAACCGTCCTCGTCGGCGATGATCCGGGTTCGTCCGTATACGTTCGCAACAAGCATCGCGCCTGCGACGAGGTTGGTTTTCACTCGGTTGATGTTCGCCTCCCGAGCCAGATCTCGACCGAGGCGCTGCTCGACGAGATCGATCGTTTGAACTCCGATACCGACATCGACGGTTTCATTGTTCAACTACCGCTTCCGGACTCGATTGATCGGCAGCAGATTCTTGTCGCAGTCGATCCCGACAAAGACGCCGACGGTCTGCACCCACTCAACCTCGGTCGACTCGTTCTCGGCGACCCAGGGCCACTTCCGTGCACGCCGAACGGCATCGTTGTGCTCGGCGAGCGCTTCGGGGTCGAATGGTCGGGCGCGCACGTGGTAGTTGTTGGGCGCGGCACGACCGTGGGGCGTCCGCTCGGATTGCTCCTCACACTAAAAGGCGTCGACGCGACCGTGACGCTCACTCACAGCCGCACCCAAGACCTCGCCTCGTTTACACGGGCGGCCGATGTCGTCGTGTCGGCCGTGGGGCGCCCATCGACGATCACCGCCGATATGATCGCGGATGGAGCGGTCGTGTTCGATGTGGGAATCTCACGGACCGACTCGGGCATATCGGGCGATGCCGATCCGACGGTTCGCGACAAGGCAAGCTGGTTGGCGCCGGTGCCCGGCGGCGTGGGCCCGATGACGGTCGCGATGCTCTTGCGCAATACCCTCCAAGCTTCGGTTCGTGTGCAAAGTATCGCCAAGGTATCGAAATGACAGCGAGTGAGGCTTGATGGCTGAATCAATCACGATGTCGACCGAGGGCGAACTGAACGTCCCCGATCAACCGATCATTCCGTTCGTCGAAGGAGATGGTACGGGCCCCGATATCTGGCGCGCGTCACAGCGGGTCTTCGATGCCGCCGTGTCGAAGACATATGGCGGCGACCGTCGGCTTGCCTGGACAGAGGTGCTCGCCGGCCAGAAGGCGTTCGACAAGACCGGCAGCTGGCTCCCCGACGAGACGGTCGACGCGTTTCGTAGTTACCGCGTCGGGATCAAGGGGCCACTCACTACCCCGATCGGCGGCGGCATCCGTTCGCTCAACGTCGCATTGCGCCAGCTTCTCGACCTCTATGTCTGCTTGCGCCCGATCCGCTGGTTCGAGGGTGTTCCGTCGCCGGTGAAACATCCGGAACTCGTCGACATGGTGATTTTTCGCGAGAACACCGAAGACGTCTATGCCGGAAAAGAGGTCGAGGCATTCTCTGCTGAGGCGGAGCGTCTCATCGAGATTCTCGACAACGAGTTTGGCTGGAACATTTCGCCTGATTCCGGGATCGGGATCAAGCCGATCTCGCTCGAGGGGTCGAAGCGTCTGATTCGAGCAGCGATCGAATATGGCATCGAACACGACCGCAGGTCGGTCACGCTCGTCCACAAGGGCAATATCATGAAGTTCACCGAGGGCGCGTTCCGAACCTGGGGTTACGAACTCGTCGCCGAGGAGTTCAGCGACGTCGCGGTGTCGTGGGACGATTGTCAAGGAGATCCGGGCGATCGTCTTCTCGTCAAGGACACGATCGCCGACATCTTCCTCCAACAAATCCTCACACGGCCGACAGAATTCGACGTCATCGCTACGATGAACTTGAACGGCGATTACGCGTCCGACGCGCTGGCCGCGCAGGTCGGAGGTATCGGCATCGCGCCCGGTGGCAATATCAATTACGTCACAGGGCATGCGATCTTCGAAGCGACCCACGGAACTGCGCCAAAGTACGCCAACCTCGACAAAGTGAATCCGGGTTCGGTGATCCTCTCCGGCACGATGATGTTCGAGCATCTCGGGTGGCAAGAAGTTGCCGATACCATTACCAGGGCTCTTGGCGCGACCATCGCCGCAAAGATCATGACTTACGACTTTGCCCGGTTGACCGAAGGCGCGACGCTCGTCAAAACGTCCGAGTTCGCCGACGCGATGATCGAGCGCCTGTGAACCACAACGCATCAGCGACGGCTAGGAGAACGCAATGAGCAAAGTGACAGTGATCGGAGCAGGGAACTACGGATCGACGACGGCGTATCGCGTCGCAACAATGGATATCGTCGACGAAGTCGTCATGACCGATATCGTCGAAGGTCTGCCAGAAGGGCTCGCGCTCGACATGAATCAGTCGGCGCCGATCGAGGGTTTCCACACTCGTGTCGTCGGGCAGTCTGACGGTTTTGACCAGACGGCGAATTCGGAGGTCGTCGTGATCACCGCCGGTCTGCCGCGCAAACCCGGTATGAGCCGGATGGACCTGATCGAAACCAACGCAAAGATCGTTGGATCTGTTACCGCCCAGGCCGTCGAGTACAGCCCGAATGCGGTCATCGTCGTCGTGTCGAACCCCCTCGACGAGATGACGGCCCTTGCCCACCGTGTGAGCGGTTTCCCAACCTCCCGTGTGATCGGACAGGCTGGGATGCTCGATTCAGCCCGATTGCGGACGTTTATCGCTTGGGAATTCGGCGTGTCACACACCGAGGTGGAGGCCTTTACTCTCGGAAGCCATGGTGACACGATGGTGCCCGTACCGTCGATGAGTTCGGTGAGCGGGAAGCCGCTCACCGAGATTGCCGACGTCGAGACGATCGACGCATTGGTCGAGCGCACACGCGCCGGCGGGGCCGAGGTCGTTGGTCTACTGAAAAAGGGATCGGCCTACTATGCGCCGGCATCGTCGGCCGCTGCGATGGTGCGAGCGATTGTGACAGACTCACGCGAAGCTATGCCGGTGTGCGCTTGGGTCGACGACGAGTACGGCATTTCAGACGTCTACCTGGGCGTCACGGCAATTCTTGGCCGTGGCGGGGTAATCGAGATCGTCGAACACGACCTCGACGACACCGAACTAACCGCTCTTCGCGCCGCTGCGGACGCGGTCCGCGAAAAGCAAGCAACGATTGAAGAACTCAGCTGACGCTGACCGTCTCGGTCAGTTCTTCGTTCGTGTGAGTGTCAGACGACGGGATCGGTTCGAGCATCGTATCGAGCGAGCGGCCCATTTCTTTCAGGCCGGCGCGGAAATCACCTGGGTGGTCGTACCAGTGGGCACGACGTTCGAGGCGTGTAATGAGGTCTTGGACGTCTTGTGGTGTCACGGCCCCTCCTTTCATGGCCACACCGGGTTGGATGTGTAATGGGGGCAACCCTATGGAAACTGGTTTCGCTTCGCAGTCTGACCGACGGTACGCGATGACGCAAGCCCTGATTCGAGATATCTCGAGTTGTTAACGCGTTGTTGACACAAACGGTCGCGATCGTTAGGGCTCGCTCGCGTCAGTTCACGTCCTCAGGCTCGTCAGTCGGCGTCGGTTCGTAGTCGACTTCGAGTTCATCGCGAAGACCGGTCAAACTCGCCAGCGCACCCTGGTGGGCCGTGATCTTGCCCAAGTCTCCGCGGATCTTGATGCGGCCTTGCATGAAGGCGTTCTGCATGCCGAGATCTCCTTTGGCAAGCGCAGCGGCAGTTTCGTAGTCCTCGGTTGCGGTCACGTCGGCGTCGTCGGCGATTCCGATCGCCACTTTGCCCTGTGAACTCTTGATCTGCAGGTAGTAGTCGGTGTCGCCCGACGGGCCATTCACGACGTGCTGTTGGATACAGATGTCCACGTCGGCCGAGGCTGCCTTGAATGCGTCGGACGAGTTGAGAACGGCTGTGAATTGTTCTGCCCACTCTTCGGTGAGAAATAGCGCCATTCTCGCTCCCTCAGTAGTCGACTTCGACTTGCCCGATGGCAACCTGGATGATTTCGAGCTGTTCACGATGTTGTAGTGCAAGGGCGAGGTTCCCGGATGCCCGGATGTGACCTTGCATCAGCGCACTCTGCAAGTCGAGTTCCCCCTTCGCCAAGCGCACCGCTACGGCGTATTCCTGGTCGATTGTGATGTCGGCGTTATCAGTTTCGCCGACTTCGCAGAACGCTGCGCCGTCGGCAATTCCCACGTAGTATCTACACTCGCCATTCGGGCCGTCGGTGACGACGTTTTGGACCGTAATCGCGATTTCGCCGACCGTGTCGGAAAAACCGTCATGGTTGTTCACGGCATCCGCCATCTCGGCGGCCCATTCTTTGGAGAGGAATTCGAGAGCCATTTCCGACCTTTCGTCCGATGCGAGTCTTTGGCGAATCCCGGTCGCCCACCCCGGTGAGCGCTACGACCGGATCGGGCCGATGATAGTTCTTGGCGGTCCGACAGGACACGGCGATAGCGCCAATCCGGTCGAAACGGCCGAACAGAAAGTATCGTTGTCGCCATGGGAATGCGCAAGAATTGCAAGCACTACTTTCGTCGAACGATCACATCCGGTGGAGTCGTCGAGGCGTGCGCGATCGACGTGGCCCCCGACGCCCCTGAGCGATGCCCGCAGAGTTGTCCGATGTTCGAGAAGCGCAATCTCTCGACTGCCGGCTTCGTCTACGGATCGCTCGCCCCGAAAATCGAAGACGGAACGAGTGCCGAGCCGGATACAGGTGAGATGGCGGTACTGGACGACCTCCGCGAGTTCGTCGATGGCATCGGCGGCGACATCGTCCGCGAAGAAGAAGCGAAGCGGAAGAAAAAGAAGCGCAAGCCACGCCGTAAGCGGTTTGGCCTGGGGCGTTGACGGGTCGCTTCTGGGCGGGTTCCTAGGATCGGCGGTAGAGGATCTCTCGCTTGACTTCTTGGACGGCCTCGGTGACGTTGATGTCGCGAGGGCATGCTTCGGTGCAGTTGAACGCCGTGCGGCAGCGGAACACGCCGGAGTTCTCGCTCAAGACATCGAGTCGTTCGGCGGCCGCGTCGTCGCGCGAATCGAAGATGAATCGGTGCGCGTTGACGATAGTGGCCGGCCCGACGTAGCGTCCGTTGCCCCAAAACACCGGGCATGACGTCGTGCAGGCCGCGCATAGGATGCACTTCGTGGTGTCGTCGAAGACGGCGTGGTCTTCGGGTGACTGCAAGCGCTCTCGATCCGGGTCGGGGCCGGTGTTGACGAGATACGGCATGACCGACTCGTAGCTGTCGAAGAAAGGGTCCATGTCGACGATCAGGTCGCGTTCGATCGCCAGGCCGCGAATGGGTTCGATCACGATCGTGCGTTCTGGGCGAACGTCTTTTATGAGTTTTTGGCACGCGAGCGCGTTCTCGCCGTTGATCATCATCGCGTCGGATCCACATACCGCGTGAGCGCAGGAGAATCGATAAGTGAGCGTGCCGTCGACGTTCCACTTCACGTAGTTCAGTGCGTCGAGAACACGATCCATCGGCTCGACGTCGGCTGCGTAGGTCTCGAAATGGGGCTTGGTGTCTGTTGCCGGATCGAACCGCTGTATGCGTAGTGAAACTTCCATATCGTCCTAGTACTTACGTTCCATCGGCTCGTAGGCGCCCATTGCAACCGGCTTGTATTCGAGATCGGGCACGTGGCCGTCGGTCGGCTTGTACGCGAGAGTGTGAGCGAGGAAGTTTTCGTCGTCACGCTCGGGGTAGTCGTCACGCGCATGCGCCCCGCGAGACTCGGTCCGCATGAGCGCCCCGGCAACGAGCGTGTCGGCGAGATCGATGAGAAAGCCGAGCTCGACCGCCTGCATCAAGTCGAGATTCCAGGCCGCCGACTTGTCGTCGATCGTTACTTCCTCGTAGCGGCGGTGGAGTTCGCCGAGGTCGCATTGCATCGACGTGAGAAGCTCTTCGGTCCGAAAGACGCCGGCCTTTTCCATCATCGAGTCTTGAAGCGATGTGCGGATTCTCGAAGCCGGCTCCCCGCTGCGACGGTCACGGATGCCTTCAAGCATTTCGACGACGAATCCCTCGGGATCATCAGGAAGCGGAGCGAGATCGTTCTGCTCGTGGAACGCCACGCCTGCCTTGCCGGCTCGGCGGCCGAACACGACGATGTCGAGGAGCGAGTTCGTCCCGAGACGGTTGCCGCCGTGGACCGAAACGCATGCGCATTCCCCCGCCGCGTACAGACCGGGGACGACCGTGAGGTCGGCGCCGAGTATTACTTCGCCGTCGATGTTCGTGGGGATCCCGCCCATCGCATAGTGCGCCGTCGGCTGCACGGCGATCAGGTCGGTCTTTGGTTCAATGCCCTGGTACGTCCGGACGAAGTCGGCGATGTCGGGCAGCTTCGTGTCGATCAGCTCGGGCGGCAGGTGCGTCAAGTCGAGGTGGACGAAGTCTTCGCCGCCGATCCCGCGACCAGCCTTGATTTCCATGTAGACGGACCGGCTCACCATGTCGCGCGGCGCGAGATCTTTGATCGTCGGCGCATAGTCCTCCATGAAGCGCTTACCCTCCGAGTTGCGGAGGATCCCGCCCTCCCCCCGCGCCGCTTCGGAGAGCAATATTCCGATCTTGTGGATTCCGGTCGGATGAAACTGGAAGAACTCCATGTCTTGCATCGGGATGCCACGCCGGTAGAGCAGGCCCGGCCCGTCGCCCGTGAGCGTGTGGGCATTCGACGAGATTTTGAACATCTTGCCGAAACCGCCCGTAGCGAAAATGAACGCCTTCGCGCGAATTACGTGTATCTCGCCGGTGCTCAACTCGTAGGCGATGATTGCTGCGGGTCGTCCCTCATTGAACACGACGTCGAGCACGTGGAATTCGTTGAAGAAATTGACGTCTCGAGCGATGCATTGCTGAAACAATGTTTGGAGGATCATGTGGCCGGTGCGATCGGCTGAATAACAAGCGCGGCGCACGGGCGCCTCTCCGTGATTGCGGGTATGCCCACCGAATCGCCGTTGATCGAGCCGCCCATCCGGCGTGCGGTTGAATGGCAGGCCGAAGTTTTCGAGTTCGATGATCGAATCGGACGCCTCACGGCACATGACCTCGATCGCAGGCTGGTCACCGAGGTAATCTCCGCCCTTCACGGTGTCGAACGCGTGCCATTCCCATGAATCGTCTTCGACGTTGGCCAAAGCGGCGCATACTCCGCCCTGGGCCGCTCCTGTGTGAGATCGTGTCGGGTAGAGCTTCGAGACGACGGCGGTGTTACCGTGGCCTGCGACCTCGATCGCGGCGCGCAGCCCGGCGCCGCCGGCGCCGACGATGACCGTGTCAAAGCGGTGAATTCGTACCATCGGCGAGAGGGTACCTAGCGGTGGCGCCGGCTGACGATTCGGCGCGATCAGTCGCGTCTGAGCGGGGTGATGCTCCCGGTCCGCTGATCATCGAGCGACTTGAAATCGCTCTCGATCAGCCGCAGCTGCGCCTCGGCGCTGTCGGTGATCACGATGTCGTCTGCGAGTTCGACGCGATCGCGTCCGTTCTCTTTTGCACGGAAGAGGGCAGCATCGGCCCGCATCACAGCGTCCATCCATGATTCGGAAGTTCGAAGTTGTGAAATGCCGATGCTGAATGTGCCGACGGTCGAGCTGCGCTTCCATGCCTGCTGAAGACGCAATGAGACCGCGAGCGCGTCTGCGGCGTCGGTGTCGGGCAGGACGAGCAGAAACTCCTCGCCGCCGTAGCGCCCGGCGACGTCCATCGTGCGGATCTGGGATTCGAGGAAATGCGAGAACGTCCGGAGGTATCGGTCGCCGGCGAGATGACCGTGTGTGTCGTTGTAGGCCTTGAAATGGTCGAGGTCGACCATCGCAACCGTCAGTGGTTCGCCTGTGCGTTTCGCGCGGGCAACATCGCGTTCGAGGTCATGAAGGAGTTGGCGACGGTTTTCGAGCCCTGTGAGTGGATCGGTGATAGCGAGACGTTGGAGTTCGTCGGCGCGTTCGGCTCGTTCGAGCGCCGTGCCGGTCTGCTTGGCGACGGCGCCGACGAGGCGTGCGACGCGGTCGGCCGGGTGCGGCGCCGTCGGAGCGTAGGTGAGTTCGAGAACACCACGTACGACACCGTCGGTCTTGACCGGCAAAAAGACGGACAGGCGTTTTTCGTCGCGTTCTGAGGTGATTTCTTCGTCGTCGATGGCGCGGCGAATCGCCGACGTTTTGTTGCGAACGCGATTCGCCGGGTGCATGCCGCCCGGATTGCACCCGATCACGTCGAGGCCGCCCTCTGAGTTGGAGAGAACGAGCCGCGCCGACTTTGCTCTTGCGATCTTGCGCGCGTGCAAGCAGGCGACGTTTGATACTTCGTCGACGGTCAACTTGGATGACAGCGCACCGACTGCGTCGACGAGCGCAAGGGCGTCTTTTTCGGCGTCGAGAGCACGTTTGTAGAGCATCGTTGCCGCGAGCGACGGAAAGACTCGGGTCGCGAGCGTTTCGATCGGCTCGAGGTTGGCCGAGGTTGCAGTGGCCGCATGGTTCCAGCCGATCGCGATGATGCCGACGATGTATGTCCCAGCGCTCACCGGCACATACGCGGCAGATGAGATCCGTGGGCCGAACAACGGGCGTTCTGAGTCATCGAGTACTCGACTGCGTTGTGTCGAGGCTCGATGTAGAGCGCGCGCGATTTGCGGGACACTATCGATTCTCGCGCTGAGGGTTCCGTCGGCAATGGCAAAGGTGTCATCTTCGGCGAGAAGTACAACCGTCTCATCGTGGGAGATGAGGCCGTGCGCCTCGGCGCGCAGGGCTTTCGTGAATTCTTGCATGTCGATCGGACGGTCCAGCGGGTGGCCCGGCGCATCGGTCCCGGTGACGCTGCGCTGCGTTGCGTCGCCCTCTCGCAACAGTGTTGCAAAGATGTCGGCACGTGTGTCGCGTCCGGTGTTGCGACTCTTGCGCCCGAGCATCGCGCTTCCTGCTGTGCCGATCATTCTCAGAACAGAAGAAGCTGCGGTTGCGATACTGACCTCCCAGACCCGGCGCATACAAGACTATCCATTATGCCGGGCTAACATGCGGCGGGTTTTGGCCCTAGGCGATGGTGATGTCGTAGCTGTTGCTCGCGATCTGGGCGCCCGTCGAGTCGTCGAGAGTCAGGACGAGTCGTGCAGAGCCAGCGCGATCGGGCAGTTTGGTTTTGAGGCGCCCAACAAGGGCAACCGAATCGGCGTCTACGTTGCCTTCCCACGTCAAGCTGTTGGCGCCGATCGCAGCGTGGAACTTCGTGTCCGCGATGGCGTGGCGCAGCTGCGAGACGACATGGAGTTCAGTCGCGAACGTGCTGCCCGGCTCGAATGGGCGCACAGGCGCATCGGCGACGATGATCACATCGGCGTTCGCTCGGCGCAGGGCTTCGTATCCCGCCTTCGGACGCCCGAGGTGGTCGATCACCGACCAGGTCACAGCAGGCGCGCTGTCGTTGAACTGAAACTGACAAAAGCCCCCAGCTGGTTGGTACTGGAGCTTGCGAATCGTTTCGATGTGGTAACGGAGAAGATCGGCCTGGTATCGCTGCGTCGCATCGATGTAGGACGCGAGCGTTTCGTGCCCCGTGGTCGGCACTCGACGACGCATGATCGACGACTGGGCGCATGCCGAGTCGAGTTCGTCCCAGTCGATGTCGGGCCATCGATCGGTGATGCCCGGCGAGATGGTTTCGAGAATGTCCAGGTCGGGTAGGGCCTGCGCACCGAACTCCGACACGAACCGGCCGAGGCGAGGAAAACGGCGCAGCAGTGTCTTGAAACGGCGCATGTCGTCGAGATACCAGCCGAAATACAAATGGACGTCTGTGCCGTGCGAGTGGACGCTCGGTAGCTCCCCGGATTTCTCGTTCACGAATCGGGACGGATCGGCTAGCTGCGTTGCTTTGCGTAGCGCCGGATCGAGTACGTTCTTGTTCCAGGTCGGGGCGACCGCCGAGCCGATCACGACCGCCGTTTGGGTCGGCGTCCATCGATCGAGGTCGGTCGTGTTGATCGGAGTTGGTTCGTTGTGGCAGCACCACATCGCGATGCTCGGATGGTTTCCGAGGTTGCGAACCATTGCGCGAATTTGGCTGAGAGCACTTGCCTTGATCTGCCGCGCGTAACTCCATTGGAGTGGGAAGTCCTGCCAGATGAGCATTCCGTTCCGGTCGGCGGTTTCGTATAGATCGGGTGTTCCAACGTGTCCATGGACGCGCAGCAAATCGAGGTTCGCGTCTCTTGCGAGTGCTAGATCGCGCTCGACATCGCCTCGCCGAACCAGAGACAGCGCAGCTTTCGTCGGCGCATAGTTACTCCCTCTGATGAAGAGCCGTTCCCCGTTTATCTCGAAGCGCCAGTTCTCGACCTGGATGTCTCGGATCCCGGTCGTGACGCTTCGTCGGTCCCAGACTGTCCCGTCGGGGCCCTGCAATTCGAGTTCGAGCCGATACAGATTTGGCTCACCGAGGGCGCGCGGCCACCAGAGCCGTGGTTCGCTCAGCGTGAGCGGGAACTGTGCTTGGTTGTCGCCGGCTTGGAGTTCCCAAACTCGTTCACACCCCGTCGCTTCGATGCCGGTGTCGTCTTCGATCAGCCGTATGAAGAGTCGCGTCGAGGTTTCGGTCGCCGAGTTGGCGTCGATTCGCAGCTCCATGCGCGCGACCGACGACGTGATGTCGAGCGGGATCAGCAATGGGTCGCCGAGATATGCCGGACCGGTGGCGACGAGGTCGACTGATCCGCAGATTCCTCCGGGGTTGAAGTCGGCAGGGATCGCGTCCCAGTGCGAGAAGACGCCGGTGATGATCTTCTTCGAAGCCGATTTGTGCTGGTCGGGGCATTCTAGTTCGATTGCGATGCAGTGTTCGGAGTCGCCGCCGAATTGGTCTGTGCAGTCGAGTTCTTGTCGCGTGACGTATCCTTGGCGGTCGCCGAGATAGTTGTCGTCGAGCCAATAGTGCGCCGAATAGAAGACGCCGGATGCGACGATTCGCACGCGTTCGCCCGGCGGCCGGTCACTTATCGTGAATCGCGTTCTGTATGCGAACGGGCCGCCGATCTTCATCCGCGAGGTGGCGAACTCGTCTCGTGACGCCCATTGTCCGGGCAGTTTGGTTTCGAACCAATCGGAGTCGTCGAGCGTCGATTGCCAGTAAGTCTTTTCGAGCGATTCTCCGCGGTGCCGTGCGCGCCAAGTCTCGAGCCTCGTCCGTTTAGGGTATTCGGGGCGCCCTGGCTCGGTCATCGCGAAACCGTGACGTCGGTCGCGACGGTGTCGAGCGATCGGTCGTTCGATGTCGGTGCGTTCATGCGCTCGGCCCCATTCGTCTTGTTCGCCATGCTGGTGGATGCCATTGAGTTGGCCGCCGCCGCTGTGTTCGACACCTGGAACGCTCTGATTATGAACATAACCCCGAGCACAGCCAAGCATAGGTTTCTAGCGACGAGGACGATCTGGAGCGCAGTGTTGCCGGCGGCAAAGGCGCCGTACCAGAAGTAGACGATTCCGCTCGTCAACGTGATCACGAGGTAGATGATCCCGATCACGTTTTCTCGCTTTGCCCATGCGTAAGCGGCGAATGGGAGAAGCCAGATGACGAATTGAGGCGAGAGAAGCCGAGATGCGAGCATCAGAAGCGTGAGCAGGCCGGCGCACATGTACAGGGGCTGGAGCCGGCGCCGTAGGGCGATGCCGACGACGGTCAGAGCCAGTAGCGCCCAGATGACCATGCCGATCGGCTCGACATAGCTCCAGCCGCCGGCATCGACGACGAGAGCGCCCGAATGAAATGACACCGGATGGTCCATGATCAACAAGAAGACGCCGAGCGTGGATTCGATTTGAAGGCCTGTCCCCTGGCGGAACTCGACGAAGGCCACGAACCCGTCGGGCGCGATGAAATACCACGCCGCGAGTCCCAATACGATCGCGATGATCGTGTAGGCCACCTCACGGAAACGCCTGTAGGCGATCAGTGAGACGATCAGTAACGCCGGCCAGAGTTTGGCGAAGAAACCAAGCGCGATCGCCCACCAGCTCTTACGGTTGTTGATCATGGCGAGCAACCCGATGGTGACGAACACGACAGCCGGGAAGTCGAGCCTGAAGTACACGAAGAAACCGATCGGTACGAGAGCGAGATTCCACAGGAATGTGATTCTGCGGGCACTTTGCGGATCATCGCGTCGCATCATCTCGAGCGAAACATATTCGATCGCCACCATCGAGAGCCCGAAGGTCAGTTTGAATGCGACGTAGAACTGGACGACGGGTGCGAGCAGTACCGGTATCAGGCTGAGCGGTGGGAACTCCCAGACGTAGTCGCGGTAGGGGAGGTTGTCGAGGGTCATCGCAGCGTTCATCGTCCAGTAGTGCTCGACGTCGCCAGTCGAGACGGCGAGCGCGATGTAGGTGACCAGCCCGACTCGGATACCGATTTCGGCAATCCGAGTCGCGGTCGTGATGCCGGCGCCATCGGTGAGGGCGGCCTGTTCGGTTTCGGGAGTTGGGGAAGCGGGATCGCTGGTTTCGATGATCATCCATGCTAGGTGGTGTCGGATTCCCTGCTGATTCGGATTGGTTGCCATGTTGAGTGATCTCGTCATGAGGCGACTATCCACAGGGAGACTTGCCTGGTCAGACGAGGAGAGCTTGTGTCGGTGCACAATTCCCGCACCGGACGGCGGGGCGTGTCCACAGCAGTTGGCTGGTTCTACACCGAAAATCCCAATCAAATCCCCAAGTTGTCCACGAGACGAAACGCGAATTGTGCCGTAAAGTCCACACAGCGTCGTTGAATGTGAGCCGTGAGTGGTATTAGTCGAGATTTCCACTTGCGGATTGGGGCGCCGCTTGGTTAAATAACAGGTGTGTAATTACATATCAGCGGTTTGTTGTTCGCAAACGTCACCACTGACGGTGATTTGGCGAACATGCAGAGTGAGTCAAGGGCGGATGGGTTTCAATTTCGAGAGGCGGGGGATATCAGTGAGAAGCGCAACGATCACCGAGGAAAGGACGCCACCCGACTTGTCCTGGCAGGGGCAGTCGAATTGTGTCGGTGTCGATCCCGACATCTTCTTCCCGGAACGCGGGGCATCGACAAAAGAAGCCAAGTCGATTTGCGCTGCGTGTTCGGTACGCGAGCACTGCTTAGAATATGCGCTCGTCAACGGCGAGAAATTCGGGATCTGGGGCGGGACGTCAGAACGCGAGAGGCGTCGGTTGCGACGGGCACGTGCGGCGCAGCGACGCGGTCGCGACGCCGGCTCAGGTCAGATCGCCGTCTAGGCGTGTGCTGACAGGGCGTCGGCCGCCTCAGAAGAGTTCGTACCCATTCATCATGCCGGCCCGTCCGGGCCGGCATTTTCGCGTCCGAGAACGAACTCGATCGTGCGGGTGTCATCGATGCCCGATCGTTCGAGTATTTCTGGCCGCGCGTCGCCGATTGCGCAGCGTGGCGCCAAACCGACGAGTTCGCCGCCCAGCAGGCTGATTCCGTGGGCTGTGGCCGCAGCTTCGACGGCGTCCCATGCCGCCCCGATCCCGGTTTCGTACGGCCGGGTCAGATTCATAGATATCTGCATGCGCTTCGATTCGGGCAGCCAAAGAGCGAGAGAGCGTAGTCCGGCCGGTCCGCCGTTCGACTCCCGGACTGCGGCCGCCGTCTGTTGAGCCGCTGCGAGATCACTTGTCCCGATTTCGATGTTGTAGGCGACCAGCACGCCCCGCGCGCCGACCGCGCACGCTCCTGCGGTCGGATGTGGCGTGCGTGGCCCGAAATCGGGTTGGATACGGTCAAATGACTCGCGTCGAATCTCGGGCAGAGATCGAGACGAATAGGCCGCCGCGTCATAGAGAAAAACCGGAATGCCAAGCTCCGCGATTCGGCTCGCGGCGCTTCGCACAGTCTCACGGATCGCGCTCGGATCGTCCATTGGGCCGATCGGGACGAACGGGCAGACGTCGAGCGCACCGAACCGCGGATGGACACCACGATGGCCCCGGATGTCGAGTTCGTCTCGGCAAGCCCGGGCCAGATCGACGGCGGCGTTCGACACTTGGGTCGCCGCACCGAGAATCGTCAAGACCGAACGATTGTGGCCGTCGTCGGAATGAACATCGACGAGTCGAGCACCGCTCGGATCGACCGATTCGATCAGGCGACTGAGCCGTTCTCGCGAACGGGACTCGGAGACGTTCGCAACCAACTCGACGATGTCCATCGCAACTACGGTAGCGAAAGCGGTTGGGGCGCCCTACAGTTCAACGCCGGTCTGGCTATTACCGGACGAGCACTGACGCCCCAGCAATGGTCCCATGGGATCGTATACAGGCAGTATGCTGAAAAGTGTCGACACTGATTGGAGATGACGCCGCGCAATGCTTGGATTCGGATTGGGTGCTCCAGAGATCATTTTGATCATCGTTGCTGTTCTCGTGCTGTTCGGTGGCACGCAACTCCCAAAACTCGCTCGTTCAATTGGTCAAGCTTCGAAAGAACTACGCAAGGGCATGGACGACGGAGCGTCCGAAGATGGCGAATCGTCCGACTCCGACAAGAGCGCCTCGAAAGACGCCGAACAAGACGCATCCTGACGGGGCCGGCTCGCTGCTATCGGGCAGGGTCCACCGGGCCGTCAGGCGCTTTTGCCCAGACCATCTTGGATTCGATCCACTACGATCCGAACGACACGCTTGAGGAGTCTGCTCATGGAAGAACTCGAGGAAGAAGTTCCCTATGCGGGGACGATGCGGATCAACTTCATCGGACACACCCTGCCGCACTGGCGCTACGAGTACGTCGAAGGCGAGCGCGCCAAGATCGAAGACCTCGTCCGTCGCGCCAACGCCGACATCGGGTTGCTGCCGCCGAACGATCCACAATTCCGGAGAAACCGCGATCGCGTACAGCGTGATGCCGAGCGCGAAGGTATCACCGTCGAATGGGTGGGTGTCGTGATGCCCGAAGACCGCGCACGCGAAAACGTCGAGTCCCGCGATTGAGCGCCAATTGCGGCGTCGCCTCAGTTTGCCACTGAGGCGAGTTTGTCCTGTAGGTCGGCGATTCGCTGCGGCGTCCAATCCTTGTTGAGCCGAGCCTGTGCGAGCGCGCGACGCGCTCGCCCGTCACCGAGAACGTAGACAAAACCTGCAACCAGTGGATCAGTTGGAGGACGATCGCCGAGCGCTGCGACGATGTTGGCTTCGACGACGTCTGCGTCGTGGATCTCACCGAGGACATCTTGCAGGTCGCCGAGGTCGCCTGCGACACGCTCGAGTGTTTTACCGAAGATCGGCGCGAAGATCTCGCTGGTGTAACGCAGCTTTTTCGCGCCGACCCTGAGCTGGTGCAGCATTTCGTTCGTTGCCGAGTTGAGCCGGTCGGTTGTGATTGGAGTTCGCATCGCTTCCACGGCGCTATCGAGCGAGCGCTCGAAGGATCTCAGTCGGTCGGACAAGATCGTGCCGGCCATCTCGCGTAGTCGCATGGCGCCGGGATCGGCCGCTGCACCCGTGGTGTCGGCGCGGTCGGGCGTTTCGTCGAACTCGTCGGCCGGCGTGCCCTCCATATGGTGGTCTGGCGCCTCGGCGTCATCGGTGTCGGTCGTGTCTGAGGCGGTTTCGACACCCGATATGCCTGTCGCCGTTTCGACGAGGTCCGCGAGTCGGTCGAGTACGTTCGCGCTGGCGAAGATGTCGAGTGCAGACTCGACGGCCTTCATCGTACCCGTCTCTCGTCCGGTCAGATCCTCGATCATGTGTTTGATACCGGGCTGGGCCTGCTCCGGGGCGTTCTCGCGGAGTTCGCGCATGCGCCCGAGCTGGATGTCGATGTCGCGCAACTCCGATGTCGGCCCGAACAAGTCTGACGTATCTTTACGAAGCGTCTTGATCGCCTCTTCGGGAAATGCTTTCGTATATGTCGACATCGTCGTCCGCAGCCTGCGAAGCGCTTCTTGGAGGACGTGGGGATCGATCGAATCTCTTGGAGACCGCGCCGCGTCGAGCGCAGAACTCACCGCGCTAAGGCTCGTGAGCACAGAACGCCCCGCCGCCTCGGCGAACGTACTCTTCCGCGTGACACCCGGTATCGACCATGCTTGGGACATGGGTCGAAGGTAGCACTTGAAAAAGTGCTACCTTCGTTTTGCCCGGGCGGGCGGAGCGCAGTGAAGTTTTCTCCCCGACGAGTAAGCTCATGCCATGATCGAATTGATCGCGGTTTCATCATCGTCCGTTCTGGCGATTCTCCTAGTTGCCTGGCGTGTATCGGTGAAGTCTCGGGCGCAACGGCGACGCCTCGCCGCGCTTGTTGCGAGGCTCGAGGGCGCCGATTCGCTCGACGAAGTCGAAAATCTCCAAACGTCCGAGCGAGCCTTGTCGCGGCTCGAGCTGGCGGTGGCTGATATCGAGAGTTCGTTGTCGGAGGCCCAGACCGAGCGGCGGCGGATGACCGAGGCCGTCGATAGGCTCGACCGTGGGCTGGTCCTCGCCGACGTCGGGGGAAGAATCGTGTACGCGAATCCACCCGCCGCACGGTTTCTCGGTGGCCGTCACATAGATGCGATCGTCGACAGGAGCATCCGTGAAGCGCTCGAGGTCGTGCTTGCAACCGAATCTGGCCGCGTCCAGGAAATAGAACTTCTCGGCCCGCCCCGGCGCTACCTCGCGTTGTCGGTCGAGCCGCTCGACGATGGCGAACGGACGGTAGGGGCAGTGGCGTTCCTCATCGACGAGACCAACGAACGACGCGTCGACGAAGTCCGGCGCGACTTCGTTGCAAACATAAGCCACGAACTCAAGACGCCTGTGGCGTCACTCGGGCTGCTCGCCGAGACTCTCGGCGACACCCTCGATGAACCGGCCGTTGCCAACCGACTTGCCAGCCGGCTCACGCATGAGGCACATCGTCTCGTCGTGATAATCGACGATCTGCTCGAACTATCGAGAATCGAGGCTCAACAGGCGCCGAGCCGCGAACCGATACTCGTCGACACGATCATTGGAGGTGTTCTCGAACGGGTCCGTAGCGACTTCGGCGATGGCGAAGCCCGCGTTTGGGCCGACGTCGAGGACGGAGCGGTGGTCATCGGCGATCGTCGGCAACTCCAGAGCGCGGTCTACAACCTCGTCCAGAATGCCGTCAAATACTCAGATCCAGACGAGCCCGTGTACATCTCAGGGCACGTCGACGACGGGATCGTGACAATCGCAGTCCGGGACTCTGGAATAGGCATACCAGCGCGTGAGCACGACCGAGTATTCGAACGATTCTACCGTGTCGATCGTGCCCGGTCACGTGAAACCGGCGGCACCGGGCTCGGCCTAGCGATCGTTCGCCACGTCGTCGCGAACCACGGCGGAATGGTCGCGATAGAAAGCGAAGAAGGCGTCGGATCGACGTTCACGATATCGCTGCCGAACGACGGGACGACGCTTGTATCGATGCGTGAACGTCGCGAGGCGAACGAGGAAACGGTCATCGACATCACCAAATCGAACGCGGCCGAGGTGATTGACGGCAAGGCTGCGACAGAGGCGGCGCGGTGAGTGTCGAATTGCCGTCGGTGCTTGTCGTCGACGACGAACCGTCGCTCGTCGATGCGCTGACCATCGTATTGGAACGCGAAGGCTTCTCGGTTTCGGTAGCGCATGATGGCATCTCCGCACTCGATCAATTCAAACGATTCGAGCCCGACGTCGTCTTGTTGGACGTCATGTTGCCGCGGATGAGCGGGCTCGACGTCTGCAAGCAGATTCGCTTGCAGTCGGACGTACCGATCATCATGGTCTCCGCACGAACCGAAGAAGTCGACGCCGTGGTCGGGCTCGAACTCGGCGCCGACGACTACGTGGCAAAGCCGTTCAAGGCGCGTGAACTGGTCGCGCGGGTTCGGGCGCAGCTCCGTAGATCGAGGCGTCCGCGTGACGCCGACGTCGACGACGTCTTGTCGGTCGGAGATATCTCGATCGAAGTCGCCCGGCATGAAGTGAGCGTCGACGGACATCAGATCGAACTTACGCGCAAAGAGTACGACCTGCTCTATCTGCTTGCGAAGAACGTCGGACGTGTTTTGAGCCGCGAGCGGATCATCGACGAAGTTTGGGGGCTCGACTACGTCGGCGATTCGAAGACCCTCGACGTTCACATCCGCCGACTGCGTTCGAAGATCGAGCGTGACGTCTCGGAACCGAAGTGCATCACGACGATTCGTGGGGTCGGCTACATGTTGGAACCGACCGACTGACCATCGACGAGAATCGTTATGACGAGAATCGTTTTGACGGGAGTTGAAGGCGCGGTGGAACAGTCTGGGCCAGACGAGAAGTTGCTCGACGTGCTCGACGCGGCCGAACGCGACGATCGAATGGTTCCGGTTCAAATCGAAGAGTGGCAGCTCGACGACGAATTGTGTGTCTTCGATTTGGTGACGTCCCGCGGGACGATCGTTGGCATCCGCCACGGCGCCGAGACGGCGCCCGGTTGTGTCGTCATGGTCTCAGACGAGCTTGGAGGGCTCGGCGGTCCGTCCGGCCTGTATCACGATCTGGGGGAGATGATGCGCCAGCTCGGCCATCGCGCGATCCGGATCAGTCCGCGTGAGCCAATCGACGTGGCGGCGAGCGCACTCGATGTCCTCATGGTCGCGCGTGTGGCTCTTTCAAAAGGCGCATCGAAGCTCGTGTTGTGCGGGCACGGCCTCGGCGCTGTCGCAGCGGCCCAGGCGGCGACGGTGTGCGCGAACGATCTCGCCGGTGTGGCGATGCTTGCTCCGGTCGACACATGTACAGACGACTTATCCGAGATCGTTGTGCCTGTTTTCGTTTTGCACGGAGAGGCCGATGCGATCGTCGATGTTCGAGACGGCGCCGACATCGCAAAGGCCATCGGGGCGAACGCGATCTTTGAGCCGGTGGAAGGGCTCGGACACTCGATGTCAGAGCGCCGCGAAGCGGTTAGAAACTCTGTCGCGACATTCATGGCTCGCGTGCTCGAAGTGCCGATCCATGTCTGATGCCGGCTCGGACGACGGCCAAACTACTTGCGACCTCGAATCGTTGGTCGTCATCCGCCGGTGCGATCCCGCCGACCTCGACGACGTGACAGACCTACGCGAGCGCGTGTTGGACCGTGACGGGATAGACCCATTTGTTCAGGACCCGTCTGTTGTTCAGGACTGCTCGGTGGTCGGGCACGACTTGTCGTGCTCGTTCGTCGCCGTCGCCGTCGGTGGAGAGGCAATCGTCGGTTATGCGGGGGCGCATCCCGTGCGCGAACGTACATGGTCGCTCGGCGTCGCCGTCGAGCCGGCTTCGCGTGGTACCGGGATAGCGGGGCGCCTCGTAGACGCCATCCGCCGCGATGGCGACGCAAACGGTGTTGAACGTTTCGAAGCATGGGCGCCGGTCATTACGCCTGCAACGGAGTGTCTTGGATACCTCACAGGAGCGATCCTCGATCGGCGACTGATGCAACTCGGCGCCGACGCGGCATTGCCGGGCGAGGATCGGCGATTGCCGCGCGGGTACTCGTTGGCGCCATTGCGAGACGACGATCTAGCGTGCGTTGTAGCTGTGAACGCTCGTGCGTTCGCCCGGCACCCTGAGCAGTCGACGATGTCGGTGGGCGATGTCGTCGCCGCTCGCGACGAGCCGTGGTGGGATCGAGACGGTTTCATCGTCCTGCGCGATACGGTCGACGACGCGGTCGTCGGTTTCTGCTGGACGAAGATCGTCGATGGTCAGCCCGGCGAGATCTACGTGTTCTGCGTCGATCCCGACTCGGCGGGTCGCGGGTTGGGTCGGGTCCTCGCATTGGCGGGGCTCGACCACATTGCGAAGTATCGGGAGAAAGCGATGCTCTACGTGGACGAGGCGAACCTCGCGGGGCGCCGGCTCTACGCTGCGCTCGGATTCCACCTCGTGCGCGTCGCTGGTCGGTATGTGTCTCCGGGCGTAGGGTCGGCGTGATGGACGATCATGGCAATGGCCTGGTTCGTTCGCGAGACGACGAGTACAGTCGCTCACATGAGCCGCGCAAAGATCGAACGACGCAAACGTAGGAACCGCCAAGCCGCCGGGCGCCAACGCAAGCTCGAGCGTGGCGACGAGATCGATATCCGCGACTCGGCAGAATTCGACGACGCCCCCAAGCTGAGTCTTGTCGACCGGTTCAACAAACTGATGAGCTTCGGCGGCAAAGATGACTCGCCACCGTCGAAAAGGCCGGCACGCGGACAGTCGTTGAAACGGGGCGCCCAGCAACAAGACGGCCGCCCCGAACGTCCCCCCCTCCCGCTCACCCTGGGCGCCATGCTCAGCCTCGGCTTCTGGGCCCAGCTGGTCCTGTTGGGTTTCGGAATGATGAAGTCGAATCAACTCGCCGGCGTCGCTGCGATGCTTGGCGGTGTCGTCCTTGCGGTGGTTAGCTACATGGTCTACAAGCGCAGCTACTGGGCTTGGATCGTGACGCTCGTAGTTCTCACTTTCGTCCTCGCAACATTTGCCGTCGGAGCAGTCTCAACCGGCAACCCCGCCGTTCTGCTCAACGCAGTCTTCCCCGCGATCCCTCTCGCGCTACTGCTCCTTCCCGGAACCCGCAAAGAGATTACCGAGCATCGCGCCGACGCGAAAGAACGCCGCGGGGCGAACGAGCCCGCTTGACCAAATCCAACTGGTCATGATGAGGCCCGGTCCGTTGGGCTCCACGATGACCGATTCGGCGGTTCGAGTCGATCGAAGTCCCATTCTCTTCCAAGAGAGAACGCCGTGCGGCGCAACAACACCCGTGACCTCATCCGTCGAGCTGAACACGGCGAAGATATTGTAATTACGGTAGATGGGCAACCAGCCGCGGTTCTGAAATCCGCACCGACACGCAAGCGCTGGATTGGACGATGTGAATTTGCGCAGCGATTTCTATTGCGACCAGCGGATTCAGGTCTACGCAGCGACCTTGCCGAACTCGCGCCAGACACGACCGACGATCTTGAGCCGCTGTGACGAGGGGACTTGCCGATACGAGTGTCTTCATAGCGTCAGAGTCGGGTCGGGTTCTCGCTGCCGATCGTCTCCCTGACGGACTGGCCGTATCGATCGTCACGATCGGCGAATTGCGAGCAGGCGTACTTACTGCGCTCGATACCGGCGCCAGAGCTCAACGACTCGCCACTTTGACCGATGCTCTAGAACTCGACCCGATCCCCGTCGACAATGTCGTCTCCGAAGCCTGGGCGCGTCTTCGCGTGCTACTGCGCGACACGGGACAGCGCATGCCCGTCAATGACTCCTGGATTGCGGCAACGGCGATGAGCCTCGCGGTGTCCGTCGTGACCCAAGACAACGACTACGACGTCAGCATCGAAGGCCTCGGAGTCATCAATATCTGACCAGGCCCAATTGGTCATGGTGAGGCCCCGCCTGTGGGGCTCCACAATGACCAAATCAAGCCGGGTCAATGGTCAGGTGTATGGCGCAGCTGTACAGGGATACCGGGTACACATTGACGCATGTGATTGAAGACATCAAGCACGGCAACATTGCTCTGCCTGACATTCAGCGGCCGTTTGTGTGGTCTTCGACCAAAGTTCGGGACCTATTCGATTCGATGTATCGTGGTTACCCGGTCGGCACACTCATGTTCTGGGAGACGGGCGCGGAGGTCGGAGTCCGCCAAGTCGGCGGCGGTGAGTCTGATCGCGTGCCAAGATTGCTCATTGTCGACGGCCAGCAGCGACTCACAGCACTATTCGCTGTGCTGACTGGCAGTCGAGTGATCACCAAGTCGTTCGAGAGTCAACAGATACGGATCGCGTTTCGTCCAGCGGACGAAAGTTTCGAGGTAACCGATGCTGCTATCCGCCACGACCCCGAATTCATACCTGACATTACCGACCTGTGGAAGAACGGCTACAAGTCGACACTGCGACGGTTTCTCGCTCGGCTGTTCGAACACAGCGATGAATTGGACGATGACGAACTCGACGAACTCGAAGAGCGCGTCGATCGCGTACGAGACTTGCGCGACTTCAGATTCCAGGTAATCGAACTCAACGCCAAAGGCCAAGGCCAACGAAGAACAGGTCGCCGACATTTTCGTCAGGATCAATTCAGAAGGAGCGAAACTCAACCAGGCTGACTTCATTCTGACTCTCATGTCGGTCCATTGGGAGAAAGGCCGTGAACAACTCGAAAATTTTGCGCGCGCGGCTGTCGACAGGACCGTGATTGGTCCATCGCCGAGGAACCCGTACATTGACCCGAGACCCGATCAACTGTTGCGCACGGCGGTCGGTGTCGCGTTTCGTCGCGGACGCCTCCAGCATGTGTACAGCATTCTGCGTGGAAAAGACCTCGAGACGGGCGAGATGAGTCCGCAGTGTCGTGACGATTCCCAACGATGTATTACACGCGATCTCGTTCATCGCAGCGTTGGCGATCGTCGTGTTCTTGCATATGGTGTTCGGCGAGATGGCGCCGAAGAATTTCGCGATCACTGAAC